>Ga0308175_100000883_pt1 | contig 19900 bp, 18 predicted proteins | sample PhyCR1_3_FD_203893 | JGI IMG/M metagenome (GOLD analysis project Ga0308175, IMG submission 203893) | Soil microbial communities from UC Gill Tract Community Farm, Albany, California, United States - DLSLS.C.R1 | ecosystem: Environmental > Terrestrial > Soil > Agricultural land | place: USA...
TCCACAAGCGACGGTGTCCGGGCAGGTAGGGGCCGGTGACCTTCAGCCGGGCGCCGGCCATCGCGACCCGCGTGCCGGTGCGGTCGAGCAGGGCCGGCTCGCCGCCGGGCCGGCGGGTCGGGCGGCGCAGCTCGACCACCCAGCGGGACCGGGTCGAGCGCAGCGCCTCGTCCGGCCGAGTGCCGCTGGCCGGGTCCACTGTGGACAGGTGCACGGCGACCGGCTCGCCGCCGGTGGTCACCCCGCGCAACGCCGCCGGCAGCGTGTCGGACGTGTTGAGCACGACCAGGTCGCCGGGGCGCAGCACCGCCGGCAGCTGCCGGACCAGGGTCGGGCGCAGTCCCGCACTCGCCGAGGCGACGAGCATCCGGACGCCGTCGCGGGCCAGGCCGCGCGCCTCCGCCGGGCTGGTCGCCGGTGCGCCCTCGGCCAGTCCCGAGAACGCCGGCACGGCGGCCGCGGTCACGCGAGCACCTCCGCCGCCGGACGGTCGGCGGGCGGCGGCGCGTCCGGAGCGAGCAGGGTGGCGGCCTCGTACCGGCCGTTGGGCAGGTCCCCGTGGATGAGTCGGCGGATCGCGGGCACCACGGTCGCCGGCTCGGGCCGGTCCGAGATGTCCTCGCCCGGGAACGCGGCGGCGTGCATGGCGGTGCGCATGTCGCCCGGGTCCACCGCGTATACCAGCAGCAGCGGCTCCTCGGCGCCGAGCACGGCGGCGAGCTGGTCGAGCGCGGCCTTGCTGGCGCCGTACCCGCCCCAGCCCGGGTACGCGGCGACGGCCGCGTCGCTGGACAGGGCCAGCACCCGGCCGGTCGCCGCCCGCAGCGCCGGCAGCAGCAGGCGGACCAGCGCGTGCGGCGCGACCACGTTGGTCTCCAGCACCTCGCGCAGCTCGGCGGTGCCGAGCTCGGCCAGCGGCGGCAGCGGCGACGGTCCGAGCGCGGAGGCGTTGAGCACCAGCAGGTCGAGCCGGTCCCCGACGGCCGCGGCGATCGCGTACCGGTGCTGGGGGTCGGTGACGTCGCCCGGGATTGCGAGGACGTTCGGTCCCAGCTCGCGGGCGACGGCGGTCAGGGTCGGGGCGGTGCGGGCGTCCAGCACGAGCGTCCAGCCCGCGGCGGCGAGGTCTGCGGCGAGCGCCCGGCCGAGGCCCTGCGACGCTCCGGTGATGACGGCGGTCGGCATGAGTCCACCCTGCTGCCGCGCCGTGGCCTCGCCATCGGTCCCGGGCCGTCGCGATCTAGGACCTTGGACCTAGGACGTGCCCGCCGACCCAGTCGCGGCGCGGCCCGAGCCGGGAGACGCCTCAGGCCTCCGGGACCGGGTCCCGCGCGCGCAGCAGCGCGACGCGGAACCCGCGCAGCTCGCCGCGGCAGAGCCCGCTGGCGATCGTCGGGTCCTCGGCCATCAACCGGTGCGCGGTCTGCTCGTCCGGCGCCTCGATGACCGCGATCCCGGTGTTCGTCCGGCCCAGCGTCGGCCCGGCCAGGATCAGGGTGCCCTCGGCGTACAGCCGCTGCAGTCGCTCCCAGTGCGCGGCGAACACCGCCTTCTCGTCCACGCTCATGGTCGCCGCGAAGTCCTCCCGCGGCGGGTGAATGAAATACATCCACTGCCCCATGCCGGTGATGGTTCCCCTCAGTCGGTGGCGAGGTTGTGATGAACGGCGTAGAGGGCGGCCTGGGTGCGGTCGGCGACGTCGAGCTTGCCGAGGATCGCGCTCACGTGGGCCTTCACGGTCTTCTCCGACAGCGCCAGGTCACGGGCGATCAGCCGGTTGGAGCGGCCGCGGGCGATCAGCCGCAGCACCTCGAGCTCGCGCGGGGTCAGCGAGCCGGCCGGGTCCGGCGCGGACACGCTGGACATCACCGTCGCCGCCACCGACGGGTCCAGCGAGGCGCCGCCGGCGTGCACCGCGCGCAGCGCGTCGGCCAGCTCGCCCGGGCCGACGTCCTTGAGCAGGTAGCCTGCCACGCCGGCCCGGACCGCCGGCAGCACCGAGTCCTCGCCCGAGTAGCTGGTCAGCACCACGACCTTGACCGCGGGGTGAGCGGCGCGCAGCCGGCGCACCACGTCCAGCCCGGACATCCCCGGCAGCACGAGGTCGAGCAGCACGATCTCCGGCCGCAGCCGCGGCACCAGCGCCAGCGCCTGCTCCCCCGACCCGGCCTCGCCGACCACCTCCATGTCCGGCTGCAGGCCGAGGAACGTCCGCAGCCCGGCCCGGACCATCTCGTGGTCGTCGACGAGCAGCAGCCTGATCGGCGCGTCGTCAGCAGGCACCAGGCACCTCCAGCTCGACCCGGGTCCCGGCGCCGGGCGCGGTGACGATCTCCAGCGTCCCGCCGAGCGCCTCGGCCCGCTCCCGCATCGAGGTCAGCCCGAGCCGGTGCGAGTGCCGCAGCGTCGCCGGCAGGTCGAACCCGACACCGTCGTCGGCGACGACCAGCCGGACCGGGTCACCGGTGTCCAGCGACACCTCGACCGACCGCGCCGACGCGTGCCGCAGCGCGTTGGCCAGCGCCTCGCCGGCGATCCGCAGCACCTCGCGCTCGACCGTACGGTCCTGGAGCCGGACCGGACCCCGGGTGTGCAGCGACAGCCGCACGTCGTGGACCCGGCCGAGCAGCTCAATCCGCTTGCGCAACGCGGCGGCCAGCCCGTCGGCATCGACGTCGACCGGGCGCAGCGTCTCGACCAGCCCCCGCATCTCGGCCAGCCCGGCCTCGGCCAGCCCGCGCACCTGGTCCAGCTGGTCGACCAGCTTCGGGTCGGCCTCGCCCGCCAGCGCCACCGCGCTCTCGGTGGCCAGGGTGAGGCTGAACAGCGTCTGGGTCACCGAGTCGTGCAGTTCGCGGGCGAGCCGGGCCCGCTCGGCGGCCACCGACAGCTCGCGCGCCCGCTCGGTGCGCTGCGCGTTGACGACGGCGAGCGCGGCGTGCGCGGCCAGCGTCTCGATCAGCGCCTGGTCGGCGTCGGTGAACTCGCCGCCGCCGGCCTTCTCGGCCAGGAACAGCTCGGCCAGCACCTCGCCGCCGGCCACGATCGGCACGCCGAGGAACGAGGCCATGTCCGGGTGCGCCCGCGGCCAGCCGACGAACCGCTGGTCGGTGCGGATGTCGGCCAGCCGGATCGTCTCGGTCGAGGACAGCAGCGCGCCGAGCAGGCCGTGGGTGCGCGGCAGGGTGCCGATCCGCGCCCAGGTCCCGGCGTCCACGCCGGCGGTGAGGAACAGGCCGAAGCCGCCGGCGCCGTCCGGCACGCCGATCGCCGCGTACCGGGCGCCGGCGAGGTCACGGGCCGCGTCCAGGATCACCCGCAGCACCGGCTCGGTCCGCCGCTCCGCGCCGAGTGCGAGCGCGACGTCGAGCAGCCGCCGCAGCGCCACCGCCTCCGTACTTCCCACGCCGGCCATTCTGCGCCGGTTTGTCGGTGGGCCGCTCTACCGTGCTGGTGTGGAGGTGGCGCTGGGGTTCCGGCCGCACTCGGGGTGGGCGGTCGGCGTGGTCGTCGGGCTCGGGCCGGCGGTGCTGTCGCGGCACCGCCTCGATCTGCCTGGGCCGACCCAGCCCTACCACGACGCGGTCGGGCTGCCACTGGCCGAGGCGGCGCACCTGGTCACCGAGGCGACCGCGGCCGCATACGAGCGGGCCGCCGCCGCGCTGGCCGAGCTGGCCGCCGGGCACGAGGTGGTCGGCGCGGCGATCGTGTCCGGTGCCGGCACCGTGCGGGAAGACGTGCCGCTGGCCCGCGTGCTGACCGCGCACTCGATGCTGCACGCGGCCGAGGGCGAGCTCTACCGGGACGCGCTGGCCGACGCCGCCGACGCGCTCGGGCTGCCGGTCACGCTCGTCCCGCCGCGCGACACCCCGGCGCTCGGCCGGCGGGTGCTCGGCTGCGACGAGGACGACCTGCGCGTCCGGCTCACCGAGCTCGGCCGGCCGTTCGGTCCGCCGTGGACCCGCGACCACAAGGACGCGGTCGTCGCCGCGCTCGCCGTGCTGGAGCCTTAGAGCTCCCGCAGCGCCGGCAGGAGTTCCTTCGGCGCCGAGTCCAGGAAGGCGTCCTGCTGGTCGCCGCCGATCTGCACCAGCGCCAGGTCGGTGAACCCCGCGTCCGCGAACTGCCTGGCCGCGTCGACGACCGCGCCCACGTCCGCGCCGCACGGGATCGATGCGGCCACATCCTCCGGCGTCACGAAGTGCGTCGCGGCCTCGAACGAGCCCGGCCCCGGCAGCTCCGAGTTCACCTTCCAGCCGAGGCCGAACCAGCGGAACTGGTCGTGCGCGCGGGCCACCGCGGCGCCCCGGTCGGTTCCGTACGAGACGCCGAGCTGGCCGACCCGCGGCTTGCCCCGGCCGCCGGCGGCGTCGAACATCTCGCCCAGCTCGGGCCGTGGCTCGATGGCGATCATCAGGTCTGCGTGCTCACCGGCCAGGGTGGACGACTGCTTCCCGGACACGGCGACGCCGATTCGTACGGGCTCATCGGGCAGGTCCCACAGCTTGGCCGAGTCCACGTCGAAGTGCGCGCCGCGGTAGTCGACGTAACCGCCGCCGAACAGGGCGCGGATGATCTCGACGGCCTCGGTGAGCTTCTCGTGCCGGACGTTCGCAGGCTGCCAGCCCTGGCCGACGACGTGCTCGTTGAGGTTCTCGCCGGCACCGAGGCCGAGGGTGAAGCGACCTTCGGACAGGAGCGCCACGGTGGCGGCCTTCTGGGCGACGATCGCCGGGTGGTAGCGCACGGTCGGGTTGGTCACGTAGGTCATGAGCGGGATGCGCTCGGTCGCCTGGGCGGCGGCGCCGAGGACGCTCCAGGCGTACGGGGAGTGGCCCTGGGCGTCGAGCCAGGGGTTGTAGTGGTCGGAGATCACGGCGAAGTCGAAGCCGGCCTCCTCGGCCCGGACCACGTCCCGCACCAACTGCCGGGGTCCCGCCTGCTCACACATCATCGTGTAACCGATCCGCATGAGACGGGCTCTGCCCCGTCAGGCCGGGCCCAATCCGCTCGGCGAGCTCCGACGTGTCCGGGGTCAGGTGTGCGCGGGCGTCGACTTCGTCGACGCGTGCGCGTCGCTCGTGGGCGCCGGCCGGGCGCCGTCCGCCTTGGGATCGAGCGGGTGGTGCGCAGCCGTGGCAGGACCCGGCGCCACGTCGGTGTCGGCCGGCGCCGCAGGCCCCGAGTGCAGCGGGCCGGGCCGCGCGCCATCGGCATGGGTCGCACCGTCCCGACCGGACCCGACCGGCGCCACAGCATCGGATTCCCCCGACGCCACGGGGCCGAACTGCGCCGGCGCCGCAGGACCGGGGTGATCCGCGGCCGCAGGACCGGAGTGCGTCCCAGCCACAGAACCGGAAGTGGCCGGCGCCGCAGAGCCGGAGGTGCCCGGGGCCGGTGAACCGGAGAGGCCCGGCGGCGCCGGACCGGGGTCAGCCGCGGCCGCAGGACCGGGGTCAGCCGCGGCCGCAGGACCGGGGTCAGCCGCGGCCGCGGCCGCAGGACCGGAGTGAGCCGCGGCCGCAGGATCGGGGTGAGCCGGCGCCGCAGAGTCGGAGTGGACCGGGGCCGCTGGGCCGGACTGGGCCGGGGGCGGCGGGCTTGCCGGGCCGGGGTGGCTGTCGGGTGCGGGGGTGGGATGGGCGGCCGCGGCGGGGGGTGGCGTGGCGGGGTGGAGGTCGGCGGTGGGATGGGGCGGTACGGACGCCGGCTGGATGCCGAAGTCCTGGTGCAGCTTGGCCCAGAAACCGTCCCGCAGCGCCCGCCGCGCCTCCTCGTACGGCCGGAGCGAGCGGCTGATCTCCTCCTCCGCCTCGACCAGCAGCTCCTTGTCGATGACGGTCGGCAGCACCGGCCCGGGCAGCAGGTCGGCGACGTTCTCCCGGCCGCGGGTGAGCAGCCAGCGGGCGGCGATCCGGGCGCCGATCTGCTCCATCTCGGGCCGCTCGGGGCCGGGACGGTCGGGACGCTCGGGACGGTCCGGCGGCCCGGCCGCGACGGCGACCGGCTTCGGGGGCGGCGTGCCCAGCTTCCGCGCCGCGAACACGTCGGCCGGGGTCGGAACGGCGTGCCGCTCCTCGCGCGGCTCGGCCGCGACCGCCGCCTCCTCCTCGCCCACGCCCGGCTCCAGCTCCAGGTAGGGCCGGCAGAACTCGACGTCGAGCTGGTTGACGGTGTCCGCCTCCCAGACCAGCCGCTCGGCCTGGTTCACCCCGTACGGCGGCTCGACGCCCCAGACGTGCACCCGCACCCCGTAGGCCTGCGCCGCCTCGACCGCGGGCACCATGTCCTCGTCACCGGCGATGAGCACGACATCGCTCACCGCGCGGTGCTTCGCCAGCAGCTCGAGGTCCTGCCGCAGCTGCGCGTCGACACCCTTCTGCTGGCCGGCCGAGTTGAGGTTGCCGAGCCTGACCTTGACGTTCGGGAGCGCGGCGATCTGCCGCTGCTCGACCGTGGGTACCCGGTCCCGGGCGGCGTCGTACCAGTACATCCGCAGCAGCCCGCCGGGCGTGGTGCGGTCGGCCCGGGCCATCAGGGCACCGATCAGCGGCTCGGCCGCGACCCGGAACTCCCGCCGCGACGTGCGGCCGAGGACCAGCTGGCCGACGGACGCGTAGAGATAGCCCGCGTCCACCAGCACGGCGTGCCGGCCGACGTCCGGAACGACGTCGGACACTGCCCCTCCTGACACCCCAAACCACGCCGGGTGACCACCCGGACCCGCAGCCTACCCCGAGGCCACTGTGCGGCACTGGCGCCGCGACGGAGGGCGCCCGCCGGCCTGGGCGCACGGGGGGACGCCGAGTCACGACGGGCGCCGGTCCGCACCGGTCCGCCGCACGGCGAGGGACCCGGACATTCCCAGTGCGACTGTCTCAGACGGACCGCGTCATGTACAGGTAGCAGCAGATCATTACTCTTCGTATTCAGCGCTGCGTTCAGAGGTCGAGCAGGGCTTCCAGGCCCACCGTCAGCCCGGGCCGGGACGGAACCGACCGGACGGCGAGCAGCACGCCCGGCATGAACGAGACCCGGTCGTACGAGTCGTGCCGCAGGGTCAGCGTCTCGCCCGTCGTGCCGAGCAGCACCTCCTGGTGCGCGACCAGCCCGGACAGCCGCACCGAGTGCACCGGCACACCGTCGACCCGGGCACCGCGGGCGCCGTCCAGCGCCGTCGTGGTCGCGTCCGGCACCGGGCCGAGGCCGGCCTCGGCTCTGGCCGCAGCCACCAGGGACGCGGTCCTGGCCGCGGTGCCGCTCGGCGCATCGACCTTGTTCGGGTGATGCAGCTCGATGATCTCGACCGACTCGAAGAACCGGGCCGCCACCGTCGCGAACCGCATGGTCAGCACGGCGCCGACGGCGAAGTTCGGCGCGATGATCACGCCGACCCCCGGCGCCTCGTCCACCCAGCGCTGCACGGTGGCCAGCCGCTCGGCATCGAAGCCGGTGGTGCCGACGACGCAGTGGATCCCCTGGTCGATGCACCAGCGGATGTTGTCCAGCACGACCGACGGCGAGGTGAAGTCGACGACGACCTGTGCCCCGGCGTCGGCCACCCCGAACAGCCAGTCCCCCGCCTCCACCATCGCGACCAGGTCGAGGTCCTCGGCGGCGTCGACCGCCCGGCAGGTCTCGCTGCCCATCCGGCCGCGAGCACCGAGCACGCCGACCCGCAACGGCTCCTTCGGCGGGGTTTCGGTCATGCGGGCACCCTAGTGCCCTCGCGCGGGCAGCTCAGTCGAGGGCGTCGGCGAAGTCCGCCTCGCCGAACGGGCCCACCACGGCCAGGCACTGCGAGCGGCGCAGCACGTCGGCGGCGACCTCGCGGCAGTCGTCCGGCGTGACCGCGTCGATCCGGGCCAGCACCTGGTCGACGGTGAGCACCTCGCCGTACGAGAGCTCGCCCTTGCCGATCCGGGACATCCGCGAGCCCATGTCCTCCAGGCCGAGCACCAGCCCGCCCCGGGACTGGCCCCGGCCGCGGGCAACCTCGGCGTCGGAGATGCCGCGCTCGGCCACGTCCCCGAGCTGCTCCCGGACCAGCGCGAGCACCTCCGGCACCTTCGCAGGGTGGCAGCCGACCGAGACGCCGAACTGGCCGGCGCCCGCGTGCTGGGTGGTGAACGAGTACACCGAGTAGGCCAGGCCGCGCTTCTCCCGGATCTCCTGGAACAGCCGCGAGCTCATCCCGCCCCCGAGCGCGTTGTTGAGCACGCCGAGCGCGAACCGGCGCTCGTCGCCGCGGGCCAGCGCGGTGCCGCCGAGGATGAGGTGGGCCTGCTCGGTCGGCCGTTCCACCGCGCCGATCCGGCGTGCCGGGCCGCGACCGGGGCGGGACCCGGACCGCGGCGGCAGCGGAGCCGCGGCCGGGTCCAGCCGGTCGGCGAAGGCCGCCCTGATGAGGCGGACCACGGTGGCGTGGTCGACCGCGCCGGCGACCGCGACCACCATGTTCTCCGGCTTGTACCGGCGACGGTAGTAGCCGGCGATCCGGTCCCGGGTCAGCGTCTCGATGGTCGCGACGTCACCGATGACCGGCCGGCCGAGCGGGGTCGGGCCGAACAGGGCCTCCCCGAAGACGTCGCCGACCAGGTCGGACGGGTCGTCGTCGCGCATGGCGATCTCCTCGAGGATCACCCCGCGCTCGGCCTCGACGTCAGGCTCGGCGACGATGGCGTCGGTGACCACGTCACAGATCAGGTCGATCGCCATCGGCAGGTCGTCGCCGAGCACGTGCGCGTAGTAGCAGGTGTGCTCGCGTGAGGTGAACGCGTTGAGGTCGCCGCCGACCGCGTCCACCGCGACCGCGATGTCCAGCGCGGAGCGGCTCGCGGTGCCTTTGAACAGCAGGTGCTCGAGGAAGTGCGAGGCGCCGGACAGGGCGGGCGTCTCGTCCCGGGAGCCGACGCCGACCCAGATGCCGACGGCGGCCGACCGGGCGGCGGGCACCTGCTCGGTGACGACGCGCAGGCCGCCGGGCAGCACGGTCCGACGTATCACCTCACCGCCGGACCCGGTGCCAAGCACGCTCGTGCGGGCCCGCGTCACCCCGCGACCCCCGGCCCCGCGACCCTCGCCACCGGCCCACTCGAATCGCCGAGCGCGGAACCAGCCCCGGCAGTCGCCACGGCGGCCGCGGAACCTACCGCCGGACCGGCCGCGCCGCCGGCCGAGGAGCCCCCCGCGGGGCGGGGGGCTGGGTATGGAGCCGCCCCGGCCCGCGTACGGGCCGGGGCGCAGTCCTGCGTCACGCTCAGCTGCCGACGCCGGCCGGCTCGGTCGCCGGCGCGGTCGGCGCCTCGTCCCGGACCGGGATGAGGCTGATCTTGCCGCGGTTGTCGATGTCGGTGATCTCGACCTGGAGCTTGTCGCCGACCTTGACCACGTCCTCGACCTTGCCGATCCGCTTGCCGTTGCCGAGCTTGCTGATGTGCACCAGCCCGTCGCGTCCGGGCAGCAGCGAGACGAACGCCCCGAACGCGGCGGTCTTCACCACCGTGCCGAGGAACCGCTCGCCGATCTTCGGCAGCTGCGGGTTGGCGATCGCGTTGATCCGGTCGACGGCCGCCTGCGCGGACGGCCCGTCGGCGGCACCGACGTAGATCGTGCCGTCGTCCTCGATCGAGATCTCGGCGCCGGTCTCGTCCTGGATCGCGTTGATGATCTTGCCCTTGGGGCCGATCACCTCGCCGATCTTGTCGACCGGGATCTTCACCGTCGTCACCCGGGGCGCGTACGGCGACATCTCGTCCGGCTCGTCGATGGCCTCGTTCATCACGTCGAGGATGTGCAGCCGCGCGTCCCGGGCCTGGGTCAGCGCCTGCGCCAGCACGTCGGACGGGATGCCGTCGAGCTTGGTGTCCAGCTGCAGCGCGGTGACGAACTGCCGGGTGCCGGCGACCTTGAAGTCCATGTCGCCGTACGCGTCCTCGGCGCCGAGGATGTCGGTCAGCGCCAGGTATCGCGTGCTGCCGTCGACCTCGTCGGAGACCAGGCCCATCGCGATGCCGGCGACCGCCGCCTTGATGGGGACGCCCGCGTTGAGCAGCGACAGCGTCGACGCGCACACCGAGCCCATCGAGGTCGACCCGTTGGAGCCGAGGGCCTCGGAGACCTGCCGGATCGCGTACGGGAACTCCTCGCGGGACGGCAGCACCGGGATCAGCGCCCGCTCGGCGAGCGCACCGTGCCCGATCTCGCGCCGCTTCGGCGAGCCGACCCGGCCGGTCTCACCGGTCGAGTAGGGCGGCATGTTGTAGTTGTGCATGTACCGGCGGCTCTTCACCGGCGAGAGCGTGTCCAGCTTCTGCTCCATGCCGAGCATGTTCAGCGTGGTGACGCCGAGGATCTGCGTCTCGCCGCGCTCGAACAGCGCCGAACCGTGCGTCCGCGGCAGCACGTCGACCTCGGCCGACAGCTGCCGGATGTCCGTCGGGCCGCGCCCGTCGATGCGGACCTTGTCGCGCAGGATGCGCTGCCGCACCAGCTTCTTGGTCAGCGCCCGGAACGCCGCCGACGCCTCGCCCTCGCGGCCGGCGAACTCCTCGTTGCCGGCGACGGCCTCGACCGCCGCGGACTTGATCCGGTCGAGCTCGCCCTCGCGCTCCTGCTTGCCGGCGATGGTCAGCGCCTGCGCGAGCTCGGTGGCGACCGCCTGCTCGACCAGCGCGTACACGTCGTCGCCGTAGTCGACGAACGTCGGGTAGTCCGCGACCGGCTTGGCGGCCGCCGCGGCCAGCTCGGACTGGGCCCGGCACAGCTCCCGGATGAACGGCTTGGCCGCCTCCAGGCCCTGCGCGACGATCTCCTCGGTCGGCGCGGTGGCGCCGCCCGCGATCAGCTCGACGACCCTGTCGGTCGCCTCGGCCTCGACCATCATCACGGCAACGTCGTCGCCGACGACCCGGCCGGCCACGACCATGTCGAAGGTCGCATTCTCGACCTCGGAATAGGTCGGGAAGCCGACCCACTGGCCCTCGATGAGCGCCACCCGGGTCGCGCCGATCGGGCCGGAGAACGGCAGGCCGGACAGCTGGGTGGACATCGACGCCGCGTTGATCGCGACCACGTCGTAGAGGTGGTCGGGGTGCAGCGACATGACCGTGATGACGACCTGCACCTCGTTGCGCAGGCCCTTGACGAACGTCGGCCGCAGCGGGCGGTCGATCAGCCGGTCGGTGAGGATCGCGTCCTCGCTCGGCCGGCCCTCGCGGCGGAAGAACGAACCGGGGATCCGCCCCGCCGCGTACATCTTCTCCTCGACGTCGACCGTCAGGGGGAAGAAGTCGAGGTGCTCCTTCGGGTGCTTTGACGCCGTGGTGGCCGACAGCAGCATCGTCTCGTCGTCGAGGTATGCCACGGCGGAACCGGCGGCCTGCTTGGCCAGCCGACCGGTCTCGAAGCGGATGCTGCGGGTGCCGAACTTGCCGTTGTCGATGGTGGCAACGGACTCATGAATAGTGCTTTCCGACACTTCTCGTGTGCCCTCTTTCTTGCTACGTCCGGGCCGGACGCGCGACGCGGTGGGAATCCCAGCCGGTCTTCGATGGGAGCGCCCGGGCTTGCTGTCCCGGGGGCCACTACCGAGGACCGACGTGTCGTTCTCACGCCGGCGTTCCGGCACGGAACTCTGGTCCCGTACGGCGGGCGCCGTACGAGGAAGGGGAGTGGCTTGGCGGCCACTCCCCTCTCGGTGCTACCGGCGCAGGCCCAGTCGCTCGATCAGCGACCGGTAGCGGGTGATGTCTGTCTTCGCCAGGTATTGCAGCAGCCGGCGGCGGCGGCCGACCAGCAGGAGCAGGCCCCGGCGGCTGTGGTGGTCGTGCTTGTGGGTGCGCAGGTGTTCGGTCAGGTCCGCGATCCGGCGGGACAGCATCGCCACCTGGACCTCGGGAGATCCGGTGTCGCCCTCCGCGGTGGCGTAGTCCGCCATGATCTGCTTCTTCACGTCGCTGGCCAGGGCCACGCCGCAACTCCTCGTCGTCTCAGGTGTGTGCCCCGGTAGTTGTCACGGAGGCAGACTTCACACCGCACCCGGTGGTGCGTGACCCACAGGATAGCAGCCGTGCAGGTCTTGAACTTAACGCAGGAGGTCGCGGGCCTGTTCCACGTCCCGGCCCATCTGCTCGACGAGCGCCTCGACCGAGTCGAACTTCACCATCCCGCGCAGCCGCCCGACGAACTCGACGCCGAGCTCGACGCCGTAGATGTCCTCGTCGAAGTCGAGGATGTAGGCCTCGACCGTGCGCTGCCTGCCCTCGAACGTCGGGTTGGTGCCGACCGAGATGGCCGCCGGCAGCCGCTTGCGGTGCAGCACCGCCCAGCCCGCGTAGATCCCGTCGGCCGGGATCGCGACGTGCCGGTCGGTGCGCACGTTGGCGGTCGGGAAGCCGAGCTGCCGGCCGCGACCCTCGCCGCGGACCACGATCCCGTCGACGCGGTGCGGCCGGCCGAGCGCCTTGGCCGCCTGGACGACGTCGCCGGCGTCGATGCTGGAACGGACGAACGTGGAGGACAGCGTCACGTCGTCGTCGCGCAGCATCCCCACCCCTTCGGTCGAGAACCCGAATCTGGTGCCCAGCGTACGCAACAGCTCGAGATCGCCGGCGGCCTTGTGACCGAAGCGGAAGTTGTCCCCCACGACCACGGCGGCGGCGTGCAGCCGCTCGACGAGCACCACGTGCACGAACTCGTCCGCGGGCAGCCGGCTGAACTCGGTGGTGAACGGCAGCACGCAGAATGCGTCCACGCCGAGCTCCTCGACCAGGTCCGCCTTGCGCCAGACCGGCGTGAGGACGGGCGGGTGGCTGCCCGGCCGGACCACCTCGCTCGGGTGCGGGTCGAAGGTCACCACCACCAGCGGCAGTCCGAGCTCGCGCGCGCGGGTCAGCCCGCGGCCGATCAGGGCCTGGTGACCGCGGTGGACGCCGTCGAAGACGCCGATGGTCACCACGCATCGACCCCAGCCCGACGGCGTGTCGTCGATCCCCCGCCAGCGCAGCACCCGTGCTCCTCCCGCTCCTCCGGCTCGCCGGGCTGAGCGTAGCCGGGGCGGGTGGGCTCCACCCGCCCTACGCCGGCCGCAATGCCCGACGCCGGGCGGATGGGTCCTACGCCGGGCGGAAGACGACCAGCGGACGGCCGGCGTCGGCGCGGTCCTCGACCAGGGCGACGGCGTGGCCGTCGGGGTCGAACGCCCCGTACGGACCGGGGCGGCCGACCGGGTCGAGCCGGCCGCCGTGCCGCAGCCGGTCGGTCTCGGCCGGGGTCAGCTCGCGCCGGGGGAACGCCGCGGCGACCGCCGCGTCCAGCGGGATCGGCACCGGGTCGGCCAGCTCGGCCAGCTCGTCCAGGGTGATCGCGTCGGCCAGCGTGAACGGCCCGACCCGGGTCCGGCGCAGCGCGGTGAGGTGGCCGCCGGTACCCAGCGCGCGGCCGAGGTCCCGGGCCAGCGCCCGCACGTACGTCCCGGACGAGCAATCGACCTCGACGTCGAGGTCGAGCAGGTCGGCGGACGGGCGCGACCAGCCGGCCAGCGCGAGCCGGGACACGGTCACCGTCCGGGGAGCCAGCTCGACCTGCTCGCCGGCGCGGACCCGGGCGTACGCGCGCCGCCCGTCGATCTTGACCGCCGACACCGTCGACGGGACCTGCTCGATCACCCCGGTCAGCGCGGCCAGCCCCGCGGCGACGTCCTGCTCGGTCACCGCAGCGGCAGAGGAGCCGCCGGCGACCTCGCCCTCGGCGTCGTCGGTGACCGTGTCCTGGCCCAGCCGGATCGTCGCCGCGTACGCCTTGTCGGTCAGCGTGAGGTGGCCGAGCAGCTTGGTCGCCCGCTCGACGCCGAGCACGAGCACGCCGGTGGCCATCGGGTCGAGCGTGCCGGCGTGTCCGACCCGGCGGGTGCCGGCGATCCGGCGTACCCGGGCCACCACGTCGTGCGAGGTGAGTCCGGCCGGCTTGTCCACCACCGCCAACCCGCCGGGGCGGGGGTCGGTCATCCGGGGAGGGTGGGGGCGGCGGCGAGGGCGGCGCGGGCCGCGTCTACGGTGGTGTCCAGGTCGGTGTCGGAGCTGAAGCCGGCCGCGAACCGGTGCCCGCCCCCGCCGAGCGCGACCGCGGCGGCGCTCACGTCGACCCGGCCCTTGGACCGCATCGACACCGTCCAGCCCCCGTCCGCGGCCTGCTTGCAGACCATCGCGACCTCGGCCTCCGCCGCGGTCCGGACCAGGTCGATCACGCTCTCCGCCTGGTCGGCGCCGAGCCCGGCGGCGGCCAGCTCGGCCAGCCGGGTCTCGGTCCAGACCAGGCCGAGGCCGCCCACCGCGTCCGGCTCCAGCCGGGCCCGGCCGAGCGCGGCGCCGACCATGCCGAGCCAGCCGGCCGGGTGGGTGTCGAGCAGCCGGCGGGTGATCAGGTCGTGCCGGATCCCGGTCCGCAGCAGCCGGGCCGCCAGCTCGTGCGTCTCCGGCGTGGTCGAGGCGAACCGGAACGAGCCGGTGTCGGTGACCAGCCCCGCGTACAGGCAGGCGGCGACATCCTGGTCAAGCTCGACATCGAGCCGGCGGACCAGCTCCTCGACCAGCACCGCGGTCGCCGCCGCGGCCGGGTCGACCAGGTGCAGCGTGCCGTAGCGGGTGTTGGAGGCGTGGTGGTCGACGACGAGCACCTCGGCCGCGGAGTCGACCAGCGGCGCGAGCGAGCCGAGCCGGTCGGCGCTGCCGGTGTCGAGCGTGACGAGCAGGGCCGGTGTGGCAGGCACCTGCCCGGGCGGCACCAGCAGGTCGACGCCCGGCAGGCCGCCCAGTGAAGCGGCGAGCTCGAACGGCGCGCTGAACGACGGCAGCACCCGGGTGCCGCGCCGGCGCAGCGCGTGCGCCAGCGCGAGCATGCTGCCGACGGCATCGGCGTCGGGGCTCACGTGGCAGGCGAGGACCACCTCGCCGCGGTCGGCCGCGAGCGCCGCGACCGCCTTGTCCCACTCCGCCTCGGTGGGCGGCCGGAGCCCGGTCACAAGTCGGAAGACTGCCCGGCCGAGGAGGCCGAGTCCACCTCGGTCACTGCGGTGGCGTCGTCGGTCTCGTCCAGGTGATCGTGCTCGTGCTTGTACGGGTCGGGATCGCCGGCGTAGCTCGCGCCCTGCCGGACCTGGGCCAGGCCGGCGTCGGCGTCCCGGGCCACCGCGAGCAGCTCGTCGATGCGCCCGGCCTGCTCGGGCACCGCGTCCGGGACGAACGCCAGCGTCGGGGTGAACTTGATCCCGGTCTGCCGGCCGACCTGGCTGCGCAGCACTCCGCGGGCGCTGTCCAGCGCGGCCGCGGAGTCCGCGCGGGCGGTCTCGTCCCCGTACACGGTGTAGTAGAGCGTGGCGTCCCGCAGGTCCGCCGTCACCCGGGCGTCGGTGATCGTCACCATGCCCAGCCTCGGGTCCTTCACCTGGTTCTCCAGCGTGGAGGCGACGATCTCGCGGATGCGCACCGCAAGTCGCCGCGCACGCGCCTGGTCGGCCACCGGAACTCCTCGTACCTACTCGTCGGTGTCACTGAACAACTGTCGCCGCACAGCGAGCAGCTGTACCTCCGGTCTGTCCGCGATCAGCCGCTCGCATGCGTCGAGCAGCTCGGTCACGTGGGCGGCGTCGGCGGCCACGGCGGCGACGCCGACCTGCGTCCTGCGATGCAGGTCGGCGTCGCCCACCTCGGCCGCGGCCACCGCGTAGCGCCGGCGTAGCTCGGCCACGATCGGCCGTACCGTCGACCGCTTCTCCTTCAGCGACCGGACGTCGCCGAGGAGCAGGTCGGCCACCAGCGACCCGGTGAACAACCGCCTGTGACCGCCCTACTTCCGCGGCTTCTCGCGCAGCTCGTACGTCTCGACCACGTCCTCGATCTTGATGTCGTTGAACGAGCCGAGCCCGATACCGCACTCGAAGCCCTCGCGGACCTCGGTCGCGTCCTCCTTGAACCGCTTCAGCGAGGTCACCGTCAGGTTCTCGGCGACCACCGAGCCGTCGCGGATCAGCCGCGCCTTGGAGTTGCGCCTGATCTCGCCGGACCGCACCAGCGCACCGGCGATGTTGCCGACGCGCGGCACCCGGAAGACCTCGCGGACCTCCGCCGTGCCGAGCTGCGCCTCCTCGAACTCCGGCTTGAGCATGCCCCGGAGCGCGGCCTCGATCTCCTCGATGGCCTGGTAGATCACCGTGTAGTAACGGATCTCCACGCCCTCGCGGTCCGCGGCCTCCCGCGCCCGGCCGACCGGCCGGACGTTGAAGCCGATGATGATCGCGTCCGACGCGGTGGCCAGGTTGACGTCGTCCTCGGTGATGCCACCGACGCCGCGGTGGATCACCCGGAGCGAGACCTCCTCGCCCTCGCCGACCTCGATCTTCATCAGCGCGTCCTCGAGCGCCTCGACCGACCCGGAGCCGTCGCCCTTGAGGATCAGGTTGAGCTGCTCGACCGAGCCCTCCTTGAGCACCCGGTCCAGGTCGTCCAGCGAGATCCGCCGCCGCGACCGGGCCAGCTGCGCGTTGCGCTCGCGCGCCTGCCGCCGCTCGGCGATCTGCCGTGCCACCCGGTCCTCGTCGACGACCAGGAAGCTGTCGCCGGCGCCGGGCACGGAGGTGAAGCCGAGCACCTGGACCGGGCGGGCCGGACCCGCCTCGTCCAGCTGCCGGCCGTTCTCGTCGAGCATCGCCCGCACCCGCCCGAACGCGTCACCGGAGACGATTGAGTCGCCCACGTGCAGCGTGCCGCGCTGGACCAGCACGGTCGCCACCGGGCCGCGGCCGCGGTCGAGGTGGGCCTCGATCGCGACGCCCTGCGCGTCCTGGTGCGGGTTGGCCCGCAGGTCGAGCGAGGCATCGGCGGTGAGCAGCACGGCCTCGAGCAGGTCCTCGATGCCGATGTTCTGCCGGGCGGACACGTCGACGAACAGGGTCTCGCCGCCGTACTCCTCCGCGACCAGCCCGTATTCGGTGAGCTGCTGGCGGATCTTGGCGGGGTTGGCCCCCTCCTTGTCGATCTTGTTCACCGCGACCACGATCGGTACGTCGGCCGCCTGGGCGTGGTTGAGCGCCTCCACCGTCTGCGGCATCACGCCGTCGTCGGCGGCCACCACGAGGATGACGATGTCGGTCACGTTCGCGCCGCGGGCACGCATGGCGGTGAACGCCTCGTGACCCGGGGTGTCGATGAACGTGACCGGCCGCTCGTCGCCCTCGCTGGTGCGCGCGGTCACCTGGTATGCACCGATGGCCTGGGTGATGCCGCCGGCCTCGGACTCCATCACGCTGGTCTTGCGGATGGCGTCCAGCAGCCGGGTCTTGCCGTGGTCGACGTGACCCATGACGGTGACCACCGGCGGGCGCGCGACCAGGTCGTCGTCGTCGCCCTCGTTTTCCCCGAAGGTGAGGTCGAAGGCGTCGAGCAGCTCGCGGTCCTCGTCCTCCGGGCTGACCACCTGGATCGTGTAGCCGAGCTCGGCACCGAGCAGCTGCAGCGTCTCGTCGCTGACCGACTGCGTGGCGGTCACCATCTCGCCGAGGTGGAACAGCACCTGGACCAGCGACGCCGGGTTGGCGTTGATCCGGTCGGCGAAGTCGGCCAGCGAGGCGCCGCGGGGCAGCCGGACGACGTCGCCGTTGCCGCGCGGGACCTGCACGCCGCCGATGGTCGGAGCCGACATGTTGTCGAACTCCTGCCTCCGCTGCTTCTTGCTCTTGCGGCCGCGGACCGGACCCCGGCCGCCACCGCGGCCGAACGCACCGGCCGTGCCGCCGCCGCGACCGCGACCGCCGCCACCGGGACGGCCACCGGGACCGCCGCGGAAGCCACCACTGGGCGCGCCGCCGCCGGGACCGCCGCGGTAGCCGCCGCCACCGCCACCACCCGGACCGCCGGGACGGCCGGCGCCACCACCGGGACCGCCGCGGAAGCCGCCACCGCCGCCGGGACGACCGCCCGGGGCACCGGGACGGCCGCCGCCGGCGCCGCCCGGACGGGGACCTCCGGTCGGGCGGCCGGGCATCATGCCCGGATTGGGCCGCGGGCCGCCCGGGCCGGGACCAGGACGCGGGCCGGGACGCGGGCCACCGGGACCGGCCGGGCCGCCGGGGCGGGCACCGCTCGGGCCGGGACGCGGCCCGCCGGCACCCGGCGCCGGGCGCGGGCCACCCGGACCCGGACGCGCGCCACCGGCCGCACCCGGGCGCGGAGCCGGCGGGCGCGGCGGCAGGCCCGGCGTGGAGCCCTGGTTGACGCCGAAGGGGTTGTTGCCGGGCCGCGGCGCCGGCCGCGGGGGCAGGCCGGGCGTGCCGGGGCCGGACGGGCCGGGGCCGGACGCGGGGCCGGGTCGGGAACCCGGACGCGGGCCCGGGGTCTGGCCGCCCGGGGTGGACGGCCTGGTCGGAGCCGGCGCGGGCGCATCGGCGGATGCCGCCGGGCGCTGGGCCGGGCCGGGGCGCGGGCCGGGCAGCGTCGCCCCCGGCTGGGCCGGAGCGCCCTGGCCACCCTGCTCGCCGCCGGCCGACGGGCCGGGGCGCGCGGGAGCGGCGGCGGAGTCGGACGCGCCGGAACGGCGACCGGGCCGGGGACCCGGAGTCGGGGCCCCGTTCGCCTGGCTGCCGTTGGCCTGCCCACCGCTGGCCGGGAACGCTTCCTTGAGCCGGCGCGCAACCGGCGGTTCGATCGTGGAGGACGCGCTCTTGACGAACTCGCCCATCTCCTTGAGCTTGGCCAGAACGACCTTGCTCTCTACCCCGAGCTCCTTCGCGAGCTCGTGCACGCGGGCCTTGCCTGCCACTGGTCTCCTCGTCCGGAGCCGGGCGGCGACCCGCTCGGCTCAGCTAGTGGGTGAACACACTCATCGCTGGCGCTTCATGGAGTGCTCATGCCGTTTCGACCTGCCTGACTTGGTCGGGGGGCGGGCACCGTACCCACCTCCGGGGCTGCGTCCGAGACGCGCTGCGCAACGTACTCACGGATAGATCCGACGTCGAGCGAGGCGGTCACGCGCAATGCGCGACCGAACGCCCGGCGCCGCTCCGCGAGATCGAGGCACCCGAGGTCGAGGTGCAGGGAAGCACCTCGACCAGGCGACCGACGACGTGGGTCGGGCTCGAGCCGGAGACCGGACGGACCCTCCACCACCACGACACGCAACAGCTCGGAGGCCGGCGAACGGCAGCGGCAACCAACGCAGGTGCGTATGGGCACCGACGACGTCCGACGGACCACTGACAGTCTACCCCGCCCGCTCCGCGTCGTGTCGGCACCCGACCGCGGGACACAGCCGGGCCCGGGTCGTGACGGCAACCGCGGAATCACCGCACACCGTCACCAACAGGTCCACTCCGTAACGCATCGGACCGGGCCGGTATGCCCGCTCGGTCACCGGGGGACGCGCGGCGCCGAGGTCGTAGGGCGGGGCCGCGGGCCGCGCAGCGGGGCACCGGCCGGGCGGGCCGGCGCTCCCGGGCCACCACCCGCGGCGCCCGGCGCACCGCCGCCGGCAGCGCCCGGTGCAGCGCCCGGTGCGGCGCCCGGTGCAGCGCCCGATGCGGCGCCCGGTGCAGCGCCCGGTGCAGCGCCCGCGGCGTCGCTGCGGATGTCGATCCGCCAGCCGGTGAGCCGGGCGGCGAGCCGGGCGTTCTGCCCCTCGCGGCCGATCGCCAGCGACAGCTGGTAGTCCGGCACGATCACCCTCGCCGCGCGCGCCGCCGCGTCGACGACCTCGACCGAGATCACCTCGGCCGGCGAGAGCGCTTGGGCGATGAACGCGGCCGGGTCGTCCGACCAGTCGACGATGTCGATCTTCTCGCCGTGCAGCTCGGCGACCACGTTGCGGACCCGGGCGCCCATCGGGCCGATGCAGGCGCCCTTCGGGTTGACCC
>Ga0308175_100000884_pt1 | contig 19892 bp, 10 predicted proteins | sample PhyCR1_3_FD_203893 | JGI IMG/M metagenome (GOLD analysis project Ga0308175, IMG submission 203893) | Soil microbial communities from UC Gill Tract Community Farm, Albany, California, United States - DLSLS.C.R1 | ecosystem: Environmental > Terrestrial > Soil > Agricultural land | place: USA...
CGGTCGAGTAGCCGCCGCCCGCCGAGGTCCCCCGCCAGGGGAGGACGTCGGTGTTCGGTACCCACGTGGAGTCTCTCCGCGTGTAGCCGATGGCCCGGTTCGGCACGGCTTCGGTCTCGGGCAGGGAATCGGTGGAGGTCATGCCGGCCGGCTGGAAGATCCGGCTCTGCACGTAGTCGTAATAGGACATGCCGGTCACTCTTTCGATCAGCGCGCCGAGCAGGATGAAGCCGTAGTTGGAGTACCGGAACCGCTGGCCCGGCTCGCCGTCGAGCCCGCGCGATCCGTAGAGCTTCACGTAGTCAGAGAGCTCGCGCAGGGTGAGGCGGTTCTTTTCGGATTCCGGCCCGAAGATGTCGCCGGTCCCTCCGGTGTGCGTGAGCAGGTGCCGCACGGTGACCTTCGAGGCGACGTCCTTGTTCGGGTAGTCGGTGAGGTATTTGCCGATCGGATCGTCCAGCACGATCCGGCCCGCCTCGACGAGTTGCAAGATCGCGACCGCGGTGAACATCTTGTTCATCGATCCGAGGCAGAACCGCGTGTCGAGCGCGACTGGGGCGCCGGTCTCCCGGTTGGCGCGGCCTAAAGGCTTCTGGAGCAGGACCTTGCCGTGGCGGGCCACGAGCAGGGCACCGGAGAAGCGGTCCTTGCTCGCGAGCTCCTCGGCGCGGGCCGAGAGCGCCGCCAGCGCGCCGTCTTCCGTCAGGCGCGGGATCGCGAGGTCCGGCGGGCGAGGGATGGCTTCGATGGTCGCGACCAAGAGCTTCGGCGGATCGTCGCCGCTCACCTGCATCTCCTGCCGGGCGACCGTGTCCGAATAATTTTCCCTGAGCAGCACGACGAGGGACAGAGGCTCGCTCTTCTCGACGCGCAGCAGGGTGAAACCGCCGGTCGAGTCCTGGAACGCCAGCCGGTCCTCCATCGGCGGCGCGTCCTTCCGGGGGTAGGCCGCGTCGAACGCGCGGTACCGCGCGGGATCGCCGGAATTGATCGCCGCGAGCCAGGCCGCGAAGACCCTGCCGGCCGGGGTCCGCGGGATCTCCGGCTCGCTGGCGGCCGCCGGAGCGGCCAGGAGAGCGAGGATGCAGAGACATAGAAAGGCGCGACGCATGGTTTGATCCTCCTTCCGTAGGGGCGGCCCTGTGTGGCCGCCCTGGGCGGGGGAAATCCCCGTCCGATCCAATCCCTGTCCGGTCACCCGCCCAGTCCCATTCCTCCGTCCGGACACACCCCCACCGAGGGCGGCCACGCAGGGCCGCCCCTACAAAAATCGACAAATCCGTTGTAATGGCTAGGACAGCACCGGCACGGCGTTCTGTATCGGCCAGCGGGCGGCGCTCTCGCGGATCTGCTCCATGTCCCGCCAGTAGCTCTCGATCGACTGGCGGCCGGCGTCGCTCAGGCGGACGAGGGTCTGGGTCTTCTTCTCCACGAAACGTTTTTCGATCTCGACCAGGCCTGCCTCCTCCAGCTTGGAGAGATGGGAGGAGAGGTTTCCCTTGGTGAGGCCGGTGATCCGCAGCAGGAACAGGAAGTCGGCCCGTTCACAGGCGGAGAGCGCCGTCAGGATGGCCAGCCGGGCGGGATCGTGGATCCGCCGGTCGAGGCTCGCGATCTGCTCGAAGGGGGTGGCGTCCATCGTTCAATCCTCCACCCGCGCGGACGGTCCCAGCGTCCGGGCGAGCTGCCAGTGATCGAAAAGGCCCGCCAGGATCAGCGCGCCGCCGCAGAGCAGCGCCGCCATCCCGGGATAGACCAGGACCGGAAGCAGGCGATCGAGCAGCGGATCGATCGTCCCCTCCCTGTTGACGTGGAACCCCAGCGTGGTGCCGAGGGCGGCAAGCCCCAGCAGCAGGACCGCCAGGGCCAGATGGGGGCTCTGGGAGAGGTCGCGCCGCCGCCAGAGCCAGAGGGTGAGGAAGAGGCAGCCGGCGAGCAGATAGGCCGTCTGCGCGAGGACGGCCCGGAACATCGAGGGCGGCATCATCTCCCGGCCGTAGGGATACGCCCAGGGGCTGACGAAAGGCGGCGCGTAGACGGGCTCCGTCTGGGGCAGGAGCCGCGGGTGCGATTCGTCTCCCTGGACCACGAACATACCGGGAGGGAGTGCCAGGACGTACGCGAAGACAATCACCGCCAGCAGAGAGGTGAGGAGGAAGCGCCGCGCGACCGGAGCCATCCGCGGCGGCATCGCGAGCCGCGGGATGGGACCGGCCGGGCTGTAGATGGAAGCCGGGTAGAGCTCCATCTCGGGCTCGGCCGGCTGCTGCTCGACGGCGCCGAAGGTGCGCGGGTAGTACCGCCGGGCCCCGAGCGCCAGCGCCAACGCGCCCACGGCGCCGGCAACGCGGAGGAGGGGAGGACCCTGCCAGGCCAGGAGGATCAGTCCCAGGGGGACTCCGTACCGCAGCCCCTGCAGGTCGTTGAAGTGCCGCGTGATGAAACGGATGCGCTCCAGATCCCGGGTTTCCATATCGGCCTCCTTGACGACCGGTTTGTGCGACAGACTTATTGTGGACCGGATTCCCGGGGATGTCAACTGGTCTGCATCACAAACTATGGCGCCGATGAGAGCCAAGCCCTCAAGGCGCCATGTTTTGCCGCACCGCGTCAAAAACCTCTTGACATCCTTTGCCGCACTGCGGTAAATTACCTTTGGCGCGGACGCCCGGGATGTCCGCGACCGACCGTAAAGAGGAGGAGCTCCATGATCCGGCTCATCAAACGCTACGAAAGCCGCAAGCTCTACGACACCGAGGAGAGCCGGTACGTCTCGCTGGACGAGATCTCCACCTGGATCCGCCAGGGGCAGGAGGTGCGGGTGATGGACAACGCCACCAACAACGACGTCACCTCGCAGACCCTGACGCAGATCATCCTTGACGAAGGGCGCAAGGGGACCTCGTTCCTGCCGAGCGAGCTGCTGCACGACCTGGTCCGCATCGGCGAGCGGGCCGTCAGCAACGGCATGGAGCAGGTGCAGCACGGCGTCGACAAGCTGATCGACCGCCTGGGACCCGTGCGGCGGGCCCGCGAGGAGATGTCGAGCCTGCGGTCACGCCTGGAAGAGCTCGAGGTGTCACTCGCCGAGCTGGAACGGACCGATCACGCGGCTGCGGTCACTGAGCCGCACAACGGCCGCCCCACCGAGCGCAAGGCTCCGGTGGCGCGGGTCGAAACCGAGGGAGAGATCAACAAATGAACGCGAACGCGATCACAAAAGATATGGGCAAGGCCCTGGACCGTCTGACCGGCGTGGGGCGGAACCTCTGGCTGGCGGGCGTCGGCGCCGTCGCCGAGGTGAGCGAGACGGGCCGGGAGACGTTCGACCGTCTGGTCGAGCGCGGCAAGCCGATCGAGGAGAGGCAGAAGCAGTTGGTGCAGAAGGTGACCGATCGCGCCACCCAGACGGTGCGCGACGCGGGCAAGCTGGTGCAGGACACGGTGGAGTATGAGAGCCGGGGCATGCTGAAGCGTCTGAACGTGATGACGCGCGAGGACATCAAGGTCCTCTCGTCCCGCCTCAACTCGCTGTCCAAGAAGGTCGACGAGGTCGTCACGCGGCGCCAGGCCGCGACGGCGGGCGTCATCGAGATCGTCAGCCCGGAAGGTGAGACGGCGGCGATCGTGGTCCCCAAAACCCCAACCGCGGCCGCCCGGGCGAAGAAGGTGAGCGGGCCGCGCACCAAGAAAGCGACGAGGTAGCAGTCATGGAAACGACCACCGAGACGGGCACCGAGAAGAACGTCCAGGAAGAGCTCAAGGAATCGGTCCATCGCATCTGGCTCGCCGGCCTCGGCGCGCTGGCCACGGCGGAGGAGGAGGGTGGCAAGATCTTCAGCCGCCTGGTCGATCGGGGCCGCGACGTGGAGTCCAAGGGCAAGGTCGAGGTCGACAAGATGAAGTCCGACGCCGAGCGGTTCAAGGCCAAGGCCGAGAGCGCGTTCGAGACGTGGGGCGACCGGTTCGACGAGAAGCTCACGGCCACCCTGCGCCGGCTGGGCGTTCCGACCCGCGAGGAGATCCGGAACCTGACGCAGAAGGTCGAGGAGCTCAACGCCAAGATCGAGACGCTCAAGCCGCGCGTGACCCCGGCCGGCCCCAGCGTCGTGACGCCGGAGACGGCGACCACGCCGGCCGACCCCAACAACATCATCGCCTAGTCGAGAGAAGGTGATACGGGTGGAGCAGACCGCAGGAGACTCGAGCAGCACGCAGGGCTCCCCCAGGATCGGATTGGCGCTCGCGGCGGGGGCTCCGGAGGGGGCGGTCTACGAGATCGGCGCCCTCCGGGCTCTCGACGAAGCGATCGACGGTCTCGATCTCAACCATCTTTTCATCTACGTCGGGGTGAGCGCCGGCGCCATCATCGGCGCCAACCTCGCCAACAACCTGACCACCGCCCAGATGTGCCGGGGGATCGTCTCGCACGAGCCGGGCGAGCACCCGTTCGTGCCGGAGACCTTCTTCACTCCCGCCCTCGGGGAGGTGAAGCGCGGCAGTAAAGCCGTGCCGCGTCTGCTCAGGGAGGCGGTCCGGAGGTGGCTCACCAACCCCCGGGACATCACCCTGGTGGAGTCGTTGATCCGCTTGACCGAGGCCCTGCCGGTCGGGATCTTCGACAACGAGCCGATCCGCGAATACGTGCAGAAAGTCTTCAACGTAAAGGGGCGGACCGACGACTTCCGCCGGCTGGGCAAACGCCTGGTGGTGGTGGCTTCGGACCTCGATTCGGGCCAGTCCGTGCGTTTCGGCGAGCCGGGGCTGGACCACATCCCCATCTCGCTCGCCGTCGCCGCCAGCTCGGCCCTTCCCGGCCTCTATCCCCCGGTGGAGATCGAGGGGCGCCACTACGTCGACGGCATTCTGCTCAAGACCATGCACACCTCGGTGGCCCTGGAGGCGGGAGCCGACCTGGTGATCTGCGTCAATCCGATCGTTCCGATCGACACCCGCGGCACGGTCGAGGCTGGGCTGATGAGCCGCGGCAAGCTGCTCGATCACGGCCTGCCGGCGGTGCTCTCGCAGACCTTCCGGACGCTCATCCACTCGCGCCTGGAGACCGGCATGGCCTCTTACGCCACCAAGTTCAAGGACGCCGACGTGGTGCTCTTCAAGCCGCGCCCCGACGATTACGAGATGTTCTTCACCAACATCTTCAGCTTCTCGGAGCGGCGGGCCGTCTGCGAGTATTCCTACAACTCGGTGCGGCGCGACCTGCTGGCGCGCTACGACGAGCTCGCCCCGGTCTTCGCCCGCCACGGCCTCACCCTGCGCAAGGACATCCTGGAGGAGAAGCGGAACCTCTGGATCGGCGTCTTCCGGGAGCGGCGGGAGAGAGCCCTCTCTTCCACCAACCCGGTCGCCCGCCGGCTCGACGACGCCCTCGGGCGTCTGGAAAGGCTGCTGGACGGGGGGATGGAGCCGGCGCCTTCGTAGGGAAACTCACCGCCCGGGCAGCGATGCCCGGGCGGAGTCATCTTCACGGCAGCGGCAGGTGGAACGCCGTGGCCAAAAACACCGCCATCTCCCCACGGGTGATCGGCTGGCCGGGGCAGTAGTTGCCGCCGCCGCAGCCGCTGGTGACGCCGTCCGCCGCGAGTTGCTCGATGAATCGGGCCGCCCAGTAATCGGCCGGCACATCGGCGAAGCGGGTGCCCGTGGCCGGCGGCGGATTCTCGTGCCGGGCCAGGGTGAGGAACACGGCCATCTCGGCCCGGGTCAGCGGGCTCTCGGGGCAGTAGAGCGGCGGGTTGGCCGAGCAGCCGCTCACCACCCCTTCGCGCGCCAGCTCCTCGATCCAGGGGCCGGCCCAGTAGCCGAGGGGGACGTCGTTGAAGCGGTCGCCGAGCCCCGCCGGCGGCATCGTGCCGCGGGCGGTGAAGAGGAGGACCGCCATCTCGGCCCGGGTGATCGGCGCGCCTGGGCAGAAGTTGCCATTGCCGCAGCCGCTGGTGACCCCGCGGAGGGTGAGGGCCTCGATGAACCGCCAGGCGAAGTAGTCCCCGGGCACGTCCCGATAGGTGGCGAGCACGGAGGCCTGGGGGATCACCCACGGCTCGAAGCCGGTCACGCCGTCGTTGGCCGCGAAGAAGACGTTGGAGCCCACCGCGGCGAAATCGAGCGGGCTGGAGGGCGCCGGACCGGGAGCGATGTCCTGCACCAGGAAGGTCCCCACGGCCACGCCGTCGCTGCGCCAGAGCTCCCGGCCGTGGACGCCATCATCGGCGGAGAAGAGGACCAGCGAGCCGAGCGCCTGGAGCTGCTGGACCGCGGACGAGCCCGCGCCGGGCAGGATGTCCAGCACCATGTGGGTGCCCGCCGCGGTGCCGTCGCTCACCCAGAGCTCGCGGCCGTGGGGGCCGTCGTCCGCCACAAAGAAGAGGCGGCCGGCGGCGACGGTCAGCTCGGTGGGATCGGACGGGGCGGCGCCGGGATTGATGTCCCGGACGAGGGCCGTGCCGGCGGCGGTGCCGTCGGTCTTCCAGAGCTCGCGGCCATGGGCGCCGTCGTCGGCCACGAAGAAGAGGGTGCCGACGGTCACCGCCGGCCCTCCAGCGGAGGACATGAGCAGGCCTTCCGGGTAGGTGCCGAGCGAGGAGCTGGGCCCCGGCTGGAGATCCGCCAGGAGGACGGTGCCGGCGGTGGTGCCGTCGCTCGCCCAGAGCTCGCGGCCGTGGGTCGAATCGAAGGCGGTGAAGAGGGCCACGGCGCCGAGACGGACGAGCTCCTGGGGATCGAAGCTTCCGGTTCCCGGCGGAAGGTCTTTGAGCAGGCTGGTCCCCCCTGGCGTGCCGTCGGTGGACCACAGCCCCCCGCCGGTGGTGAAGAGAGCCACCGTGCCGAGCGGGAGGATCCCCCCCACGTAGCCGTTGGGGCTGCTGGTCAGGGCCCGGGTACCGGCGCTCGTACCGTCCGTGCTCCAAAGCGCCCCGTAGGTGCTGCCGTCGAAGGCGGTGAACAGGAGCCTGGAGCCGAACGGAGTGAGCTGGTCGGGATACGAGCCGTTGCTCCCGGGATAGAGATCGGCCACCCGCTGGGTGCCGGCGGCGGTGCCGTCGCTCTTCCACAGCTCCGTGCCCGCCACGTCATCCAGCCCGGGGAAGAAGACCTCTCCCAGGGCCGGCACGAGGTCGCCCACCACCTGAGGGGAGCCGGCGAGGGGCGAGGTGCCGGCGGGGGTCCCGTCGGTGATCCACAAGCCGGTGCCGGCCCCGAGCAGGGCCGTGCCGCCTACTGAGGCGATCCCGTAGAGATAGCTGGAGGCGGCCCCCGGCGCGACGTCGGCGAGCTCGACGGTCCCGGCCGCCGTGCCGTCGCTGACCCACGGCTCGATCCCGGAGAGGCCGTCGTTCGCACTGCAGAGGAGCCTTCCGCCGAGGTTGTGGAAGACTCCGAAGGGATAGGTATTGATGAACGGGAGCGACGAGGTGACGGTCTGGACGTCCTTCACCTCCGCCGTGCCGCCGGCTGTGCCGTCCGTCTTCCACAGCTCGGAGCCGTGGTCCAGGGTGACCCCCCGGAAGAAGGCCGTACCGCCGAGGACCGTGATACCGGAGTAGCCCCGGCCGATCCCCCAGCCCGTACCGGGCAGCAGATCCTTGACGAGCGCGGTGCCGGCGGCCGTGCCGTCGCTGGTCCACAGCTCGGCGCCGTGCGTCCCGTCGTCGGCAAAGAAGAGCATTCCGCCGTTGAAGGGCTGAATCACCGGGCGGACAAAGAAGCTGATGCCGCTGGCCGGACCGGGATTGATGTCCGTCACCTGGACGGTGCCGGCCGCCGTGCCGTCCGTCTTCCACAGCTCATACCCGGTGTCGACGTCATAGGCGAAGAAGAACGCACGGCCACCGATCACCGTGAGCTGCTCAGGAATCCCGTAGGCGGTTCCCGGATTGATGTCCTTGAGCAACGCTGTGCCCCCCACGGTGCCGTCGGTGACCCAGAGCTCGGTCCCGGTCGTCTCCTGAAAGGCGGCGAAGAGGAGCTCGCTCCCCAACCAGGTGAAGTCGCGGGCGTACGATCCCTCGCTACCGGTATTGAGGTCCGCGAAGAGCGCCGTGCCCGCCGTGGTGCCGTCGCTCACCCAGGGCTCGTTGCCGTGGACCCCGTCGTCCGCCGTGAACAGGAACCGGCCGCCGCCCAGCACGGTGGCATTGTTCTCGAGTGTGCCGGTGGGAAAGAGGAGAGTGGAGTCACCCAGGCCCGGATTCACGTCCGCGAGCAGCACCGTGCCCGCCGCGGTGCCGTCCGAGAGCCAGGGCTCGCGGCCGTGAGCCCCGTCGTCGGCGGTGAGCAGCAGCTTGCCGCCGGCATCGAGCCAGAGACCCGGGTCCGATCCCACCGGCCCCGGCTCGATGTCGGCCACGAGCTGGGTACCGGCGGTGGTGCCGTCCGTCTTCCAGAGCTCGCGGCCGTGGACGCCGTCGTTCGCCGAGAGGTAGAGGATGCTGCCGGCCTCCAGAAAGCGCGGCTGCGAATCGGGGACGCCGGGATTGAGATCCGCCACCATCACGGTGCCGGCCGCCGTGCCGTCGCTCCGCCAGGGCTCGGAGCCATGGACGCCGTCATCCGCGGTGAAGTAGAGGACACCGCCCGAGACAGTCAGGTTCCGCGGCCACCCCCAACAGGCTCCCGGACAGATGTCCTTCACCAGGGCCGTGCCGGCGGCGGTGCCGTCGGTCTTCCAGAGCTCGACGCCATGGACGCTGTCGTCCTGGATGAAGAGCACGGTCGTCCCCAGCACGGCGAAGTCCTGGCTGGTGAAGATCGGATCGGTAACCTCCTCCTGGGTCGTGTTGATGTCCACGACCTGGTGGGCCGGCTGGGCCAGCGCGGGGACGGCGAGAAGCAGGCAGAGCAACGCGGCGACGAGTGGACGCATAGCGTCTCCTTCGAGAAGAAGTGCTGGCCGAGACCTCTTTACGACTGTATGATTAGCGTAGTACACCGGGGAAAGAGCGTCAAGCGCTGGGCGGACGGCCCCGGAATGGGGGCCGTCTCCAACTGCATGGATAGCGCTGGATTCATGGCAACGGCAGATGGAACGCCGCGGCCAGGAAGACCGCCATCTCGCCGCGGGTGACGGGCTGGTCGGGGCAGTAGTTGCCGCCGCCGCAGCCGCCGGTGACGCCGTCCGCCGCGAGCTGCTCGATGAAGCGGGCGGCCCAATAATCAGCCGGTACGTCGCCGAAGCGGGTGCCGGTGGCTGGCGGCGGAGTCTCGCCCCGGGCGAGGGTGAGCAGCACCGCCATCTCGGCCCGGGTCAGCAGGTTGTTGGGACAGTAGAGATTGGCCGCGCAGCCGCTCACCACCCCCTCGCGGGCCAGCTCCTCGATCCACGGCCCGGCCCAGTAGCCGGGGGGGACGTCGTCGAAACGGGCCCCCGTAGCCGGCGGCGGCGCCGTGCCGCGGGCGGTGAGGACGAAGATGGCCATCTGGGCGCGGTTGACGAAATCGCCCGGGCAGAAATCGTCGCCGCCACAACCGCCGGTGACTCCGCTGGCGGCGAGCGCCTCGACGAAGCGCCAGGCCCAGAAATTCGGCGGCACGTCGGTGAAGGTGCCGGTCACGTAGAGCTTGGGGATGGCCCAGAGCTCGAAGCCTGTGGCATTGTCGTTGGCCACGAAGAACAGCTTGTTACCGGCCAGGGTATAGCCCATCGGGCTGGAGGAGAGGGGGCCGGGCGCGATGTCCGCGAGCCGCCACGTCCCGGCCTCGGTGCCGTCGCTGCGCCAGGCCTCCACGCCGTGCGCCTCGTCGTACGCGGAGAAGACGAGCACGGAGCCGATGGTGGTGAGGTTGTAGGGGAGGGAGGAGCCCGCGCCGGGCACGATGTCCCGCACCAGATGGGTGCCGGCCTCGTTGCCGTCGCTCGTCCAGAGCTCCTGCCCGTGGACGCCATCGTCGGTGACGAAGAAGACCCGGCCCCCGGCGGCCGTCAGATCGTCGATCGTGATGTTGGCCGGGCCGGGCCGGATGTCTTTCACGAGCACTGTGCCGGCCTCGGTGCCGTCGCTCCGCCAGAGCTCCTCGCCGTGCGTTTCGTCGCCCGCCACGAAGAGCACGATGCCGCCCGGAAGCACGGCCAGGGACGGGGTGCCCGGGGTAGAAGGGATGACGGTAAGCTCCTTGACCTGGACGGTCCCCGCCGCCGTGCCGTCGCTCTTCCAGAGCGTCGCGCCGTAGAGGAAGCTCTGGTGGGAGATGAAGAAAAGGGTGCCGCCGGCGTCGGTCAGATTCGAGGGGCTCAAGCCGGGGCCGATGTCCGTTCCGGGACCCGTGCCGTCCGAGACCCAGAGATCGGCGCTCGTACCGTTAAAGAGGGCGTAGAAGATCTTTCCGGCCGCGGGCGCCAACAGGAGGGGGCCGAACGGATCGTGGGCCGAGACGAGAACGGTCCCCGCCTCCGTGCCGTCGGTCTTCCACAGCCCCTGGGGAACGCTGTCCGGCTGCGAGAAGAAGAAGAGCTGGTTGCCCAGGGGCTGTGTCGCGAAGCCCAGCACGGAGCTGCCGGGCACGATCCCGGTGCCCGCCGCGGTGCCGTCGCTCAGGGCCAGCCGGCTGCCCTCGGCGCGGAAGGCCAGGCGGCCGTTGACCGGATGGAACCAGTCAAGATACCAGGAGAGGGAAAAATCTCCGTTCACGTCCTTCACCTGCCCCGTACCGGCCGCGGTGCCGTCGCTCCGCCACAGCTCATGGCTGTAATAAGCGTCGTCGTTCGCCGCGAAGAGGAGGGTGCCGCCCACGTCGGCGATCACGTCCGTGTCCAGGAGGACGCCGTCCAGGACTCTGAAGGCCGGGGATTCGCGGATGTCCAACACCTTATACGAGCCGGCCGGGGTGCCGTCGGTGACCCAGAGCGACTGATCGTGGCCCGCCTGGAAAAAGAGCCGGCCGTTCACCACGTCATGGTTCCTGGCCCCGTAGGCGGTCATGGCGGGCCACGAGCCGGACGGCGGCGTCACCGGCTGGGTTCCCGCCGCGGTGCCGTCGCTCGTCCAGAAGGTCGCGCCGGCGGTGGGCGTGTAGAAGATCAGATGCCCACCGAGAGGGGTGAAGACGTATTGCTGGCCCGAGGGAGGGAAGGCGTCCGCGGATCCCGGCGCCAGGTCTTTGACCAGACGGGTCCCCGCCGGGGTGCCGTCGGTCGCCCACAGCTCGGCGCCATGGGTGCCGTCCGCGGCACGGAAGAACACCTGGCCGCCCACCGCCGTGAGCTCCCGCGGGTCCGAGCTGGAGCCGCCGAGCCAGACGTCCTGCAGCAGCAGGGTGCCGGCCGGGGTGCCGTCGGTCACCCAGATCTCGGTGCCGTGGATGGGATCGGTGGCGGCGAAGACGACCTTGCCGTTCATCGCCGTGAGCCCGAACGGAGAGGAGCCGGGCGAGCCGGGTGAGACGTCCTTGATCAGGGAGGTCCCGGCCGCCGTGCCGTCGGTTTTCCAGATCTCCGGTCCATGGGCTCCGTCGTCCGCCACGAAAACGAACCCTCCCCAGGGGGCCGCCACGGCGTCGTTTGCGGGCGCCGTGCGGTAGGACAGGATGGAGTCACCCGTGGGATTCAGGTCGGCCACCAGGTGGGTGCCGGCGCCGGTGCCGTCGGTAACCCAGGGCTCCAGACCCACGCCGGTCCCCACCACGAACAGGGCCTGCCCATTCCCCGCGGCGAGAACCCGGGGAAAGGAATAGGGATAGAAGCCCTGGGCGGCACCCGCCACCAGGCGCGTTCCCGCCGGTGTCCCATCCGTGGCCCAGAGCTCGTAGATGCTGCCGGAGCCTTTGGTGAAGTAGAGGAGCTTGCCTCCCAGATCGATCATTGGGGCAACGTAGGGGATAGGAGCGCCCTCCACCGGAGAGGTCCCTTCGGGGGTCCCATCGCTCTTCCACAACGCCGCTCCGGCGAAGAAGAAGAGTAGACCGTTCGAGCGGGTGAAGTCGGATGGCCAGGAGGAGTAGGCCCCGGGGCGGATGTCTTTTAGTAGGAAAGTGCCGGCGGGAGTGCCGTCGCTCCGCCAGAGCTCGTTGCCATGGCTCCCGTCGTTGGCCGTGAAAAAAAACAGAGACCCCATACCCAAGCTCTCCCATGGCTCGTTGGAGGGTATCTTGGGAAAATCGACGTTGATATCCCGCACCTGATACGCGGGCGCCTGCCCCTGCGCGGGCAGGACAGCGAGGAGACTGAGAATCACGAATGAGAACAGACGGCGGGAGTTCATGGCGGGCTCCTTTTCGCCCAGTGAATGCGGTCACCCGAGGCTGCGAGATCCGAGCGCAAGGATCACGCTACAACCGATTTTCTGAAAGAACAGACGCCGAAGGATGGGCGCGCTGCCACCCCGTGGGGGTGGAGCGAATTGAATGGAAGGGTTTTCAGAGGGGCGGCCATCCAAGGCCGCCCCCGATTAGAAATCAGGGCAAGGGGAGGTGGAACGCCGAGGCCAGGAAGACCGCCATCTCGCCGCGGGTGATCGGCTGATCGGGGCAGTAGTTGCCGCCGCCGCAGCCGCTCGTGACGCCGTCCGCCGCGAGCTTCTCGATGAAGCGGGCGGCCCAGTAGTCGGCCGGCACGTCGGCGAAGCTGGTCCCCGTGGCCGGCGGCGGGGTCTCGTGGCGGGCCAGGACCAGCAGCACCGCCATCTCGGCCCGGGTCAGCAGGTTGTTCGGGCAGTAGAGCGGCGGATTGGACGAGCAGCCGCCCACCACACCCTCGTTCGCCAGCTCCTCGATCCAGGGCCCGGCCCAGTAGCCGGGGGGGACGTCGTCGAAGCGGGTGCCGGTGGCCGGCGGCGGTGTCGTGCCGCGGGCGGTGAGGACGAAGATGGCCATCTGGGCCCGGTTGATGTAGGCGCCGGGGCAGAAAGCGCCGCCGCCGCAGCCGCCGGTGACGCCGTTGCGGATGAGCGACTCGATGAAACGCCAGGCCCAGTAGGTGGGCGGCACGTCGGCGAAGGTGCCGAGCACCGCGTCCTGCGGCACGGCCCAGAGCTCGAAGCCGGTGGTGTTGTCGTCCGCCGCGAAGTAGACGTTGGAGCCCGCGGCGGTGAACCCCGTGGGGCTGGAGGAGAGCGGGCCCGGAGCGACGTCCTGGATCATCCGGGTCCCCAGGGCCGTGCCGTCCGTGCGCCACGCCTCGACGCCGTGCACGCCGTCGTAGGCGGAGAAGAGGAGGGTGTTGCCCACGGCGGCGAGGTTGTCCGGGCGGGAGGATTCCGCTCCCGGCAGGAGGTCCACCGCCAGGTGGGTCCCGGCGGCGGTGCCGTCGCTGACCCACACCTCGTTGCCGTGGACGCCGTCGTCGGCCACGAAGTAGAGCTTGTTGCCGACCGGGGTCAGCGAGTGAGGGTCCGAGCCTTGAGAACCGGGACGGATGTCGGCGATCAGGACGGTGCCGGCGGCGGTGCCGTCGCTCTTCCAGAGCTCGGAGCCGGTGGTGGAGTCGCCCGCCACGAAGAAGAGCGGACCGCCGGCCGGCGCGGCGGCCTCGCCGGTGGCGGACAGGTCGTCGTTGTAGGGGGGTGGTACGTTCTTGAGCAGGACGGTGCCGGCGGCGGTGCCGTCGGTCTTCCAGATCTCGCGGCCGTAGCCGTTCTCGTAGGCGGTGAAGAAGAGGGTTCCTCCGGCGGGGATCAGGGCGTCGAGGCCGGCGAGGTCCTGGCCGTGGGCCAGGCCGGAGATGTGGACGGTGCCGGGCGCGGTGCCGTCCGTCACCCAGAGGGAGTATCCGGACCCGTTCTCGGATCCCGGCACGAAGATCCTGCCGCCGAAGGACACCATGCTCCGGCCCTGGAGGAAGGTGGAGAGGTAGCCCACCCGCGACGTCCCGCCGGCGGTGCCGTCCGTCTTCCAGAGCGACTGGTTGTAGGGGGAGACGGAGTCGTACGCCACGTAGAAGAGCGAGCCGCCGAGGGAGGGGAAGCTTCCGAAGGGGCTCTCGCCGCCGTCGAGGGAGAAGGTGCCGCCCGCCGTGCCGTCGCTCGACCAGAAGGACGGGTTGGTGGGGAAGACCACCCGGTTGCCCACGGGAAGGATCCCGTAGATGTAGTTGGGGACGGTGGCGAACGGCGAGGTGCCGGCGGCGGTGCCGTCGGTCTTCCAGGGCTGGACCCGCGGGGAGGTGCCGTCCATGGCCGCGAAGAGGAGGCGGCTCCCCTGCGCCGCGAAGGCGTGCTCCGTGAGCTTGCCGTTATAGATCGCGAAGGACGAGGTGCCGCCGATGATGTCCCGCACGAGTTGGGTCCCCGCCACGGTGCCGTCGCTCGCCCAGAGCTCGGTGCCCGAGGCTCCGGCGAGGAAGTAGAAGCGTCCGCCCACGGCCAGGGCGTCGAGGTCCATCACCAGGGGCCAGTAGAAGACGTTGGCCGTGGACAGCTTGGTGGTGGTGACGCCGTCCGTCTTCCAGAGCTGGATGCCGGTGTTGTCGTAGGCGAAGAAGACCAGCCCGGTCCCCAGGGCGGTGAGGTGGTAGAGGTCCGACAGGCTCGGGTAAGGAGCGACGAGGAAGGCGTTGCCGGAGCCCGCGCTGAGGTCCGTGATCCGCGCCGTGCCCGCCGCGGTGCCGTCGCTCTTCCACAGCTCCCGGCCGTAGACCGCGTCCACGGCATGGAAATACAACTGGTTTCCCGCCACCGTGAGCTCCCGGGGATCGGAGCCGGTGGTCCCCGGGAGGAGGTCCTTGAGACGCGCCGTGCCCGCCGTGGTGCCGTCGCTCTTCCAGAGCTCGATGCCGGCGCTGGCGTCCGCGGCGGCGAAGTAGACGGCGCCCTGGAAGGAGACCATCTCGTGCGGCGAGCCGGCGCTCGCCACGTGAGCCACGTTGCCGGGGGTCCCATCCGTGTACCAGAGCTCTTTGCCGGACCCGCTGTCGGCGGCGAACAGGAAGCCCCCCTGGGGAGCGGCGATCGCGTCCCGGTCCCTGTAGCCGTAGAGGTCGATCGACGAGCCGCCGGGATTGAGATCCGCCACCATCGCGGTGCCGGCCTCGGTCCCGTCGGTCACCCAGGGCTCGAAGCCTTGGCTGGAAAACCCGCTGGCCGTGAACAGCATCCGGCGGCCGGAGGTCGCGAGGACCCGGCCCTGGATCCCGAAGGACCCCGGGTTGATGTCCTTGAGGAGAGAGGTGCCGGCCTCGGTGCCGTCCGACTTCCAGAGCTCGAGGCCGTGCACGCCGTCGTCGGCGAAGAAGTACAGCAGGTCGCCGGCCGGGAAGAGGGCGCTCCACAGTGTAACGCCGGGCGCCAGGACCGACGTCCCCGCCGGGGTGCCGTCCGACTTCCACAGCCGCGGCCCATGGTTCCCGTCGTCGGCCACGAAGTACAGGAGCCCGTTGAGGGCGGTGAAAGAATGAGGGGCCGACGGGCAGCTGCCGGGGCAGAGATCCTTGAACAGGGCCGTGCCGGCGGCGGTGCCGTCGCTCCGCCAGACCTCCGCGCCGTAGGTCCCGTTATCGGCGGTGAGGAAGACGTCGCCGCCCATCGCCCCGATCTCCAGGTAGGAGGGGGGCGTGCCGTGCTGCGGAGCCGTGGTGTTGATGTCCTTCACCAGGAAGGCGGGCTGGCCCTGGACCGGCAGGCCGGCGAGCAGCCCCAGAGCCATAAATGGAAGCACACGGAGAACGCGCATGGGGAAACCCTCCATTCGAGACTTCACGGCAAGGGCAGATGGAACGCCGTGGCCAGGAAGACGGCCATCTCGCCGCGGGTGATCGGCTGGTCGGGGCAGTAGTTGCCGCCGCCGCAGCCGGTGGTGACGCCGTCCGCCGCGAGCTGCTCGATGAAGCGGGCCGCCCAGTAACCGGCCGGCACGTCGGTGAAACGGGCTCCCGTGGCCGGCGGGGGCGTCTCGCCCCGGGCGAGGGTGAGCAGCACCGCCATCTCGGCCCGGGTCAGCAGGTTGTTGGGACAGTAGAGATTGGCCGAGCAGCCGCTCACCACCCCCTCGCGCGCCAGCTCCTCGATCCAGGGGCCGGCCCAGTAGCCGGGGGGGACGTCGTCGAAGCGGGTCCCCGTGGCCGGCGGCGGTGTTGTGCCGCGGGCGGTGAGGACGAAGATGGCCATCTGGGCCCGGTTGACGTAGGCGCCCGGGCAGAACTGGCGGCCGCCGCAGCCGCCGGTGACGCCGTTGGCGACGAGCGACTCGATGAAGCGCCAGGCCCAGTAGTCGGAGGGGATGTCCGTGAAGCTCGACTCTAGGAGGGCCTTGGGCGTGCTCCAGAGCTCGGTGCCAGTGGTCCCGTCGTCGGCGATGAAGTAGACGAGCGGCGGCGAGGCGGTGTAGCTCTGCGCTCCCGACGACGGCGCGCCGGGGGCGATGTCCTGGTACAGGAAGGTGCCCGCTGCCGTGCCGTTGGTCGACCACGGCTCGGCGCCATGGACGCCGTCGTTCGCGGTGAAGACGAGACGGCTCCCCATGGGGGTGAGCTGGGAGGGCGAGGAGGTCTCCGGACCGGGCAGGACGTCCTTGACCAGGTGAGTGCCGGCGGCGGTGCCGTCGGTGATCCAGAGCTCCTGGCCGTGGGCGCCGTCGTCGGCGGTGAAGTAGACGCGGTTGCCGACCGGGACCATCCCCCAGCCGATGGTGGAGGGCTCGGCGCCCGGGCGGATGTCCTTGATCATCGCGGTGCCGGCGTCGGTGCCGTCGGTGCTCCAGAGCTCCTGGCCGTGGACGCCGTCGTCGGCCAGGAAGAGGACGCGGCCCTGGACGGCGGCGAAATAGGGGCCGATGGCGGCGCCCTGGCTGCCCGGCCCGATGTCCTTGACCAGATGGGTGCCGGCGTCGGTGCCGTCGGTGACCCAGAGCTCCAGGCCGTGGACGCCGTCGTCGAGCTGGAAGAAGAGGAGGCTCCCGGACGCGACGGCGGGGCCGGGGGGGAGACCCCCGAGATACGGGCACCCCGGCAGCGTCGTCACCGTCGAGGTCCCCGCGGCCGTGCCGTCCGTCTTCCAGAGGAGACAATGGCTGGCATCTGCTTGCGAGGTGAAGTAGAAGGCGTTGCCGGCCGCCATGCCGCCGCGCGCCTGGGTCAGGCCGCCCTGTATCAGGACGGTTCCCGCGGGGGTGCCGTTGGTCTTCCAGACCGCGTCACTCCCCAAGGACAACAGAAGGAGCTGGGAGCCCAGGGTGCCCAGAGATGAAAAGGTGGAGTCCCAGACCAGCGCCGTCCCTGGCGCGGTGCCGTCCGTCTTCCAGAGCTGATATCCGCCCCCCTGCCCGTCGTAACGCTGGAAGAGGACCAGGCCGCCCAGGGGCTGAAAGCCGAAGCTCTGCACGCCGAGGTAGAGCAGAGTCGTGACCCCGCCGCCGATCGGGTCGATGCTGTAGAGCTCGTCATCCCCGTAGAGCCAGGAGCTACCCAGGAAGATTGGATTGGAGTCGCGCGGGAACACGAGAGACGGCCAGTGGCCCAAGGAGGAGATTCCGACGGCCTGATGGGTGCCGGCCGCGGTGCCGTCGGTGCGCCAGACCCAGGCGTTGTTGCCATTGTCGGCGGCGAAGAGGAGCCGGCCGCCCGGAGCGGGGGTGAGGAACGTATCGTGCCCGCGCCAGCTCAGGACGGGAAAGGAAGGGGTCCGGGTGGGAGACTGGACCGCGACCGTCCCCGCCGCGGTGCCGTCGGTCTTCCAGAGCTCCTGGTTTTGGTACGGGCAGAAGTAGAAATACGACGCTCCGGCGGCCTCGGTCAGCGACTGCCGGTACAGGCAGGCAGCCGATTCCGGGTTGAGCTGTTTGACCAGGACCGTGCCGCCGGAGGTCCCGTCGCTCGTCCACAGCTCGACGGGGTCGACCTCGGTGTTGCCGGCGGTCAGGACCAGCGAGCCGCCGAGCGTCCCGATGGCGTCCGGAGAGACGCTGGACGTCACCTGGACGGTGCCGGGCCCGGTGCCGTCGCTTTTCCAGAGGTTGCCGTTGCCGTTGCCGGCTCTGAAGAAGAGCAGGCCGTTGGCGACGGTCAGCAGGTTGGGATTGAAGACGCCGCCGCCGCCCGACGGGTCCTTGACCCTCGCCGTCCCCGCCGCGGTGCCGTCGGTCACCCAGAGCTCGGGCCCGTCCGCGGGGGTGGTGGCGTTGAAGTAGACCTTGCCGCTGAAAGAGGCGAAGCCGTGGGGATTGGAGCTCCCGCTCCCGGAGTTGATGTCCGCCACCAGCGAGGTGCCGGCGTCGGTCCCGTCGGTGTGCCACAGCTCGTAGCCGTGGACGCCGTCGTTGGCGGCGAACAGGAAGGTGCCGTCGGGGAGGCCCAGGGCGATGATGGGAAAGTTGGCGGGATAGACCCAATCGATCGAAGAGTCGGTGCCCGGGAGGAGGTCCCGGATCAAGCCGGTGCCGGCGGCCGTGCCGTCGCTGATCCAGGGCTCGAAGCCGTGGTCGGCGTCGCCGTTGAGCAGGAGCACCTTGCTCCCGGCGGCCGCGAGAATGCGCGAGAATCCGCCCCCGACGTCAGCGGCGACCAGGCGGGTGCCCGCGGCCGTGCCATCGCTCGCCCACAGGGAAAACCCATGAGCTCCGTCGTCGGCGAAGAAGAAGAGGGTGCCGCCGGCCTCTACGATCTCGCTGCCGGTCGACCCCGATTCCCCTGGATGGATGTCCTTGACCATGACCGTGCCGGCCTCGGTACCGTCGCTCCGCCACAGCTCGTTGCCGTGGACGCCGTCGTTCGCGAGGAAGTAGAGCTGCCCGCCGAGAGCGCTGAAGCGGTCGGGGAGCGAGGGGCAGCTCCCGGGGCAGATATCCTTTACGAGCGACGCCACGCCGGTGGCCGTGTCGAGCTTCCAGAGCTCGAGGCCCGTCCCGCCGTCGTCACCGGCGTAAAACAGCGCGGTGCCGATCGACACCGGAGGAGGGGCGCTCGGCGAGCCGAGGGACCGGGTCTGTGTGGTGTTGAGGTCCTTGACCAGGTGCGCGAGCTGCGCGTGAGCCACCCTCTCACCCAGGAACGGCACGATCAGCAAGCTGAGAGCGAGACAGGGGACGCGGAGCCTGAAATGCACGGGAGCCCTCCTTACGAAAATTTTCATCATGGCAACGGCAGATGGAACGCGGTGGCCAGGAAGACCGCCATCTCGCCGCGGGTGATCGGCTGATCGGGGCAGTAGTTGCCGCCGCCGCAGCCGCTGGTGATGCCGTCCGCCGCGAGCTGCTCGATGAAGCGGGCGGCCCAGTAATCAGACGGCACATCGGCGAAACGGGTGCCGGTGGCTGGCGGGGGATTCTCGCCCCGGGCGAGGATGAGCAGCACTGCCATCTCGGCCCGGGTCAGCAGGCTGTCCGGGCAGTAGAGCGGGGGATTGGCCGAGCAGCCGCTCACCACGCCCTCATTCGCCAGCTCCTCGATCCAGGGCCCGGCCCAGTAGCCGGGCGGCACGTCGTCGAAGCGGGTGCCGGTGGCCGGCGGCGGCGGCGTGCCGCGGGCGGTGAGCACGAAGATGGCCATCTGGGCCCGGTTGATGTAGGCATTCGGGCAGAAATCGCCGCCACCGCAGCCGCCGGTGACGCCGCTGGCGACCAGCGACTCGATGAACCGCCAGGCCCAGAAATTGGACGGCACGTCGGCGAAGGTGGGGACCACGGCCTTCCTGGGGAGGGCCCAGAGCTCGAAGCCGGTGGTGTTGTCGTTCGCCGTGAAGAAGAGCTTGGACCCGGAGACCGTGAATCCCAGGGGATTGGAGGAGAGGGGGCCGGGGGCGACGTCCGCGAGCCGCCACGTCCCGGCGTCGGTGCCGTCGCTGCGCCAGGCCTCGGCGCCGTGCGCCGGGTCGAAGGCGGAGAAGACGACCACGGAGCCCACGGCGGTCAGGCTGGAGGGGAGCGAGGAGCCCGCGCCCGGCAGGATGTCCTGCACCAGGTGCGTGCCGGCCGCGGTGCCGTCGCTCACCCAGAGCTCCAGGCCGTGGACGCCGTCG
>Ga0308175_100000885_pt1 | contig 19890 bp, 19 predicted proteins | sample PhyCR1_3_FD_203893 | JGI IMG/M metagenome (GOLD analysis project Ga0308175, IMG submission 203893) | Soil microbial communities from UC Gill Tract Community Farm, Albany, California, United States - DLSLS.C.R1 | ecosystem: Environmental > Terrestrial > Soil > Agricultural land | place: USA...
AACGCCGTGAACGGCGGTCAACAGTTGCAGCGCCGCAACGGTTGGATCGCCGGGCGGGTAGACGCCCTCCGCCATCAGCGACTCTACCGAGTTACGCAGGTGCAGGAATGCGGAGCTGTTCAGCGTCATGTCGACGTCGCTGCCCTGCCTGCCTTCCCCCATGGTCGCGATGCGATACAACTCCGGGGTCTGCGTAGCGAAGCGGACGTAGGCCAGGCCCTGCGCGCGCAGCACCTCGATGGTTGACGGCAGATTGGCCGCCACGCGCTCCATCTCCTCGTCGAGCTTCGCGAAGTACCGCGCGCACACCGCATCGAGCAGCGCGTCCTTATCGGCGAAATGCAAGTAGATCGACGGCGGCGTGACGCCGACCCGCTGCGCCACCAACCGGATCGACACCGCCTTGGCGTGCCCGGTCTCCAACAACAAATCAGTTGTGGCGTCGAGGATTTCGTCTCTCAGATGCTCCCCGGAGCCGCGTGGGGCACGCCGTCGTTTCACGCCCGGTTCAGCTGGCCGAATTGACACGTCAATCAGTCTCCGTCGCCGAAACCGTGGCTTGTTCGCGTTTCTCCCCTGGCGGGATCATGTCGTCGGTCGACTCACTGATGCCGATGCGTTCGTGCAGCCGGGCCAAGGGTTTGGGCGCCCACCAGTTCCAGCGGCCCAGCACGTGCATAAAGGCCGGCACGAGCAGCATCCGCACGAGCGTGGCGTCGACCAGGATCGCGAGGGTCAGACCAACGCCGAACATCCGCATGAACGCCACCTGCGCGGCCATCAGTGCCGCGAACGAGATGGACATGACCACCGCCGCCGCAGTGACGACGCGGCCGGTGCGCGCCAAGCCGAGCGCAACCGCCTCGTCGTTGTCGGCACGTGTCTTGCCGGGCAGCGACAGCCAGTACTCACGGATCCGGCTGACGAGGAACACCTCGTAGTCCATGGACAACCCGAACGCGATGCAGAACAGCAGCACCGGCATATTGGCGACCAGCGTTCCTGTGGGCGTCGTGCCCAGCGCGCCGAGGTGGCCCTCCTGGAATATCCACACCAGCGCACCGAACGCAGCCGTCAACGACAATACGTTGAGCACCAAGGCTTTCAGCGGCAGAATCACGCTGCCTGTCAGCAGGAACAGCAGCACGAACGTGATTGTGGCAATCACCGCCAGCACGATGGGAAGTCGTTCGGTGATGCCCGTCGAGCTGTCTTGGTTGATCTGCGCGACCCCGGTCAGTTGCACCGGCTTCCCGGCGGGCATGCTCACCGCGCGCAGCCGGTCAAGCTGAGCCTCGGACGCGTCGGAGAACAGCGGAGCATTGCTGCCGATGGTCAGAAATGCGCTGCCGTCCTTCAATCCCGTTGCGGCCGAGGGCGGCCCGGCGGGCCCACCGTCGACGAACGTTCCCGTCGGCGAGGACACCGAAGACACGTCGGGAACCCGAGAGAGCTCCGCGGCGTAGCGACCGAGGTCCTCGGGCGTGATGCCCGCCGCGTCGGGAATGACCACGGTCGCATTACGCGCAGAATCCACGGCGAAGTCATTGCGCATCTGGTCACCGACCTCGCGGGCGGATAACGATTGAGGCAGCACACGGTCGTCCGGGAAGCCCCACCTCGCGCCCAGGAACGGCGCGCCGAGCATTAGCAGGAGCGCGACGATCGCGACACTGATCGGAATCGCCCTGCGCATGACGAATTTGGTTGACCGGTACCAGAAGTTGTCCTCAACGGGCTTGGGGGTCGGCTCGGGACGTCCGAGTACGCGCCGGAGCAGGCCGCGCACATCCAGCGAGTCCAGCCGATCACCGAGCAGCACGATCGCCGCGGGTGCCACCACAACGGCGGCGACGGCCGCGAACGTCACAACGGCGATGCCCGCATAGGCGAACGACTTCAGGAAGTACATCGGGAAGAGCACCATCGCGACCATGGACAGCGCAACCGTCAACGCCGAGAACAGCACGGTCCGGCCTGCGGTCGCCATGGTGCGTATCAGCGCCTCGTCCCGCTCCGATCCGGCGGCCAATTCGTCCCGATATCGGCTGACGATCAGCAATGTGTAATCGATTGCGAGTGCGAGCCCCATGGCGACGCTCAGATTGAGCGCGAATATCGATACGTCGGTGATGAAGGTGATCGCGTGCAGCACGGCCATCGAGCCCAAGATTGCGAAGGCGCCGACGGCCAACGGCAGCGCCGCCGCCAACAGGCCGCCGAACACCCACACCAGCACCAGGAAACTCAGAGGAATCGCGATGGATTCCATTAGGAGCAGGTCTTTTTCGCTCTGACTGTTGATCTGCACGTAGATCATCGCTTCGCCGCCGGCGCGCACGGTGACGCCGTCTCGGTCGTGTACGAGCCGTTCGGTCAGCTCCTTGGTGTACTTCTGCGCTTCGCTCTCGCCACCGGTGATGCCCGCGACGATCAGACCGGTCTTGCCGTCCTTGCTGACCAAAGCCGGGGCGGCCGTCTCCGGCGCGGTCCATGCCGACGTCACGTCGGCCACATGTGGGGACGCCTGCAACTGCGAGGTGATGTCGATGCCGACGGCGCGTGCTTCGGGGCTCTGCGCACCGCCCTCGGACGAGACGCTGATGATGAGCTCCATGTCGCCCTGACCGAATTTGTCGACGAGCATCTTGGTGGCCTTGGCGGACTCTGAGGTCGGGTCCTGGAATCCCCCTGCGGAGAGGCTTTTCGTGACGGGGATACCGAAGATGGCCGTGGCCACCATCACGAGCAGCGCGATGACGATGATCCGCTTTGGTGCCCTGATGGCCAGCCGAGCGATCTTTTGCAACACGTCGTGCACCTTTCGACCAACGTCAGGAAGCTATCATCGGTAAGTTATCAACGGTAACTTACCTCCGTCAACGCGGTCCCTCCCTGTTACCCACGTCACAGACGACCGAATCGTTCAGGCTGCACACGTCAGACGGCGATAAGTTTTCGCGCCGACCGCGGTCTGTAGTGCATGACCAACGCATTCACAGGACGTTCGCAGGCCCCTAGGGTCGGCGAGATGGCGTCCACCGAGACCACCGGAACCTCGACCCCGCTGGCCGACCTGGGCCTGCTGATCCTGCGCATAGGTGTCGGCGCGGCGATGATTCAGGCCGGCCTCATCAAGCTCTTCGACTTCAACACCACCGTCGGCTTCATGGATGCCGGCGGCTGGAACCTGCCGACGTTTGCCGCGCTCATGGTGTCGGTCGCTGAAACGGCTGGCGGAATCGGCCTCATCCTGGGACTCCTGACTCCCTTGGCCGCATGCGCGGTTGTCGGCGCGATGATCTGCGCGTGGGCGGTCAACGTTTCCGAAGGCGCGTTCTGGTCGCAACCGTTCAACGTGCCGTTCCTGCTGTTCATCGGCGCGACGACGCTGCAGTTCACCGGCGCAGGCGAGTATTCGGTCGACGCCCGCATGTTCGGCAGGCAGCGCTGGTCACCCCGGATCGCGGTCGGACTGCTCGTCCTGGCGTTCGTCGTGGCGATCCTTACCTGGATTCTTCTGAATGGAACAAACCCGATCCATTTCAGCTCGCCGGAGTAATGCCTGGTCAGCTACTCGCGGGTAACTTCGGACCCTACCCGGCGGTAAGAATTGCCACGATTTTCCGAATCGTGACTCAAGGGTTCCTTAATGGTGATGGTTACTGTTCAGTACATGTGGATCGACGACACCAGTGCTGATGTCATCAAGGTTGACTTCGAGGCGCTCTACCACGGCGATGTCCTGGTAGAGGGTGACACCTCAGAGCAGCTTGACGACGGCCAGCAGCTGCCCACCGCGGTCTGAGGCGACGCGCTCGGATGAGCGCGTTGACAGATCAGACAGTTTGCCCCGTCCGGGGCTTCGTTGATCCTTCATTGTTTCCCGAATTAATTCGATCGCTTACGCGACGTTCTCTTCCGCCGATGGCTCGACCATGTCGGCAAGCCTGCCGGTGATCAGTTCCTCGGCGTCGTCGACGATCCGCGCGACCAGCTGGCCGACGGTCGGGATGTCGTCGATCAGTCCCATCGCCGTGCCCACTGACCAGATGCCCGCGTCCAGGTCGCCGATCTCGTAGACCTTGACGCCACGCGAGCCCGCGACGAGATCCTTGACGTCCTCGAACTGCCCGCCCCTGTTGAGAATCTCCACCACCTCGCGCGACACCGCATTACTGGCGACGCGCGCGGTATTGCGCAGCGGACGGAAGATTATCTCGGTATCGAGCTCGCTACCCGCGACGATGGCTTCCTTGACCTTCTGGTGAATCGCCGACTCGGCCGTGCACATGAACCGAGTCCCCATGTTGATGCCGTCGGCACCCAGCGCCAGCGCGGCAACCAGACCACGGGCGTCGGCGAAGCCACCCGAGGCGATCATCGGGATGTCGATCTTGGCAGCGGCCGCCGGAATCAACACCAGCCCGGGAATGTCGTCCTCTCCAGGGTGGCCGGCGCATTCGAAGCCGTCGATGCTGATGCCGTCGACGCCGAGGCTCTGCGCCTTGACCGCGTGCCGCACCGAGGTGCACTTGTGCAGCACCTTGATCCCGTGCTCGTGGAACATCGGCAGGTGCGGCGCAGGGTTGGAGCCTGCCGTCTCGACTATCTTGATGCCGGCGTCGACGATCACCTTGCGGTACTCGTCGTAAGGCGGCGGGTTGATGGTCGGCAGGATCGTCAGGTTGACGCCGAACGGCCTGTCGGTCATGTCACGGCACTTCGCGATCTCGTTGGCGAGGTCGGCAGGCGTCGGCTGCGTCAGTGCGGTGATGAAACCCAGCGCACCCGAGTTCGCCACGGCTGCAACGAGTTCGGCGCGCCCGACCCACTGCATGCCACCCTGAACGATCGGGTGCTCGACGCCGAAGGTTTCGGTGAACTTCGTCGTGATCGTCATCGGGGGGCCATCCTTATCGCACCGTCCAGCCGTATTACCTCACCGTTGAGCATCGGGTTCTCCACGATGTGCACGGCCAGCGCTCCGTACTCGTCGGGGTCACCGAGGCGTGCCGGGTGGGGCACCTGCTTGCCCAGCGAGACCTGCGCCTCGTCGGGCAGCGAGCCCAGCAGCGGGGTCTTGAACAGGCCGGGGGCGATCGTCACCACGCGGATCAGATCGCGCGACAGATCGCGGGCGATCGGAAGCGTCATGCCGACCACGCCGCCCTTGGACGCCGAGTACGCGGCCTGACCGATCTGGCCTTCGAACGCGGCGACCGACGCCGTGTTGATGATGACGCCGCGCTCACCGTCGACCGGTTCGGTCTTGGCGATGCGCTCGGCGGCCAACCGCAGCACGTTGAAGGTGCCAATCAGGTTGACCTCGATGACCTTCTTGAAACCGTCGAGCGGAAACGGGCCGTCCTTGCCCAGTGTTTTGATCGCGTTGCCGATGCCTGCGCAGTTGACATTGATGCGCAGCGGGCCGATCGCCTCGGCGGCGTCGAGCGCCTTGGTCACCGCGTCCGGATCGGTGACGTTGGTCTCGACGAACTGGGCGCGGTTGCCGAGTTCGGCCACCGCCTCCTCACCCTTGAGGTCGACGACGACCACCGACGCGCCTCGGTCCAGCAGCCGCTTCGTGGTGGCCAGGCCGAGACCGGAGGCTCCCCCGGTGACGACGGCTACGGCGTCTTTGATCTCCACTTAGTGCGTTCCTTTCATTTCCACTCGCGCAGAACGGTTTCGATGTCCGTCCCCGGCTCGCCCAACGGTTTGGGGGTGGACGGCACGCTGCGGGAGAACCGCGGCGCGGGTGACGGCAACAACACCTCGCCGTCGCGGTAGAACGTGTCGCGTTCTGTGATGTGCGGTTCCGTCTCGACCTCGGCGAACGACAACACCGGGGTCGCACAGGCGTCGCTGTCGGCGAATACTTTCGCCCAGTGGTCGCGATCGGCAGACGCGAAGACCTCGGCGAACCGGGCCCGCAGCTCGGGCCAGCGGCTGATGTCCTGCTGGGCGGGCAGGTCTTCTCCGTCGAGGCCGAGCCCCTTAAGAAGCTCCGCATAGAACTGCGGCTCGATCGACCCGACCGCCATGTAACGGCCGTCGGCGCACTGATAGGTGTCGTAGTACGGCGCCCCGCTGTCGAGCATGTTGGTGCCCCGCTCGTCGGACCACAGGCCGCCGGCGCGCATCCCCCACATCATCGCCATCAGGATGTTGGACCCGTCGATCATCGCGGCGTCGACCACCTGGCCCTTGCCGGAGGACTGCCGCTCCCACAGCGCCGCAAGGATGCCGACGATCAAGAACATCGAGCCGCCGCCGAAGTCGCCGGTCAGGTTCAGCGGCGGCACCGGACGCTCGCCGGCGTGACCGATGGAGTGCAGCAGGCCGTTGAGGGAGATGTAGTTGATGTCATGGCCGGCCTGCTGGCTGCGCGGACCGCTCTGGCCCCATCCGGTCATCCGCGCGTACACCAACCGCTCGTTGACCTTGCCGCAATCCTCGGGTCCGAGGCCCAGCCGCTCAGTGACTCCCGGCCGGTAGCCCTCGATCAACACGTCGGCCTTGGCGATCAGCGCCAGCACCTGGTTGCGGCCCTCGTCGCTCTTCAAGTTGGCCGCCACCGCACGCCGGTTGCGATTCATCGCCTCGTGACTGCCCTTCGGCACTCCTCCGGTCCCGCCAGGGCGTTCGACGCGAACCACGTCGGCGCCCAGATCGGCGAGGATCATCGCCGCGTGCGGTCCGGGGCCGATGCCGGCCAGTTCGACGATTCGCAATCCCTGCAGTGGTCCCGCCATGAACCCGCCTCCCGTAGTTGACCGCGACATAGCTTACTTGTATAACCATGTGAGACCAGTCGCGGGTACGCGTGGACTTTTTGCTCCTTGCGTGCGCTGCGACCTTTGCGCTCCTTTCGTGCGCGTAGCCAAACCGGGTCTAAGGTTCACCAATGACTTCCACCGATTCCAGCACCGGAGCGTATGTGAGCGTCGACGGTGTCGTGGTGAGTCTCGACGACGGGGTGCTGTCGTTGACGTTGGACCGCCCTGACAGTCTCAATTCGTTGACGGCGACGATGCTCAATGGCCTCGCGGATGCGTTGGACCAGGCGGCGACAGATCCGCACGTGAAGGTGGTGCGCCTTGCGGGCGCGGGTCGCGGTTTCAGCTCCGGTGCGGGGATCGGCGCGGAGGATCAGGCCAAGAAGGCCGGCGGGCTGTCCGTGCTCGACGCAGCCAACCGCGCGGTGCGCGCCATTGTGGCGTTGCCTCGACCGGTGGTCGCCGTCGTGCAGGGGCCCGCCGCAGGCGTGGGCGCGTCGTTGGCGTTGGCGTGCGACGTCGTACTCGCTGCTGACAAGGGCTATTTCATGCTCGCCTTCACCAAGATCGGCCTGATGCCCGACGGCGGCGCGTCCGCTCTGGTGGCGGCCGCGGTCGGCCGGATCCGCGCGATGCGGATGGCGCTGCTGGCAGAGAAGATTCCCGCCGCGGAAGCGTTGCAGGCCGGACTGGTGACCGCCGTTTACCCGGCTGACGAGCTTGACGCAGAGGTGGACAAGGTGATTGCGACGTTGGTTCGAGGTCCGGCCGTGGCACTGGCGAAAACGAAGGAAGCCATCAACGCGACCACGCTGACCGAACTCGAGGGCGCACTGGAGCGTGAGCATTCCGGCCAGGCGTCGCTGCTGCGGGGCAGCGACTACCGCGAGGGCATCAAGGCCTTTCAGGAACGCCGGCCGGCGAACTTCACCGACTCCTGACAACAAAATCGTTGGACGCGGCCATATCCGCTCAGCGACCATCGACTGTGTGAGTACGCAATTCGATATTCAAAAGCCGGTGGTCGACGCCGGCCGTTGGCGCGTACTCGCACCTTTCCGGTCCCGCGAATACACCCTGCTGATCACCGCGGTGTCGTTGTCGATCTTCGCCGAAGGCATGTGGGCAGTCGTGATGGCGCTGCAGGTCATTGAACTCGACAACGATCCCGCATCGCTGTCGTTGGTCGCCACCTGTCTGGGCGCAGGCCTGGTCGCGTTCCTGCTCGTCGGCGGTCTCGCGGCAGACCGCATCAACCAGCGCGTGATCATCATCGCCGTCGAGACCGTCAACGTGGCCGTCGTGACGGTGATCGCGGTGCTGGGACTCGTTGGGGCGCTGCATATCTGGCACATCGCGGTAGCCGCAGCAGCGCTGGGCATCGCCGCGGCGTTCTTCTTCCCGGCCTACAGCGCGATCCTGCCCAGGATCCTTCCTGCCGAACAACTCTTGGCCGCCAACGGCGTCGAAGGTGTGATGCGTCCAGTCTTCCAGCGCGCCGTCGGCCCCGCTGTCGCCGGCATCTTGGTTGGTGCGACCTTCCCGGCACTGGGATCTGTCGCGGTGGCAGCGTTGTTCGGCGTCAGCCTGTTGCTGCTGGTATCCACCAGAACCGCGACGAAAACGCATGTCCGCGAACCGGATCAGGAGCGGCCACAGATGTTGCGCGACTTGCGGGATGGCTTCGTCTTCATGCTGCGCACCCCGTGGCTGCTGTGGACCCTGCTGTTCGCGAGCATGTTCGTGCTGGTGGTGCTGGGACCGATCGAGGTGCTGCTGCCGTTCATCGCCAAAGACCGGTTCGTCGACGGCGCGCGCACGTACGGCTTCATCCTCGCGTTCTTCGGGATGGGCGGCGCGCTGGGCGCACTGGCGGTGTCGTCGGGACGCCTGCCCCGTCGCTACTTGTCGGTGATGATGGCGATGTGGAGCCTCGGCTCCATTCCCTTGATCGTCGTCGGCTTCACGTCGTCGTTCCCGTTGATGGCCGTTGCGACGTTCGTCATCGGTGTCACCGACGGCGCGGGCATGGTGATCTGGGGGACGCTGCTGCAACGGCGCGTCCCGACGGAGATGCTGGGGCGGGTGTCCAGCCTGGATTTCTTTGTCTCGCTGGCGTTTATGCCGGTGTCGTTCGCGATCGTCGGCCCGTTGTCGAAGGTCGTCTCGATGGAGACGATCTTCCTGGTGGCAGGTCTGGCGCCGATCATTTTCGCGGTGGTCGCGATGCGGGCCGCGCGGATGCGCAACGACGAGCTGGCGAATCCGCTGCGCTAGACGCCGAAATTCCGGCAGCGTGGCGTCGTCAGACGCCAAAAACTGGCGGTAGTGCCAGCACCATGATCAGTCCCCACACCATGTGGGTGAGGATCGGTGCGAGAACTCCGCCGGTGGCCCGGCGTTCGAACGCGCACACCGCGCCGAGGATGATCGCGGCGAAGGTCAGCATCGGGTTCAGCGTGGAGACGCCTATCACGATCACATAGATAACCGTCGAAATGATTGCCGGATGGTGCTTTTCGAGTGCCGAGTACAGCGCGCCACGAAAGAAGAGTTCCTCGGCGAGCCCATTGATCACGGTGATGAACACGACCAGCGGCAGGCTGCCGTGGGCAGCGAATTCGAGAACCTGGGCCGCATAGTCGCGCAGCGGCGGTATCTCTCGGGCCACCAGCCCGCCGACGACGAAGACGGCGCCCAGCGCAAGGCCGATAACGGTGCCGCTGATGACGGGACGTTGATTCCGGCCGAAGAACCGCACATGTCCGAGATGAAGCGGACGTGACACCAGCGCGCCCAGCGCCCACACCCCGGCCAGTGCCAACGTCAGGCCGTAGAACGAGCTGTCGCCGGGGTGGCGAGCCAGCGAATAACCAAGCAGCGCAGCGCCCAGCACCACCACGACGGCAACGGCGATACGGCGCCGCAGTACGACCGCAGGCGGTTCGTGGTACGGGATCGCCACCCTGGTGAAGTTGTCTTTGACCTCCCGGAGGAAGGGAGGATGTGTCGAGCCGGGTTGTGTCGTGGTGGGCTGTGTCATGCCAGGTGTGCCTTCGGTGTCAGGTTGATGAGGGTGTCGAGCCCGGTCCGCAGCGCCGCGGCAACGGGTCCTGGTACGGCGTTGAGGAGCCCGAGAACGGGCCGAACGATCGGTGGTGTGAACGTTTTCGCCAGACGCTTGATGCGAAGCGCATCACCGCCGGCCCAGGCCGGATCGCTGTCGGCGAGATGGTGCGGGTCGGTGAGTTCGTTGACGGGTCGCGGCCGCCCGTTCGAAAGTGAGCGCGCGATGGCGTCGTCGATGGCGACGAGACCACCCGGGGGGTCGCTGACCAACTCACGCAGGCCGTCGGATGCCCTCATCGGATGGTTAAGGGACTCAACCAGATCGGCGGCCAGTCCGCCCGGCACCGGCAGCGCGATCGCGGTCAGCATCGACACCACGCCGGTATCCACTCCACGAATCGGCACGCTAGCCCGCCACTTCCCCGTCGCGCGGCCATATGCGGCCAACAGGTCGCGATAGGTGGTCGACTCCGGTCCGGAGATGTCGTAGGCGCCTGCGGGCACCTGGTCGCCGTCGGCCGCGGCCACGAGATAGTAGAGGACGTCGGTGATGGAGATCGGGTCCATCGGGTTCTCCATCCACGCCGGCAGCGGGATCAGCACGAAGCGATCCCCGACGTAGCGCAGCATCTCGAACGACGTCGACCCCGCTCCGATGATCATGGCGGCACCCAGCCAGACCACCTCGGGACCGCCGTCGATGCTCAGTGCGGCCGCGACCTCCGCCCGACTGGTCAGGTGCTCGGACAACTCGCCTTCCTCGGGCACGAATCCACCGAGGTAGACGATGCGCCGTACGCCGGCATCCTTTGCGGCCTCGGCGACATGTTCCGCGGCGTTGTTGTCGGCGTCCCGGAAGTCGGGCTGACCGATGCCGTGCACCAGGTAGTAGACGACGTCGATCGGTCCCGCCTCGGCGAATGCCGTCCGTGCCGATGCCGGGTCGTGCGCGTCAAGTGCGACGGCCGTGACATCGTCGTGCCAGCCGAAATCGGCGAGCCGATCGACATTGCGCGACGCGGCGACGACTTCGTGGCCTTTGGACAGCAGTTCGGTGATGAGCCGGGAGCCGACGTAGCCGGTGGCCCCGGTGACCAGGATTCGCATTGGTTTCACCGTAGCCATGTACCCATCGCCTGTTAACCGAAATCGGGGCGTCTACTCGAGCGAGGCTCGGTGCAGGTCGATCAGGCGTTGGTACACCTGCGCGTTGTGGCGGTTGTTGGCGATCTCGGCGTCGCTGAGTTCGCGTCGGACGCCGCCTGGCACGCCCGTCACCAGTGACCGCGGCGGCACCACGACGCCCTGAGGCACCAGTGCTCCGGCGGCGATCAACGAGCCCTGGCCGATGCAGGCGCCGTTGAGGATGACGGCCCCCATGCCGATGAGCGCGTCGTCTTCGATCGTGCAGCCGTGCAGCACCGCGTTGTGGCCGACGCTGACGCCGGCTCCCACGCAGACGGGGAACTCCGAATCGACGTGGACGGTGACGCCGTCTTGGATGTTGGTACCGAACCCGATCTCGATGGGTTCGGCCTCAGCCCGCAGCGTCGCGCCGTACCAAACACTGGCCCTGGCGGCGACGGTGACTTGACCGATGACGCTGGCGTTCGGCGCGACCCAGCTCTCGGCGTGCAACTCGGGTGCACGACCGCGGATGGCGATGATCAGCGGCTCAGGCATGGCCGACATCGTATGCATCGTTGACCGCCAAATTGGCACATTGGCCGAGCTCAAGCGCCTTGGTACACCTTGCGATAGCTCGAAGGGGATATCCCCATCCCGCGACGCAGGTGATGCCGTAGGTTGCCGCCGGTGCCAAGCCCCGACAGCCGGGCGACCTCGTCGACGGGCAAGTCGCGCGACTCCAGGAGTTCGCGGGCCCGGTCGATGCGCCTGCTGCGGATCCACGCTCCTGGCGACTGCCCGGTCTCTTCGCGGAAGCGCCTGTTGAAGGTGCGCGCGCTCATCTTGGCGTGCCGCGCCAGCCGCTGCACCGTCAGCTCATCGTCGAGATGTCGGAGCGCCCACTCCCGGGTACCCGCGGTCGAGTAGTCGTCGGGTGTCGGCGTCTGCCGATCGATGAACTGCGCCTGTCCGCCTTCGCGCCACGGGGGCACCACGCAGTACCTCGCGACGGCGTTGGCCACCTGGGCACCGTGGTCACCCCGAATCATGTGTAGGCACAGGTCGATTCCGGCCGCGAGACCCGCAGAGGTCAACACGTCGCCGTCGTCGACGAACAGCACGTTCTCATCGACCAACACGTCGGGGTGCAGTCGGCGCAAGGCGTCGGCGAACTTCCAATGCGTGGTCGCGGGCCGTCCATTGAGCAGTCCGGCGGCCGCGAGCACGAACGCACCGGTGCAGATCGACACCAGCCGGGCGCCCGGACGGATCAGCGCCAGCGCGGTCGACGCCTCCGGCGGTAGCACGCCGTCGACGCGGGCAGGTGGATACCGCGTGCCGGGGATCACCACGGTGTCGGCGGTGGCCAGCGCCTCGGGGCCGGCACTGGGCAGGATGTCGAAACCGGTCGTCGCGGCGACGGGCCCCTGCGTCAGTGCACACGTGACCACCTCGTAGAGAGCATTCCCCTCTGCGTCGGTGGCGCTGGAGAACAGCGTCGGCGCAATCGCGGCATCGAAGCCGACAACCGGCGGCAGCAGGAAGACGGCGACGCGATGCATGCAGCCATATTGGCATGTTTTTGATGACTATTGTCATTCTTGCCACTATCCGCAGCACCAAGCGATCCGTCACAGTGTCCGGGTGACGCTCGCCGCCGCAGACAAACGCGCACCTCTCCGCCGCATTCACTGGGCCGGGGTGGTGGCCGCGGTCAGCTTCATCGCGATTCTGGGCGCTGCGGGATTCCGCTCGGTCCCCGGCGTGATGATGGGCCCCCTGCACCACGAATTCGGCTGGTCGCACGGGGTGGTCGGGCTGGCGATGTCGGTCAACATGACGTTGTTCGGCCTGACGGCGCCGTTCGCCGCGGCCCTGATGGACCGGTTCGGCGTGCGTCCGGTGCTGTCGGTGGCGCTCATGCTCATCGCGGCCGGATCGGCCCTCAGCGCGACGATGACGGCCAGCTGGCAGCTTGTCCTGTTGTGGGGCGTGCTGGTGGGCGTCGGCACCGGCTCGATCTCGATGGGCTTCGTCGCAACGGTGGCGACGCGCTGGTTCGAAGCGCGCCGCGGACTGGTAACCGGCGTGCTGACCGCTGCGAGCGCGACGGGCCAGCTCATTTTCCTGCCGATCGTCGCTGCGGTCACGACCAATCACGGCTGGCGCTGGGCGTCACTGATCGTCGCCGCAGCGGCGCTCAGCGTGGTGCGGCTGGTCGCGGCGTTCTGCGAAACTACCCGCAGGACAAGGGCTTAACGGCCTACGGTGCAACCGAAGCGGCAGAACCCGCCACGGTGCCCGCGTCCTGGGGGCACCTCCCGCGTACGGGGGACTTCCGGGCGGCGTTCGACGGGCTGCTGCTGGGCGCGAGGGTGCCCGCATTCTGGCTGCTGGCCGCGAGCTTCGCGATCTGCGGCATGAGCACCAACGGTCTGATCGGCACGCACTTCATCCCCGCGGCCAACGACCACGGCATGCCGACCACCGTCGCGGCGAGGCTGCTGGCCACCATCGGCATCCTCGACGTCGTAGGCACGGTGTTCTCCGGATGGCTCACAGATCGGGTGGATCCGCGATTTTTGCTGGTCGTGTACTACACAGGCCGCGGAGTCTCCCTGCTGTTGCTGCCGTCGCTGCTGTCGCCGAGTGCCGAACCGAGCACCTGGGTGTTCGTCATCTTCTACGGGCTGGATTGGGTGGCCACGGTGCCGCCGACGATTGTGTTGTGCCGCAACTACTTCGGCACACGTTCGCCGGTGGTGTTCGGCTGGGTGTTCGCGTCGCACCAGGTCGGTGCCGCTGTCGCCGCTGCAGGGGCGGGTCGGCTGCGCGATCTGAAGGGCAATTACGACCTCGCGTTCTACGTCGCGGCGGGTCTCTGCTTCGTCGCCGCGGTGTTGTGTGCGAATGTTCGCAAAGCGCAGGTCAGCACCGCTGCGGCGTGACTTTTTCGTCAAGCTCGCTTTGGCATCGGCCGATCGGTGCCCTTACCATGCCTAGCGACTGACGAGCTGAGGAGCCGAAAGTGAAGACTCGCACCAGCAAGGCAATGGGCGCAGCGGCGGCACTCGCCGCGATCGTGGCATCGGTACCGCTGGCTATCAATGCATACGCCGACCCGGAGCCGACGCCCAAGGCCGCCGCCGAGATCCCCGATCCCCAGGGCAACTGTGACCCGTTCAAGCAGGCGGTGCCGAACTGGAAGGCGTTGAACGACGTGCCGGTCAGCAAGGCGCTGGCCAGCATCCCCAACGTCAGCACCTTCACCTCCGCGGTGTCCGGCGGGCTGAACCCCGAAGTCAACATCACCTCGGTGCTCGACAATGGCCCCTACGTGGTGTTCGCGCCGACCAACGACGCGTTCGCCGCACTCGAGCCCGGCCAGCTCGACGTCCTCAAGGCCGATCCGGCTGCGCTGACCAAGCTGGACTTCTACCACGTGTTCCTGGGCCTGCTCGGCCCCGAAGACGTGCACGGGCAGCGCCCCACCCAGGAGGGTGCCGAGATCAAGGTCGAAGGCAAGAACGGCGACATCAAGGTCAACGGCACCGCCAAGGTGGTCTGCGGCGGCATCCAGGCCGCGAATGCGCGCATCTACATCATCGACTCGGTGTTGGATCCTGCGTCTCCGCCGAACCCAATCGCGCCGAGCGGCAGCAGCAGCTCGTCGACGACCACCACGACAACCACCACCAAGGCGGACCTGCCGAACGCCGAAGTGGTGCCGGGGGCAGAGGCGCCTGCCGGGTAATCCGGTTCGACGCGCCTACTCGGCTTTCCAGACGGGCTGACGCTTCTCGGCGAACGCCAGCGGTCCCTCCTTGGCGTCCTCGGAGCGGATGAGCGTCCCGATTTCACGCATGGTCCTGGCCCAGCCTGACTCGTCACCCGTGATGACGCCGTCGTCGACGCCCATGGCGACTCGCTTGCTCGCCCACACCGCCAGCGGCGCGTTGACGGTGATCCGTTCGGCCAGCGCCAATGCGGCGTCGACCGCGGTGCCGTCGGGCACCACCTCGTTGATCAGGCCCCATTTGAGTGCGTCGGCCGAACTCATCGGCTCACCGGTGAAGAGCAACTCCATCGCAATCTTGCGCGGCAAATGGTCGACGATGCGGAACACGCCGCCCGCGGCGGCGATCAGTCCCCGCTTGACCTCGGGCAGCCCGAATTTCGCGCGTTCCTCCGCCACCACCAGATCGCTCGCGAACGCGAGCTCGGTGCCGCCACCCAGCGCTGTCCCGTTGACGGCGGCGATGGTCGGCTTGTCGACGTAGTGGTGGACGTAACCCGCGAAGCCCCACTCACCGTGGTCGGGGTGGAACAGATTCTCCCGGCGCGATATGGCTTTGAGATCGGCTCCGGCGCAGAAGGATTCACCGGCACCGGTGATCACTACTGCGCGGACTTCCGGGTCGTCCTGCGCTTCCTGCAGGGCGTCGCCCACCGCGGTGCTGACCGCACTGTTCACCGCGTTGCGGGCCTCGGGCCGGTTCAGCGTGATGACCATGACGTTGCCCCGCCGTTCGGTGAGAGCGGCGGGGGTCACGGTATCCGTCACAACAGCTCGATGATGGTGGCGTTGGCCTGACCGCCGCCCTCGCACATCGTCTGCAAGCCGTACTGAATTCCCTTGTCCCGCATGTGATACAGCATGGTGGTCATGATGCGGGCGCCCGATCCGCCGAGCGGATGACCGAGTGCTATCGCACCGCCGTTGGGATTCAGCTTCTTCTCGTCGGCGCCGATGTCCTTCAGCCAGGCCAGGGGCACCGGAGCGAACGCCTCGTTGACCTCGAAGACGCCGATGTCCTCGAGCCGCAGTCCCGACTTCTTGAGTGCCTTCTGCGTGGCGGGGATCGGTGCGGTCAGCATGATGACCGGGTCGGCGCCGGCCAGCGTCGCGGTGTGCACCTTGGCGAGTGGCTTGAGCCCCAACGACTTCGCCTTCTCTGCGGACATGAACAGCAGCGCAGCCGAGCCGTCGGAGATCTGCGACGAGTTTCCGGCGTGGATCACGCCGTCCTCCTTGAACGCCGGCTTGAGCTGGCCCATCTTCTCGATAGTGGTGCCGCGGCGGATGCCCTCGTCCTTGAGCACCGGGTTGCCGTCCTGGTCCTTGATGGCGACGATCTGGTCGTCGAACGCACCGGAATCCTGTGCCGCAGCCGCTTTCTCGTGCGAAGCGAGCGAGTACTCGTCGACTGTGGTGCGGTCAAAGCCCCACTGCTCGGCGATCATCTCGGCGCCGATGCCCTGGTTTGGGGTCTGGCTGTAGCGGTTGCGGAAAGCCTCGGGGTACGGATGTCCACCGTTGGCGAGCGAGGCCCCCATCGGCGTGCGCGACATCGACTCGACGCCGCCGGCGACGACGGCGTCATAGTGCCCCGCGACCACACCCGCGGCGGCGAAGTGGATGGACTGCTGGCTCGATCCGCATTGCCGGTCGACGGTCACACCGGGGACGCTCTCGGGCCAACCCGCGGCCAGCAGCGCGGTGCGGCCGATATCGAGCGCCTGCTCGCCGGCCTGCATCACGCAGCCCCAGATCACGTCGTCGACGATGCCGGGGTCGATGCCGGTCCGCTCGGCGAGGCCGTTGAGCACCTGCGCGGACAGTTCGGCGGGATGCACGCCCGAAAGGCCGCCGTTGCGCTTGCCGATCGGCGACCGCACGGCCTCGACGATTACGGCTTCAGCCATGACACTTCTCCTTCGAAGGTTTGGTGGGTTATCCCACAGACGTCCATTCTCGAACGTAGAGGAACAAAGTTCACTAGGTCAACCTACTGGTTGGTAGATCACAGGTAGCATCGCGCCTGGTTAACCACTCCCTCACCTGTGCGACATGGTTTACTGAGTTGTATACCTGGCCGCGTCGGCCTGGCGTGACCTCGAAGCAGGAGTAGTGGTGACTCGCAGTACACCGTTGGCGCCGATGATCGGGCCCGACGCCGTCACGCCGGCCGGCAGTGCACCGATTCGGTCACCGAAGACAGCCGAGCTGGTCGCAGGCACGCTACGCCGCATGGTGGTCCACGGCCAGCTCAAGGAGGGCGACTTCCTGCCCAACGAGGCCGAGCTGATGGCCCACTTCGGCGTCAGCCGGCCGACGCTGCGTGAGGCGGTCCGGGTGCTGGAGTCCGAGCGGTTGGTGGAGGTGCGCCGCGGCTCACGCACCGGTGCCCGGGTGCGGGTGCCCGGCCCCGAAATCGTCGCAAGGCCTGCGGGGCTGCTGCTCGAGCTGTCCGGCGCGACGATCTCCGATGTGATGACCGCCCGTTCGGGCATGGAGCCGATGGCGGTGCGGTTGCTCACCGAAGCAGGTACCGCGGACGCCTTCGACGAGCTCGAGCGCATGTTGGACGAGGAGATTCCCGCGGGATGGCAGTCGGGACGGCTGGCCGAGACGACGGGCGAGTTCCACCGCCGCCTGGTCGAGCTGTCCGGCAACGCGACGCTCGGCATCATCGCGGGCATGCTGCACGAAATCACGGTGCGGCACACCGCGTTCGTCTTCAAGGAACGCCGCCCGGTGTCGAAGGCCGACTACGAGAAGGTGATGCGGTCGTACCGACGCCTGATGGAGTTCATGCGATCAGGCGACGGTGCCGCCGCGGAGGCCCACTGGCGCAAGCACCTCGACACGACGCGGAACCTGCTGCTGAAGGGGCTCGAGACCGTCAAGGTCCGCGACGTGATGGTCTGATGCGCGCCGAGACTGCGGGCAGATCGCGCTACGGCGCCTGATCGAGATCTGTGCGCAGTTTCGATGCTTCCGACCATTCGACGTGCACGGGTATGTCGTCGGTCCACGGCTGCCCCGTCACCATGTCGGCCACCTTCACATAGCCTCGTTCGAACTCCCCTGTCGCAGCGTCGACCAAGCGGTATTCCTGCCGCTGCTTATGGAACGGTTGCGCGTCGAGCAGGATGACGCGCACCTCGTCCGGCTCGAACTGACAACGCTCCTGCATGGCGGCGATCAGCTGCTCGTTGTGCATATGCCCGTCACCGAAGTTCCACCCCACCGCCGTGCTGCACAACCGCTCTCCCTCTGTGATCACGTAGTCATCCTCGTCGCGTCCCGCCAGCGCGCGATGCACGAGGGTCAGCAGCGCCTTGCCGTGAGAGTTGAACCCGCGGAACGCATATCCCTTGTACAGGAAGATCATCGCTTGTTCCTCGCTGCCGTAGAACTTCTCCAGCTGAGAAGCCGGCATGCTGGCGATAGCCACGAGTCCACGATCGATCTTCTCGTTGGCCGACGGCTTGATGCACCACCACGAGGTATCCCAATTGCCTGCGTAGTAGCGCATTCCAAGCAGGAACGAGATCTTTCGCGGGAAAAGGTTGCCGAGCACCACGATGGTGGCGAGAAGCGCGAAGAGCAACACGGGCAAAGGAGTGGTCATCTCGGTCAGCGCGACGTTCGCATGGCCGACGAACAACGCCAGCACCGAGAAGATCATGAAGACGTTCCACTCCAGCGGCACTCCCATCGGGATCGCCGAGAGGATGCCGAAATGGAAGCAGACCATGACGAATGCGGCGATCGCCGTCGGCCAGCCGCCATGGGAGAACAACAGCGCCAACGGCACCAGCATCTCGATCGCGGTGCTGAAATGGGCGAGCCAACGCGACACCCGGCCAGGCCGGAGATCGTCGGGAAACCTCTCGAAGAACTTCCGTTTCAGCCACTTCGTTCGGATCAACGGATTGTTCGACATCATCGTCGAAATCACGAACGGAAAGTGCTTGTTGAGCTTCGACGTCGCCGCGCCCATCCAGATCGCCACGCACACGAGCTTGGCGGCCAGGATCATGTCGACGCCGTAGCCGGCGAAGAGGAAAGCCACCGTGAAGGACGCATACACCTCGCCGCGTGCGGCCAGGAAGATCACCTTGTCCCGCAGCCCCAGCACCGCCAGCAGTCCGAGAATGGTCCAGATCTGCCACAGCGGCAGCACCCCGACGGTGGTGCCGAGCGCCGCGATCGGTCCAGTGCCGTCGGAGAACAGCGCGATCAACAGCACCACCAGCAGCGCCGCGTACAGCGCGGCATCCACCGGCGTGCGGGCGGTGCCCTTCGTCAACGGCACCCGGTTCGGCCACGGTGGCAGCCGAATGGTGCTGGGGCGCAACCAGTACAGGATCGACCCCAGGGGCGGAAAGAACCTGTTGTTGAGCGGGCCAAAACCGCAGCCGAGTCCGACGACCTCGAACAGCATCGTGTACAGCACGACCTTCTGGAAGACGATCGGCTCCGACCACCACTGCCCCACATCCGTGAAGCCGTCGATTCCCTTGGTGGCCAGCGCGAACAGCCAGCCGCCCAGGATGTACAGCAAGATCTTGAAGACGTAGAACAGGTGCATGACGACAGGTGTGCCGAAGCCGACCTCCGCCCAGTGCCGGGCCATCGGGCGGATCTTCTCGGAGCGGGTGCCCTTGCTCCATTCGGCGTAGTCGACGACGGGCATGTCGGGCTTGAGAAATCCCATGGCCAAGAGACTAGAACGTGTTCTAGCCGATTGGCTCTAGGTTCGGCCGACGAATTCGCGCACTTCGCTAGGTCCCTAATGCAGCGTCGAGCCGGGCGGCATAAGCGTCGACATCGCCGATGGCCGACTCGGCCGCGTGCACGCTGACGGCGACGGTGTTCCCGATGCCGTGCACACCGTGGGTCAGCCCCATCATCGGCGACAGCGCGGGATAGCCGGCGCTGACCACCACGGGCGCCTCGCCGAAGCGCAGGTCTGCCGATCCCCTGTTGACGCTGGAGACCACGGTGTTGCCAGTAACGGTAGGTGAGCGCAGCGTCGGGTCGAACCGACCAACGCCCCACCGCAACAGCGGCGCGGGCACGGCGGTAAAGGCACGGCTGGCCGCCCACATCGCCGGGTGC
>Ga0308175_100000886_pt1 | contig 19888 bp, 13 predicted proteins | sample PhyCR1_3_FD_203893 | JGI IMG/M metagenome (GOLD analysis project Ga0308175, IMG submission 203893) | Soil microbial communities from UC Gill Tract Community Farm, Albany, California, United States - DLSLS.C.R1 | ecosystem: Environmental > Terrestrial > Soil > Agricultural land | place: USA...
CTGGATTTGGGCTGGGAAGACCCCGAGAGGACGCCGGAGACCCTCGGAGAGAGGCTTCAGAGCGGGTAGAAGGGGAGAATGGGGACTTATCGAGAGTCTTCTATGCGATTTGGGTGGCACCTGTTCCGGGCGGAACCTGTTTCTGTTGCGGCTCATACCATCACTGGCAGCGGTGTATTTTCTCACGACCTCGTCCGGCCGGGCTCTCCAGCCTTAGCTCGACAGCGCTCCTCCAGCCTCCTCGACACTTACTTCAAGATCCTCCACCTCTGCCACGAGATGAATCGGGATTCCGGTAGTAATTTTGATCGACCTGGATGAAGGCTCATAGACCACCTCGTTGAAATCGTAAAGGCCTACGCGCTGACGGTCTTCGACAACCCACCGCTTGACGTGATAAATTTTTAAAAAAAACCGGCGATCGGGCACCTCACTTCTGCGAAACGCTCGAGCCCGTTCCTGATCCTGTGCCGGCCGGGTAAACGGAAGCGTTACTACTCCAACCTGCGCATCGAAGACGGCGTCCTCGATGTCGAACCAGTAATCATGAATGAGATCGTTGATCCTTGACAGCTCATCGGTTGTTTTCGCGGTTGTCATGCTAACCCTATCTAAAAGGAAGGATGATACGGATTACGCGGCCACTGGCCTTGACCCCGACACGCCACCAATTCACTTGGATGTGCTGGCACCTGTCCTGGGAGGGGGGAGAATCGGCGTTTATCGAGACTCTTCTAGGTCGAAGAGCGTGGCACCTGTTCCCCGACCATCAGTCGCTCGCGGCTTAAACACGGACCGAGTCTATCTCGATCCAACGCTCAACCGGAGCGCTTCGAAAAGACCAACCCGATGGAAAATGACTACATCTTTGTCGGTCTGGGGCGAAGCCTAGTTAGCACATCGCCTGACTCTCAGGGCTGGAAGAGCGTGCACGAGTTGCCTCCGTTCCCACTCGCTAAGCACGAAATAACCATCACGCTCATGGGCTATCGTGAAAAGCCAAGGCGTTCGATCCTCCCGAAGGAAGCACAGGTCCTCTGGAAGATCGGGCTGACACCAACCAAAGAGATGGTCGGTCGCACTTCGCAGCACATGAGCACTACCGGCCTCCAGCCGGAAGTAGAAGACATCTGCTTGGGAGCCGAAAGTTTCGGTTCCCGGCCAGCGAGCCGATTTCACTCTCTCTTCGACATATGGATCAAGGGAACCTAGAACCTCTTGGCCTGCCTCTGTCAATCCGATTTCAGGCCGCAGGACCAGCAGAGCTGATGGACAGCGCTCAAGAGCAAAATCGATGAGCTCATGGTATAGAGCTAATGATGGCTCCGCTTCCAGATCATAGGTGTGTGCCTCCATAGTTGTTTCAAATCCCTCCGCATGAGTCCGACTTGATCTCATGGTTTGCGTGCATTCGGGCTCACTGCTTGGTTTCAACAATGTGAGTCTAGAAAATCTCCCATTACGATCAGTTCACCGCCGCGCCGCAGCTCTGGCCCTCTGATATTCAGCGGTGACCACATGCGTCGACGTGCCACGTGGGAGAGGTGTAGTCGCGCTCAATAGCCTCAAGAGTTATGCGCGCAAAGTGGCCATCGGTGCTACCGATCGGATGATCCGCCACGAAGGATCTAACTACGGACTCGCAGGGCGTCTGCTTTAGAGAACACCCTCCGGTCTGCGCCAAATGAACAATCTGCAATGCCTCATACGCAGGAAGGGACTGATCTTTCGTCGCAAGATGGTCGCAAGCCAGATCCGCCGCACCAAAGCCGTGCTTCGCAATCGCAGCCCTTGCATACGTGAGAGGGCGTCCGTATCTCTGGAGGTGCAGCTCGTACTCTTTAACTTGCCGCTCTAGCGGTAATCGCTCGAAGTCTTTTGTCAGATCGTCACCGCATCCGCCCATGAGCAAGCCCGCCGCGACCAGCACGGCAGAGCAAAGCGCAGATCTACTTGGGCCCATCAGCGGGGTGGGGATTAACTCAGCCATCGCCTTCTTTGTCTTCTGGCCAAGGACCTCTCAACGGGAGAGGTGCAGGATTAGCTTCTTCATATGTGGGCTCACGAAATCCTCCCCCAATCTGTAATCCTCTTTCTTCAATCCAAGCTATTATTTGGTCTATCAAGGCTTCCGCCGTTGAAGGAGGCAAAGGCCTACCATCCTGAGCCTCGAGAACGAAATGAAAAACCCAGCCTATTTGAGGCTTTCTTCTAGTAGGCATTAGAACCCCGCAGCCTTGAGTATTTCACTGGCAATGCTAGCGATAGTTTGAGCCGACTCGGGGTCGGTATAGTTGAGGGGATTACTGGTGACGTAGGAGTATAAGTTCCAGCTCTGCGGCCTCTTAGGGCTTCCACCAAGTGAGTCCACGCTCGTAAACCGCCCCGGCCATGGATTGAAGAACCGCGCATGCATGTGATCCAGATCATCCGCCGACGGGCTCGTCCCCGCCTGCGAATTCACGTCTCGCTCGTGGCCGGTAAACTGCATGCGGTCGGCGTTGGGGTCGAAGGCGGTGGCTTCTTCTCCGAAGGGGTAGTAGACGTGGTAGTCGGTCTGGGTGCCGGCGGTGTTGGTGACCAGGCGCACGGTGCCCAGGTGGTCGAGGGAGAAGTGGCGGCGCTGGCCGCTGCCGAGATAGCCGGCGAGCAGCAGGCCGTCGCGATAGATGTAGTCCTCGGCGACGCTCCAGCCATTGCTGTTCAGGAAGTCCTGGAGGACCTTGCCGTCGAGGCCGCGGAGGATCCAGTGCGAGAAGTTGGCCCCGAGATTGTACGACCAGATCCGCTCGTCGTCCGCCGTATAGATATAGGCCCAGTCCTCCGTGCCGTTGGTCATGTGGACCATCTGATCGAGCGCGTCATATTGGTACGACGCGCCGTTCCAGTAGGTCATATTACCCGCCGCGTCATAGATGACCGACCCTGTCAGGCGGTTGGTGGCGGCCGACGCGGTCGTGTTGCGGGGGCCGAAGGCTTCGCTAGCCTTGATCGTGGCCATCTTCACCGATGGCCTCTTCAAGTATATTACGGATAACATCTCGCAAGAACTTCTCAGCCAGCTCGCTTGACTGGAGCTCCTCCAGGCAATCTCTCTTGCCTCTTATAGCTTCCCTTAATTGGTTTAAGCTGAGAGCCAGCGCTCGTTCGAACAGCGGCATTGCCTTCTTTGCATCATCTTCGACCGAAAAGTAGAACCAGCCAAGCTCAAGAAGAGCCGGAACGTACTCAGCATCCTGCTCCAACGCTTGGATAAAAGCCCGCTCAGCTTCACTTAAAGGCGGCGTCCCCGTGCCGGAAGCGAGTTGAATACAACGTCCCTTCAAAAGCAGCTCGAGAAGAGTCAAGCTCCTCGCACTTTCAATCACGGATAACAGAGACAAGGCTTCATCAAAACGTTCTTCATCGATCAGAACCGCAAGTGTTTCTTGACCGTTGTCCATATCAGTTCTCCATCAACGGAACTTCCCCTTGGTTTTCTCGAGAAGTCGCTCTGAAGCCTCGATAAGCTTCTTCATCTGCTTAGCCGCCTGAGCCGCAGGGCCTTTGCCCTTCGCCAATTCGAGTATTTCTTTATATGTCGTTTTGGCTAGCTCCCCTCTATAAGACTTCGATGCCTTAAGTGATCCACTTATCAGCTCCTCAGCTGGCTTTTCAAGCTTAAGCTCGGGTATCAATGCCATGCCGAGCTGCATGCCAAGATCTCCGGAGCTTTGCGGTAGCACAAACTCCAATCCGAACCAGTCGATGAAAGCCGCGAAGTTGTTTCCCCCTACCGCCATCTGACCTAGGCGATTCTCATAATAGGCGCGCATGCCTCTAATCGAGCCGTCAAGACTAAACCCAAACAAAGAGCGGAAGAACAGACTTCCAGACTCCAGAGAATTCAGCCCCCAGTAACCCGTACTGCGATTTGTTGTGGTTCCGTTCAACCACGAATCTTCTATCACGTTGACGTAAAGCCCGAGTCCATTGGCGAGCTCGTCCGGGGTCATTCCAACCGGTACGTATTGATGAACCCAGACCTCACCTTGGCCGTCCGGATCGGTATAGTTGAGAGGATTATTGGTAACGTAGGAGTATAAGTTCCAGCTCTGCGGCCTCTTAGGGCTTCCACCAAGTGGGTCCACGCTCGTAAACCGTCCCGGCCACGGATTGAAAAACCGCGCATGCATGTAATCCAAATCATCCGCCGACGGGCTCGTCCCCGCCTGCGAATTCACGTCCCTCTCGTGGCCGGTAAACTGCATGCGGTCGGCGTTGGGGTCGAAGGCGGTGGCTTCTTCTCCGAAGGGGTAGTAGACGTGGTAGTCGGTCTGGGTGCCGGCGGTGTTGGTGACCAGGCGCACGGTGCCCAGGTGGTCGAGGGAGAAGTGGCGGCGCTGGCCGCTGCCGAGATAGCCGGCGAGCAGCAGGCCGTCGCGGTAGATGTAGTCCTCGGCGACGCTCCAGCCGTTGCTGTTCAGGAAGTCCCGGAGGACCTTGCCGCCGAGATCGCGGAGCGTCCAATGCGAGAAGTTGGCCCCGAGATTGTACGACCAGATCCGCTCGTCGTCCGCCGTGTAGATGTAGGCCCAATCCTCGGTTCCGTTGGTCATGTGGACCATCTGATCGAGCTCGTCGTATTGGTAGGACGCGCCGTTCCAGTAGGTCATATTGCCCGCCGCGTCGAAGACGACGGAGCCCGTCAGACGGTTGGTGGACGTGGAGGTGGGCGTGTTGCGGGCGGTCGACGTACCCGCGCCGATCTGGGTGGTGATCGACTGCAGGTTGCCGTAGTCGTCGAAGGAGTAGGTCTGCGTCTGCTGGGTGCCCGCTCCCGTGGTACCCGGAAAGACCGACCCGGTCTTGAGCCGGGAGAGGGGGTCGTATTCGTACCAGGAGGTGCCGATCTTCCAGATGTTGCCGGCGCCGTCATATTGATAGTTGCCCGTGGCCCAGAGCGTCGCGCCGCTCAGGCTGGCGGTGATCGAGGCCGGACGGGTCATGCCGTTGAGATCGTTGGCCTGGGTATCCACCACGCCGTTGCTGTGGGCGACGTCCTTCACCATGCCGTTGGGATAATAGGTGATCCCCACGCCCGCGGCCTGGCCCGGCGCGGTGCCGGTGTAGCTGGGGACCGCCGTCAGCCAGCCGTAGGTGTAGGTGGGGCTCACGCTCCTCGCCGTCGAGGTGCAGCCCGTGAAGGTGCACTGCGGATAGTTGATCGTCTGCGGATTGCCGAGGTCGTCCCAGGCGAAGCTCTGGGTGAACGACTCGTTGGTGCCGCCGTTGACGGAGAGCTGGGTGTCGCGCTGGGACGCCCTCCCCTGCTTACCGGCGTAGGTGTAGGTCTCGGTGATCAGGGCCGTGTAGGGGGTGCCGCTCAGCACCACGTAATTGTAGCGCTGGGCCTGCTGGACCTTGCCGAGCCGGTAGTTCGTGCCGGAGTTGGAGGCGCCGAAGGTGAACGCCTTCAGGGTGCGCTGGGCGCCGCCGGTCTCGCGGATCTGGAAGAGCCGGTCGGCGCGGTCGTACGAGTAGGTCAGATCGTTGGGGCCGTCGATCGTGCGCCCGGCGTGGCCGTGGCTGTCATAGCTCAGGTAGGAGACGGCGCCATTGCCGGAGGTGCCCTTCTCCGGGTGCGTCTCGGAGGTGAGGAAGCCCCGGTTGTCGTAGGTGAAGAAACGCTGCTGGCCGCAGGCCGTGCCGCTCGCCTCCTGGCAGACGCGCTTCAGCCGCGCGCCCACGTCATAGTCGTACCTGGTGACGACGCCGTTCGGCTCGGTCACCTGGACGAGGCGCCCCTGGCGGTCGTAGGTCTCGACCGTGGCCGCCACGGTCTCGGTGGCGGTGCCCGTGCTCGCGTTGTAGCTGGTCGCCACCTTCACCGTGCGCGAGACGGTGTGAGTGCCGCCATAGGTAAGGGTTACGTCGTGGGCGCTGCCGTCCGGCGGACGGATGGTCCCCGGCCGGCCGAAGGGATCGTAGTTGAGGTACGAGGTCGCATTCGACGATCCCAGCTCTGAGACGGAGGTCTTCCACCCCAGGGCGTTGTAGGTGGTCGCGCGGGACGACCAGGTGCCGTCCGGCATGCGCTCCTGCTCCTGCTGGGGGCGGCCGAGGGCATCGAACAGCGTCTTGCTCTCGGCCAGGATGCCGCTGCCGCCGTTCCCCTGGCGGGCGGTATAGATCTGCGCCAGGGAGGAGGACGAGCTCGCCGGCGTGTAGACGGTCCAGCTCCAGGAGTCCTGCGCCGGCTTGACGTAGGTCGTCCTGCCCAGCGTGTCGTACTGATAGTTGGTGGCGAAGAGGGACTCATCCCGGCTGGTCGCGGTCAGTCCGGTCGGGGCGTCGATGTCCCGGTCGGCCGTCTTGAACGGCATGCCCGGAATCTGAGCGGTCGCCAGGGATCCATACCGGTAGGTGTAGTTGATCTGATACTGATTGGCCGGGAGGGCGAGATTGCAGAGCGAGGCCGTGGTGTCCAGGCCCGCGCCGTCGCCTCCGAACGACTCCTCCGCCGCGACGTTGCCGACGTCGTGATTGATCGTGTCGTTCGAAACGGTATACCGCGTCACCACGTCGTTCGAGCCGCGCGTGGTGCCGGAGGCGAGCCTGCGGGTGCGCTGCGGGAAGCCGGTGTTGGGATCGAAGCAATATTCCGTCTTCTCGGAGAGCCCGCCTTCCGTCACCGTACCGTCCGTATAGGTGTTGAGCACCCACGGCGCGCTGACCGCCGGCGGCGTGAACGCCCCGGGGAAGGTCTGCCCCGGGTTGTAGTTGACGTAGGTGGTGCGGGTGTCTCCGGCGCCGAAGTTGCCGAAGAGGTCCGCCTGGCGGTAGTGCCCCAGGCCGTCGAAGGAGCTGTAGACCACCGCCGCCAGCAGGGCCCCCTGATCGTCGAAATTGGTCCGCGTGGAGAGGACCCGCGGATTCTTGCGCGCGTTCTCCTCCACGATGTTGTTCGGCGTCGAACTGTCCCGGTCGTAGGTGACGAAATTCGAGCGCTTGAGCTGGCAGTTGACCCCGCCGGCGTCGCAATCATAGATCCGGCTCGACAGATAGCGGGTCAGCGAGCCGCCGTCCGTGGCGTAATGGGTCAACGGCAGCCCATAGTCCAGAATGCTCCAGCCGCTGGAATTGAGCTGCGTCGAGACGGAGAAATAATTGACGCTCTTGTCGCCGAGCGGCGTGATCACCGTGTTGACCAACTCCTGGGGATAGGTATAGTTGGCGTCCGTCGTCAGCGCGGTGCTGTAAGCCCACTGACCGGCGAGCCCGCCCGCGGCGTCCTTGAGCCGGCGCGCCCCCACGCCGGTGGCGTTCTGCCGGAAGATGTGGGGAGACGAGTTGCCGGGGAACTGATAATTGATGTAATCCCACTCGACGCGCCCCAGCGTGGGGAGCGTCATCCCCTTGAGCATGCCCGCCTGGCAGGGCGTCGCCGTCTGCGTGCCGTAATCGGCCACGGCCATCTTGTAGGCGGAGCCGTCCGGCAGCGTCACCTGGGTGAGCACGGGCACGGCGGTGTTGGCCGTGTTGGGATCGGTGTTCTTGCAGCCGGTCACCTGATAGGTCACCCCGTCGTCGGTGTTATAGCGGAAGCCCCAGGTGGCCGTGGTGCCGCCGAAGGCGCTGAGCTCGACGCGGTCCACCACCGAGTAACCTAAAACGGTCTTGAGCCAGACCTTCTGCGTCCGGTGGCCATCGGTGATCGTCCACAGGTTGGCCGTGTTGTAGTCGACGTTGATCTGGTTGCCAAAGGGGTCGCGGATCTGATCCGGGAACCCGTTGGCGTTGAAGTGATGGATCGTCCCGTCGGGAAACTCGATCTCGTTGGTCGTCGATTTGTAGCGCAGATAGGTGTTGTCGCGCGTGTATTGCACCCAGTAGATGCCGGTCTCCCCGTCGTGCAGGGTGGGATAGAACGTGTGAAACGCCCCGTCCGGGCTCATGTAGACCGTCTTGCCGGAGTCGACGTCGGTCGCGGTGGGCGGGTTCAGCCGGCCGAGGGAGACCATCCAGCCGAGGCCGGCGTTGGCGCTCCGGTTGGGGAGGGCCTGGGTGTAGGTCGCGGTTCCGTTGTCGTACTCCTGATAGTCCCAGACGTTGTTGTTGTAGACCAGGTTGAGCCGGTACGAGAGGTTGCCGTTGACCTTGTAGGGCTGCCCGATCGGGATGTGGATCACCAGGTTGCCGTTGAACGGATTGATACTGTCGACGTCCCCGCCGCCGAAGCCGGCGGCGGCGTTGAAGCCGCGGGCCGTGTTCGGATGCTGCTGGGCGGCGGCCGGCAGGGCCATGCCGGCGAGCAGGGCGAGGAGCGGAAGCAGGCAGAGCGCGCGGCGGCTCATCGGCCCACCTCCGCCGCCTTCGGATCGCCGGCCTGGACGACCGTCAGCTCCAGCCGGTTGGGATCGATCAGCACCACGACGTCCTTGGGATCGAATCGTGCCGGAGGCGGATCGGTGCCCGCGACCGGGGTCATGCGATCGAGCGCGGCGGCGAGCTTGCCGTCCGCGGCGCCGTCGTCATCCCCCGCGCTGCCGTCCCCCACGGTGAGCTGCCAGGCTCCGGCTCCGGGCCGCACCAGCAGCACCTCGGCGAAGGTCCGGGCGTCCTCCACCCGGTCCGCGTGGGAATTGCCGCGCACGATCCCCGCCCCGCGCCAATTCACCCGCCGCAGCGGATACCCCTCCGGCGCCGCCGCCGTCACCTGGCCGGTCGCGAGGTCCACCGCCACCCAGACCGAGCGGAACGGCACGTCGCGGCCGAGGTCGAGCTTCACCACGCCGTCCCCGTCGTCGTCCGGCAGCACCTGGGAGCGGCGCACCACGGTGGCGACGTCGTCCTCGGAGATCTCGCGCGCCACGCTGAACAGCACGGCCTGCCCCTTGAGGCTGATGCCGGACACCGAGACGGAGCTCTTGTCGAAGGTGATCGCCGGTCCCGGAGGACCCGATGGCGGCTGGGCGAAGGCGAGGGCAGGGAGGACGAGGGACAACAGGTACGGCTTGAAAAACTTCATTCCTACTCCAAATCTCAACAACTGGAGCGCGGAGGATAGGGGAAGTCGAAGAGGACGTCAATAGCTATAAACGCAAGGACGGTCGGACGCCGAGCCCATCGCCCCCCGCGCCCCCTCCCTCCTCGCATCCTCATCCAGCGGGTCCATATAAGCCACGTGGTGCCCGGCACTTAGCACCTTCCGCACCCACGCGGCGTCGCCTCCGATCCCCCAGAGGTGATCCGTATCCACGATGACCACCTTCCGGCCGTCCGCCTTGGGTGGGTTCTTGCGCCAGCCTCCCTGGTTGCCGGGGGAGATCCAGTCGGCGGGGCTGCGGACGAGGTCTTCGTTGCGGTTGCCGGGGAAGGTGGCGGTCATGCCGATGGGGTGGCCGGTGGGGTCGATTTTCCTCAGATAGCGGATCAGGTGGTATTGCCAGGGGACCGACTCCTGAGGGCTCTCGTTCGAGATCTCCCAGAGGACGTGGTCCTGGTCTCCCACGGTCGCCACGACCTGGTCGACGTAGGTCTCCTGGAGACGGGTGATCTCCGGGACTCGCAGGGTGTGGACGTCCGAGCCCTCTCCTCGCGCGTCGGGGTCGCCGTCGATGCCGTTGAGGTTGTTCTCGCGGTTGAAGGGGTGGCGGTCCCAGGGGTTGCCTTCGCCTTTGTTGTGGATCGACCAGCCGTTGAAGAGCATCACCGAGACGTAGAAGCCCCTCTCGCCGGCCCGCACCACCCGGCTCCGGAGGCGCTCGAAGTACTCGGGGTTGAAGCGGGTGAGGTCGAAGCGGGGGCGGCCGTCCAGGGCGCGTCGGGGGCCGGTACGCTCGTAAATGCGCGGGTTGAGGTCGTGCGTCCAGGCCTCGTGGGTCCAGAGGCGGATGAAGTTGTGCCCCCAGCCCGTGAGGCGGTCCAGGTAGCGCTCGAAGTCGAAGGTGCCGGGGCGCTCGGCGTTGTCGATCAGGTTGTCCCAGTGGTGCGAGCCGGCGAGGACGACGGGGCGGCCTTCGGGGTCCTGGAAGAGGTTGGGGTGTTGGGGGTGGATGCGGAGGGGGGGCATGGTGCGATGGGGGGTATTGTTGCACGTCGGCCCGCTCGGGCATGAATGCCCGGGCTACGATTCAACCGAAAAGCCGGGTGAACCCGGCTCCAGGAGGAGCGTCTCTGACTTCGGAGCCGGCTTCAGCCGGCTTTTCGTTTGCCACGTAGCCCGGGCATTCATGCCCGGGCGGGGCCGGAGGGGGGCATGGTGATGCACCTTGCCGGGAACGAAAAGAGGGCGCCCACGCAGGGGCGCCCCTACAGGAAACCTTCTATGAGGCTTGGGCCCTACCGCTTCGGCGCCGTGCCGGTCGCCAGCCGCCGCGGGTCGCGGACGCCAGCGAACTGGTAGAAGACTTTCGAGGTCACGGGGCCGACGACCATCTCCTTTTTCGTGGCGTCCCAGTGCTCGGCCTTCGGGTCGACGAAAGTGGCGATGACGTAGACCGTGGTGGACGGGAAGGGGTCGCGGGAGCTGCCGGCGCAGACCGGGCCCTCGGCGTCGGGGTCGAAGGGGGAGTCGCCCGCGGTCCGCAGGAACGGCACGCCCCGGCTGCAGTCATAGACCCCCTTCTCGCCGACGAAGCGCGCCACCTCGACGTGCGGCCGGTCGGCGAGGTTGGCCAGCTTGCAGCTCACCGTGCCGTCCTCCGTGGCGGTGGTGTCGCACTTGCTCTCCGACCACGGCGTGATCGCCAGGCCGTCGAAGGTGGCGGGCTTGCCCTCGCCGATCATCGACTCGATCGAAGCCACCCGCGGAAGCTGGAAGATGGCGATCTCCTCCGGAATGATCGGCGAGAGGTCGATCGCCTCGGCGTAGAAGTGCAGCACGAAATCGTTGGTGGCGGGGTCCAGCGTGCCCGAGTCGTACATCGGCAGGCGGGGGTGCAGCTTGAGCGCGTTGGCCTTCTCGTCGAACAGGGTGATGTTCTGGATGATGATCGCTTCGGGCTGGTTGAAGTCGACGCCGGTTAAGGTGGCGCCGATGTGAAACTGCTCACCGCCGGGGAGCACGCCCGGAGTGGGCCCGCTCCAAGCGGGATTGGGCTTCGACCACGTGATGTGGAAGACGTTGAAGGTCGTCCCCTGCCACACCTTGGTCCCCGACGGTCCGCTCACCACGGGGTCGATCCACGGGCTGTTGGCTGCGTTATAGGGCCAGTCGACGTTCAACGACGTCTTGAGGCTGAGAAAATCCATCGTCAGGCTGGTCGCGTCCTGGGCATTGGGATTGATCAGATCCCAGTTGTGCATGGTCTCGACGGCGAGGCCGACGTTGGTTGCCAGCAGGCCGAAGGTGCGGTCGCTGATGTGGCGGCGGAAGCCGGCGCGGTTTTCGCCGGAGAGATTGCAGCCGCTCGGCATCAGGTGGCGCGTGAAGGCGTCCTCGCCGGGGGCCGGACCCGGGCCGGGCTCGCCGCCGCAGGCGTTCGGCGTATTGTCGTCGGAGTGGAGCAGGCCGTAGGTGTGGCCGGCTTCATGGGCCGCCGTGCCGCCGATCGCCTCGGCCCAGCGGTCGAGCGTGGAATTGGCTCCGGTCAGGGCGCCGGCCGGCGAGCATCCCCCCATGCTGTTGCCGCCTTCACAGGTGACGTAGGTGCCGGCCCACGCCCGCGCGAAATCGACGTTGATCTTGTCGCCGAGATCGACCTCCTGGGCCTGGCCCCAGGCGCCGTTGGGATTATCCGAGCCGATCGCCACGGTCGTCCGCCGCGCGGGGGGCGAGGGGAGGGTCTCCGGATTGCTGGTGGTCTGCTGGACCTCGACGTTGAATTCGCAATAGTCGTCCGTGACGACGTCGAAGATCCGGTTTCTCAACTTGTCGGTGGTGCCGATGTTCGGATCGAGGTCCGCCACGTCGAACGGCTTCGCCGGGCTGGCGCCGGCGGTGTAGTTGGGGAACGTGGGATCGCTGACGGTGGGGAAGTACAGGAACAGCTTGTGGCTCTTCGCCGCGTCGGTCGCGGGATTGAACGGGCACGCGGGATTGGACCATCCCGGCAGGGCCGTCAGGGGAATGCCGCAGACCATCGCCACGGCAACAGCCATCGTACGAGCGCGCACGGATTTCATATCGCTCTCCTCGTCGCAAGAATTCACTCCCGGGGGATCCCGGGACGGAACGTTCGAGTCCGAAAGGCTTTCGGTTGGGACCTTGTCAGACCGGTTCGTTAGTAGATGCGTGCTGGCGGGGCGGGCGGGGACATCCGATTCTCAACGGCGGCATCCGCGGCCGCGCACGCCCGGGATTGAAATCCCGGGCTACCTATGGTCGCCCCTGCCCGGGGCTCAGTCCCGGATGGGACGGCTGTTGGTAGCCTGGGATTTCAATCCCGGGCGGGTGAGGCCGCGGACGCTGCGGGATGGCTGACGACAGAGGCTCAGGCGCCGATTTCTTCTTCCACCGGCAGCTCCAGACACTCCAGATCCGCGATGTGCGCCTCCACGATCTCCCTCGCGCGCTGAACGTTTCCCGCGAGGAGCGCGTTGGCGAAGCGTCAGGCGGCGGGTCTCTTCAGAACGATGTCTCCGGCCACGTCGGCGTCCAGGGCCAGGACGGTCTCGCCGATCTCCACCACGAAGGAGGGGTGGCGCTGGAGGAGGCGGATCTCCGAGCCGGGGACGAGGCCGAAGACGGCCAGGTGGTTGCGGCGTCCAGGGCTGTCCCCCGCCAGGCAGAGCACCTCGGCCCGCTCTCCCGCGGCGAGGGTCTTGACGGTCAGGAGGCCCTCGTCCGGCAGGGGCGGCATGGTCGCCTCCTTGCGCTGGAGCAGCCGGCGCAGCCAGGAGCCCTTCTGCGGCCCCTCCGGGAACTCGTACTCGCAGGCGGGGCAACGGTTGAGGTTGCACATGGCCCCCAGCGGGCAGCCGTGATGGCAGAGCGAGTCCGATTTCCGGAACTCGAAGCCACAGAGCGGACAGGTCAGAAAATGTTCAGCCATAGCCCTAGATGGTGGACGATGCCACCGACGAAGAAGGCGAACGGGAAGATGAATGCGGCCATCGCCCACGCCGTCTTCATGCCGTGCTCTTTTCCGATCATCAGGAAATTGGCGATGCAGGGCATGAAGAGGGTGATCGTGACCATGGAAACGAAAATCTGGAGGTGCGACAGCAGCGGATGCGGGCCGGTCGCGGCGTCCAGGATGTAGACGGCGCCGAAGTCGCGCCGCAGGAAGCCGATCAGAAAGGCGTTGGACATCTCTTTCGGCAGCCCCAGCCAGCCGGTGACCAGCGGCTCGCCGGCACGGGCGATGGCGGGCAGCGCGCGCACCTTGTCGAGCAGGAAGAGCGCCGCCGTGCCCACCACGAAGAGCGGGATCACCTCGCGCAGGTACCAGTCGAGCCGTCCCAGGGTCTTGCGCCAGACGTTGGAGAATTGCGGCCGGCGCATCGGCGGGATCTCCAGGATGAAATCCCCGGCCTCGCCCGGGAAGGCGCGGGCGGTGAGCGATCCCACCACGAGGACGATTCCGATCATCATGCCGATCCAGGCGAACGCGGCCACCGGCGAGAGGCTTGCCATCATGGCCAGCAGCACGCCGAGCTGGGCCGAGCAGGGGACGGCCAGCGCCAGGAGCATGGTGGTGACCACGCGCTCCTTCTTGGTCTCCAGGATGCGGGTGGTCATGGTCGCCATGGTGTCGCAGCCGAGGCCGAGGATCATCGGCAGGACGGCCTTGCCGTTCAGGCCCATCAGGCGGAAGAGGCGGTTGACCATGATCGCCATGCGCGGCAGGTAGCCCGAATCCTCCAGCAGGCTGAAGAGGAGGAAGAAGGCGGTGACGATCGGCAGCACGATGGCGAAGGCGTAGGAGAGGGCCATGGTGACCATGCCGTACTGCCCGACCAGGAGATCGTGGAAGAAGCGGAGCGTCTGGGCGCCGGGGCCGAGATGGGCGCCGGGAGCGAGCGCATAGGTGGGGACGATCACCGTCCGCTCCATCGTGCCCAGCGGGAGGTTGTTGACCGGGGTGATCGGCACGGCGAAGGTAAAAGCGATCGGTTTCGTCTCGTGCGTGTGGGGGAACGGCAGCAGGGCGTCCGTGGCGCGGATGGCGAGCGGCGTGATCCGCTGCTTGAAGAGCCCGGTCTCCATGAGGTTGACCAGGGTGCCCGCGCCGAGGAGCCCCACGAACCAGAAGACGGCCGAAAGGATCACCAGCAGGAAGGCCAGGCCTTTGAGCGGATGCATGGCCCAGAAGCCGAGCCGGACGCTCAAGGAGGCGTGCCGGGGCTGGTTCAGGGTGTAGGTCTCGGCCAGGATCTCGTTGATGCGCGTGAGAAGGCCGCGGTTGATCTCATAGGCCTCTTCCGAGGCCGTCTCGGGGAGGAGCAGCGAGACCGGGCGGGCCTCCTTCACGGCTTCGATCAGCGCGGCGGTGCCGTGATTCCTGAGCGCGATGGTGCCGACGACCGGCACGCCGAGGATCTCGGAAAGCTTTTCGTGGTCGATCCGGCCGCCGCGGGCCGCCAGCTCGTCGAGCATGTTGAGCACGAGCACCATGGGATGCCCGAGCTCGGCGATCTGAAGGGTGAGCAGCAGGGCCCGCCGGAGGTTCTTGGCGTCCGCCACCTGGACCACGGTCGCGCCCGGGTTCTGCTCCAGGAGCTTGAGGGTCACGCGGGCGTCGTCGCTGCGCGGCGAGAGGTCGTTGACGCCGGGGGAGTCGACGACGTCGATCTCCCGATCCTGAAACGTGGCGCGGGCCTTGGTGATCTCGACCGTGGTGCCGGGAAAATTCGAGACGTTGACGTACCGGTGGGTGAGGTTCTTGAACAGCAGGCTCTTGCCCACGTTCGGATTGCCCACCAGGAGAACGGTCTCGGAGGCGGGGCGGGCGCCGGGGGCCGGGAAGGGGAGGACCTTCGCGGGCTCGGCGGACCCCAAGGGCAAGGATTCGGCGTGAGCGGGCTCAGACATCGGTGATCCTCAAACAGTCCTCGAGAAACGCGTTGCATTGGCCCCGAGATAGGCGTCGAACGACATCGCGATGTTGCGCACCAGGAGGCGGCCGAGCGGGGTCACCTCGATGCGGTCGGGGGTGGCCTCGACGAGGCCGTCGTCGATCATCGGCGCGAGCTTCGGAAGGTCGGCGGCGAAATGGCGGTCGAAATCGATGCCGTGGCGCCGCTCCACGTCCCGCTTGTCGAGCCGGAAGTGGCACATCAGGCGGAGGATGACGTCGCGCCGCAGGTGGTCCTCGGGGGTCATGTCGAGCCCGCGGCAGGTGGCGAAGCGGTCCTCCTGCACGGCGGCGGCGTATTCGTGGATCGACTTGACGTTCTGGGCGAACCCGCCGGCCACGTGGCTGATCGAGGAGACGCCGAAGGCCACGAGGTCGCAGTCGCCGTGGGTGGTGTAGCCCTGGAAGTTGCGGGTGAGCGTCCGGTTCCGCAGGGCCTGGGCCAGCGGATCGTCCGGCTTGGCGAAGTGATCCATGCCGATGAAGACGTAGCCGGCGCCGGTCAGCGCGGCGATGGTCTCCTCCAGCATCCGCAGCTTGGCGTCGGGATCGGGGAGGGCCGCGGCGTCGATCGCCCGCTGGTGCTTGAACATCTCGGGCAAGTAGGCGAAGTTGAACAGCGCCAGGCGGTCCGGGCTCATGCGCAGCACCTCCTGGACCGTGGCGGCGAAGCGCTCGGGGGTCTGGAGGGGGAGGCCGTAGATCAGATCGACGTTGAGGCTGTCGATGCCGCGGGCGCGGGCGCCCTGCATCACCCCCCAGGTCTCCTCGACCGACTGGATGCGGTTGACCGCCTTCTGCACCTCGGGGTTGAGGTCCTGGAGGCCGAAGCTCAGCCGGTTGACCCCGGACCCGGCGAGCGCGTCGAGCTGCTCGGGGGACGCCTCGCGGGGGTCGACCTCGACGCCGATCTCGCAGTCCGGGGAGAGCCGGAAGGAGCGGCGGAGGATCGCCATCAGCTCGCGCAGGTCGTCGGCCGGGAGGAAGGTCGGCGTGCCGCCCCCCCAGTGGATCTGCACCACCTCGCGGCGGCCGGCCTGGAGGAGCGCGGCGGCCATCTCGACCTCGCGCGCCAGCATGGGGAGGTAGCGGCGCCCCCAGGTGCGGTCGCGGGAGATGGTCACGTTGCAGCCGCAGAAGAAGCAGCGCACGTCGCAGAAGGGGACGTGGACGTAGAGGGACAGCGGCCGGTCGCTGAGCTCGCCGCTGCGCGAGAGGACCTCGCGGTACTGCGGGGGGCCGAAGTCGTCGGTGAACTGCGGGGCCGTGGGGTAGGAGGTGTAGCGTGGGCCGGGGCGGTCGTACTTGACGATCATCTCCCGGTCGAAGCGGATCGGCTGCCAGAGGTCGTCCATGGAAGGTAAGCGTAGGAGCCCGCGGGCGATTGCGCACCACTCGGGGGGGGAGCTTTGAGCCGCCCCGCGGGGGCTACCCGGGGGCTACCCGGTGGGGTGGGGGATAGCCTGGCCGACCCGGAAAGGGTATCCTCTTAAGGCAGGAACTATGAACGAGAAACCTGAGTCGATGTTGGTGGATAAAGGCGACGCGGAGATCGCCCGCATTCGCGAGGTACGCCATCAGATCTCGGAGCAGTTCGGACACGATCCGTACCGGCTGGTAGCCCACTACATGGAGCTCCAGAAGGAACACCCGGAAAAGTTGGTTCCGGCTCCCCACTCAGAGGCCGCGGGAAAGACCCGAGACGTGTAGAGTTACCCCCTCACCAAGACCATTCCACCCAGACGGCGCTGCTTTTGGCGGCGCCGGTTCTGCCCGACCTCAACCGAGCCCGAGCCCATGCTCGACGATCGGCCGCACCGCGTGCACGATCAGATCGATCACGAAGTGGGAGAGGATCACCGCCTCGAGGCCGCGGCGGATGTAGAGCCAGCCGAAGGCGAGGCCCACGGGGAGGATGATCAGCACCGTCCTCAACTGCACGATCGACGGCACGGGGTTGGCGAACATCTCCTCGTTGCTGATGTGATACCAGCCGAAGAAGAGCGCCGTCGCCAGGATGGCGACCCAGAGGGCGATCTCACGTCCGCGTCCCTCTTCCGAAACGCGGAAGAGCTTCATCCCCAGCCAGGCGACCAGCGAGAGCAGGAAGAGGCGGTCGAAGATCTCTTCCGCCCAGGGGGCCCAGAAGCTCGCGAGGCCGCTGCGCCACCAGGGGACGGCGATGCGGGCGTGGATCTCGGGCGCGGGGAAGGTGACGCCGAGCCCATACCGGAAGATGGCGTCGATTCCGAACGCGACGAGCGCCGTGACCGTGGCCCAGACGATCGCCGGCCCGACGATCGACGAGAACGGCTCGGCCGGCCGGGGCCCGCCGTCGAGCCAGCTCTCCAGGTAGGGCGCGCCGAGGCCGATCTTGGGTGCCACGAGCAGGCCGATCCCCGCGGCGGGAACGAGGAGGATGAGGCTCCGAATGAGCCCGGAGAGCACGAGCGTGCCCAGCGATACCGTCGGCTGGGGGCCGGGAGCGATCGCCTCCAGCCCTCGAAAGTAGGGGATGACGAGCGGGCTGGTGAGCGTGCCGGCGGCCACCAGGAACGCGAAGGTCTTCCAAGGGTACGGACGGGATGGGGGAGCCATGGTCCATGTACGAGGGTTGGCCACCGGAGGTTTCCCCTCCGGTGGCCGACCGCGGCTCAGTTGCCGAGCACGAACAGGTGGCCGGCGTTCTGGGAGAAGATCTTGCCGTCACCGCCGATCGACGCCGGGGTGTAGGCGGCGCCCAGCGCGAGCTGTTGGAAGAGGTGGTCGCGGATGGTGCCTCCCTGGAGGATTGCGTAGGTGTTGCCGTCCTCGCTGTTGGCGAAGACGGTGCCGTCACCGGCGATCGCCATCACGTTGACACAGAACTCGAAGCCGCGCGGGTGATCGTTGACGCAGGTCACGTTCCCGCTGGAGTCGCGGGAGCAGCTCAGGGGGTTGGTGTTCTGCCAGCTCCACTCGACGCCCATCGCCGGGCTGAGCTGAGTGAGGAAGTACTCCTCCGGGTAGTTGGGGTGCGTGGCGGTGCGGTCGGAGGGGCAGTAGGTCTCGTCGTCGCAGTACGACCCGACATCACCGTAATGGTTGTCCTTGGTCACGATGGAGTAGGTGGTCCCATGAGCGTAGATGCCCGGGGTGACGTCCCAGCCGAACGGGTACGCCCCCTGGAACTGCCCCGTCGAGCTGAACTTCATCAGGTGGCCCTGCGTCCAGTTGTACCGGTTCCAGACGCCGATGACGACGCTGCCGTCCGGCGCCACGGTCGGCGACGCCGTGCCGTCGTCGAGCACGCGGCCGGGGCCCGGCTCGTTGGTCCCGGGATCGACCCCGAGGTGAGCCCCCACCCGGCAGCCGCCGGGGGCGCCGATCGGCAGCAGGACGCCGCAGCCGTCATTCAGATGACCGCGCAGGGAGGCGGCCCATTTGAGCGTCAGGTTCGGATTGATGGCGATGAGGTAGTTGTAGCGGGTGACGAACTGGCCGCGGCTCACCGTGTAGATGGTGCCGTTCGGGGCGATCGCCGGCGCGACGTTGATGCCGGGGCGCTGCGATCCGCAGAGGGTGGTCGAGGGGACGGCGTCCGGGGACGGCGGCCAGGGCAGTTGGGTGGAGCTGAATTCGACCTTGCAGGTGGTGTCCGTCCCCAGCGGGGCGCCCGGCGTCAGGACCGAGAAGGAGACCTTCGAGGCCTGATTCGTCGGCGTGACCTTGACCAGCCACGAGTCCACCACGTCCTGGTCCCACGGCTGCGAGTGCGAGAGCTTGATGGCGTTGTAGTAGATGTTGCCGCTCTTGTCCGCGGTCAAGGGGCCGGCGACGAAGATGTCCGTCTGCTGGACAGGCGACAACGGGCCGCCCGCGAAGGGATCGATGGTGGCCGCCACCGAGCCGTCGCTCTTGCGGAGCTTCACCACCTTGCCCTGGGCCGCGGGGACGTAGACGAAGTCCCCGGCCAGCACGGCGTGGAACACCGGCTCCCAGACCGGTCCGATGCCCGAGGTCTGGCTCACGTACGGAACGGGTTTCCAGGTCGAGGTGTAGGACCAGGCCGTCACCAGGCTGGAGCCCTGCCAGGTCAGCTTCTTCTCGATCCAGTCCTGGGTCTCCCAGTGGGGGATGGTGGTGAAGTTTCCGCCCTTGAACTCCATGTAGACGTTGTTGCCGTCGACCAGCGGCGTCTGGTAGTGCACCAGGAGGTCGCCGCCGCCCGCGGCGATCTCAGCCGATACGAAGGGGTCGTAGACGATGTCCTGGAGGATCCGGCTCAGCGGCTGGCCGAGATTCGTGACCATCGAGCTGTGTTGGGGGTCATGCCCCATTTGCGGCCACGGAGCCGGCGCTGTTGCTGCTCCCAGGCTTCCCGCTCCCATCACGCAAACCACGGCGACACAGAGAAACACCAGCTTACGCTTCATCTCTGTTTCCTCCTTCTGATGGGGACCCGACCCTTGAGGCGCGCCGCGGTCACCCGGGAATGACAGCACTGCCAGACCCTGGGCTGAGACAAAGAGGACCATTGTCTCGCGGCGCGAGATCGAGCCGTCGTTCTACTTGAACGAGTGCGCGAATGTCTCTAAACCGTGACGGCCCCCTCCCAGGCCCACCCGCCCGGGTGGTTCGCTCCACGATATTTTGAGTAAGCTTCCCTCAGCCGGCCGCTCCTTGCGCCCGCGCAAGGACGGCCGGGCGCGGAGAGCCCAGGCTGACCGTGGAAAGGGAGGGAATCTCGACATGCCCGCGCAATCATCCGATATCCGCCCCGATATCCACCCCAATAGGCGCCCCCTGATCCTGGGGACGCTCTCCTTCGCGGTCTGCTTCATGGCCTGGGGGATGATCAGCGCCTTCGCGCCCCGGTTCCGCGAGATGTTCTCGCTTTCGGCCAC
>Ga0308175_100000887_pt1 | contig 19870 bp, 17 predicted proteins | sample PhyCR1_3_FD_203893 | JGI IMG/M metagenome (GOLD analysis project Ga0308175, IMG submission 203893) | Soil microbial communities from UC Gill Tract Community Farm, Albany, California, United States - DLSLS.C.R1 | ecosystem: Environmental > Terrestrial > Soil > Agricultural land | place: USA...
GCGCGTGACATGCAAGACACGTTCTGGCTTTCGACCGGACACCTGCTGCGGACACACACCTCGCCCGTTCAGGTGCGCGGCATGCGAAAGCTCGGTCCGCCGCTGCGGATGATTGCGCCGGGGCGGGTGTTCCGCAACGAAGAAGTGGACGCCTCCCACGAACATACGTTCTACCAGTTGGAGGGCATGATGGTGGATCGGGAGGTTTCGGTAGCAAACCTGATCTACTTCATGAGGACGCTCTTGAGCTCCATCTTTAAGCGCGATGTGACCGTCCGCTTACGGCCCGGCTACTTCCCCTTCGTAGAACCCGGCTTCGAACTGGATATACACTGCCTCATCTGCGATGGCGTGGGTTGCCCGGTCTGCAAGCAAAGCGGTTGGGTGGAACTGCTGCCGTGTGGTCTGGTGCATCCCAACGTCCTGCGCATGAGCAATATCGACCCGGATGAGTGGGGCGGTTTTGCATTCGGCCTTGGTCTGACTCGTCTTGCCATGATGCGCTACGGCATCGACGACATTCGCCAGATGCAGGGCGGCGATTTGCGCTTCTTAACTCAGTTTTAAAGGATTGGGAGTTGAAGTTTTCTTATCAATGGATACGTGAGCTGGTGCCCGGCCTGTCCACAGGACCGGACGAGTTGCAGCGGCTCATAACGATGAAAACCGCCGAGTGTGAAGGCATCGAAGCCGTGGGCGGGCACTTTGCCAATGTGATTGCGGTGCGTGTTCTGGACGTGCAGCCCTTACCGAAAGGGAAGAACAAGGCCGTATCGATTGATGCCGGCAAGGGCCGACAAGCCGTTGTTGTGTGCGGTGCACCAAACGTTCGAGTGGGACTTCTTGCGCCGTGGGTGCCGCCGGGAACGCCGCTCGGCGAAAAATCCATAGGCCGTGCCGTTATCGAAGGCGTGGAAAGCGAAGGTATGCTTGCCAGCGCCGCCGAACTTGGCATCAATCGCGACCATGGCGGCTTGCTCGAGCTTCGAAATATCGAACCCGGCCATGCTCTTCCTCGTATTGCGCCCGACTGGATCATCGAGATTGACAATAAGAGCCTGACGCACCGGCCCGATTTATGGGGGCACGTTGGAATGGCTCGCGAAGTAGCGGCCATTACGGGAAGGTCACTTTGCGATCCGGTAAAGCCGCAGTTGCTGCCCAGAGGTGAGCCTGCCATTCGCGCCCAAATTGAAGATTACACGCTCTGCCCGCGCTACAGCGCGCTGGTTTTGGAAAACGTGAAGGTCGGCCCATCGCCGCTTTGGCTGCAAGCGCGCCTGGAGAGTGTCGGGCTTCACCCGATCAACAATATTGTCGATGTAACAAACTACGTGCTCGCTGATTTGCCACAGCCAATGCACGCCTTCGATGCGGACAAGTTGCATGGCGATACGATCTTCGTTCGCAATGCCCGCGATGGAGAGTCGCTTCGTGCACTCGACGGCGAGAACTATACCCTCAACAGCGCGGACCTGGTGATTGCAGATGCCAATGGTCCGATTGCCATGGCCGGCGTCATCGGCGGGGTGGATAGCGCTATCTCGGAAGGGACGACGCGCGTGGTCCTGGAGAGTGCCAATTTTCAATCGTCGAGCGTACGCTTTTCCTCTGTCCGCCACCGGCTTCGTACCGATGCCTCCATGCGCTTCGAAAAGTCATTGGACCCGGAGAATACGTTGCGCGGACTGGCCCGTGCGGTGGAGTTGCTCCAGGAGATCTGCCCCGGCATCGTCGTTAAGGGCGGACCCGCTGATAACGCAGGCCCACGACGTGAAGAAAAACCGATCGCTTTGCCGGTGAACTTTGTCGTTCGGAAGCTTGGAAAGGTGCTCAATACGCAACAGGTTGCGGATATCCTGCTGGCGCTCGGCTTCGGTGTCAGCGAGACAACGCCGGAACTGCTCACCGTTACCGTACCGTCCTGGAGGGCCACGAAGGACATTTCGCTGAAAGATGACCTGGTGGAGGAGATCGGGCGCATGATCGGTTACGGCGAGATTGTTCCTACACCACCCCTGGTCGCCTCGACGGTACCCTTTTCCGATCCCATGCGGACGTATCTCCGGGGCGTTCGGACCCAGTTCGCCGCACAAGGGTTCACGGAGGTCTACAACTACTCCTTCGTCAACCAGGCGGATGCCAGTCGTTTTGGATTCGATGTCGCGAACTACATTGCCATTCGGAATCCTATTGCGTCGGAGCAGACGCACCTGCGCCGGAGTCTGTTGCCGGGCGTGTTCAAGAACATCGTTGACAACGTGCGGCATTATCCCGAATTCCGCCTCTTTGAAGTTGGGCGAGAAGTGCATCCGAATGGTTCGGGCGAGCTTCCCACAGAGGCTACTCACACGGTTGCCGCGCTATACAACAACGAGGGGGACGAGCGCGACTTCTTCGAGTTGAAGCGGGTAGCCGAGTGCGTGTTTCCGTCTTGCCGGCTGGTGTCCGCCGAAGCGCTCCCTTATGAGCATCCCGCGCGTAGCGCCCGAATGCTGTGGCAGGGCCGTGAGATCGGCCGCTTTTTTGAATTGCATCCGCTGCTGTTGAGCCAGGAAGGCATCGAAGGCCGGGCCATGGTCTTCGATGTCGATCTGGACATTGCGCAGGAGCTTTCCGCCGCTATTTCCGTCGAGTTTAAGCCCCTGCGGAAATATCCGACAAGCGGGTTTGACCTTTCGGTTGTGACTGACCTAAAGACGCCTGTAGAGCAGATACAGGAAAACTTAACGGAGTTGGCCGGACCTGATCTGGTCATGATCGACTTCGTCCGCCAATATGCAGGGCCGCCGCTGCCGGAGGGGAAAAAGAGCGTCTCCTATCACCTGGAAGTGGGAGCGCTGGACCATACCATGACCGCCGACGAAGTTACGACGATTTACAATCGTGTCATTCAAGGCATGCACACACTGGGCTTCGACCTTCGCGTGTAGCGAAGTCCCTTCACGATAAGAACATCGCACGCACTTCTTCCCAGTTGTTGACGCGCCGGAATCGCGATTCGGAGATGTTGTGGGGAGCTGTGTATACGATCCCTTCACCACGAAAATTGCTGAGGTGACGCGTGTTGTCGTCGATCAAAAAGTCGGCGGCGACGATGCTTTTGTCCCCGCAGAACACAATATTGCTGGTGGGAATAAACGGAAAGTGCCGTTGCAGCCAGTGGTACTTCGCCGAAAACGAGCAAGGCACATCCATAGCGGCCGTGCTGACGAAAACGTCGTAGCGATCCTGCAATGCACGGATGACTTCCTGGCTCCCGGGCATGACGTCAATGTCAGCGAAGAAGCTTTCTTGTTCGAAGTAGCTGAACGCCCGCTCGTGATGGTCCTCGGGTATGGCGTCGAAGATGCGACGGCCATGAAAATGCGCGGGAGTCAGGTCAAGATTGAAGTCGGCATTGTAAAGAGCAAGATAGCGGGCCATCGTGTCGGCCATCACTTCATCCATGTCAATTGCGATACGCTGCATTATTTTTAGCCTAGCTTGCCCCTCTCGCTCCCTCGTGAATAGTAGTTGAGATACTACAAAGTTGAGTAGTACTGTATTGCTTCACTCCGGTTTGTGGGCGCACGCCTCCGGCGCGCTTTGGATCCCGGAGTCGAAAACCGTTGTTGTCGCCGATATTCACCTGGGCTACAGCTGGGCGCAGCGCCGCCGGGGAGAGTTGGGGCCCCTCGCAGATGAGCGGTCCCGCGAAAAGCTGCTTCGCCTGCGCGAGGAGCTGAACCCTCGGCGCTTCGTTTTCCTGGGGGATCTGGTCCATGCGCCGAAGCCCTGTGCGCCGGAGCGCCAGTGGATAGAGGACGTGCTGCGAGAGCTTGGACGTTCGGCGGAACTGATTGCGGTGCTAGGAAATCACGACCGGGCGTTTGCCGACGAGTTCGCCTATCTGCCCGTGGAAACGGCTCTATTTTGGAATGAGGCATCTTGGACCGCGATTCATGGCGACCAACTCGGCCTACCGATTCCTGAACGCCGCACGCTAATTCTGGGACACCTACACCCTGCTTTGCCCGTTCTGGATGCATCGGGAGCCGGGCGCAAGCTCCCGGCGTTTCTTGCCTCGCGACCCTGCATCGTGTTACCGGCGTTTTCTCCGTTTGCGGGCGGTTACAACCTGGCCTGCGGGGTGCCACGAGAGTTGCAGGCCCTGTTTCAGGGTGAGGAGCCGGAAACGCTCGTCGTGACTGGTACTCGCGTTGCGCAACTGGGCCGGCTCCCGCGCCTGCTGGAGCGAATGTTTGCCGCGGATACGAGCAGTCCAAAACGCTTCCGGCGGGCAAAGGCAGCGCCGCTCTGATACTTCTGTACGGTAGCCTGGAATTTGGTTGTTTGACGGACGTGATTTCACCGACAGAGGCGAAAGCAGTTAATCCACTTTTAGCGAACCTGCAGAGACGGGAAATCCCGAGCCTGTTTGGTCTGCGGGGCATCGCAGCGCTGACAGTTGTTCTTTTCCATTCTATTCAGACATTGCACGCCTGGAACTGGGTCCGGTGGTTTCCTGGAGATGAAGCCGTTGCCCTCTTTTTTGAACTTAGCGGACTGCTAATTACTTGGCTGCTACTCAAAGAGAAGGACAATACGGGCAGCATTCATCTGAAGAAATTTTACGAACGGCGGGTGTTGCGCCTCTTTCCGGCCTTTTACGTGATGTGGTTTCTCTGCCTGGCGATTCCGAACGTGGAAGGCCGCTGGTGGACGTTCTTCTACTTGCAGGATGTGTCGACCATTTTCCCCCTGGATACAACGGGTGTGGGGCTTTTCGGGATCGCCTGGTCCTTGGGCGTCGAAGAGAAGTTTTACCTGGTTTGGCCTTGGATTCTTCGCAAGCTCGACAATCCTCGACTACCAGCCATTCTGATTGCTCTGGGCGCATTGGATCAGGTGTACCGTTACCTGATCTCGTTCACCGGGAACTATTACTGGTCCGGCTACGGCTTCGACACGCACCTGGACGGCCTTCTCTTCGGCGTTGCGCTCGCCATTGCTGCAAGGAACGGATGGAGACCATGGGGGTGGCTGTTGAATCCGATTACGTTGATCGCATCGCTGGCAGCCGTTGAGCTAATGCCCGTGTTCGTCAAGTGGCCGCAGACGGTTGTCTGGGGAACAGCGTTCTGCGCATATCCGCTGCTAGCAATTCTCATTTACGTGATCGCAAAGCCCCCAAAGGTTCTGAACAATCCCATTGCCAAGTTCTTGGGTGCCATATCGTACTCACTCTACCTGTTTCACCCGCTGGTGATTTACCTGCTGGGTAAAGTGCATTTCCCGCAGTGGCGCTACCAGATCCTAACGATGGTATGCCTGTCGATTTTGGCCGCTACGGCAAGTTACTACTGCGTTGAGAAGCCGTTCCTGAAGCTAAAAGACAAGCTGCATCCAAGGAAAAAGTCCATGGCAGTGGCTGCGTCTTGACGCCGCTAATATCTGCATGCAAGCCATTTCACTCCGGCGGCTGCTATAAGAGGCTCTGGATGTACTGCGTCACATCGTCGCTGGTCCAATCCTCTGCGTTGGCGAATTTGCGCATAATGCGGCCGTCCTTAATGATGTAAGTCTCAGGAAACTGGAAGGTTCCGTACTGGCTACTGATATCGGAGTTGCCGTCGCGAACGGTTTGAAAAGAGACATGAACTTTGTCCAAAAAGGAACGATATTTCTGGGCATTTTTGTCGACGCTGATGGCGACGACGACCACACCGGAGTTAGTGAAACGCTTTTGGAAGATGCTGAGGGATGGGATCTCCTGAATGCAGGGCGGGCACCAGGTGGCCCAGAAATTCAGTACGAGCACTTTGCCGCCGAACGAGGTGGGCGTGATCTGCTGGCCTTGATCCGTATGAACAGAAAATGCGGGCGCGGCTCCCCCCACTTTCGCCGACGTATCCCGCAGGTTCCATCCAAGCAGGCAAATAAAGGCGATCGTGAAGGTAACGAGCAGGACTCGCAAGAGGGTGTTGATGTTCATGTTGCGTGTTTGACTTGGCACAACCGGGCCAAGAGTGTCGACAGTGCTGGGCAATTTATGAGTATCCAACATGTTGGACGGAACATCTTATAAATAGGGAATGTTTATTACGCGAAGGGCTGAATTTTCCGCTTCTCATTTGTGCCGTGTGAGCACGTTGAGCGAAGAGCAGAACCGAAAGCTCTTCGGCGAAGAGGCCAACGCGAACGGGCATGGCCACAACTACGTCCTGGAAGTAACTGTGGAGGGCGAGCCTGATCCTGTTACGGGAATGATCATCGACCTAAAGGAACTAAAAGATATCATCGAGGACGAGGTAACCGGCCCGATGGATCACCGGTTCTTGAACTACGAGGTAGAGCCGTTCTCGACGGTGGTTCCGACGGCCCCGAACGTAGCCCGCGAGATTTGGCAACGCATGGAAAAGCGCCTTTCCGGGAGGGGCGCGGAACTGGCGAAGGTGCGCCTGTTTGAGACGCCCGACCTGTATGTCGATGTTACTCGCGAGGACGTATCCGCATGACGACCGTGACTCGCCGCTATCCTTTTTCGGCCTCGCACCGCTTGCATTCTCCTGAACTCGGTCCTTCCGAGAACGAACGTCTGTATGGGAAGTGCAATAACCCCTTTGGCCACGGTCATAATTACGTTCTTGAGGTGACGGTGGCCGGAGACGTTGATGAAACCACCGGCCTTGTTTGTCCGGTGGGAAAACTCGACAGCCTGGTGGAGGAGGAGGTACTAAGCCGTTTTTCCTACCGGAATCTCAATCAAGATATTGCCCAGTTTTCACGGATGGTACCCACGACGGAGAACCTGGCGCGGGTTACCGCGGAACTGCTTCAGCAGGCTTGGGGTACGCACTGGAAGGATTCCGGAGTCAAGTTGCATCGGATCCACATCCAAGAGACAGAGCGTAATGGATTCGAAGTATTAATACCAGCCTCTTTGAGGTCTCCAGCTCATGCATAACGGAAAAATTGCACCATCGACATACGATTTCGGGACCGGCGTCGGCGAGGACGGAACGGAAAGCCGGAGTCACACCGAGATTGATATCGCCTCGCACATGCGGGCAGTCTTGGAAGCTTTGGGAGAAGATCCACAGCGGGAAGGGCTGCTGAAGACGCCCGAGCGCTCCGCAAGGGCCTGGCGCGACCTGACGAAGGGCTACAGGGCAGATGTCGCAAAGATTGTGAACGGCGCCCTTTTCGATGTTAATTACGACGAGATGGTGATCGTACGAGACATTGAGTTTTACAGCCTGTGCGAGCACCATCTGCTGCCGTTTCTCGGTAAAGTTCACGTGGCCTATCTGCCCGACAAAAAGGTGATCGGGTTGAGCAAAATTCCCAGAATTGTGGATGTGTTTGCGCGACGCTTCCAGATTCAGGAACGCATGACGCAGCAGATTGCAGAGACAATTCAGGAACTGGTCCAGCCCAGGGGGGTGGGTGTGATCTGCGAGGCTCGCCACTTTTGCATGATGATGCGGGGCGTCGAAAAACAACACTCGGGTACGACCACCAGCGCCATGCTGGGCGCTTTCCGCGAGAACCGCGAGACCAGAAACGAACTGCTCTCATTGATCGGACAACGATTAAGCACCTTCTGAGTTTTCCCAGCCGGCGCGCATGTTAGCATCGGGATCATGAGTGATCAGAGCCGTCTTTTTGAGGCGGGCCCGGATCCGTTTGGACGCATGTGGAAGGTGCAGTTTCGCTGGCTGCAAACCGGAATCAGCATACGCCACGCGGACACGGTCGATGTGAAGTTCTTTGTCACGCCCGATGGCGGTTCTCCCGAGGAGAAGGTCATTGCGCTTCCCCATGAGGATCTGCTGGAATTGTTTACACGTCGGGGCCATAAGCTGTCGGATCCTGCCTGCTTGCGGATCGCGGCTGCACATGTAAGGCACATGATTGAAACCTTTGAGGACATGGACAAGACGCTTGTTACGGTATCGCCGGAAGAGATGGCTGCCTACGATGAGCAGGTGAATGCCACGTCCGCATCCGTTCCAAAGCGCTAATCGCTGGCTGGTACGAGTCGCAAGACGCAACACTCAACTTCAAGCTAAAGGAAATATATGGTTAGTTGCCCTAAGTGCGATGGCGCTATCGATGTAGAGGAAGAAGAACTGGACGAAGGTGACGTCCTTTCCTGCGATGAATGCGGCGCTTCCTTGACCGTCGCCAGTCTCAATCCGGTCGAATTGGAGCCGGAGGAAGAAGTCGAAGATAAAGACGACGATTTCGACTACGACGAGGATGATGAGGACGACGAGGATGAAGAGGAAGAGGAAGAAGACTGGCACTAGTCTGGTGCCAGGAACCGCCCCTCGACGTTCGCCGCTTCATGAAGATGGAAGATAAGGGCCGGTTTATCCGGTTCCTGCCGCTTCTTGCGCTTCTGATTTTTACCGAACCGCCGGGTTTTGCGCAGACGCCGGCAGAGCCGCAGATGCCGAGTGTTCAAGGCCCAAACAGCGGCAGTCTCTCCACACGCTCCATTCTTGGCAAAGTAGTTGATCGGCAAGGAAACACGGTTCCTGGCGCGATTGTCTTGCTTAAAGACCTGAAGTCGTTGCAAGTGCGATCGTTTATTGCGTTGAACGACGGCACTTACCACTTCTACGGATTAAGCACGGATATTCCCTACGAGGTGCGTGCCCAAGCGAATGGAATGACGAGCGCGACCAAGAATATCAGCGTATTCGACAGTCACAAGAGGATTACTGTCAATTTGAAATTAAAAGAGCCGAAAAAGAAGAACAATTCCTAGTCAGTACCGGGGAACGCTAGGATCGATTTCGAGGCTCCAGCGGTCGATGCCCCCGGACATGCTGAAACAGTTTTCCAGGCCTTGCTGACGGAGCCAGTACGTTACCTGTAAACTGCGCACCCCGTGATGGCAGATTGTTATGATGTCGCCTGCGTCCGCGAGTGACTCGAGACGCTGGAGTTCCGCCGGGACGGTGTTCATCGGCATGAGTTCAGAGCCTTCAATCCGGCAGATATTGAATTCCTGCGGTTCACGCACGTCGATCAGCACGGTGGGCGCTCCGGCGTTCAGCCGAGCCGAAACATCGCGGGGCGTGAGTTCTAAATTCTCCGGCATCTACCACCCATGATACTTCGTTCGGAAGTATCTGAAGGCCGATCTGTAAAGTGGTGTACTGCCTGTAGATATTTTTCTTGACGGGACACTACATATAGGGGCATGATAGCGACGTGCTTGTAATAGTGGTCTGTCCGAGGCCAGACAAGACCGTTACGAGCATCCTCCCCCGAAGAAAGGCCAAATGGGACAATTAAGCGTTAATCTAGCCCTAAAAGTCAAAGAAGTGCGTCAATCGTTGAAGCGGGAAGAGCGTACGGGCGTTTCATTTCCGCAGTATTTTACTCAGAAACTTGAACAGGGCCGGACGCCGTATGATGAGGTCGCCTGGGAGTTGCGCACCGCAACGATCGGGAACGATAAAGGGTCGGTAATTTTCGAGCAGCGTGATGTTCAGGTACCTGCCGATTGGTCGCAGACGGCTACGAACATTGTTGCGAGCAAATATTTTCATGGACGAATGGGTTCACCGGAGCGTGAATCGAGCGTCGCCCAGCTTGTGCATCGCGTTGTCGACACAATTGCCGATTGGGGAATTGCCGGAAATTACTTCAAAACGAAGCAAGACGGCGAAAATTTCAGGTTAGAGTTAGCACATTTGATGCTGAACCAGAAGGCATGTTTTAATTCGCCAGTCTGGTTCAACGTAGGAGTGCGCGAGGCGCGTGGCTACGGCTTCTATTTCGATGAATCAGAGCAGGTAGTAAAGAAACTGCAGCCGGGCGACAATCGCCCGCAGTGTTCGGCGTGTTTCATCAACTCCGTACAGGATTCGCTGGAGTCGATCCTTGACCTGGCGAAAACCGAAGGCATGCTGTTCAAGTGGGGATCGGGAACAGGAACTAACCTTTCGTCGATTCGCGAAGAAGACGCACACCTTTGGGGCGGGGGACGAGCATCCGGCCCGTTAAGCTTCATGAAGGGCTTTGACGCGTTTGCCGGAGTGATTAAATCGGGCGGCAAGACTCGCCGCGCGGCGAAGATGGTAATTCTCAATTCGGATCATCCGGATGTGGAGAAGTTCATCTGGTGCAAAGCCAAAGAAGAGAAGAAAGCCCATACGCTGATTGATGCGGGTTACGATTCGTCCTTGGACGGCGACGCGTACAGCTCAGTTTTCTTTCAGAATGCGAACAACTCGGTCCGCGCGACCGATGAATTCATGCAGGCGGTCGCGGATAATACCGACTGGTGGACACGGAGCGTTGCTACCGGGCAGCCAGTGAACCGGTACCGGGCGCGTGATTTGATGCTGCAGATTGCGGAAGCAACGCATCAGTGCGGCGATCCGGGGATGCAGTTCGACACGACGATCAACCGCTGGCACACGTCGAAGAACACGGCGCGGATCAACGCTTCGAATCCATGCTCGGAATACATGTTCCTGGACGATTCAGCATGTAATCTGGCGTCGCTGAATCTGATGAAGTTCGTGGGCGCGGACGGCACGTTCGATGTGGAAGCGTTCCGCCACGCGGTGGATACCGTCACGCTGGCGCAGGAGATCATTGTTGACAACGCAAGTTATCCGACGGAGAAGATTGCGAAGAACTCACATGATTTCCGCCCGCTGGGACTGGGCTACGCCAACCTGGGCGCGATGCTGATGTCCCTGGGATTGCCGTACGACAGTCCCGAGGGGAGGAGCTTCGCAGGCGCGATTACAGCGATCATGTGCGGACAATCCTATCTCACCAGCGCGCGTGTGGCAGAGGCTGTGGGACCCTGTCCTGGCTATCCGGAGAACGAAGAGCCGTTTCTGGATGTGATTCGAATGCACTGGAACGCCGTGAACAGCATAGATAGTAAGCGGGTTCCAGCGGCTATGTTCCAGGCTGCGGAAGAGTGTTGGCGGCAAGCCTACGAACTAGGCTCGCTCACAGGGTTCCGGAACGCGCAGACCACCGTGCTTGCGCCGACAGGAACAATCGGTTTCATGATGGACTGCGATACGACCGGCATCGAGCCCGACCTGGCCCTTGTGAAGTACAAGAAACTGGTCGGCGGCGGTGTCATCAAGATCGTCAATAATACCGTCCCGCAAGCGTTGATCAAGCTGGGCTATACGCCAGAGCAGACCGAACAGATTGTTTCGCACATCGACTCCACCGGGACAATCGAGGGCGCACCTAACCTGAAGTCGGAGCACTTGCCCGTTTTCGACTGCAGTTTCCGGCCGCAAAACGGAAACCGCTTTATTCACCATATGGGTCACATCCATATGATGGGCGCCGTGCAACCGTTTATCTCGGGAGCGATTTCGAAGACGATCAATATGCCGGAAGAGTCCACGGTGGAAAACATCATGGAAGCTTACACGGAGAGCTGGAGACTCGGCTTGAAGGCGGTGGCGATCTATAGAGATGGATCGAAGCGCGTCCAGCCGTTAAGCTCCGGTAAGGGCGAGAAGAAGGGTGCGGTTGCCGCGGCTACTCCCGCTGTTGCGCCTACGACGATTGAGAAGATTGTGTATCGTCCGGTTCGGCGGAAGCTGCCGGATGAGCGTCAGTCGCTCACGCATAAATTCTCGATCGGCGGTCATGAGGGATATATCACGGTAGGCATGTATGAGGACGGGACGCCTGGCGAGGTATTTATCTCGATGGCGAAGGAAGGATCGACGATTTCGGGGTTGATGGATACGCTCGCGACTTCCATCAGTTACGGCTTGCAGTACGGCGTGCCGCTGAAGTTCTTCGTGGATAAGTTCAGCCATGTCCGATTCGAGCCAAGCGGATGGACCGGCAACCAGCAGGTGCCTTATGCCAAGTCGATCATCGACTACATCTTCCGGTGGCTAGGCGCGCGTTTCCTCGGGATTACCGAGGCGAACGAAGCAGGTGAAACGCCGAAGCTACGCCCGACGGAGTTGGAGCCCCAGCAGGCGCTTCCATTCGATGCTATCGCGGCAGGAGATGCACCGCTTTGCTCCGAATGCGGAAGCATCATGACTCGCAACGGGTCTTGCTATAAGTGCGAAAATTGCGGGGGTACATCCGGGTGTAGTTAAGGATTCGGGACGGCTATAGAAGTGATTTCGTTTGATTGAGGCGAGATCACGAACGGGGGCGGGGAGCGCGGACGGCAACACGCCGTTTAATGCTTTTCGCCCCCGTTGCTGTTTCTGACGTGTCGTGGTTCTCTGAACGGCATTCTGCCGGACGGTGACTCCGTCCAAGACCACGGTTCCAAATGAAGGAGCCGCGACGGTGACCTTAGAAGTGCCCGCCTGGAGATTGCTGATGAGGTAGACTCCGTCGGCGTTTACGGCGGCGTCCGGTACGCCAGTCTTCGACTGATTCGTGATGTTGCCGGTGAGAGATCGACACGACGCTCGGGCATCCAGCGCGGGGGCAACGCAGGAAAGCGAAAGCGAGAAAAGACGAGCTGACGAGGGCAGGAGAGCGTCAGGACCCGAATGACGAACATCAACACATTTTTGGCAGTGGTGAATTTGGGGACTTACGAGACTTGGGGAACTCCAAAATGCTTGTACAAGACGAGAGCGACGGTGCCTCGAAGCCGTGCCATAGCACCCTCTTTCGCGGCAATGATCCGGGGTGTGTTGCCGGCAACCGCTTGCGCTTTGGCGGCGGTTTCGATTACGGGTTGAAACCGGTTCCAATCCGCTGTCAATTCGCCGACAAACACGATAGCTTCGGGTGCCAAGCCGGCGACAACTATCTGGACGCCACGAGCGACATAACCCGCCATCGTGTCCAGCGCTTTCCCAGCGCGCACATCCCCGTGGCTTGCACGGGCTAACAAATCCTGAAATTCAATTTGATTGTCGGTGGCCGCGGACTCGAGATAATATCGGACAGCTGCGCGGTTCGAACCGAGAACCTCCCAGCATCCGCGGTTACCGCAAGAACAGAGCGGCCCGGCCGGGTCGAGCGGCATGTGCCCGAACTCACCCGCCATTCCGACGTGCCCGCGAAGGAGTTGACCGTTTGCGATGACGCCCGCACCTATTCCTTCTGAAACAGTCAGGGCCACCAGGCTAGTCACTTGCCCGGCATTTCCGAACCAGATCTCCGCCATTGCACAGGCATTCGCTGCATTCTCCAGGTCCACCTCAAGACCCGTCGCTCCGGCCAGAGGAGTTTTCAGATCGCAAGCCGGCCATCGTAGGTTTGGAGCGAAAATAAGCTCTTGTGTCCGAAGGTCGATGCGACCGGGCAAACTGACCCCAATTCCTTCGAAGTCGATATCGCCTCGTGATTTGATGAGCTGGCGAATGCGTACGGTTAGTTCGCGGAGAGCCGTTTGGGGCTTCGGAGGCGTCGGGATCGTTTCGCTGGAGGAAAAATGACCGTTGATGTCGGCGACAGCGAGCGTGATACGCGCAGGGCGGATATCGACGCAGATAATGGCTCGTTTATTGTTCAGCCGAAGAAAAGTTGGGCGGCGTCCACGGGGCAGACGTCCGGTCGCTCCCTTTGTAATCCACTTCTCTTCCAGCAACTGTTCACTAATGGCCGACACGGTACTGCGCTGCAATCCGGAAAACCGTGCCAAATCCGCACGAGAAATCGGCTGGCGGCGGCGAATCAAATTCAGCACAATCCGGCGGTTGATATAGCGGGCCGTCTCGCTGGAAGCCACCGGTGGGTTCTGAAAATCGACAACGCGCATTTAATACGTGTGTTGAACTATATACCGAAATCCGAGCGCGAGTCAAGCCTGGAAATTATTCATAGCCCCCTTGCGCAGGTGTTTTCGGCAGTGATATTGTTTTCGAAGCCAACAAAACCATGAAGATTGCAGATATTCGAGCGACGACCATCACTGTTCCGCTGCACGCACCGCTTCGGCACGCCAATGGATGTCATTGGGGCCGGTTTGTTCGAACCGTGGTGGAGGTGGAGGCCGACAACGGGCTGATCGGGCTCGGCGAGATGGGAGGCGGAGGCGAATCCGCTGAAGCTGCCATTCGCGCGCTTCGTTCATATCTTGTTGGCCATGACCCCGCGCGTTTAGAAGAGCTGCGATTTCGTATCGCGAATCCTACAGCCTCGCTGTATAACAACCGCACACAGATGTTGGCCACCATCGAGTTTGCCTGTCTGGACATCCTCGGGAAGGCGTGGAACGTGCCCGTCCATAGTGTCCTGGGTGGCAGCCTTCGTGATCGCGTCCCATTTGCATCCTATTGCTTCTTTCGGTACGGCAACGAAAAGACGGGGGAGGGGGAAATCCGGACGCCCGATCAAGTGGTGGCCTACATTCAGGACCAGAAGCGATGCCATGGGTTCACAACGCACAAAATGAAGGGCGGGGTGTTTCCGCCGGATTACGAACTCGAGGCGTTCCGCGCCATGGGAGAGGCGTTTCCGAAAGATCGGGTTCGTTTCGATCCCAATGGCGTATGGTCGACGGAGCAAGCGATTCGATTTGGTCAAGCGATTGAAGACCTGAACAACGACTACTTAGAGGACCCGGTTTACGGCCTGAACGGGATGCGTCGAGTGCGCGAGATGGTTCGGATCCCGCTGGCAACCAACACGGTGGTGGTGAACTTCGAGCAACTGGCAGCGAATATTCTCAATACGGCCGTGGACGTTATTCTGCTCGATACGACGTTCTGGGGCGGAATCCGCCCGTGCATCAAAGCTGGGGGAGTTTGTGAGACCTTCCAGCTGGGCGTTGCCGTGCATTCCTCAGGGGAACTGGGCATTCAACTGGCCACCATGCTCCATCTGGGAGCTGTGCTTCCCAATCTGACGTTCGCGGCCGATGCTCATTATCATCACCTCACCGATGACATCATCCAGGGCGGCTTACTGCGCTATGAGAACGGATCGATTGCGGTTCCAACCGGGCCTGGGCTTGGAGTAGAGTTGGACCGTGAGAAACTCCGCCAGTATCAGGAGCTGTACAAAGAGCTCGGCGATTATCCGTACGACCAGGATCCACAGCGGCCGGGATGGATGCCGATTGTGCCGAATGACCGGTGGGCGAATCCCCAGAAAGCCTAGCTAATGACGAACTGTTTCGACTTGAACGGGCGTGTGGCGGTAGTGGTGGGCGCAACCTCCGGCATTGGACGACAAATCGCCCTGGGCCTCGCCGACCACGGGGCAGATGTGATTCCAGCCGGCCGCAGGGCAGCCGAGGTCCAAAAGGTTTGTCGAGAAATCGAGAAGAGGGGGCGCCGCTCGGCGGTCCTGACGGTGAATGTAACGAACCGGGACTCGATCGAAGCTCTTCGTCACTCCACCGTGCAAGCATTGGGGGGCGTCGACATCCTGGTGAATGCGGCCGCATTCACTGAGCGCAAGCCAACGCTCGCCGTAAGCGACAGGGAGTGGACGGCGTTGCTCGACACCAATCTTCAAGGCGTACTGCGCACGTGTCAGATCTTCCACCCTGCGCTCCAGACCAGCGGACGAGGACGCATTATTAACATCGCGTCTCTGGGGTCCTATGTGGCGTTTCATGAAGTCGCCGCGTATTGCGCATCGAAGAGCGCAATACTTTCGCTGACCCGCAGTCTGGGGTGCGAATGGGCGCGCGACCGAATCTGCGTGAACGCAATCGCGCCGGGCGTTTTCCCCACCGAGTTGAATCGGGCGCTTTTGGAGGGAACCGAGCGGGGCAAGGAAATTCTGGTGCGAACGCCCATGAAGAGATTTGGCGCGCCAGAGGAATTGGTCGGCGCGGCCGTATTGCTTGCCTCCGATGGAGCGAGCTTCATCACGGGACAGTGCATTGTTGTCGATGGCGGTTATCTCGCTTCGGGAGTGAACTCATGAAGAATCGAATGCAACTATTCATTCTGGCGTCCTGGCTCGGCGTAGCTGTGCTTCCGGTGAATGGCTGGGCTCAGGACAAGGCTGGGCCGCCGGCCTACCGAAATCCGGCTCTGCCGATCGAGAGGCGCGTGGATGACCTGGTCGGGCGAATGACGCTTGCGGAGAAGGTGTCTCAGATGCAGAACGACGCGGTGGCGATCCCGCGACTCGGCATTCCTGCATACAACTGGTGGAACGAAGGGCTGCATGGCGTTGCGAGGTCCGGCTACGCGACAGTCTTTCCGCAAGCGATCGGGCTGGCGGCCACGTGGGACACAGGTCTGCTGCATCAAGTAGCAACCACGATCTCCACCGAAGCACGGGCCAAGCATAACGAGGCCATTCGCCACAACATTCATAGCATCTATTACGGCTTGACGATCTGGTCGCCGAACATCAATATCTTTCGAGATCCGCGGTGGGGCCGTGGACAGGAGACGTATGGGGAGGATCCATTTCTCACCAGCCGTCTGGGTGTGGCGTTTGTCACAGGGCTGCAGGGCGATGACCCCAACTATTTGAAAGTGGTGGCGACACCAAAGCACTACGCCGTGCACAGCGGACCAGAATCGGAGCGGCATCGATTTGATGTGAGCCCATCTTTGTTCGATCTCCAAGACACTTATCTGCCTGCGTTTCGCGCTAGCGTCACCGAAGGACATGCTGACTCCGTTATGTGCGCCTACAACTCCATTGATGGCGCGCCTGCCTGCGCGAATCACGGCTTGCTGCAGAACATTTTGCGCCAGCAGTGGGGTTTTCAAGGTTATGTCACCTCTGATTGTGGTGCGATCTCGGATTTTTATTCGCCAGAAGGACACCACTATTCTCCGGATCAGGCACATGCGGCCGCGGCTGCGGTTCTGGCTGGTACCGATACAAGTTGCGGAACAGAATACTCGGCGCTGGTTAAGGCTGTAAATGACAAACTCTTACCCGAAAGCGCAATTGATACGGCAGTTAAGAGGCTGTTTACCGCCCGCTTCCGGCTGGGGATGTTCGACCCGCCATCGAAGGTCTCGTATGCGCGAATTCCGTTTTCGGAGGACAACTCGCCGGCACACCGCGAGCTTGCCCTGAAATCGGCACGCCAGGCGATGGTGCTTTTAAAAAATGAGAACGGCGTGCTTCCCCTTCGCCGCGACATACAGACCGTTGCCGTAGTTGGTCCCAATGCGGCGTCTTTGGCCGCGCTGGAGGGGAATTACAATGCCGTGCCCTCAAGCCCTGTGTTGCCTGTGGATGGGATGTTGCAGGAGTTTGGCGGCCGGACAAAAATTCTGTATGCCGAGGGTGCTCCGTACGATGCGCAACTGCCATTACCGGTGCCCAGGACCGCTTTTCATCCGAGTGGCGATGTTGCGCAGCCGGGACTGACGGCTGAGTACTTCGCCCAATCCGGCTTTACCGGCAAGCCCACCATGACCAGGATCGATAAGCAAATCGATTTCGACTGGAACTCCGCGAGCCCCGCGCCAGGCATTCCGGCAAATGACTTCGGCGTACGGTGGACGGGTACGATCACGGCTCCGCAGGCGGGGGATTACAGCTTCAACATCACATTTGCACACTGCTATCCATGCTCTGACCGAGAATCGTACACGGTCTACTTCGACGGACAGCAAGTGGCAACGCATACAACCGATGAGAGCAAGCCGTATCGTCCTAGCACAAACGCCCCTTTCCATCTGCAATTTCCCGATACGAAGCCACACTCCATTCGGATTGAGTACACGCACAAGTCCCCACTGTTTGGGGCAGGACTCACGCTCAACTGGCAACCTCCTCCTGGCAGTCTGCTTCCCGAGGCCATTACGGCGGCAAAGCAGGCGGATGCGGTAATCGCGTTTGTGGGCCTTTCTCCAGAACTGGAAGGCGAGGAAATGCCGGTGCATGTCGAAGGTTTTTCGGGTGGCGACCGAACGAGAATAGATCTGCCCGCCGCGCAACGGAAGATGCTGGAGGCTCTTGCGGCAACGGGCAAGCCGCTCATTCTGGTGTTGATGAACGGCAGTGCCTTGGCTGTGGATTGGGCGCAACAACATGCGGCCGCGGTCCTGGAGGCTTGGTACCCAGGCCAAGCGGGCGGTCAAGCGATCGCCGAAACTTTGAGCGGAAAAAATAATCCGGGCGGACGCCTTCCGGTTACCTTCTATGCTTCGCTCAATCAGCTTCCGCCGTTTACGGATTATTCGATGAAGGGACGAACCTACCGTTTCTTTCACGGTCAGCCGTTGTACCGGTTTGGATATGGCTTGAGCTATACAAAGTTCGGGTATTCGAATCTTCGCCTATCGTCAACGAACATTAAAGCAGGGGAGACGCTTACGGCGGAGGCGGACGTCACGAATACGGGGCCGGTGGCCGGCGACGAAGTAGTGGAGTTATACATCACGCCTCCCTCGTCTCCGGACGGGCTCATTTATGCGCTGAAGGGCTTCCAACGCTTCTCGCTCGCTTCGAAGGAGAGCCGACATGTGGTTTTCAAATTGGAGCCGCGTGAGCTAAGCGGGGTAACGGCCGACGGAAAGCGCAGCGTATTGCCTGGACGCTATGCGGTAGCGGTGGGCGGTGATCAGCCAGTGCAGAATTCCGGGGATCTGATAGCAAATTTCACGATTTCCGGTACCGAGAGCTTGCCCCAATGAAGATGCCCGGTGTGCTGGTCTGGGTGGCATGCAGTCTTCTTGGTTGCGTGGCCGGCTTGCGGGCGGAAACGGGGCCTGCGGGATGGCTCCGCTATGCGTTGATCACCGACGGTTCCGCGTTGGCGCAGGACCAAGGACTGCCTGCGGCTGCGGTTGCGCTCGATCAGTCCGTGATCACCGTTACGGCAGAGCAGGAGCTAATTCGCGGCGTCCGCGGCATGCTACGCCGAACCGTCCGCGAGGATACTGCACTCCCCGATGAGGACGCCTTTGTTCTGGGCACGGTGGATGAAATGCGGCGCACATTCCCGGACTGGGCGGCGCCCGCGCTGGCTGGCGACGGCTATTCCCTAGGCACAAGCAAGCGGAATGGGCACAGCTATATCCTCATCGCCGGAGCAGACGATCGAGGCACGCTGTACGGCATATTCCGGTTGCTCGACAAGCTGGCGCGCTTGGAGAATGTCTCGTCACTGAATGATACGGAATCGCCCTCTGCTCCCATCCGCTGGGTGAATCAGTGGGACAACCTGGACGGAAGTATTGAACGGGGCTATGCCGGCCGCTCCATCTTTTTTGCCGAGGGTACCGTTCGGGGGGATCTCACCCGCGCAGGTGAATACGCCCGCCTTCTATCGTCTGTGGGTATCAATGGATGCACGGTCAACAATGTCAATGCGGATCTCCGCGTATTGACGAGTAACTTCCTGAATCAGGCGGCGAGAATCGCCGATGTGTTTCGGCCATGGGGAGTGCGGCTCTCCCTTTCGGTGGATCTCAGCAGCCCCAAAGTGGTGGGCGGATTGGATACGTTCGATCCGCTTGACCCGAGAGTGGCCGCCTGGTGGCAGACCAAGGTAGATGAGATTTATCGCAGAATTCCTGATTTCGGCGGCTTCGTGGTGAAAGCAGATTCTGAGGGGCGCCCGGGTCCTTCCCAGTATGGCCGGACACCGGCTGAGGCGGCGAATGTCCTCGCGCGAGCGTTGAAGCCGCACGGCGGCGTAATACTGTACCGCGGCTTCGTGTACAACCATCATCTGGACTGGCGTGACCTCAAGGCAGACCGGGCTCGGGCCGGTTACGATAACTTCGCCTATCTGGACGGCAAGTTCGAGGACAACGTTATCGTGCAGGTCAAATATGGGCCTATCGATTTCCAGGTGCGTGAACCGGTATCACCCCTGTTTGCGGCTCTCCAGCATACAAACCAGGCGATTGAGTTGCAGATCACGCAGGAGTACACAGGCCAGCAGCGCCATCTGGTGTTTCTTGTGCCGATGTGGAAAGAAACGCTTGATTTCGACCTTCATGCCCATCAGGCGGAT
>Ga0308175_100000888_pt1 | contig 19823 bp, 14 predicted proteins | sample PhyCR1_3_FD_203893 | JGI IMG/M metagenome (GOLD analysis project Ga0308175, IMG submission 203893) | Soil microbial communities from UC Gill Tract Community Farm, Albany, California, United States - DLSLS.C.R1 | ecosystem: Environmental > Terrestrial > Soil > Agricultural land | place: USA...
CATCTGACGCGGTGCGAGGAGATCATGCGAGCCGTGTGCGAGGACTTCGAGGCCGAGCTGGTGGAGTTCAACGGCGAGGCCAGCCACGTCCACCTGCTCGTGAACTTCCCTCCGAAGGTCGCCGTATCCAGGCTGGTGAACTCCCTCAAGGGCGTGTCCTCGCGCAGGCTCCGCCAGGAGTTCCCCGACCTCGTCCGCCACTACTGGCGGGCACAGCGCCTGTGGTCCGGCTCGTACTTCGCCGGGTCGGTCGGCGGTGCGCCACTCAGCATCGTGAAGGAGTACATCGAGCAGCAGAACCGGCCGCTCTGACCTGGGCTGAGGTGAACAGTGCGGTTCCGTGCCCATAGCTGAGGTCAGAGCAGGCTAAAGATTCGCTTCACCACCGGGCTGAAGCCCGGTGCACTGCGAATAGCCCCGGTAGCTGGTGCCCTGGTCCTTGAGCAGGCGCGCGTACTCGATCTTGTCGGCTGGGGCGTGGGGCGGCGCAGGCCGCCCGCCGCTCAAAGGCCAAGGCCGCCGCGCGGGAGCGTGGCGGGGCGTTTAGGACGGAACGCTGGGCGGTCTTGCAGTACACGCCGATGGCGGCTGACGCCGGCCTCACTTTCGCCTGCCGGTTTCTCTCACCTCCTTTGAAGCAACCACTGGCCGACGCATGGCTGGGCCGCATCAACCCGCGATGGGCCACCGTTGCCGGTGACAGTCAGTAATCAGCCGCTGTAATCGCGCGCCCGATACGCGACACCTCTACATGCGAGCCCACCAGTCCCAAGGCCGTTGATGCGCCAGCCAGGCACCTGCAGCGGCGCGCACCGTGCGGGCGGCCGCTGTTGCGTCCCTTGCTGCCCGGCCCGGCACCGTTGCCCCTTCGGGCGCAAGCTGACGTTATTCTTGGGGGGAGTCCGCACCCGATCCCGATCACCTCCTGAGGCAGCGGGTCGCGCCCCGCGCGTGTGCGGGCTTGGACGCAGGTGCCAAGGCATGGACACACATGTGCCGTGCGGAGACACGCGTGTGCGGCGCGGCCGCGGGAGATCCACAGCCGTGCCGAGGGTTCGTCATCATCGTCCGTGCCGGTCCACCGGACCGCCACCGGGACGCACCCGAACGTAGGACCTCGCGAGGCCGCCGGTACCGTCGCGATCGATCACCGGCCATGCCGCCGACGGTGCCGATCCGCCTGCTGCACGGGCAGGTTCTTCGTGCGCTGGTGGTACGCGCGCGCCACGGCAGTGAGCCGCACGGATGAGGCGGGCGGAAGCAGCCGGCGGCATCGCGGGCCGTGGATGGCCCGGATCTCGGCTGTCGGCACCTGAGCGGCAGCGGCCGCCGCCTTCGCAGTCCCTGCGGCCGAGGAATCCTGCCGTGGGTAGGGTGACCGGCGTGGACATGCTGCACCTGCGCTACTTCGTCGCCGTGGCCGAGGAACTCAACTTCTCGCAGGCGGCGCGCAGACTGCACATGGCGACTTCTCCGCTCAGCCAGCGGATCAAGGACCTCGAACGGGAACTCGGTCATGAGCTCTTCGAGCGCACCACCCACCGCGTTGATCTGACCCCGGCGGGTGCCGCGCTGCTGCCGATGGCGCGCGACGTCCTGGAGCGCGTCAACTCGATCCCGTGGCGGCTGGGTGAGGCGGTGCGTCCGCGGCTGGACAGGCTGTTCATGGGGATGCCCGCTGGAGTGCACCCGCTGCTGCGGGAGCGGGTCCAGTCGTTGGAGGACGCGTGCCGTGAGGTGTGCGAACTCAAGCGCTGGCCCGGCACGTCGGCGGACCTGGCGGACGCGGTGCGCGACGGCAGGCTGGCCATGGCGCTGGCCCGGCTGCCGGTCTCCGACCCGGCGTTGGAGATCATCGAGGTGATGCACGAGGTGCTGGGTGCCGCGGTGCCGGCCGACCGGTTCGCGGGGCGGACGTCCGTCACCCTGGAGGAGCTGGCCTACCTGTCGTATGTGGGCACCCCGAACGACGCGACCCCGGCCTATTTCGAGGAAATCGATGCCCGTCTTCATTCGGTCGGCGTGAAGAAGAGGATCCGCATAAAAATGGCGGACTATTCCGGAAGCTCGGAACTTATCTCATCCGGCATCGCATTCTCGATGACCATGCTCTCGCCGGAGAGCCCCATGCACCTGTACCGGTTGGATAACGTGGCCGTGCTGCCGGTCGAGGACTTCCAACCCACCTTGACCACCGGGCTGTTGTTCCGCGCAGATCGGGCGAGCACCGGCGGGGACCTGAGTGAGGTTGCTGTCCGGGCCCGCGGGATCTTCGATGAGGTCATCACAGTCTGACTGATTTCCGCACCCCCTTTTCCATGCAATACGGAATGGGTGTGACCGCTGTGGTCATACCCTTGTTCGCCACTTGATCGTTCCCTTCCGGCTCGTTCATGCATAACGTCGTCGGTGGAAACATTCGGTACGAAATTACTGCGTGAACAGGAGTGATGATGGACATCACGGCCGCCGGCACCACAGGTCCGCTGGACGGCGTGCGGGTGATCGATCTGTCGACGGTGGTGATGGGGCCCTACGCGGCGCAGATCCTGGGCGACCTCGGTGCCGACGTCATCAAGATCGAGTCCCCGTCCGACACGGTTCGGGTGGGCCCGTACCGCACCACGCCCGGCATGACCCCGCTCAACCTCAACGTCAACCGCAACAAGCGCAGCGTGACGTTGAACCTCAAGGACGACGCCGACCGCGCACGGGCCCTTGACCTGATCGACAGCGCCGACGTGCTGGTCACCAACATGCGCCCGGGCGCGCTCGCCCGCCTCGGCGTCGGCCACGCCGACGCCGCGGCCCGCAACCCCGGCCTGGTCTACGCCCATGCCCAGGGATTCCGCAGCGACTCCGACCGGGCCGGCAACGCGGCCTATGACGAGACCGTGCAGGCTGCCTCTGGTCTGGTGGACGTGACCAACCGGGCGCTGGGCACCCCGGCGTACCTGCCGACGATCATCGGCGACAAGGTATGCGCGCTGACCATCGTCTACTCGGTTCTCGCCGCGCTGGTCCACCGTGACCGCACCGGCGCCGGCCAGTACGTCGAGATCCCGATGACCGACACGCTCATCGCGTTCAACCTCGTCGAGCACCTGGCGGGCCGTGTCTTCGAACCGCCGGAGGGGCCGACCGGGTTCCCGCTGTCGATGAAGAGGGGGCACCGCGCGGTGCCCACCAAGGACGGCCTCGCCTGCGTCATGCCGTACAACCCGCCGAACTTCCGGGACTTCTTCCTCGCCGCCGACCGCGCCGATCTCGCCGCGGACCGACGGGTCAACGGCGAGTCCATTGCCGATGACGACGTCGATGCCCTGATGGAGCTGGTGGGGGAGTGCTCGCCGAGCCTGACCACCGCGGAGTGGGAGCGGGTCTGCGCCGAGCACAGCATCCCGATGGCCCCCGTGCTCGAACTCGACCGGGCCGCCGAGGACCCGTACGTGCGCGGCGGCCGGCTGCTCGACGTGGTGGACCACCCCAGCGAGGGCGCCATCCGCTCGGTCGGCATCCCGGTGCGGTTCTCCGCGACTCCGTGTTCGGTCCGCCGGCTCGCCCCGCTGCCCGGCCAGCACACCGAAGAGGTCTTCCAGGAACTGGCAGCCGGCCGCTGACCGGCCGTCGAGCAAGGACGCACACCATGCACAGCACCACCGAGGTGCGGACCGAGACCATCGGTTCCTCACTGCTCATCACCATCGACCGGCCGAAGGCGCGCAACGCAGTTAACGCGGCCGTCGCCGCCGGACTGTCCACGGCCCTCGACCAACTGGAGGCAGACCCCGGTCTGCGGGTCGGCGTGCTCACCGGCGCCGGCGGCACGTTCAGCGCCGGTATGGACCTCAAGGCCGCGCTGGCCGGTGAATCGCCCGAGATCCCGGGGCGCGGCTTCGGCGGTCTGACCCAGGCCCGCACGACCAAGCCGCTGATCGCCGCCGTCGAGGGCTGGGCCATGGGAGGCGGCTTCGAACTGGCCCTGGGGTGCGATCTGATCGTTGCCGCGGGCGAGGCCCGGTTCGGACTCCCCGAGGTCAGTCGCGGGCTGATCGCGGCGGGCGGCGGAGTGATCCGGCTGCCCAAGCGCATCCCGTACCACCTGGCCATGGAACTGCTGCTGACTGGCGAACCGGTCACCGGTGAACGGGCCGGACGGCTGGGCATCGCCAATCGTGTCGTGCCGGCCGGGGAAGCCCTCGCCGCCGCCCTGCAGTTGGCCGAGCGGATCGAGCAGAACGCCCCGCTGGCACTGGCCGCCGTCAAGGAGCTCGTCCGCGCCGCCGAGGGCGCGCCCGAGGAGGAGGCGTTCGCCGTGCAGTCAGGGCAGATGGCCCGGCTCGCCGCCTCCGCCGACGTACGCGAGGGCATGACCGCCTTCACCGAGCGCCGTTCCCCGGTCTGGCAGGGCCGGTAGGCCCCGAGGGAGAACACACGATGCATCAGTACGACGTACACCGGCACATCGCGACGCCGCTCACCAGCCCGGCCTATCCGCCGGTCGTGCCGCGCTTCACCAACCGCGAGTACCTCAACATCGTCTACCGCACCGACCACGAGGCGCTGCGCGCCGTCGTGCCCGAACCGCTGGAGATCGACGAGCCGCTCGTGCGCTTCGAGGTCATGCGGATGGGCGACGTCAGCGGATACGGACCGTACACCGAGTCCGGCCAGGCGATCCCGGTCCGCTACGAAGGCGAGCGGGGCGAGTACCTGCACGCGATGTACCTGGACAACCTTCCGGCCATCACGTCCGGCCGCGAGGCCAGTGCCTATCCCAAGACCGCCGGGTCGCCCTCCCTCTACGTCGACCACGGAGCGCTGGTCGGTGTCCTCGACGTCGGCACGCTGCGGGTGGCGACCGCCACGATGGGCTACAAGCACTACGGGCTGTCGGTCGAGGAGGCCGTGGCCCAGGTCGGTGTGCCGACCTACATGCTGAAGCTGGTCCCCGGGTTCGACGGGGCGCCGCAGGTGGCGCAGTTGGTGCGCACCGAGATCACCGACATCGCGGTGAAGGGCGCCTGGACCGGCCCCGCCCGGCTGCAGCTCTTCGAGCACGTGCTGGCACCGCTGGCCGATCTGCCGGTGCGCGAGATCGTCTCCGCCAGCCACATCCTGACCGATCTGATCCTGGCGCCGGTAAAGCCCGTCCACGACTACCTGGCCCAGCCCGCCCGCCCCGTGCGGTGAACACAGCCACGCACCCAGAAGGAAGACATGTGATGACCGAGCCATTCACCACCGCCGCGGTGGTCGGCGCCGGGACGATCGGCCTGTCCTGGGCCGCGCTCTTCGCCGCCCACGGCATGCGGGTACGCGTCACCGACCCGCGCCCGGACCTGGCCGAGGCGGTCGCCGAGGCGCTCGACCGGGCGGCCGGGCAGCTGGCCGCGCAGGGCCTGGACACGCACGGCCTCGCCGAGCGGGTGCACATCGCCGACGATCTCGCCGACGCGGTGCGCGACGCCGACGTCGTCCAGGAGAACGGGCCGGAGACCGCCGACTTCAAGCGGGAGCTGTTCACCACCCTGGTCGGCGCGGCCCCCGCACACGCGCTGCTGCTCAGTTCCTCCTCGGCGATCCCCGCGACGGCGTTCACCGACACCATCGAGGAGGCCGACCGGATCCTGATCGGCCACCCCTTCAACCCGCCGCATCTGGTTCCGCTGGTGGAGGTGGTGCCGGGGGAGCGCACCTCGCAGGAGAGCGTGGCGCGGGCCGTGGAGTTCTACCGCTTCGTCGGCCGGGTGCCGGTCGTGGAACGCAAGGAGATCCCCGGCTTCGTCGGCAACCGCCTGCAGAACGCCCTCAGCCGGGAGGCGATCTACCTGGTGGAGCAGGGCGTCGTCAGCCCGGCAGAGCTGGACACCGTGATGGTGAACTCGCTCGGCCTGCGCTGGGCGACGGTAGGACCGTTCCTCGGCGCGCACCTCGGCGGCGGTTCCGGCGGCTACCGGCACATGGCCGAGCACATCGGCGTGTCGATGCAGAAGATGTGGGACTCGCTCGGCCGCCCGGAGCAGAGCTCCGAACAGACCGAACGACTCGTCACGGCCGTCGAGGACGCCTACGGCTCCCGTTCCTACGCGGAGCTCTGCGAGGCACGCGACGCCAAGCAGATCGCCGTGCTGTCCGCCAGGGACAGCGCCACCACTGGAGAAGGAGACCCGGTCATGACCGCCCTGCTGCCCGAGAAGGCATCCGACAAGGCATACGCGAAGGCTTCCGTCGACGAGCGGCTGGCCGCGGACTTCTACGACTACGAGGCGTTGCTGCCACCGCACGAGCGCGAACTGCTGCTGCGGGCCCGGTCGTTCATGCGCACCGAGGTCAAGCCGCTGGTCAACGAGTACTGGGCGAAGGGGGAGTTCCCCAGCGAGCTCATCGGCAGGTTTCGCCAACTGGGGCTCGCCGGCGTCCCCTACGAGGGGTACGGCGACCCCTTGCCTGCCGGAAGCAACCTGCTGGTCGGCATGCTCTCGATGGAGTACACCCGCACAGACGCCTCCACCGCCACCTTCTTCGGGGTGCACAGCGGCCTGGCGATGTACAGCATCTACCGCGGTGGTGACCAGGAACAGCGGGACCGCTGGCTGCCCTCTATGGCCGCGCTGGAGACCACCGGCGCCTTCGCGATGACCGAGCCGCTCGGCGGCTCCGACGTGGCCGGGGGCATGCGCACCACCGCCCGCCGGGACGGCGAGAACTGGGTGCTCAACGGTGCCAAGCGGTGGATCGGCAACGCCACCTTCGCCGACTTGGTGGTGGTCTGGGCCCGCGACGAGGCGGACGACAAGGTCAAGGGCTTCGTGGTGGAGAAGGGCACACCGGGCTTCTCCCCGGTGAAGATCGAGAACAAGATCGCGTTCAGGATCGTGGAGAACGCCGAGATCACCCTGACCGACGTCAAGGTGCCCGAGGCCAACCGGCTGCAGCGGATCGACTCCTTCCGTGACGTGGCGGAGATCCTCCGCGCCACCCGCAGCGGGGTCGCCTGGCAGGCTCTCGGCGTGATGATCGGGGCCTACGAGCTGGCGCTCGACTACGCCAAGGAGCGCAGGCAGTTCGGCCGCCCGATCGCACGGTTCCAGATGGTGCAGGACCTGCTGGTCAAGAGCCTCGGCAACATCACCGCCTGCTGGGGCATGCTGGTCCGGCTCGCACGGCTGCAGGACGCCGGCGTCTTCCGTGACGAGCACTCCTCGCTGGCGAAGGCGTACGTCACCTCGCGGATGCGCGAGGTGGTCGCGTGGTGCCGGGAGATCTTCGGCGGCAACGGCATCGTGCTCGACTACGACATCGCCCGGTTCTTCGCCGACGCCGAAGCGATCTACTCGTTCGAAGGCACCCGCGAGATGAACACCCTCATCGTCGGCAAGGCGGTCACCGGCGAGAGCGCCTTCGTCTGATCCAGGATTCCCACCACCCCGCGCCGGCCCCGAGTGAAGCGTGCCTCGGGGCCGGCGCGGACCAGTGCGGGCGTGCCGCCCCGGCTTCGTGCGCCGCGCACAAGTCCGGCCGCGAGCGTCGTCGTCCGCGCCCATGGGCCGCGAGCCCCGCCGATTCGTACCGTCTCTCCTCATGTACCGGACATCCGTCCCGCGTCGGTACGGGCACCCCGCCCGTCCGACGTCCGTCGACGTACTACGAGGAGCCGACATGCACATCGCGGAACTGCCGGATCTGCGGGCCCGACGGGACCCGGACGGTCCCTGCACAGCAGACGAGACGTCAGCGCTGGACAACGCGGCGTTCGCCCGCCGGGTCCGCCGGGCCGCGGCGGCCCTGCGGGCGCGGGGAATCGGGCGCGGGGACGTGGTGGCACTGCTGCTGCCCAACACGGCGGACTTCGTCGTCGCGCTCTTCGCCGCCTGGCGACTCGGCGCGGCGGTGACCCCGGTCAACCCGGCGCTCACCGAGGACGAGGTGCGGTACCAGCTCGGCGACGCGGGTGCCATGGTGGTCGTCACCGCGGAGCCGTCGCCCCTCGCCGGGACGCTCACGGTGGCCGGACTGGGCGCCGCGGTCGAAGACACGGCCGCACCCGAGACGGATGCGGACGCGCTCGCCCTGCTGATCTACACCAGTGGCAGCACCGGGCGCCCCAAGGGTGTCATGCTCGAACACGCCAACCTCGCCGCCATGGCGGGCATGATGATCGAGGCCGCCCGGCTCTCCGAGGCCGACCACAGCCTGCTGATTCTGCCGCTTTTCCACGTTAACGGGATCGTGGTCGGCGTGCTGTCCCCGCTGCTGGCCGGCGGGCGGGTCACGGTGGCCGGGCGGTTCCGGGCCGAGACCTTCTTCGACCTGGTCGCCGCCGCGCGCCCGACCTGCTTCTCCGCGGTACCGGCGATCTACTCGATGCTCGCCGAACTGCCGGACCACGTACGGCCGGACACCTCGTCGGTGCGGTTCGCCGCCTGCGGGGCGGCCCCGATGCCGCCCGCACTCATCGAGCGGTTCGAGCGCCGCTACGACATCCCGATCCTGGAGGGCTACGGCCTCTCCGAGGGGACCTGCGCCTCCACCAGCAACCCGCTGGACGGCCCGCGCAGGCCCGGCACGGTCGGACGGCCGTTGCCCGGTCAGCAGGTCGCCGTGATGGACCCGCAGGGTCGGATCGTCCCGGCGGGGGAGACCGGTGAAGTGGTCGTCCGCGGACCCAACGTGATGCGCGGCTACCTGGGCCGCCCGAAGGAGACCGCCCGCGCCGTGGTCGACGGCTGGCTGCACACCGGCGATGTCGGCCGCTTCGACGAGGACGGCTATCTGGTGCTGGTCGACCGCATCAAGGACATGATCATCCGCGGCGGCGAGAACATCTGTCCCAAGGAGGTCGAGACCGTCCTCGGCGACCATCCCGATGTGCTCGAAGCCGCCGTGGTGGGCGCCGCCGACCCGCGGCTCGGCGAAGTACCGGTGGCGTTCGTGGCGCTGCGTCCGGGCGCGGCCACCGACGCGGGCGGACTGCTCGACCACTGCCGGGTCCGGCTGCCCGGGTTCAAGGTGCCCACCGAGATCACCTTCGTCGACCGGCTGCCCAGGAATTCCGTCGGCAAGACGGACAAGCCCGCGCTGCGGGCCAGGGCCACCGCCGTCGCCGTGGCCGGCTGAGCAGGGGCGGGAAAGCGGTCATGGGATTTCTCGCACCGAACACGGCGGACGTCGACCTGCAGCAGTGGCGCAGCCGCCCCTACCAGCAACGCATCAGGCCGCTGGCCGAGCACTGGGCCCTGCACGGCTTCGGCACCCCCGGCATCGTGCACCTGCTGTACCTGGTGAAGATCACCGCGTACGCCCTCGGCGGCATCGCGGTCGTCTCGGCGGCGCCCGGGGTCGGAGATATCGCGCACTTCGGTTCCTGGTGGGCGGAACCGATCGTCTATCAGAAACTCGTCGTCTGGACGCTGCTGTGGGAGGTGCTGGGCCTCGGCTGCGGCTCGGGCCCGCTCAGCTCCCACTTCCTGCCGCCGGTGGGCGCCTTTCTGCACTGGCTGCGCCCCGGCACGGTACGGCTGCCCCCCTGGCCCGGCCGGATTCCGTTCACCGCGGGAACCCGGCGCAAGGTGGCCGATGTGGCCCTGTACGCGGCGCTGCTGGGGGCGGCGGTGTGGCTGCTGTGCTCACCGGGCGAGGGAGGCGGCCCGGGCGCGTCCGGCGTGCTGGCTCCCTGGCGCGTCGCCGTCCTCGCCGCGCTGCTCGCGCTGCTCGGGCTGCGCGACAAGACCGTCTTCCTCGCCGCCCGTGCGGAGCACTACGGTCTGACGCTGGTGGTCTTTCTCTTCCCGGTGAGCGACATGACCGCCGCGCTGAAACTGGTCATGCTCGCCCTGTGGTGGGGCGCCGCCTCCTCCAAGCTCAATCGCCACTTCCCGTTCGTGGTGGCGGTGATGGTGAGCAACAGCCCGCTGCGCCCGGCCTGGTTCAAACGCCGGCTGTACCGCCACTACCCCGACGATCTCAGGCCGTCGGCTCTCGCCGCCGCGGCCGCGCACGGCGGTACGGTCATCGAGTACGCGGTGCCGCTGGTCCTGGCGCTCTCGCACGGCGGTACCGTCACCACGGTCGCTCTGGCCGTGATGGTCGTCTTCCATCTGCACATCATGTCGACCTTCCCGATGGGCGTACCGCTGGAGTGGAACGTCTTCTTCATCTACTCGGCGCTCGTCCTCTTCGGCCACGACGCGGCGGTCGGCGCCTTCGCCCTGCACTCCCCGCTGCTGGCCGCGGTGCTGGTGCTGAGCCTGGCCGTGGTCCCGCTGCTCGGGCACGCCCGCCCCGACCTGGTGTCGTTCCTTCCCTCGATGCGCTACTACGCCGGCAACTGGGCCACCAGCCTGTGGTGCTTCCGCAAGGGCACCGAGCAGCGACTCAACGAGCACATCGTGAAGGCGTCCGGTCTGCCCGTGGACCAGCTCACCCGCCTGTACGGAGCCGAGGCCGCCGAGCTGGTGCTGCACCAGGGGCTGGCCTGGCGGGCGATGCACAGCCACGGCCGCGCGCTGGCCGGGCTGCTGCCGCGGGCCGTGGCCGACGTGGAGTCCTACGATGTGCGGGAGGGCGAGACCGTTGCGGGAGCGGTCCTCGGCTGGAACTTCGGCGACGGCCACCTGCACAACGAGCAGCTTGTCGCCGCCGTACAGCAGCGGTGCGGTTTCGCGCCGGGCGACCTGCGCGTCGTCGTGCTGGAGTCCCAGCCGACCCACCGGCAGCGCCAGCACTACCGCATCGTGGACGCGGCGAGCGGCCTGATCGAGGAGGGACATGTGAACGTGGGGGAGATGGTGACCCGGCAGCCCTGGCTCGACGACGAGCCGCCCGCGATCCCCGTCGAGCCCGTCGCGCGCCCGCGACCGGCGACCGAGGTGGCGGCCGCACATGAGTGACGCGATCGTGGTGGGGGCCGGCCCGAACGGGCTGGCCGCCGCCGTCGCCCTGGCCCAGCGGGGGCTCAAGGTGACCGTCCTGGAGGCCGCCGACGAGATCGGCGGCGGCACCCGAAGCAGCGAACTGACCCTCCCCGGCCTTCTGCACGACCACTGCTCCGCGGTCCACCCGCTGGGCGTCGGCTCGCCGTTCCTGCGTACCCTCGGCCTGGAGCGCTACGGCGTCGACTGGGCGTGGCCCGAGGTCGATCTGGCCCACCCGCTGGACGGCGGTCGGGCCGGCGTGCTGCTCCGCTCCATGGAGCGGACCGTGCGCGGGCTCGGCGTGGACGGCCCCGCCTGGGCGCGTCTGTTCGGCCCACTGGCCGACGACTTCGACGCGCTCACCGAGGATGTGCTGCGCCCGGTGCCTCATCTGCCCGCCCACCCGGTGGCGCTGGCCCGTTTCGGGCTCAGGGCACTCCAACCGGCCACGGCGGTGGCCCGGCGCTGGCGCACCGACGAAGCCAGGGCGCTGTTCGCGGGGGCGGCGGCACATCTGATGTATTCGCTGACCGGGCCGACCAGCTCCGCAGTCGGACTGATGCTCGTCGGCGCCGCCCACCGCTTCGGCTGGCCGGTCGCCCGCGGCGGGTCCCAGACCATCACCGATGCGCTGGCCGCACTGCTCGCCCAACTCGGCGGGACCATCGAGACGGGGGTGCGGGTGGACTCCCTGGCCGGACTGGCCCCCGCCCGGATCGTCATGCTCGACACCACGCCCGCAGCCGCGGCACGCGTCTGCGGCGACCGGCTGCCCGGCCGGGTGCGCCGGGCCTACCGCGGCTGGCGGCACGGCCCGGCGGCATTCAAGGTCGACCTCGCCGTCCAGGACGGCATCCCGTGGACCCATGAGGCATGCCGCCGCGCGGGCACCGTGCATCTGGGCGGCGCCCTGGAGGAGGTCGTCCGTACGGAGGCGCAGACCGCCGCCGGGCGGATGCCCGAGCGCCCGTTCGTCCTGGTCGGCCAGCAGTACCTCGCCGACCCCGGCCGCTCCCGCGGCGACATCCACCCCATCTGGGCGTACGCCCACGTCCCGCACGGCCACCCGGGCGACGCCACCGAGGCGGTGCTGCGCCAGATCGAGCGGTTCGCGCCGGGGGCCCGGGAGCGGATCGTGGGACTCTCGGCGCGCTCGGCCACCGAACTGGCTGGCTACAACGCGAACTTCGTCGGTGGCGACATCGTCGCCGGTGCCAACACCGCACGGCAGGTCGCGCTGCGCCCCCGGGCGGCCCTCGACCCTTACAGCACCGGCATCCCCGGCGTCTACCTGTGCTCGGCGGCCACCCCACCCGGCGCCGGTGTGCACGGCATGTGCGGGGCGAACGCCGCCCGCTCCGCACTGCGGTACCTGGACCGGTGAGCGGTCCCGTGCAGCGGCCGGAGGGGGCACCGGATCCGGTCGTTCTCGCGGCCCAGGTGATACAGGCCAACCGGGACGACGTCATCGCCAGGCTGGTCGCCACCACCGAGGCGGAGATCGCCCAACTGGAACACGACGAGCCGCTGCACGGGCTCCTGGAAGCCAGCATCACCGAGAACATCGTCACCGCCCTGCACGTCATCATCAACCGCATCGACCCGCGGACCGTGGACGCGCCGGCCTCAGCCGTCTCCTACGCCCGCAGGCTCGCCCAGCGCGATGTTCCGCTCTCGGCCTTGCTGCGCGCCTACCGGCTCGGCCATGCGCAGAGCCTGGACCTGGTCCTCGCCGAGGCAGTCCGACTGGGACTGCCGGACCCGGCCGGCACCGTCATCACCCTGGTCGGCCTCAGCTCCGCCTATGTGGACCGGGTCTGCGACCAGATCGGCTGTGTCTACGAGGAGGAGCGTGAACGCTGGGTGGGCACCCGCGGCATGCTGCGCCAGTACTGGGTCAACCAGCTCCTCGACAACCCCCGCGTCGATCTGCGGCAGGCCGAGGCCGCCCTCGACTACCGGTTGTCCGGCAACCACATGGCCGTCGAAGGCTGGCTCCACGGCACCACGGGGACCACCGGCACCACCGCCGTCTTCGACCGGCTGGCTTCGCTGTTGTCCACCGTCCTGCATGCCCAGGGCCGCCCCCTGCTGGTCCACACCGACGAGGCCGACGCCCGGATCTGGCTTGCCGTCAGGCCCGACTGCCCGGTGGACCCCGACACCGTCGCCGCCGAACTGGCCGATGCCGCGCTGCCGGTGCGTGTCGCCCTCGGCATCGTCCGCCCGGGCCTCGACGGTTTCCGCCGCAGCACCCGCGCCGCTGCCCGCGCCAAGGTCCTCGCCCTCTCGGCGGCGGCCGGCACCCCCGCAGTGGTGGCCTTCACCCGCGTCGCCCCGGTCGCTCTCCTGGTCGAGGAGCCCCGCGAACTGGCCGACTTCGTCTTCGACACCCTCGGCGAGCTCGCCGTGGACGACCGCCGCCGCGAACTCCTCCGCGAGACGCTCCGCGTCTTCCTCGCCACCAATCGCAGCTACGCCGCCACCGCGGACCAGCTGATGGTGCACCGCAACACCGTCCACTACCGAGTCCAGCGCGCCGTCGACCACTACCACCTTGACCTCGACGCCAACGCCTTCGACCTCCACTTCGCTCTCACGATCTGCCGCTGGCACGGGTCGAAGGTCCTGCGCCGCGAGTGAAGATGACGGGGGCCGCGAACACGGCTATCCCCCCGGACACCTGGCCGACGGCCACGTGCCCCTTCAGCGCTCCAGTACGAGCAGTTGTGCCTCCTCCGGTGACCACCCGACCGCCACCTCGGCAATCTGCTCGGCCTCACCTTCGTGATGTCCGCACTCGCACTGCCGTGCCCCCGTGACTGCGGCGGACGGAAGCGGCGGAGCCACGGCGGTCGTACGTGAGCGCACCGCTCGCTGACGCTTGGACAGGGAGCTACTGCTGTCCGGGGACCGCCATCTCCCCGAGGAACGACCAGTCATCCTGCGGAACGCTCGCGTTCACGATGCGCGGCGTCTCGACCAGATGCGGCGGCAGCGTCTGCTGCGCAGCCTTGAAGTGCGCGGACTGCACATGCGTGGCCCCGGCCTCGTCGTCGCGGAAGGCCTCGACCAGGACGTACTCCGTCGGCTCGTCCACGCTGCGCGACCAGTCGAACCACAGACAGCCGGGCTCGGCGCGTGTTTCCCGGGTGAAGTCAGCGGTGATCTCGGGCCAACGGTCGGCGTGCTCGGGACGGACTCGGAACTTGGCGGTGATGAAGACCATGGGATTCCTTTCGCTGACGCCTGTGCGCCCTGCATCGAAAAAGACGTTGTGTATACGGCACCGGCAGGACGACGAGCCGATCCAAGGGCAGGCGCGCTTCGCTTGCGCTCCGGCCGCGCCATCAGGGCTCATAGCGACACGCTCGTACGAGCTGGGCTTGCCGGTGCCGGCCGGCGGACTCCACGACACCGAACGCGTCGCGGCAATGGCGGACGGATCGTTACGACCGGAGGATCAGCTTTCCGTCCGCGTACGGAAGGGCCCTGGCGCGCGGCAGGTGCACGAGAACCTCCTCGCTGACCGGAACTCCCTCCTCCCGCGGCGTCTTGGCCCTGACGGGTTGCCCGGCGACCTCCACCTCGAGCACGCGCTGCGCGCCGTGGTCGCTGACGCCCCGCAGCCGGCCGGGGAAGGTGTTGGGGCCGGGGTCCGTGACGATCTTGACGTATTCGGGCCGGACGCCGACCTGGACCTCGGTCGTGCTCTGGGGGATGTCCCAGGCGACGGACAGCGGCTGGCCGCCCAGCGCGAAGGGCCCGTCGTTCCGGTCCACGGTCAGGAAGTTCATCGCCGGTGAGCCGATGAAGTAGCCGACGTAGGTGGAGGAGGGTGCCTCGAACAGCTGCTCAGGGGTGCCTTGCTGCACGGCGCGGCCGTCCTTCATGACGAGCAGTTCCTGCGCGAAGCTCATTGCCTCGTACTGGTCGTGCGTCACATAGATCACCGTGGGCCGGAACTGCTCGGTGATCTCGCGGATCTTGCGCCGTAGCGAGTGCTTCAGCTGCGGGTCGATCACGGTGAGCGGCTCGTCCATCAGGACGGCCGCCACGTCGTCACGGACCAGGCCGCGGCCGAGTGAGATCAGCTGCTTGTCGTCGGCGGTGAGCCCGCGAGCGGGCTGCCTCAGCCGGTCGTGCAGGTCCAGGGCCTCGGCGACCTGCCGGACCTTGGCGTCGATCCTCGCCTTGTCCCAGCGCCGGCACTGCAGTGGAAAGGCGAGGTTCTCGTAGACCGTCATCGACTTGTATATGACGGGGAACTGGAAGACCTGGGCGATGTTGCGCGCCTTCGTGGGCAGGGCGGTGACGTCGACGCCGTCGAACAGCACCCGTCCCTGGGATGGTCTGACCAGGCCGGACAGGATGTTCAGCAGCGTCGTCTTGCCGCAGCCCGAGGGTCCGACCAACGCATAGGTCTTGCCGGATTCGAAGGTCAGGTTCAGCGGCTTGAGAGCCCACCGCTCCTCTTCGGCACCCGGCGCGTACGCGTGCCCGACGTCGACGATGTCCAACTGCGCCATATCAACACCCTTCCACTGAAGCGAGAGCGTATGAAGGTGTTCGCACGAGCGTCCCCTGCTCGTCGAAGGCGAACAGCCGGTCGGGACGGAGCCGAAGCTTGACCAGGTCGCCGAGGGCGACGTCGTGGATGCCCTCGATCTGTACGACGAAGGGGGTCTCGCCGACGACCACATGGACGAAGGTCTCGGAGCCGGAGATCTCGACGAAGGTGACCTCGCCCTCGACCCCGCTGGAAGCCAGGCTGACGTCGGTGGCGCGCAGGCCGAACTGGTAGGCACCGTCGGGCTGGTCGGCCAGGTGCGCGGAGACGTGTGTGGCCTGGAAGCCGGCCACCGTGACCTGGCCGCCCTCGAGCCGGCCCGCGAAGATGTTCATGGGCGGGTCGTTGATGATGGACGCCACCGTGGTGGTCGCCGGGCGTTCGAAGACCTCCTGCGGGGTGCCGGTCTGCAGGATCCGCCCCTCGTGCATGACCAGGACCACGTCCCCGAGCATCATCGCCTCGGCGGGTTCGGTGGTCGTGTAGATGACGATCGTGTCGCCCTGGTCCGAGAAGAGGGCCTTGAACTCGTCGCGCAGTTGTTCGCGCAACTTGTAGTCCAGGTTGGCCAGTGGCTCGTCGAGCAGGAGGATGCCGGTACCGCGGGCCAGGGCGCGAGCCATCGCGACGCGCTGCTGCTGGCCGCCGGAGAGCTGCGAGGGCTTGCGCTTCTCGAAGTCCGCGAGCCCCACGCTCGCCAGGCTCTGCCGGACCCGCCGCTGGATCTCGTCCCGTGACAGCCCGGCCCGCTTCAGCGGGAAGGCCACGTTGCCGAACACATTGAGATGCGGGTAGTTGATGAACTGCTGGTAGACCATGGCGGTGTCGCGCCGCCACACCGGCGTCTTCAGGAAGTCGGCTCCCGCCCGGGTCAGCGAGCCGGAGTCCACTTTCTGCAGGCCGGCCAGGGCGCGTAGCAGCGTCGTCTTCCCGGCCATCGTCCGGCCGATGACGGTGTGGAGCCGTCCGGGCCGGAAGGTGGCGGTCACGTTCTTGAGGTGGTCGACGCCGTCGACGGTCAGGCACAGATCAGTGACACTCAGGTTCATCGGACGGCTCCCGACAGGTTGCCCTTGGACAGTAGGCGCTCCACCCAGAGGGCTAGCAGGATCAGCGGTGCCACGCCGAAGAGCGCGGCGGCGGACAGTGTCCACCACGGTGGAATGGAGGAGTTGAGGGCGACGACCGCCTGGGGCAAGGTTTGGACCTCGGTGAAAGTCAGCCGGAAGGCGAAGAAGAAGTCGTTCCAGCCGAACACGGCGCAGAACATCGCTGCCACGGTCAGCCCGGGCAGGGAGTTCGGCAGGATCGCCCGTACGAAGGTCTGGAACGGGGGGCAGCCGTCCAGCATCGCCATCTCGTCGATCTCCCGGGGGATGCCGTTGAAGAAGTCCACCATCACCCACACCGCGATCGGCAGCAGCAGCGCGACCGTCACGATGACCAGGCCCGGGATGCTGTCCAGGAGGCCACCCCACTGCAGGAGGTAGAAGAAGGGGATCACCAGGACGACGGGCGGCATGATCCGTTGGGAGACGAAGAAGAAGACGATGTCGCTGTTCTTGATGAAGCCCAGCTTGAACCGGTACCGGGACAGCGCGTAGGCGGCCAGGGACCCCAGGGCCAGGCTGATGGCGGACGCGGCGATGGTGACGATCGCGCTGTTGATGAAGGGATCGATCACATCGATACCGCCGGCTCCGCCGAAGATGTTGCGCCAGCCGGTGAGGGTGGGCTTGTACTGCACCCAGGGGATGTAGGTGGGACCGCCCTGGACGGCGTTGGCGTTCTTGAAGCTGGTCGTCATCGCCCAGAAGAACGGTCCCGCGACGAAGCAGGCCCACAGGGCGATCACGGTGTACTTGAATACGGGGTAAAGGCGCGACCTCATGAGTCCCCCTTCAGCTTGAAGGCCCTGGTGAGCAGGGCGGCGACGACCGTGAGCGTGACGATCATCAGGACGAGGTAGGTCAGGGACATCGCCCCGCCGTAGCCGGTCTGCTGATCGCGCAGCCCCTGGATGTAGAGGTAGTAACCGGGGGTCTCCGTGGAGGACCCCGGCCCGCCGGACGTCAGTACGTAGACGCTGTCGGAGAGCTTGGACGCCTCGATCAGCCGGATGATGATCGCCGCGACCGAGACCGGTGCCATCAGCGGGAAGGTCACCTTCCAGAAGGTCCGCCAGGTGCTGGCGCCGTCGATCGCGGCGGCCATGAACGGTTCCTTGGGGAGGCTGAGCAGGCCGGCCAGCAGCAACAGGAACATGAAGGGGGTCCACTGCCAGACCTCGACGGTCATCAGCGCGACCAGCGCCGGACCGGACTCGGTGAGCCAGGGAATTTTCGTCAGGCCCAGCATCCCCAGCAGATCGTTCGCCGGCCCCAGTGACTCATGGAAGATCGTCTGCCAGATGGCGGCCATCACCACGGGCGTGGTCATCATGGGGACGAGAAAGAGCACCCGCCAGAATCTGCGGCCGCGTGCCTCGCGCCAGACCAGCAGGGCCATACCGAACCCGATGACGTACTGGATCAGGACCGTGCCGCCCGCCAGCAGGATCAGCCGGGTGATGGAGGCCCAGAAGCGGCTGTCGTGCAGCATCGCGGCGTAGTTGGCGCCTCCGATGAAGTCCATCCGAGGGTTGCTGACGTTCCAGCCGGACAAGCTGACGCGGATGGTGAACAGAAGCGGGAAGATGATGATCAGAAAGAGCGTGAGCAGTCCTGGCAGCAGGAACATGCTCTTGTGCCGGCGCAGGCCGTCCATGGTTCTCCTTGCGGAAGGGGGCGGGAGCCCCCGGGTGGCCGGCCGGTCCGGTCCGGCCACCCGGGGCGTCCTGCGGTCGGATCAGGAGTTGTCCTCGAGCGCGACCACGTTGCGATAGGCGCTTTGGACCTTGTCCTTGCCGATCTGATCGGTGATCTTGACCCATTCCTTGGCCACGCCGTCCAGTGCCTGTTGGGGGGAGCTCTGTCCCGCCAGAGCCGCGGCGACACCGTTGGCCAGCGCGGACATGTACTGGTTGACACCGGGAACGCGCAGGTCGAAGACGCGGTTGGTGCTCTTCTCCATGCCGGCGAGCGTGTGCACGTACGACTCGGCGACGTCCTTGTCCCAGCCCTGCTTCTCCCAGAACGCCGGGTCGAAGTGGGCGTTGCGGTAGGGGTTGACACCGAATCGGCCGATGGTCAGGTCGAGGGCGGTGTTGGCCTCGTTGCTGAAGAAGCAGAGGTAGTCGAAGGCCATCCGCTGGTGGCGCGAGGCCTTGGCCACCGCTGAGGTCCATCCCCACGTGAAGTAGGGCGCCTGGTTCGCCTTCTTGTCCCACGACTTCGTGGTGCGGTTGTAGACCTCGGTCGAGCCCGGCAGCGGCGCAGCCTGGACCTTGTTGCGGATCCTGCTGTCCGGCTGCTGGGCCTGGATGAAGGCGTCGTCCCAGGAGTAGGACATCAGCGTCTGGCCGCCTCCGAAGGAGAAGATCTCGTCTCCCAGGCCGAAGTTGGCGCCGCCGGGTGCCCAGGTCGACTTGGCCTTCACCATGTCGTCCAGGGCACGGACGAAGCCCGGCGTGTTGATCAGCGGTTTCATGGTCTTGACGTCGAAGAAGACACCGCCCTTGACGTCCGGGTTCTTCACGTATGGCGCCGCACGGCTGATGAACGCGGAGAAGGTCAGGTCGTCGCGCTTGGTCACCTCGGCGCTGCCGTAGTTGGCCTTGCCGTCGCCGTCGAGGTCCTTGCCGCTGAAGAACTTGGCTGTCTCCTGGTACTCGGCCCACGTCCTGGGAACCTGAAGGTCCTTGCCCGTGGCCTTCTTGTACTCCGCCTGCCGCTTGGGGTCCTTCAGGACATCGGTGCGGACCTTCAGGTAGTGCCGGTCACCGTCCACCGGGTACTGCACGACCTTCCCGTCCCACGTCGCCACGTCCATGTAGGCCTTGGTGACGTCCTTCATGCCGGGGCTGTTCAGGTACGTCCTCGGCACCGGGGCCAGATACGGGGCCATGTCGCCGATCCACAGGGACGGGTAGAACATGACGTCGTACGCCGGCTGGCCTGCCTGGAGGGGCGTGAGGATCTTCTGGTGCAGCTCGCCGAAGGGGACGTTGACCACCTCGACCTTCCCGCCGGTGATCTCCTCGAACTGCTTGGCGTGCAGCTGGGTCGGCTCGCCGATGACGGGAACGGCGTGGCTGATGATCTTCAGTGTCTGCCCGGAGTAGTCCTTGCGGCTGATCGACTCGTAGCTGCAGGGTCCGGGGACGTCCTTGACCTTCGTCGCCGGGTAGTCCTTGCCGTACTTCTTGTAGCTGATCTCCGAGCGGGGCTTGAAGAGCG
>Ga0308175_100000889_pt1 | contig 19817 bp, 17 predicted proteins | sample PhyCR1_3_FD_203893 | JGI IMG/M metagenome (GOLD analysis project Ga0308175, IMG submission 203893) | Soil microbial communities from UC Gill Tract Community Farm, Albany, California, United States - DLSLS.C.R1 | ecosystem: Environmental > Terrestrial > Soil > Agricultural land | place: USA...
GCCCAGGGCAGCGAGGAAGCCGGCCACATGGGCAACTTCGACAACCCCGAGGGCCGCTCGTTGGGCGAGCGCTGCATCGTGGGCTTCGGCAGGAACGCCGGCCCGCCGATGTTCCCCAACGGCTGGTACAACAACAACTACATCCTCCAGCAGGGGAAGGACTCGGTCGCCATCGTCGTCGAGATGGTCCACGACACCCGCATCGTGCGCCTGAACGCGCCCCACCGCAGCGACGACGTGCGCCCCTGGTTCGGCGACAGCGTCGGCCGCTACGAGGGCGACACCCTGGTGGTCGAGACCGACCACTTCCCGAAGGAACAGGCCTACGACGGCGCCTGGCGGGACCTGAAGGTCACCGAGCGCTTCACCCGCGTCGGCCCGGACCGGATGCTCTACCGCTTCACCGTCGAGGCCCCCAGCGTCTGGGACAAGCCCTGGGGCGGCGAGTACGAGTTCCACGCGCTGAAGGGGCAGGTCTACGAATACGCCTGCCACGAGGGCAACTACGCGCTCCCCGGCATCCTCGCCGGCGCCCGCGCCGCCGAACGCCAGGCGGCGCAGGCCGGCCCCCAGGGAACCGCCGCCAGGACCGCGGGCCGCTAGCCTCCCTTCCGCTCATCCTCGCGAAAGCGGGGACCCGAGCTGAGTTCGAGGTCAAGCCCCGAGCCGGATCGGCCAACGCCGCTTGGATCCCCGCCTTCGCGGGGACGCGCGGTTGAGGGTCAGCCGACGGGGGTGCTGCAGGCCTGCAGCAGGTCGTCGAAGAACGGCGCGATGGCCTCGTCCGCCGGCGCGACGCCGTCCCACTCGCCCTCGGTGACGACGGTGTTCACCACCGACTCCCCGCGCAGCAGGCCCGACATCGCCCCGTCGTCCAGCTCCATCGACCGGCCCAGCAGGCCGTCCATGCCGATCTCCCAGCGGTATGGCCCCGCAACGCCGAGCCGCCCCAGCAGGTCGCCGTAGGCCGCGAACGCCGCCGTCAGTTGCGGCTCCAGCGTGCGGATCGCCCGGTTCGGCTGCTGCTCGGCCAGCGCGTCCTGCACGTAGGCGTCCACCGCCCACACCTCGCCGCTGCGGAACGCGAACACCACCCCGGAGCTGACCACGCCGCTCACCACGTCGCCGGGCGCGGCGGCATAGACGCCGAACCCGTCCTCGGCCCGCAGTTCCCCGGTCCCGCGCGCGTCGCCGAAGATCGGCAGCACGCCGCCCCTGTCGCCCCCTTTGTCGGTCTTGGCGCCGCGCCGCATCGCCGCGCGCAGCGCCGCCACCGTCCAGGTCTTGCCCGGATCGGCCGCCGGCATCAGCCGCAGCCACGTCGCCGTGCCGCCGGACAGCCGCACGACGGCCCCCGCCGCGCCGCCGCCGCCGGCCCCTTCGGCCACGCCCAGCGCCTCGTCCGGCTCGCGGAAATAGCCCGCCTTGCGCGCCGCCCGCTTCCGCGGGAACGGCCGCCCCTGCGCCGCCGTCAGCGCCCGCGCCGCCACCCCCGGCGACCGGGCCGCGGCCAGCATGTCGCGGATCTCGCAGGCCAGCGCCGCCGACAGCGCCGCCTTGGCCGCCTCCCGCTCCGCCTCGGAGAGCGAAACGTCCACGTCCAGGCTGATCAAAGCCCGTTCCAGCGCCCGCTCCAGGAACGTCCCGCCCTTCGGCGCCGCTCCTCCGGCCGAGGCGCCCACACGCTCGGAAACCTTGCTCGTCATCCCAACAAGCTAAACCGGTAGGGTTGAGAGACCGTTCGCGATATCGCGGTTCCGGGCGCAAACCCTCACATCCGCTCATCCACGCGGAAGCGGAGACCCAGGCGTTTTTCCCTACCTCCCCCGATCCGGCAGGATCGGCGGGAGGGGGACCGCTCGCCGCAGAGCGAGCGGTGGAGGGCGCGGGCCGCCGCAGCGCGCCAACCTCCGCTCATCCCCGCGAAAGCGGGGACCCAAGCCGAGGCCGACCGGCCCTGTGACTCCACCTCACAGACCCATCCCGGCAACATCGGTTGAGGCCCTGCCCAACCGGCCTAGCCTCGCCGCATGGACATACCCCAGACCGACCGGCGTCCCAGCGCACTCGAGGGCCACGTCAAGGCGTGGTTTGCTGTCTTGGTGGCGCTCTATCCGGCCACCATCCTGGGCGCCGTCGTCCTCGTCCTCGGCGTCGTGCTGTCCAACCCCAGGGGCTGGAGCCCGGGGACCGGTGTGTCGCTGTTCGGCGTGCTGGCGCCGGGCGCGATCTTCGCGATCCCGCTCAGCCTGATCTTCTCGGTGCTCGCCACCCCGTTCCTGCCGTTCCGCGGCTGGATCGTTCGCGACAAGGCGCCGTTCCTCCGGCCCGGCTACGCCGCCGTCGCCCTCTACGGCCCCGCCATCCTCCTGCTGATGCAGGGCGGCCAACCCCAGGACGACTTCGCCGGCACGCTCGTCGCCTACGAGGTCATCGCGCTCACGGCCACCGGCCTCTATGTCCCCCTCGCCCGACGCCTCGGCCTCTTCCCCAAACCGCCCCCGATCGCCGACATCTTCGCCTGATCGCCAGCCTCGCGCTTCACCGAAACTCCGCCACCACCTCGATCAGTCCGACGATCGCGTCGTTGAACGCCGCCAGGTCCTCGGCCGCGATCCAGTACTCCAGATGCGCGCGCTCGCCCGCCTGCTGCACCGGGTAGCGGTCCAGGAACTCCCGCAGCACCGAAAACCGCGTCACGAACCCGCCCCATCCGCCTTCACGTTCCAATCGCGCGCGATCTGCACCGCATAGGCCTCGTTCAGCACCGGATAGAAGATCGGCTGCTCCGGCAGCCGCGGCGGAAACGCCCGCCACCCGCTCGCCTCGATCAGCGCCCGCTCCGCCGGCCCGATGGGACGCCAGAGCGTGACGGTCTCCGAGGCGCCCATCGCCTACTTGGACGTCGGCGCTGTCGGCTTCGCAACGCCCGAGCGCGCGAACATCGCCGTCAGGTCGATCTTCGTCCCATCCGCCATGCGCGCTTCGCCAGGCTTCAGGTCCGCCGGACAGTCGCCCGCCTGGACCATGTGGGTCTCCGAGACCAACGTCCGCGGCGGCTGCAACATGTCCATCGGCAGCTCCATGTGCTGGCGCATCTCCTTCATCTGGCCGTCCGCTTCCATGGTCATGTGCATGGCTCGCGACGCGCCGGCGGCCTTGTCGCAGGTCATCTCGATGCGCACGCCCCCCTCGGCCGTGCGGTCGATGGTCTGCGTGCAGCCGGGCCCCATCAGGCCCGCGCCCTTGGGGCATGACCACACGACGTGGGTCGCGCCCTCCGCCTTGTGGTCGACCGTGTGCGTGCAGCCCGCGGTGAGTTTCGGGTCCTTGGCGATTGCGCTCAGGCTATCGAGCTGGCGGGCGATGCTGTCGGCGCCCATGCAAAACTGCGCCGTCCCCGTCGCCTTACCGTCCATTGTGTTGGTGATCAGGAACAGCCGCGGCATGGGGAACATCTTGGCGAGCGCCGCCCCCCGCTCCACCGGCGGGACGGGCATCGGCGGCGAAGGCCCCGGCCCCAGTCCCATCAGGAACGCTCCGCCTAGAGCAAACCCCGCCAGCCTTGTCGCTATTCCCAGCGCCATCGAACGCTCCCCTCGCCTTGCACGGCCCAGGTTAGCGAGCCACAACTATCCGGTGAATATCAGCGCGCGTGACCAATGAAGGCCGTTTTCGATACCAAGCCCAACTCCGGCTACAATGACGAGATCACCCACCAGTATCACTTCCCTGCGCGCAGCAATTACATGGCCGCGGCGCAAGAGGCCCTGGGCGATTGGATTGTTTACCGCGAGCCACAGCGGAACGGCGGCCGACGCGCATACATCGCCGTAGCTCGAGTGAACGACATTCGGCCCGACCCGCAACGCCATGACCACGCCTACGCGCTCGTCGACGAATACCTCCCCTTTGATCGACCGGTGCCGTTCCTGGGCCGACGCGGATACTGGGAGACGCCGCTTCGCGCAGTCGTCGATCCAAGCCGAGTCGGCCAGGCGCTGCAGGGCAAGGCGATGCGTCCGCTACTCGACAACGATTTCGCTGCCATCGTGAACGCAGGTCTCGCCGAGACGACTGCGCCCGAAAATGCGTTGCGTCTGGGTCTGGGCGTCGACGATGTTCCAGCGCCGTTCGACTACGACACACCGCCGGGCCTCGAACAGGTTCGCCGCGTCGAGGCGATGCTAGTGAACCGCAAGATCCGCGACGCAAACTTTCGTCGACAGGTCTGCGAGGCCTATGACAATCGCTGCGCTGTGACAGGCCTTCGCATCATCAACGGCGGAGGTCGCGCGGAAGTGCAGGCGGCGCACATCTGGAGTGTTGATTCGGGCGGACCCGACGTTGTGCAAAACGGACTTGCGCTATCAGGAACGGTTCATTGGCTGTTCGACCGCCACCTCATCTCGCTGACCGACGACTACCGGCTGCTTATCTCGCACAACAAGGTCCCCCCTGAATTGAGGACCCTGTTTGAGAGGCAGATGGATCGAATCCACCTCCCTGCTGACCGGCGCGACTGGCCCCATCCCGCCTATGTGGCGCGCCATCGAGAGGCCTACCTCGCGGCGTAGCGATGACCGAAGGGTGGCCCGTCTCGGTTGACGAATAGAACAAATGAGGAACATACTGACTCCGCCATCTGGGGGTCCGATAACCGAGCGCGCCAAACCCGCCGACTTGACCGATCGCTATTGGCGCACGTTCCAGCGCAAGCTGGGCGAAGACGCCGACCTTGCCGGCAAGGCGTTGATGGCCGTCGTGGCTGCGGCCGTCTTTGCGCCGCTCACCACCAAAGGGGTGATCGCCTTTCCCAGCCCGACCGTCTGGGGTACCCTGTTGGTCGCACTTGTCGCCGTCCTCGGCGGCATCCATCTGCAAGCGCAGGCGAAGCCAGATGCTTGACCCGCTTTCACAATTTGCGATCTACGCGAGCGTCGTCGTGGCGGTCCTGCTGAGCGCGGGCTTCTATGCCGATCGTCAACGGCGCAAGTGGCATGCGATCGCCGAAGCCGAACGCGAGGCCGAGCGCAGGGCGGCTCAGTCCGGAATGTAATTCAAAATCGGCCCCAGCCACCGCTCCACTTCACCCACGCTCATGTCCTTCCGCCGCGCATAATCCTCCACCTGGTCGCGCTCGATGCGGCCCACGCCGAAGTAGTGCGCCTCCGGGTGGGCGAAGTAGAGCCCCGACACGCTCGACGGCGGCGTCATCGCGTAGCTCTCGGTGAGTTCGATGCCCGTCGCCGCCGTCGCGTCCAGCAGACGGAACAGCGTCGCCTTCTCGGTGTGGTCGGGCTGGGCCGGGTAGCCCGGGGCCGGGCGGATCCCGCGGTACTTCTCCCCGATCAGCATCGCCAGGTCCCACGCCTCGTCGGGCGCATAGCCCCAGAGCTCGGTGCGCACGCGCCGGTGCAGGGCCTCGGCGAAGGCTTCGGCCAAGCGGTCGGCGAGCGCCGACGCCAGGATCGCGGAATAATCGTCGCCCTTGGCCTTGAAGTCGCGGGCGATCTCCAGCTCCCCGTGGCCGGCGGTGACCGCGAAGCCGCCCACCCAATCGGGTTTGGTCCCCACCGGCGCCACGAAGTCGGCCAGGGCGACATTGGCGCGCCCGCCCTCCCCCTTGGCCATCTGCTGGCGCAGCGTGTGCAGCCGGCCGAGCTCGCGTGTCCGCTGCTCGTCCGTGTACAGAACGATGTCGTCGCCGTCGGCGTTGGCGGGCCAGAAGCCGACCACGCCCTTCGCCTCCAGCCACTGCTCGCCGATCAGCCGCTGCAGCATCACCTGCGCGTCCTTGAAGAGGCTGCTCGCCGCCTCGCCCACCACGTCGTCGGTCAGGATCTGCGGATAGGGCCCGACCAGCTCCCAGCTGGCGAAGAACGGCGTCCAGTCGATGTGCCGCGCCAGCTCGGCCAGGTCGTAGGGCGCGAACGTCCGCGTGCCGAGGAACGACGGCTTCGGCGGATCGTAGGCCGTCCAATCCGGCGTGAAGGCGTTGTCCCGCGCCTCGCTGAGCGACGAACGCGCGCGCCGGTCGTTGCCGCGGGCGAACTGCTCGCGCACTTTCGCGTATTCGGCCGCGGTCTGGGCCTCCAGACGGGCGCGGTCGGCCGAGAGCAGGCCCGAGACCACGCCCACCGCGCGGCTCGCGTCCAGCACGTAGGTGGTCGAGCCGCCCTTGTACTGCGGCGCGATCTTCACCGCCGTGTGGGTCTTGCTGGTCGTGGCGCCGCCGATCAGCAGCGGGATGGTCATGCCGCGCCGCTGCATCTCGCCCGCCACATAGGCCATCTCGTCCAGGCTGGGGGTGATCAGGCCCGAGAGCCCCACCATGTCGGCGCCCACCGCCACAGCCTCGTCCAGGATGCGGTCGGCCGGGACCATGACGCCCAAGTCGACCACCTCGTAGTTGTTGCACTGCAGGACGACGCCCACGATGTTCTTGCCGATGTCGTGCACGTCGCCCTTGACGGTCGCCATCAGGATCTTGCCGGCGCTCTCGCGCGGCTTGCCTTCCTTCTCCGCCTCCATGAACGGCAAGAGGTAGGCCACCGCCTGCTTCATCACCCGCGCCGACTTCACCACCTGCGGCAGGAACATCTTGCCCGAGCCGAACAGGTCGCCGACCACGTTCATGCCGTCCATCAGCGGGCCTTCGATCACGTGCAGCGGCCGCTCAGCCTTCGCGCGCGCCTCCTCGGTGTCGGCCTCGATCCAGTCGGTGATGCCGTGCACCAGGGCGTGGCTGAGGCGCTGTTCCACCGCACCCTCGCGCCAGGTCAGGTCCGGGCCCTTGGCGGCCTCGCCCTTGCCGCCCTTGTACTTGGGCGCAAGCTCCACCAGCCGCTCGGTGTTGGTCAGCGCGGGGTCCCGTTGCGGCCGGTTCAGGATCACGTCCTCGACCGCCTCGCGCAGCTCCGGCTCGATCTCGTCGTAGACCGGCAGCTCGCCGGCGTTGACGATGCCCATGTCCATGCCGGCCGCGATCGCGTGGTAGAGGAACACGCTGTGGATCGCGCGGCGCACCGGCTCGTTGCCGCGGAACGCGAAGCTGACGTTGCTCACCCCGCCGGAGATCCGCGCGAACGGCAGCGTCTCTTTGATCGCCCGCGTCGCCTCGATGAAGTCGACGGCGTAGTTGTCGTGCTCGGAAAGCCCCGTCGCGACGGCGAAGATGTTGGGGTCGAAGATGATGTCCTCGGCCGGGAAGCCCACGTCGTCCACCAGCTTGCGGTAGGCCCGCGTGCAGATCTCGATCTTGCGCTGCGCGGTGTCGGCCTGGCCCTGCTCGTCGAAGGCCATCACCACCACGGCGGCGCCATAGCGCAGGCAGGCCTTGGCCTGCTCCACGAACTTGCCCTCGCCCTCCTTCAGCGAGATCGAATTGACGATCGCCTTGCCCTGCACGCAGCGCAGGCCCGCCTCGATCACCTCCCACTTCGACGAGTCGATCATCACCGGCACGCGGGCGATGTCGGGCTCGGCGGCCAGCAGGTTCAGGAACGTGCGCATCACCGCCGCCCCGTCCAGCAGGCCCGCATCCATGTTCACGTCGATGACGGCTGCGCCCGCCTCCACCTGCTGGCGCGCGACGGAAAGCGCCTCGGGATACTCCCCGGCCTCGATCAGCTTCCTGAACTTCGCCGACCCCGTGACGTTCGTCCGCTCGCCGATGTTGATGAAGGTCGGTCGCATCTAGCTCTGCACTTGATGGGGTTCGAGCGCTTCCGAATGAAGCGCCCCCTCCTCCTCGATGGAGGAGGGGTAGGGGTGGTGGTGTATCCGCTGCGGCGACGCAGATAGCGCAAATTGGCGCCGGCGCCGAACGGCTCTCAGTTCATCATCGCTGTGCGCCCACCACCACCCAACCCTCCTCCATCGAGGAGGAGGGCTTTGGAGAACGATCGCGCAGCTTTGCGAAGCCCATGTCACGCCAACTCGAACGGCTCCAGCCCCGCCAGGCGCATGGCCCGCGGGCGTTCCGGCACGGCGCGGGGTTTCAGGCCCCGCACCGCGTCGGCGACGTGCTTGATGTGCTCCGGCGTCGTCCCGCAGCAGCCGCCCAGGATGTTGACGATCCCCTGCTCGGCCCACGCGTGCAGCATGTGCCCGGTCTCGTCCGGCGTCTCGTCGTACTCGCCCATGGCGTTGGGCAGGCCGGCGTTCGGATAGGCGCTGACCAGCGTGTCGGCCACGCGGCTGAGCTCGGCGATGTGCGGCCGCATCAGCTCCGCGCCCAGCGCGCAGTTCAGCCCCACCGCGAACGGCTTGGCGTGCTTCACGCTGTTCCAGAACGCCTCCACCGTCTGGCCGGATAGCGTACGCCCCGACCGGTCGGTGATGGTGCCGGATATCCAGATCGGCAGCGGCTCGTAGCCCTGGTCTTCCAGATCCAGGATCGCCTTGATCGCGGCCTTGCAGTTCAGCGTGTCGGTGATGGTCTCGATCAGGAAGAGGTCGCAGCCGCCCTCGTGCAGCGCGCGCACCTGCTCCGAATAGGCCTCGTAGACCTGTTCGAACGTCACCTTGCGCGCGCCGGGATCGTTCACGTCGCTCGACATCGACAGCATCACCGGCAGCGGTCCGATGGACCCCGCCACGAACCGCGGCTTGCCCGGATCCTTCGCCGTCCAGCGGTCGGCCACCTCGCGGGCGATCTTCGCGCCCTCGAAGTTGATGTCCCGGACCGCCGCCTGCAGCCCGTACTCGGCCTGGGCGATCGACGTCGCCGAGAAGGTGTTGGTCTCGCTGATGTCGGCGCCAGCGCCAAAGTACTGGTCGTGCAGGTCGGCGATGATGTCCGGCCGCGTCAGGCAGAGGACATCGTTGTTCCCCTTCAGCTCGCCCTTGGCGTCGGCGAACCGCGCCCCGCGGTAGTCGGCCTCGGCCAGCTTGCGCCGCTGGATCATCACCCCCCAGCTGCCGTCCAGGATCAGCACGCGCTCCTTCGCCGCCGCCTTCAGCGCCGCGATCCGTTCGGTCCTCGTCATGCGGCAGCCTCCTTCTCGTCTGGCGCCGTGGGTTCGCGCACGCCCAGCACCCGGCAGATCGCATAGGTGAGGTCGGCGCGGTTCAATGTGTAGAAGTGGAAGTCCGAGAAGCCCTCTTCGGCCAGCCGGGCGCACATCTCGGTCGCCACCGAAGCGGCGATCAGCCTGCGCGTCTCCGGGTCGCCGTCCAGGCCGTCGAACAGGTTGCCGAGCCAGGCCGGCAGCTGGACGCCCATCGGCCCGCACATCTTCCTCAGGCCCTTGAAGTTGCTCACCGGCATGATCCCCAGCGCCACCGGGATCGTCACGCCGGCCGAGCGGACCTTGTCCATGAACCGCAGCAGGCCTTCCACGTCGAAGAAGAACTGGGTGATCGCCCGGGTCGCGCCCGCGTCGATCTTGGCCTTCAGCACGTCGATGTCGTGGTCCGCCGACGGGCTCTCCGGATGGACGTGCGGGTAGAGCCCGACGCTGATCTCGAAGTCGCCGATCGCGCGGATGCCGGCCGCCAGCTCGGTGGCGTTGGCGTAGCCGTCGGCGCGCGGCGTGTAGGCGCCGCCGATCTGCCCCGGCGGGTCGCCGCGCAGGGCCACGATGTGGCGGATGCCGGCGTCCCAGTAGCCGCGGATCACGTCGTCAACCTCGCCGCGGCTGGCCTCGACGCAGGTCAGGTGCGCGGCGGGACGCAGCTTCGTCTCGCTCAGCATCCGCAGCACCGTGCGGTGGGTGCGGTCGCGCGTGGAGCCGCCGGCGCCGTAGGTAACTGATACGAATTCGGGGTCCAGCGGCTCCAGGCGACGGATCGCCTGCCACAGGTTCTCTTCGGCCTCCGGCGTCTTCGGCGGCGAGAACTCGAAGCTCACGTTGGGCCGCGCGCCGGCCAGGCCCGCGCGCCGTGCGACGGGACCCAGCACCGCATCGCCGTAGTCAGACGTCCGGCGTCTCATCCTGCTTTGCTCCTGAAAGGAGCTTCGAAGGATTTCGCGATGAAGCCTTCGTAGCCTTGGCGCAGGAGGCTCATGCGGCGGCCCTCTGGCGCTCGGGCGCCCGCTCGGCGGTCCAGACCTTCACCGTCAGGCCCTCCTTGCGTGTGGGGGGAAGGGCTGCGACGCGCACGTCCTTCAGGCCCGCGTCGGCCAGCCAGCGGGCCATCTCCGGCTCGGCGAAGCCCAGCCGGCGGTGCTGGTGCTGCTCGCGCAGGAACTCCAGCTTGTGCGGCGCGAAGTCGGCGATCAGCAGCTTGCCGCCGGGCGCCACGATGCGCGCGGCCTCGCGCACCGCCGCGGCCGGGTCGGCCAGGTAGTGCAGCACCTGGTGGACCACCACCAGGTCGGCGGATTCCCCCGGCAGGCGGGTGGCGAAGATGTCGCCGTGGCGCAGTTCGCAGCGCGCCAGACCGGCTTCGGCGACATGGGTCCGCGCGAGGTTCAGCATCTGCTGCGACAGGTCCAGGCCCACCGCCGCCTCGGCCTGCGGCCCCAGCAGCGTCAGCATGCGGCCCGTGCCCGAGCCCAGGTCCACCAGCCGGCGGAACGGCCCGGGCCCCGCGGCGGCCACGATCGCCGCCTCGACGTCGGTCTCGGCCACGTAGAGCGAGCGGATCTCGTCCCACCGCGCGGCGTTGCGCGCGAAGTACTCGCCGGCCTCGGCCAAGCGCTCGGCCCAGACCGCCGACAGCCGCTCGGCGTCGCGGGTCAGCACGGGGTCGCCCGGATCGATGCGCGCCAGCACCTCGCCCACCACCGCGTCGGCCTGCCCGCCGCCCGCCAGCCGGTAGAACACCCACGCCCCGTCCGGAAACCGCTCCACCAGCCCCGCCTCGGCCAGGAGCTTCAGGTGCCGCGAGACCCTGGGCTGGCTCTGGTCCAGCACCCGGCTGAGTTCCAGCACCGCCAGTTCCTCGCGCGCCAGAAGTGCTAGGATGCGCAGCCGCGTCGGCTCGCCCGCCGCGCGCAGCACCTCCACCGCCTGTCCCGCCGATAGGCTCATGGAGCGCATAAAGATATCTTTATGTCTTTATGTCAAGTTAAAGGACCGGGCTGAGCAGCGAGGCCCCTGCCAGGAAACATCCCACATTGTCGATCGCCTGGCCGATCATCAGCGGGATCGCCGCCTGGCTCGAGCCGGCGTGGTGCGGGCTCAAGACCGCGTTCGACACGTCGGCCCACCGCTCCGGCGGCGTCGGCTCGGTGGCGAAGACGTCCAGCGCCGCGCGCCACAGCCGCCCCTCCCTCAGCGCCGCCACCAGCGCGTCCTCGTCGACCAGCGAGCCCCTGCCGACGTTGACCAGCAGCCCCTGCGGCCCCAGCGCCTCGATCACCGCCGCCGAGATCAGCCCGCGGTTGGCCGGCTCGGCGCGCGCGGCCACCACCAGCACGTCGCTGGCCTCGGCGAGCGCCAGCACGCTCTCGGCCCGTGGCCAGGGCGCGTCCTTCGCCCGCGGACCCCACCACTGCACGCTCATCCGCAGCGCTTCGGCCCGCCGGGCCACCGCCGCGCCGATGTGGCCCAGCCCCACGACCCCCAGCGTCTTTCCGCCCAGGCTGGGCTGCGGCCGCAGCCGGTCCTCGTGGCGCCAGCGCCCCTCGCGCACCAGCCGGTCCAGCGCCGGGATGTCCCGCCACGCCGCCAGCATCAGCCCGATGGCGTGGTCGGCCACGTCCTCTGCGTTCAGGCCGCGGGCGTGCGTGACGTCGATCCCGCGCGCGCGGCACCACGGCACGTCGACGCCGTCGTAGCCCACGCTGACGCAGGCGATCAGGCCCAGCGACGGCAGGCTCTCCAGGAATTCGGGCTCCAGCACGAACTCGCCCCCGTGCACGATGGCCCGGACGTGCGGACGCTGGTCGTCGGTGAGCTCCCAGGCCCGCGCCGTCGCAAACCCCTTGGCCTGCAGCATCGGCTCCAGTCCCGCCAGGAACACCACCGAGATCATCACCAGCGGTTCCGCCACGCCTTCGCCCCTCGCTCAAGGTCCAGGGCTCTATAGCCGCGTCCCGCCGCGGCGGTCATCCGCCCTCGCCCCGCAAGCTTGACTTGGCGAACGCCGGTCGGCACAAGCGCGCCCACGGTGGGCGGCTGCGGCGGCCTGAAACACTAGCCCGCCTACATTCCGCCCGTCGACCGCGACGCGGCGGCGCTCGCGGCCGCGTGGCCGTTCCTCCGTCGCCAAGTTCCCATGACCCCTGACGCTTCCCCGCCGGCCGGCGCGCTCATGCGCCACGCCGACTTCCTGCGCCTCTGGGCTGCCCAGACCGTCTCCGACTTCGGCGCGCGCATCACCCGCGAAGGCCTGCCGATGATGGCCGTGATGACGCTGCAGGCCGCGCCGTCGCAGCTGGGCGTGCTGGCGGCGCTCACCCATGGCCCATCGATCCTGGTCGGTCTGGCCAGCGGCGATTTCGTCGACCACACGGCGCGCCGGCCGATCCTCATTGCCGCCGACCTGGCGCGCGCCGCGATCCTGGTCACCCTGCCGCTCGCGGCCTGGCTGCACATGCTGTCGATGCTGCAGGTCTACGCCGCCGCCGCCCTGGTAGGCGCCGCCAGCGTGCTGTTCGACATCGCCGACCACGCCTACCTGCCCGGCCTCGTCGGCCGCGCGCTGGTCACCGACGCCAACGCCAAGCTCGCCGTCACGGAGTCGGTGGCGGAGATGGGCGGCCCAGCCTTGGCCGGGATCCTTTTCCAGTGGCTGACGGCGCCGTTCGCGGTGGCGGTGAACGCAGCCACCTATGTCGCCTCGGCGCTGTTCCTCGCCCGGATCCAGAGCCCGGAGCCGCCCCGCGATCCCAGCCAGAAGCGCCGCGGATGGGTGGACGGCGTGGTCACCGGCTGGCGCTCGGCGCGCGGCGAGCCGCGCGTGCGCCCGATGCTGTTCATGACCGCGACCGGCGGCCTCTTCGGCGGGTTCTTCAGCGCGCTCTACATCGCCTACGTCCTGCGCGGCCTGGGCCTGAACCCGTTCCTGCTGGGCGTCGGGGTGGCCGCCGGCGGCGTGGGCGCGCTGGTGGGATCGCTGGTCACCCAACCGCTCGCGCGGCGGATCGGCGTGGGGCCGGGGATCTGCGTCATGGGCGTGCTCTCCAGCCTCGCCACGATGATCGTGCTGCTGGCGCCGAAGGACACCCTCGGCGCGACGGCGGCGCTGGTGGTCTCGCAGTTCTTCGGCGACCTCTTCGGCGTGATCCCGCTGATCCTGGCGTCGAGCCTGCGCCAGGTAATCCTGCCACAGTCCCTGCTGGGCCGGGTCGGCGCGACCTTCCGGGCGATCAGCGGGGGCGCCATCGTCATCGGCGCATTGGCGGGGGGCGTCCTGGGCCAGGTGTTCGGTCTTCGTCAGGCGCTGCTCTGGGCGATCGCCGGCCTGATGATCGGCCCGGTGTATGGCCTGTTCTCGCCGCTGGGACGGGTGCGCGAGATGCCCGTGGACGCCCCGGCCGGCTGACCGCCGCGAAGGGCGGAAACTTTGCCGCCGGCTGGGCAGTTGTCCTGCAGCGCCGCTTGCCGGCGTCCAGAGGGAGACTCCGATGAAGACTGTTCTGCTGGCCGCGGGGGCCGCGGCCCTGGCCCTCAGCGCCGGCCAGGCGCTGGCCAACACCCACCACAAACACCATAAGGGCGCCATGGCGTCCGCGGCGGGCCCGAAGCAGCCGATCCCATATTCCGAGCTCAGCGCCTACCTGAAGGCTTCGCCGTCGCAGCGCGCCAAGAAGGACTGGTGGTCCGGCCAGTCCGCGGTGGCTTCCAACACCTCGGCGGCGAGCTCCGGCGCCAATGCGTCGGCGACCACGTCCGGCACGGCGGCGCCGACGCCTAGCCCGAGCGCCAGCGAAACCAGCCCGGCTCCGGCGGCGAATCCATCGAACCCGGCGCCGTCCAGCACCAGCGGCTCGGCTCTGCCGCCGCCGTCCGGCGCCACCCCGCCTTCGGACACGCCGCCGTCCAGCAGCGCCCCGCCGCCGACGAGCGACACGACGCCACCGAAGTAACCGCTATCGAGCGCCTCCCGCACCCACGCGGGAGGCGGCTCAGCCCAGGAAGATCGTCCCCGGCGGCAGGGACGAGGCCTGCACGCCCACCAGGATCAGCTGGTCGCCGTTGCCCATGTCGACCACCGTGTCGGCGCCGACCTGGCTGACATTGAACGTCGTGCCCGGGTCCAGCATGACCCGGTCGCCTTCGCTGACGTGGAAATCGAGCACGCGGTCGATGCCGGCGCCGGAAAAGCTGTGGAAGATGTCGGCGCCCGCGCCGCCGACCTCGGTGTCGTTCCCGCGGTCGCCGCTGACGTAGTCGTTGCCGGCGTCGCCAAACAGGATGTCGTCGCCCTGGCCGCCGCGGATCTGGTCGTCGCCCGCGCCGCCCTCCAGCGTGTCGTTGCCGAGATTGCCCCAGACGATGTCGCTGCCGCCGCCGCCGAACTGCAGGTCGTCGTCCTTGCCGCCCACGACCCAGTCATCGCTGACATTGCCGACGATGGTGTCGTTGCCCTGGTTGCCGTTGATGTCGTTGAACCCGTCCCCGCCCACGATGAAGTCGTTGCCGTCCTCACCGCGCAGGTAGTTCGGACCGGAGTGCGTCTGGGCGTTCGCCAGGATGATGTCGTCGCCAGCCCCGCCGTACAGGCTGTCGGGCCCGCCGTTGCCGAAGATGACGTCGTTGCCGCCATAAGCGCGGATCACGTCGGCGCCGGACACCGTCAGGCTACCCGGGGACGATCCGACGATTGTGTCGTTGCCCGCCAGGATGGTCGACAGCGCCCCGTTGGCGTCATTGGTCGCCACCCAGGTGGCCAGCAGCGGCGCCGAGAAGTGCGGCGTCTCGGCGCTGAATGAGATGAACTGGCCGGGCAGACTCACGTCGTAGACGAGATGGGTCACCGTCCCGCCGACCAACTGGCCGTTCGAATAGGTCAGGCCGATCCCGTTCACGCCGATCAAGAAGTGAGCCCCTTGGCTGGTGTCGAGGACGTCGCTGATCTGGAGGTTGGTGTCGGTCGCCTCCACGACGAACTTCCCGATCAGGTCGCCGGGATGGATTAGCTCCATGTCGCCGGACACGATGACGCTGGGGTTCTGCGACACGTTCGGCATCCCCGGTGTCGCTGGCTCCGAGATGGGCAGTGGTGGCGGCGGGGGCGGAGGGGGCGGTGGCGGGGGAGAGAACACCGGCGGGGGCAGGGCGTCGGCGGGGATCACGTCGAAGCTCGTCGAATCGATGTCGGCCAGCGTGCGGCCCTTCAGCACGACGGCGTCGTCCGCGGCTACGACATCGTGGTTGGTGTCGACGAAGACGACCACGTCCGGACCGATCTGGACCGACACGATCTGGGCGCCGGCGTGCAGGATCCGGTCGTTGGCAAGCGCCAGACCGGACGCGAAGTCGGACGCGGTGAGCTCGTACTCCGTCCCGCTCCCGGTCGGCCGGATGCACAGCGTGTCGCCGGCTTCCCAGTCGAGGATGACGTCGGTGTGCCCGGCAACGACGCCGGACTCGCCCGGACGGACGAAGAAGTGGTCTGCGCCGCCACCGCCACTCAGCGTGTCGGCGCCTGCGCCGCCGTCCAGGGTGTCGTTCCCGGCCTCGCCGCTCAGGCTATCGTTGCCCGCGCCACCGTATAGGACGTCGGCCTGCCCGGCCCCATCGATCCACTCGCCGGCGGTCGTGCCGATGATGATCTCCGAGCCGCCCGGGAAGGTGATCCGCTCGCCACCCAGGCCCGTCCCGAAGTCAACGGAGCGCGCGCTGGCCCCCACCACCTTCACGGTGATCGTGGGCGGGCTGAACCCGCTGGCGGGATTGAACAGCACCCACGTGTTGTCGATGCCGGCGCGATCGAACACCAACGCGTCGCGGGAGGAATCGAACTCTCCGGCCTGGTTATCCGTGATGGTCTCGAAGTGGTACGTCGTCCCGGTCAGCGGGAACGGCGGCGGCGGCAGCGTGGGCGGGATCGGGATCGGCGGCGGCGGCGCCTGCACGTCCGGCGGCGGCATGGGCGTGGTGTGGCCTGTGCCGACGAAGATGCTGGCGAAGACGTCTGTCGAACTGACGCCCTTCAGGATCACCGCGTCGTCGGCCGTCCCATTGTCGTTCTTGTCGTCCGCGAAGACGATCACGTCGGATCCGACAGCCACGGCGACGACGTCGACGGAACCGGTTGCGATCTGCTGGTTGGCGAACGCCAGGGCCGCGTCGAAGGTGGCCGCCGAGCCATGCGCGAAGCCCGCGCCCACGCCCACCAGGCCGTTGAAGCTGATCTGGCAATTGCGCGTGTAGTTCAGGACCACGTCCATGCCGGATTGGGTGGCCACCGACTCGCCGGGATCGAACACGAAGGTCGCCGAGCCGGACACCAGGGTGTCGGCCCCAGCGCCGCCATCGAGGACCGACGCGGACCCGCCGATCAGCTCGTCATTGCCCGGGCCGCCGTAGACCCCGCTCTCGGAGCCTCCGGCCTGCAAGGTGTCTGCGCCGGCCGTGCCGATGATCAGCGCCGAGTGCTGGACGACCGAGAAGTCGGTGAATGAAGCGCCCATGGCGCCGGGGCCGAATACCACGGTCCGCCCGTTCTCGGTGATCGCGACGGCGCTGTTGCTGAACCCCACCGCGCCCGTGGCGCCGGTGATATCACCCGACTGAAAGAACAGGCTGTCGACGTTGTGGTCGAAGTTCAGCGCCTGCGCCGCGGTGATCGTCTCGAAGAAGTACGAGGCCATGCCCGCGCCCCTAGCCGAGGATCAGCCGGTCGGCGCGCGGACGGACAAGGCCGGGGCCACGCGAAGGCGCCCCTTGAAGGTCACAGCTGGTCACGAACGCCCCCAACACTCGGCGGGTCGATCCTGACGTAACGTACGGCGGCGCGTCAACGGTGAGGCTTGCCGTCGCTCGCCCGAAAGGCGAGTTGCGCGGCTCATCCCAGGAAGATCGTCCCCGGCGGCAGGGACGAGGCCTGCACGCCTACCAGGATCAACTGGTCGCCGTTGCCCATGTCGATCACCGTGTCGGCGCCGACCTGGCTGACATTGAACGTCGTGCCCGGGTCCAGCATGACCCGGTCGCCCTCTGACAGATGGAAGTCCAAGACGCGGTCGGTCCCCGCGCCGGAGAAGCTGTGGAAGATGTCCGCGCCCGCCCCGCCGGTCTCGGTGTCGTTGCCTCGGTCGCCGGAGATGTAGTCGTTCCCCGCTCCGCCGGAGATCGAGTCGTCGCCCTGGCCGCCGCGCACCTGGTCGTTCCCATCCCCGCCGTCCAGCGTGTCGGCGCCCAGGTTGCCCCAGACGATGTCGTCGCCCGCATTGCCGAACTGCAGGTCGTTGTCCTTGCCCCCGACGACCCAGTCGTTCCCATCGCCACCGCTGAGCGTGTCGTCGCCCTGGTTGCCGTTGATGTCGTCGAAGCCGGATCCGCCCGCCACGGAATCGTCGCCCGCCTCGCCGCGCAGATAGCTCGTCGCGGCGCTGCCGGCCTGCACGGTGTCGTTGCCGTCGCCGCCCATCAGCGTGGACGCGCTGCCGCCCCCCACCATCAGGTCGTTGCCGCCGAAACCCAGCGCCGTGAAGCTCGTGTCGGCGCCGGGCGTCGGGCTTCCCCTGACCGTGATCAGGTCGTCGCCGGACAGCAGATGGGAGATCGAGTAGTTGGCGTCGTTCGAGAGATAGGCCTGGCCAAGGATCGACCCGTCGGTGTGGGCGCCGGCCAGCACGAAGTGGCCATTGGGCGAGGTCACCTCCACGCCGGTCACCGTGCCGCCGGTCAAGGTCCCGTTGCTGTCGTACGTCAGGCCTACGCCGGTGATCGACATCTGCGCGGCGCCGCCCGCGAACGTCAGATGCTCCAGCGTCGGCGAGCGGGTGACAGTTGCGTTCGCAAGCTGGCTCTCCTGGAACGTCCCCATATCCGAGCCGTCGTAGAGATCGACGGTCGCGCCGGCGTGGGCCGGCGGTGGCGGCGGCGGTGACACCGGCGGCGGTGGAGGCGGCAACAGGGGCGGCGACGAGAACCGATCCATGCCGACATTCGCCCCGGATATGTCGTTCAGGGTCCGGCCGCTCAGCACCACCGCGTTCGCAGCGCCGAACACGATCACGTCCGGGCCCACCTGCACGGCGACGTAGGGGTGCGCGGCAGTGTTCTGTAGATTTCCCGCCAGAACGGCCGCCTGGACGAAGTCAGGCGCGGTGGTTTCGATGTAGTTGGCGCCGCCGGTGTTCGGCCAGCCATTGGGGAAATACAGGTAGTCGCTGCTCGTCCAGTCGGTGATGTGGTCCAGGTGGTTGGCGCGGTCCGCCGGGCTGCCGCCGCTGTTCAGGGCCTGCACCTCGTCGCTGTCCAGCCCCGCGATCTCGAAGACGTCGGCTCCGCCGCCGCCGGTGAGGGTGTCGTAGCCGGCGCCCCCGACGAGCAGGTTGGACCCGGCGTCGCCGACGATCACATCATTGCCGCGGAAGATCGTGCCAATGAGGCTCCCCGCGTCCAACTCGCCGGCCAGGGTTGCGGCTGGGAGGGAAAGGCCCGTGACGTCGAGCCCGGCGCCGCCCACCAGATGGAAGTGGAGGCTGGTCAGGGTCCCGGCGACAAGGTCACCGTCGCTGTCCAGCGCGAAGCCGGAGCCGCCCAGCGTCATCGACGACGCCCCGTCCGTCAGTGACAGCAAGATCGAGGAAAAGCTGACGACGCCGTTGTTGATCAGGTTCTCCGCCTGACTGAGGTCCAGATTGCCTGAGCCGCTGATCGTTGCGGTCACGCCCTGACCGGGGATGACCGCCGGCGGAGGCGGTGGCGAGATTGGCGGGGGGGAAACGGGCGGCGGGGAAACGGGCGGCGAGCTTGACGGCGGGAATATCGCGGTCGTGACGATGTTGCTGGCGTCGATGTCGGACAATGTCCGTCCGGCCAGGGTGACGGCATCGCCGGCCACGCCGTGGTTACTGTGGCTGTCGGCGAAGACGATCACGTCCGCGCCAACCTGTACGGCGACGTATTCGACCGTCCCACTGGCGATCTGGGCGTTGGCGAATGTCTTCGCGCTCGCGAAGTCTGCCGCCGTGCTCTCCACGTAGCTCGACGGCACAGTGGGGCCGAAGAAGAAGGAAAGCCCGTCGCTGGACTGCCAGTCGGTGATCGTGTCCATCTGTCCGACGACGGGTGGCGAATCCTGGTCGAATATGAACAGGTCGCGGCCCGCGCCGCCCGTCAGGAGATCGGCGCCTGGGCCGCCCTGCAGGGCGTCGTCGCCGCCCCCGCCGATCAGCGTGTCATTGCCGAACCCGCCGAACAGGCCGTCCCCACGCGACCCGCCCGTCAGCACGTCGCCGCCCGGGGAGCCCACCAGCATCAGGGAGCCGTCCGGGTAGATGATCTGCCCGGCCCCGGCTAGGCCGGGCCCGAAGGTCGCCCGCAGCCCGCCTATGTCCGACAGCACGGTGATGGCGCCATCCGCGTTGAAGAGCAGGCGCTCGCTCGCCCCGGTCTGGGACGCGGACGTGAACACGAGGGTGTCCGAGGCGCCGTTGAAGCTCAGCGCCTGCGCCGGCGTGATCGTCTCGAAGTTGTAGGTCGCCACCACATACCCCCGAAGGCGCACGGTGGTGGAACACGCAGTCGCGCGTCAACAGCAAAATCGAACGGCGTTCGCTCGCGCTGCGAAGCTCGGCCCTAGCGCGCGAACTTCTGGAACTTGATCCGGTGGGGGATCAGGCTGTCGGCGCCCAGGCGGCGCTTCTTGTCCTCTTCGTAGGCTTCGAAATTGCCCTCGAACCACTCGACCTGGCTGTCGCCCTCGAAGGCCAGGATGTGGGTCGCCAGCCGGTCCAGGAAGAA
>Ga0308175_100000890_pt1 | contig 19786 bp, 12 predicted proteins | sample PhyCR1_3_FD_203893 | JGI IMG/M metagenome (GOLD analysis project Ga0308175, IMG submission 203893) | Soil microbial communities from UC Gill Tract Community Farm, Albany, California, United States - DLSLS.C.R1 | ecosystem: Environmental > Terrestrial > Soil > Agricultural land | place: USA...
GACCGCGCGGAAGAAACCCTCTTCATCCGTAACGGACACGACTTTTGCCCGTTCCACGCCCTCGACCAGAACCTTGATGTTTCCGTCCGGCAGCTTCAGGCTCTGCACGATGTTTACAACGCAGCCGACGCTATAGATTTCGTTCGGCCTCGGCTCGTCGGTCGAGGCGTCGTGCTGAGTGGCGAGAAAGATCTTTTTGTCATTCGCCATCGCGTCTTCGAGCGCACGCACGCTCGACTCCCGGCCCACAACAAACGGCGTCATCATGTACGGGAAGATAACGACGTCGCGAATGGGCATCATCGGGAGACGCCTGGTGTCGGATTTTTCTTTCGAAGTAAGCATGTATTTCGTTAGCAGGGGGGATCCTGACGCATTGAGATCCCTGGAATTTCCTCTGAGCCCTTCCAGTCTTTATGTTCGACCACTATTCTATGTCGACAGAACGGCTCGCGGGTTCGATCCAGCGGAAAAACAGGGCCGGAAGTCCCTCTTCTATTAGAGATTCAGTGTGGAAACCCGGGATTCAGGCGAACGCCGGAGAGCCTACCCTGCCTTTTCGAGCAGGGTGAGAGTGATCTTCTGCGTCATCACCATCTCGCGCGTAACCTGAAATTCCTTCACCTTTTTATACGAAGGCAGGAAGTACATCAGGTCGAGCATGAGGTCTTCCAGGATCATACGCAGCCCGCGAGCGCCCACTTTGCGGTCGAGCGCAAGGCTGGCGATCGCATCGAGAGCGTCATCCGAAAAACGCAGACGCACGTTCTCGTATTCGAACAGGCGCTGGTATTGCTTGATGATGGCGTTCTTCGGACGCGTCAGAATCTGAATCAGGGCCGATTTATCCAGATCTTCGAGAGTGGCGACAACGGGGAGGCGTCCGATGAACTCCGGAATAAACCCATAGCGAATCAGGTCCTGCGGCTGAAGAGACTTCAGCAGATCGATATCGCGCCGCTCGCTGATACCGATCGTCCGCACCTGTTCACTTCTCGTCTCGTCCTGGTGGAAGCCCATCGACTTTTTGCCAGTACGCTTCGCAATGATTCGCTCGAGACCGACAAAAGCGCCACCGCAGATAAACAGAATGTTGGTGGTGTCGATCGGAGTGAATTCCTGGTGCGGATGTTTCCGGCCGCCCTGCGGCGGCACGTTCGCCACCGTGCCTTCGAGGATTTTCAGCAGGGCCTGCTGAACGCCTTCCCCGGACACATCGCGCGTGATCGACGGATTTTCGTCCTTTCGACAAATCTTGTCGATCTCATCTATATATATGATGCCCTGCTGGCAGCGCTGGACATCGCCGTCGGCAGCCTGCAGAAGCTTCAGGATGATATTTTCAACGTCCTCACCCACATACCCGGCCTCGGTCAGCGTTGTAGCGTCCACGATCGCGAAGGGCACGTCCAAAATACGAGCGAGCGTTTGCGCCAGCAGCGTTTTCCCGGTACCGGTCGGGCCGATCAGCAGGATGTTGGATTTCGCCAGCTCCACTTCCGAATTCCGCATCCGGTTCATGTGAATGCGTTTCGAGTGGTTGTAGACAGCGACTGCGAGCTTGCGCTTCGTAGCTTCCTGTCCAATCACGTATTGATCAAGGAAGTCTTTTATTTCCAGTGGCTTGGGAATTTTGTTCGTGCTGGTTGCAGAAGGCTCCGGTTTGTCATCCTCTAAAATCGAGTTGCAAACCGCAATGCATTCGTCGCAGATGTAAGCGCGCGGATAGTCGCTGGGCGAAGAAATCAGCTTCCCGACAACATCCTGACTTTTATGGCAAAACGAACAGCGAAGAGTGTCGTCCGATCCAGCACGCTTCAATGCGAACTCCTTCTATGACGGCCACTGCTTCGAGGCGCGTCGAACCGATCCAGAATACACCCATTATCGCCCGACTTCGGATTGTAAGCAATCAACCTGAAACAGCAACTTCGCGGTATATCGTGCCGGTCCGGAGCATTGTATGTCGGCCCAGCGAGGTTTAGTCCCTTCTTTTTTCAAAGCCAGTAGTAGCGCGCCTGACGCTATGTCACCGGGGTAACTGAAGCTTTTCTCTCCAGTTTGCCCCAGCCGACGAGCCGTCCCCGCATGGCAAACAGAAGGCTCTTCGCGAGGACGTACAGCATCAACTGCCGGTAATATATTCGCTGGAAAAACAGTAACAAGAGATCCCAGGCAGCCGTACCTTCGAGCGCATACGCAAATACTCCCGTCAACAGCTCCAGCAGGAAGAAAGCCAGGTAGTAGAGGAGCACGATGCGCCAGTTTCCGGCGACCAGCGACGCCAGCATCGCGAGTTCGGCAAACGGCGAAAGGGACGAGAGCACGACCTGAAAGAGCCAGATACTCGGAAGGGCGACAAATCCCAGACTGCCGTATTGCGGGACAAACAGCGCATCCCGATGCTTCCAGGCGGCCTGCAGTGTGCCGAAAGCCCAGCGGAAACGCTGCCGGGCGAGGCTTCTGGTGTCCTCCGGCGCTTCCGTATACGCGATTGCATCCTGTTCATAACGCACGATGTTGCCAAGGCGCCGGACAGCGAGAGTGAGGTCCGCGTCCTCGGCCAGCGTGTCATGCCCGAACCCGCCCAGTTCAAGCAGGAGTTGCTTCCGCCATGCGCCGACCGCGCCGGGTACCACGGTGATCGCGTTCAAATAATCGAGCGCGCGCCGGTCCAGATTGAATCCATAGATGTACTCGATGGATTGAAACCGGGTGATCCATTTCCGTCGATTTCCAACCCGGGCGTTCCCGCTCACCGCGCCCACCGGAGGTTCTTTGAAATGCCGCGCCAGCTTCGCGATCGTGCCGGGGCGGAACAGCGTATCGGCGTCTACGGCGACAAGAACCTCATGCCTGGCGTGCGCGATGGCGTTGTTCAGAGCCGCGGATTTGCCGCCATTCGGCTGTGTCAGGATCCGGACGCAGCTATTCTCGCCGAAATGCCGGCGCAGCACAGAAAGCGTCTCGTCCTTCGACCCATCGTCCACAACCAGGATCTCCAGGTCTTCGTAACCGTTCGCGAGAATCGATTCGACGGTTCGCGCGATCACCTTCTCCTCGTTATATGCGGCAATCACAACGGATACCGGCGGCCGATACGAATCGTCATATCGGGTGCGCCTCTGCCGGATTTTCTGCAGAGCCGCAAGCGCTAAAAAGAGCAGCGAACGCGCCAGGGTCAGGTAAATGGCGGCGAGGAACAGGATTGCCAGCGATTGAAAGAACCGCGCTTTGGCGTCGAGCGCCCGGCCTTCGATGCGCGCCATCTGAAGTTCCCGGGCGGTTGGCCTCGGCATGATCTGTGCGCGGGTCCGTCCAATCAGGTCGCCCACCGTTGCGAACCGGTAGCCTTCGCCCTTGTACCGGTCGATAATTTGCGGCAGAGCCGCTACCGTTGCGGCGCGATCACCGCCGGCGTCGTGCAGCAGGATGATGTGACCGTTCGAGATCTCATTCTGGATTTCATCGAGGATCGCCTGCGGTTTAATACCGGGCTCCCAGTCTCGAGGATCGATGGTTTCGGCCGCGGTGGCATATCCGTAATCCTGGGCCCGCTGAATAGGTTCGAGTTCCTCCGGCGTCTCGGGCTCGCTATCGGCGTTGTACGGCGGCCGAAAGAATGTTGTCGACGCGCCGACGAGATTTTCGATGATCCTCTGCGTCATGCTCAGTTCGAGTTCCGTGCGGCGCGACGACGTCAAAGCAATATTCGGATGCGTGTAGGTGTGGTTTCCGATCGCATGGCCTTCGGCGTACTCCCGCCGAATCAGGTCGGGATTATTTTCCGCGTTCACTCCGACCACAAAGAAGGTGGCCGGAACGTGGCGGGACTTCAGAACATCGAGAATCTGCGGAGTGAAGCGCGGATCCGGTCCGTCGTCAAAGGTCAGGCAAAGCACCTTGCCATCGATGTTGCCGTTGTGCTCCACTACAAACGGCGTCGGGTATTTTGTGTACCGCTCGCTGAATTCGCTCTGATCGTCGGGCGGCGCTGTTACCAAACGGGTTCCGCCATGTGGCGTTTCGGCGATTCGCAGCACTTCACCCTCGCCATAGTGCCGCGGCGTCTGCTTACTGGCCTCGAGTTGCCCGAGTCCTGCGGGTACCGCGGTCGCTGAAGGCCAGGATTCCCGCTGGAGCACTTTCCATAACCCGGGATCCTCGGCGCCCAGCCGCCACAAGCCGACGCCGCGAAAGCCCCACTCATTCACATCGACGATCTGATTCAGCGCTGTGACGCCATCCAGAAACCAGGCCTCATGCCGCTGGCCGTTGAGCTGATACCGGAGCACCGGATTTTCTGAAGCGGTGTCCCAGTCGACCGGCATGTGGCTCTCGGTCGCCGCCGCCATCACATCATCAAACGTGACCTCCTCAGAGCCGGCGCTGCCGATCGGCCAGTCGTAACCATAGTTTCCAAAGCCTGCGATTACTTTTTCGGGCGGCGCGAGCCTGGATAGCTTTTCCAGCTGATTCTCATAAAACTGCTCCGACGCAACCGGACCCGGTTCGCCCGATTGATAGTGCTCGTCATAGATCATGGGCACGAGGTAATTGTTTATCCCGGCAAGGCGCTTCAGGTCGTACGCGTTATCGTCGACCGGCACATCTTCGGAAACGATGTAGCCGTTTTTGTGCAGCTCCGCCGCAAGCTCGCGCATGAACGTCACGAGGGGTTCGCGATCGCGAGTCTCAAGGGATTCGAAATCGATGTTGATTCCGGCGAAGTTGTGTTCTGCAAGATTCGACCGAATATTTTCGATCAGGTCCCGGCGAAGCTCGGCGCTCCTTAAGACGCGGCGTACATCACCAGGCTTCCAGCCGTCGCGAAAATTCGTCAGCAGCGCAATGATCGGCAGATTCGCCTGATGCGCGATGGCGAGGACGGTCTGGTCCGTATCGTCGCTGATGTCGCCTCTGCCATTGGCGAGGGTCAGCCACTCGGGTACAAGGTGCGTGATGCGCGAAAGGTGCAGCCGAAGCGAGACGACACTGCCGGGATCCCAGTTTACGTAGAAGGCCCAGACCAGCGGCGCGCCGCTGGTGGGTTTGGCGGCGGGGCGAGGGTGCAGTACTGGTGAAGCGGACCGCAGATAACGGATGTTCGCGGGCTTCGGAATCCGATACGGCACATTTTTTTGGGCCTTCTGACCCCGGATGATGGCCGGTACATCACTGAGTTGCCCGATCGGCGCCACAGCCGGCAACCCGAGCACGGGCAACTGCGTCCCGGTGAACAGGACCAGCACGAACAAAGCAACACCTACGCCGAATACCAGCGCAGCGGACTGCATTCCTCGTCTAAAGACAGCCCATCTTTTGCCGGTAGGGTCGTAAAAGACGAACGACCGACCATCGTGAATCGCCACGGCCTGATCCCCTCCTTAGGGTAACCAGACAAAATACACGGGTTTTTCGAGAACGCCTGGGAATATCACGACAGTACGCAGAGTACGTAATGGGTGCGCTCACGCGCTCGATCTTTCTGATAACCAAAAACTGCGAGCGAAACTATGAGGAATCACCGCAGCTTCATGAATCAGATCGTGCCCGTGCGCCGCGAGCACGGAATTGCGCCTCTGGGGATAAAGCTTCGGGGGCGACTAACCGCAGGGGCAAATCCGTTGCCCGAAAATTCAGGCGATGTCCGACGCCGAGCGGGAGGCGCTGCTCGGGCGGGTACGGCACAAAGCCGGCGAGGGGCGGTATGAAACCTTCAAATCCAACCAACGAATTCGACGGACTGCACCACCGTAAACAACACGATTCGCCTGTCGTCAAGCGCACGTTTACTACCTGCGCTCTGCTCTACTGACGCTCCACTCCATTAGCGCTCCGCTTCGGACTGGCCTTCCTTCAGGCCACTCTTGAAGTTGCGGATACCTTCCCCGATTCCTTTGCCCAATTCCGGCAGCTTGCTCGGACCGAAAAAAAAAGGGCAACTACCAGGATCACCAGCAGGTGCATCGGCTGAAAAAGACCTTCGACCATTGCGAAAAACTCCCTTTGTTGACGCCCCGATTTTCAGGCCCGGGGGAGCCTACATTGCTTCATCGGCCAGCCAGTCCCCTGCGTGCTGTTCAAGCGCGATGCGCACGAGCTGGCTGCGAGTGCGCACGCCAGTCTTCTCGAACAATTGCTGCAGAGCAGCTTTGACCGAACTTTCCGAGATTTGCAGTTTCGCCGCGATTTCCTTGTTGCTCAACCCTTCGAAGACGGCCTTCAGTACGGCTTTCTCCCGGGGAGTCAGAGATTCGGCTGTTTGCTGCTCTTCCGATCTTCCGCGAACGCCGCTCACAAAGGAGCGCACCGCGCGTGAATCGAGCCACAGATCGCCTCTCATTACCTTATGTATGGCTTCGACCAGTTCGCCGGGCGGACTGTGTTTCAGGAAAATCCCGGAGGACCCGGCCTCGAAGGCGCGAAGAGTTCCCTGGTCCGTCATGCCGGCCGTCACCATCAGGATGCGGCCGTGAAATCCTGCCGCTCTCACCTGATCGAGAAACGCGAGACCATTTTCATCGCCTAGATCGTAATCGAGCAGAATAATATCGACGGGCTCGCGGTGCAGGATTTGGAGCGCCTCAGCCGTTCCGGCGCAGGTACCGACCATCCGAAATTCAGGTTCGGATTCGAGCAGCCGGCTCAGACTTTCGCGGAACAGGCCGTGATCGTCCACGAGAAGAATCCGGATCGGTTCCATTGGCTCCTTTTTCACCGGCCGGCGCCGGCGAGAGTTCAACAACAAAGGTGGCGCCTTCGCCCGAAACCTCATATCTCAGATCTCCGCGAAATGAGCGCATGAACGCGCGCGAGAGATAGAGGCCCAGCCCGGTTTCACGCGCTTCTTTCTGGAAAGGGCGGAAAAGATGCTCGGGATGCGCAACGCCGGGCCCGGTATCGCTGAACCGGATCAGGATGTGCTGGTTCGCTTGATGCGCCGAAATGGCGAGTTCGCGCCGGTCGCTCTCTTCGAGAGCACGTTCGCTGTTGCGCACGAGATTCAGAAATACCTGCATCAGACTCTGGCGGTCTGCCCAGACCGGCGGCAAACCTGGATCAATCTGCCACGCCAGATGGATGCAACGATCGGAGAGGGCCGGCTCAATCACGATTCGCAGTTCCTCGAGCAAAGAAGGCAGATCAACGGACGAAGGCTGTCCGGAACGTCCCTGCAGATCGATGGAAGCGATTTTTTCGAGAGCTTCCACCAGACTGCCGAGCGCTTCGAGATCGCGGTTGCCCTCGACCGCCGCGCTTTTCGAAAGGTTCGCATGCGCCATCGCAATCGCGCCCGCCACGTTGCGGATTTCATGGGAGACGGCTCCCACCAGGATCCGCGAACCAGCGAGCAATTGATTCAGACTCAGTTCCTCGCGGCTGCGAAGATCTTCCGAGGCGTCCACAACCATGGCTGCGACGCGCGATCCGGCGCTGGTCTGGAAGGTGGAAAACCAGACGTCGGCCAGGAAATATTCGCCCGTCGATCGGCGGCCACGGCACTGCATGACGGTGCGAAACGCCGACCGCCCGCGGCTGAGCGCCGGGAGATTTTCAAGCGATGGAAGGAACTCATCCGCCCGGCGGCCGATGAGTGAGCCGGGTTCGGCGGCGAACAACCGATGCGCGGCCTCGTTTGCGAGGAGAATGGAGCCGGTGGAATCCGCCGTAAAAACGCCCGCGGGGCTGCTCTCGATCAGGACATGCAGCTGCTCCTCCGCCGCCCGGCGGGCCCGCATCTCGTTTTCAATGCTCGCGGCATGCTCCATCATGATGTGGCGGCTGCGCACAACTTCGAAAGTGAACAGACCGGCGCAAAGGAATGCCGCGAAAATCAAAATATCCCGCGGAATGGCCATCAGCGAGAACCAGTCGTAATTGTCGAAGACTTCCGTGAGAACCGTGCAAAAAGCGGCGAACAGTGCGATCTGGTAGCGTTCGAGCGCGCTGCCGATGAGCAGCATGGGTATCAGGTAAAGAAACCCGAGCGGGATGTTCCCCTCGACTCGCCAGTCGATGAGAGCGATCGCCGAAATCATCAACACAGCGCGAACGAAAACAGCCTCGCTGCTGCCGCGAACCAGAATAGACAACATGAAACGGGAGGGCGTGCGGGTGCTGCTGCCCAACCTCATTCTAAGAGTTTCCATCCGCATAAATGCTCCTGTAGCCAGAAGATGAAGGCTCTGACCGAAAGATAACCTGGCTGGCCGACAGATACCCGCTACGGGGAGCCGTCGGCAGATAGATTGAGATTTGCTGGCTCGATTGCGATGGTTCATGCTGGCAGCGGCCTGCTTTTGGACCCTGACGCCGCGCGCGCCCGCCCAGACGCGAACTGTATTCACGTGGCAGCAGATCAAAGAGCAGTTTGAAAGATCAAACCCCGAATTGCTGGCGGGCAGGTTGAACATCGACGAATCGCGGGCGCAGGAGATCACTGGATATTTGCGGCCCAATCCCGAGTTGACTGTGACGACTGACGGAACGCAGATTGCGAAACACGACGGGATCTGGCAACCATTTGCGGGGACGTTCGTCTCGCCGACCGTCAGTTATCTCCACGAGCGCGACCACAAACGGGAGCTGCGCCTCGAGAGCGCGCGCAAAAACACCGCGATCACCGAATCGCAACAGGCGGATCTCGAGCGCAATCTTCTGTTCAACCTTCGAAACGCCTTCGTAGAGACGCTGCATGCCAAGGCGGTACTGAACCTTTCGCGGGAGAATCTCGCCTACTATGACAAAGTTCTGGAGGTGAGCCGCACGCGCCTGAAGGCCGGCGACATCGCAAAACTGGAGATGGCCCGGCTCGAGTTGCAACGTGTGAACTACGAGTCCGACGTTCAGACCGCAACAACGAATCTTCGGACAGCCAGGATTCAATTGCTCCAGCTGATGAATGAACGCATGCCGGTAGACCAGTTCGATGTGAATGGCCGGTTCGATTTTAAAGAGGTGGCGGCGCTCGAGGAATTCCGGAACATCGCGCTCGCGTCGCGTCCGGATCTTCAGGCCGCCCTGCAGGCCGTGGACAAGGCGAAGACGGACTATCAGCTCACCGTCGCGAACGGGTCCACCGATCCGACGTTCAGCTTGTGGTGGACGCACAACGGCTCCTTCAACAATCCCGGAGCCTATAACACCGCAGGCGCGAGCGTCAGCATTCCGCTTCGTATTTTTGACCGCAATCAGGGCGAGAAAGAGCGCACCGCGATTGACGTACATCGGAACGAACGGCTCGCGGAGTCCGCGCGGGCGCAGGTATTCAGCGATGTGGATTCGGCCTGGGCAACGCTCGAGGGGAACCTGAATCTCCTCCGGCCATATCGTGACCACTATCTGAAGCAGGCCGCCGACGTGCGTGAAATGATGTCCTTCGCCTATCAGCACGGCGGCGCCTCCCTGCTCGATTTCCTCAGCGCGCAGAACGACTACCGCGCCACAGAGTTGAGCTATCTGAACCTGATTGCCGCCTATATGACGGCCGCAAACCAGTTGAACTTCGCCATCGGCCGCGAGGCGCTTCAGTGAGGAAGCCATCGAACGTCGGTCTTTTGGGCGCCATCGCCGCCGTGTTGGTGATTTCCGGCCTGTCGACGGGATGCTCGGAGGCAAGATCCGATCCCCGGGCGGAGGCCCCGCCGAATCCCAATCCGGCAATCGAGCATACAGGCGACACAAGCTCCTATAAGGTGGATGATCCGTCCCGTTTTCCGGTGGTGACGGCATCAGAATACGATGCCGCGCCCGAACTGAACGTGACGGGGACAGTGGCGCCCGATATCTCCCGAAACGTCCCCGTGATCTCGCTGGCGGCCGGCAGAGTGGTTTCCGTCAATGCGAAGCTCGGCGATTTCGTGAATAAAGGACAAGTGCTGCTTCGCGTGCAGAGCGCCGATATTGCGAACGCCCTTTCCGACTACCGCCAAGCCGTGGCCGATGAAACTCTCACAAAGGCCCAGCTCGACCGAGCAAAGCTGCTGTATGACAACGGAGCCATGGCGCAAAAGGATCTCGAAGTGGCGGCCAGCGCCGAGGAGAAGGCTAAAGTATCAGTGCTGACCACCCAGGAGAAGCTGCGGTTGCTTGGCGCGGATCGCAACAGCCAGAGCACGATCATCGATATCCACGCTCCTGTTTCGGGCGTTATCAGTGATCAGCAGGTGACGAACGCTTCCGGAGTACAGGGCCTTTCAGCGCCGAATCCGTTCACGATTTCCGACATGTCATCCGTGTGGGTTTTGTGCGATGTATACGAGAACGACCTGAAGCTGGTACATCTGAACGAATTCGCCGATGTGCGGCTGAACGCGTACCCCGACAGGAGATTTCAGGGCCGCATCAGCAATATCGGGCCAATTCTCGACCCCAACGCGCGTACCGCCAAGGTGCGGCTGGAACTGCGCAATCCCGGCGTGATGCGGTTCGGGATGTTCGTGTCGGCGACTTTTCACGGGCGGCAGAAGGAAAAGAGAGCCGCGGTTCCCGCAAGCGCCGTTCTGCATCTGCACGATCGGGACTGGGTGTATAAGCGCGCCGGCGACCGCGAGTTTCGGCGCTTTGAAGTAACTGCTGGAAAGATGCTGCCGGGCAACATGCAGGAGATCATCGCGGGCGTGAAGCCTGGAGATCCGGTCGTAAGCTCCGCTCTCGCCCTGCAGAATACGGTCGAACAGTAAGCTGTTTTTTCGGGCGGCTGTCGATTCCCATCAAAATATCAGCTCTTACTGATTCCTCACCGCGGCGCCGGGCTGGCTGGGGTGATCTCCTTTAGTGACAAGCTTCAATGAAACTCTCTTCACCTTCATGTCGGACAGAGGTCTTCGCGACGGGCGGATTCAGTCAAGGGCGCGGGTTAGCGCGGCGATCGACAGATCGCGCATCCTTGACGGCTTGCGCGCCCGATGGCAGATGATCTTCTCCGAAGGCGAAGGGAGCTATGACGACAGCTTCGGTGTTGTTGTCGAACTAACTGTCGTGTATCGACCCGTCATGTAACACGAATTATCGCGCGTTTCGCGACAGAGCCAGGTCCGAGGATGTGGCACTGCTGCATATTGATGCCTTGCGGGTCTAGCCGAAGGCGCGGCTATCCCAGGCGAGGCAGGCGCCCGCATCATCCGTGTTTGAGGCCGTTACTGCGGAACCACGATAGTATCGCCAGGTATTACTGGAATATTGTCGCTGAGACTCTTTCCTTTAATAACGGAATCATAATTAAAGGGGAATTTGTGCGGCGCGCCATTATTCATTCGCAGCACATAAATATTCTTACGTTTTGCAAACTCGGTTAATCCGCCAGCTTCGCTCAGGACTTGCAGAACAGTCATCTGAGAGTTGAGCGTGATTGGACCTTCTTTGCGAACCGCACCAAAGACGTATGCCTTTTTGCTATTGATACCTGTGACCACGACCGTGACATCAGGATCCCGAATGAGCGTGGAAAGACGCTCCGTAATGACGCGCTCGGCTGCCCGTGGCGTTAACCCGGCGACCTCGACTTCTTTCAAGAGCGGGACAGTGATCTTACCGTCCGGGCGAACTATCGCTGCGCCCACAGATGCGTCAGGCTCTTTCCAGACGGTCACCTGCAAAACATCTCCTGCGCCAATCCGATAATCGTCTGAAACGGCATGGGCCGCCACTGACTGGCGGCCGGGGTCGCTGGCAGTGACGACTCGGTCTGCTGGCGCGGCGAGTCCGGATGCCACGAAGACCGTAGCCAATGCGAGACATTTGCGAGAGAGGATCAAGCCAACTCCCGAAACATAAGGATTCCGCGTTTGCATTTTTGAGGCTAAGAGCGCATGTCTTTCGCCAAATCTGCCGCCCTTAATTCTTATAGTGTTATCGGATGCCATAAGGAAAAACTTTAGGAATAAATACATCACCGTCGCATCACGTCCATGATCGAGCTTTCACGGAACACTGATCAGATTGGGTGTACCACTCCGCCGCTGTCGCGGCTGTTTTCGACGGCATAAGAAGCCGCGCAGCAGAGCGAGTTTGCCTGCAGGGATTAGTGAAACGACGGCCGGCGAAACTGGGTTGGATTGAGTCCCACCGATTGCGACACTATCGCAATCCGTGGACTAGTACTGAAGAAAGTTGCAATCCTTGACAATTTTCGACCCGTCCGCCGATCATTAGCCTACCGGGGCTATGACAATCGCTACTCGAGATCTCAGTCCGCTAGTTCTCCGCATATGCCGAGAAAGCCTGCGCAAGTTGGAGATGACCTCCGTTGATATCATTGAACTCGCGCCCGACGATCACTACTCAACGGCGGACGTTGAGATTCGCGATTATTCGGGAGTGGATGAGTGCGAGTCGAGAGAAGGGCCTCGACAGACGACCGTCGTATACCTGCTGGATCGTGGGGATATGGAGACGTTTCTGTCTGTTATGCCGGCCGCCGCTATTGGTGTTCTGAAACCGTTAAATGCCCGAATCCTGACAGCCTCCTTATCTCATGCTATTGAGATCGCGCAGTCTGCCCGGCGCAAATCGCGCTGTGAAGGAATGGATCTCCTGTTGCGTTCGAGTACGCGGGCAGTACTTGAAGCGCAGGCTTTCGAAAATGACCGGACCCGGTTTCTTGCGCGCGCCGCTCACGATATCAAGGGACCCCTGTCCGCAATTGCCGGATATTGCGACCTGTTGCTGGGCGATGAACTGGGCAGGCTCGGAACACGGCAGAGAAATGCGCTCGCGACGATGCAAAAAAGCATCGATCGTTTAACGCGGGTCGCCGAAGACATTCTCTTCCTGAGCGTGAAAGCAGGATCCGATCGGTCGCGACCAATGCTACTCGGCGATCTCGATGTTGTTATCGAGCAGACCGCGCAGGATCTGCGGCCGATTGCGAGAGCGAAGCGCGTGCGCATGACCACACGCTTCGAAATATCTCCTGAACAAGTTGCCTTCGACACGACGGATATCGAACGGGTTATTACAAATCTCGTAGATAATGCCTGCAGATTCACGCCCGTGAATGGGCTGATCGAGATCAAGGGCTCTCCATATTTCTGGGAACGCCGCGAGGGGCGATCGAGGCTTGCTGGCCGGCCTGATCACCGCACCCGCGAGTCACGGCTGCCAAACTCATATCGCATCGACGTTCACAATACAGGGGCGGGCATTCCGGAGACGGAGATCATGCATATCTTCGAAGAGTATGCGACTGGCGATCACCTCTCCGATCGGCATTCGGCCGGCCTGGGACTTGCGATCTGCAGGACGATTCTCGCGAAACACTCCGGACGTATATGGGCCGAAAATACGAAGAATGGTCCGGTATTTTCATTCGTTATTCCGTTCCCGCAGAGGTCGGCAAGGCCAGTGTATCCACTGCCGGAAGCTTGTAATGTTTTAGCCGTAAACGCCTAGCGGCGGGAGCAAAGAGACAACGTAAATGCTAAACCCAACAGGAAATGCGCCGACAATTCTCGTCGCGGACGATGAGGCGGAAGTTCGGGAATTTATTCAGACCGGGCTTCGATGCCGCGGGTATAAGGTTGATGCAGCAGAAGATGGCGAAGAGGTGCTCCAATACCTCCGCGAAGGTCGGCCAATCGCAGCCGTCCTTCTTGATGTTCTGATGCCCAGGAAGAATGGATTCGATACGCTCCGCGAAATTCGGTCGGTAGATGCCGATATTCCTGTGATTATGGTGTCCGGAGCATCATCAACCATGAACGTCGTCGAAGCGATGAGAATCGGGGCTACGGATTTCGTCCCGAAGCCGGTGGTACCCGAGGAATTACGGCGCGCCATAAAGGCGGCCCTCGATGCGCGTTCGACGCGACTGACCACCGGCCAGCGGCAATCCGCGCCCGCCACGCCAGAAGCGTTCGTCAGCAACAGTCCACGGTACCGGGAACTGAATGGAATGCTCAAACAGATCGGACAGGCCGACGTGCCCGTCCTCATTCTTGGTGAAACGGGCGTCGGGAAGGAGGTTCTGGCAAAGCAGGTCCACGGTTTGTCCCGGCGCAGCCAGAAAGTGTTTATCAAGCTGAATTGCGCTGCTCTGCCTTCCGAACTGGTGGAAAGCGAGTTGTTTGGTTATGAGCGAGGCGCGTTCACCGGCGCTTTTCAGAGAAAGCCCGGCATGTTCGAACTGGCTGATGGCGGCACTCTGATGCTGGACGAAATCGGTGACATGGATCTGAAGTTGCAGTCCAAACTGCTTCAGGTCCTTCAAGACCAGGAATTTCATCGTGTTGGCGGGAGAGATACCGTTCGCGTTAATGTCCGTGTGCTTGCGGCAACTCATCGGGATCTCGAATCCGAGGTTGCTGGTGGCCGCTTCAGGGCAGATTTGTTCTATCGACTGAACGTCATTAATGTGAGACTGCCGGCGCTCCGTGAACGGGCTGAGGACATTGTCCCGCTTGCAGAGTTCCTGTTGAATCGGCACTCTACGCGGGAAACGCCTGCTCCGGCACTCACGCCGTCGTTGAAAAATGCAATGACCGAGTATCACTGGCCTGGCAATATCCGGGAACTCGAGAACGTGATGCGTCGGTTCGCGGTCCTCCGCGATGCGCGTTTCATCGAATGGGAGCTGGTCGATCGGTTGTCGCGAAGCACGATTCGCCCGGATGCGCAACTGAACGGCGCAAGCACGAACACGCAATCGCCGCTTCCAGTTCTTGAGCAGGTGACCCGCGCGAAGCAGCAGGCCGAAACAGATGCGATTATGAGCGCACTTACTTCCACACGTTGGAACCGAAAAAAGGCAGCCGCGCTTTTAAACATCGATTACAAGGCATTGCTGTACAAAATGAAAAAACTCGGCATCGATGATGGGCCGGCGGCCGATTGATCGGCCGTGACCTGATTGTAATAATCGATTCGGTTGTGAGCTGGCTAGCGCCCGAGCTTGCCGCCCACGACAACTCGCACAGTGGCGGCGATGATTTTCAGATCGAACGCCATTGATGCGTGTTTCAGATAAAAGAGGTCGTATTCGAGTTTGCGGTATGCATCGTCGACGCTGGCGCCATATGGATATCTGACCTGCGCCCAACCGGTCAACCCGGGCCGCATCGAATGCCGCTCGTCGTAATAATCAATTAGCTTCCGAAGATCCTGAACAAAGACAGGGCGTTCCGGCCGCGGTCCGACAAGGCTCATTTCTCCCTTGAGAATGTTTACGAATTGGGGCAGTTCATCGATCCTGTACTTCCGGATGAACCTGCCGACTCGCGTGACTCGCGAATCTCCGATGGTTGACCATACTGCTCCATCACGCTCGGCATCGACGCGCATGGATCGAAACTTCATGACATCAAATGTTTGACCTCGCCGTCCAACTCGCGACTGTTTGTACAGAATCGGCCCATCAGATTCAAGTCGGATCGCAATCGCAACTATGACTGTAATGGGTAAGGTAATAATCAAGCCCATGACACTGGAGATGACATCAATGAGACGTTTGATGAAAAGCGTCCATGTCGATCGCCTGAACCCGCCGGTAAAAATAAGCCACGCAGGTCGCACTGTCGCAAGTGATATTCGACCGGTCACCCTCGCGATCGTGGTCTGGGCGTCTTCTACTTCTATTCCGAGAAATCTGAGTCGGACGAGGGCCGCAACCGGCAGAACTCCCCAGCGATTGTCAAGCGCAACGATGACCTGTGAGGCATGATGGGCCGCAACTACGGATTCAATCGCCGCAGCGCTGCCTAAAACCGGGCCTTCCAGACGGTCCGAGCAAGTCTCGAACGTTTCTTCCTTGACGAAGCCGACAAGCCTCGCTGCACCGGCGGCGCTGGAGCGCAAATCCTTTGCGACATCCGCTGCCAGTTCGCCTGTTCCGAATATGATGATGCGAGGGTGGACGAAATCCGGCCACAGTGTGTGGACAGCTATCCTGCCGACCATCGCCCACGGCAGCACAATCAAGCCGCCGATGCAGAATAGCCGGCTGCTATCGATCGCGGGCGTAGCCAGGCTCAAGGCATATAACAGGCCGACGGCAATTAGTGACGAGCGAACGCCGAGGAACAGGCTGTTAACGGACCATAGCCGTTGCATATTCCGCGGCTGCCGATTCCGCAACATGCATAGAATGGCTATCACTACGGTTGTCACAAGAAGGATTCCGAACCCGGCATAAACGATTTGCGGCCACGGCGACGATTGTGGCGCTGAGAACCGGATCGCCAATGCCAAAGCGGGTAGAACCAGAAGAGTGTCCACCGCAACGCCGCCAAAGTTTCGCGGCCGAAGATAATGATTCAGAGCAGGTGACATGTTTTCGCCAAAGGGACAATCACAGAATGCGGAGCTTCGTCGGGCGCCAGGCCAGGGTAAAGCGCACAGCGCTCAGATTGCCCTGCAGAAACTGATCGCGGACCGGAGAAGTCGTTGTAGTGAACACATACGACAGTTGTCCATCTGCGTCCCTGCCTATCCTGCGAGTCAGTCCTGCGGTCAATTGCAGGAAATCCAGGGAGCCAAAGATAACGGAATTCAGATGTTGCCAATTAGCGCTGATTTGCAGGCCCGTTCGCGAGCCGGGCCGACGATACGTCCACGCGCCAAAGGCAGTCAGCGTTGATGTTGCGCCGATTCCATACGGATCCATTCCAGTCCGGGCGATCGAGAATGTAAGCTGAGCTGATTTCAGTGGATAGGCGGCCTCAACTCCAAACGTATCTACAAATCCCCGGACGTGGCCTGTGTCTTCAAGGCCATTCTGCATCGAGATATATGAAACGCCGCCTCGAACGGCGACACGGAGGCGGGAGCGGAACAGGCGCGAAACGCTGGCCGAGACATTCGCTGCACGGCTCCGATCATAGAAGGAACTGATCTCCTGATCCGCGACTGACAATCCGAGGCTCGTGCGTTCGGAAGAAAGATATGTTGTCTGGAATCCACTCTGAACCATCGTCATAGCTGGGAGACCCGGCGAGACCGTGTTTGAGGGCTCATGGAGTTCTGCCACGTTTTGTGTGCGTGTCCCATCCGCAAAAAGAGACCACGTGAGCCGTTGTGTCTGCCTTCGCTCGAAGGCGCCGTTTACATGAGCCTGCAGGGTGCGCTGTCCGTAAAAGCGCGCCTGCACGCCGGTCACTGCTGCGCTGGAGACTGACGGAGGCTGAGATGGATCGAATTGCGACTGGCCTGCCGGCGCAAGAGACGGTAACAGGAAGAGAAGATTGCTGGTGTTAAGCAGCGTAGCCGTGGCTCCGCCCCTCAGTATCGTGCGAGCCGACAGGCTATCGGATCCGGAAATATCAATCGCATGGTCAACGACCGTGGAATGCAATTGTTGTAACCAAAAGGAACTTGCGGTATAGCGAAGAGAATACTGCCCGTGTCTCGTTGGCGCGGAAAGCCCGACCGACAGTGTGCCTCCCGTAATCAATCCGCCTTCATTGAGTTGTGCGGCTGGCCCACCGCCCGATGGACCTGTCGCCCAGGACTCAAATGTCGATAATTCGAGCAGACGCAATCCAGAACCGGGAAGCTGGTGGATCGTTGCCGACGTGTCTTGAGATTGCCCACTGGCCGCTCCTGCAATAGACAGGATCACGACAGCAAGGCACAGCCGCTTGCAGCTCAACAGTGATGAACCGATTTCAATAATTGTCACGGTCAGTACGCTGAAGAGCGTGACGGCAATTGCGGGACCAAATGGCGAGTATGCTCAGGCTGCGGGTGCGATTCCGGATTACGAATATATGTAGCGAGAACGGCGCCGGTCCAGCCACACTGCGGACAAGCGCGAGTTGTGAACAGGGCCGAAGAATGGGACTGAATCCGACTCTCCAGGACTGTTGGGCGATGAACGCCTGACTCATCGACTTAATACTGCAGACCTACCTGTCCGATCCGGTGGCCCCGTACGTGCTTCTCGCACGTAAGCAAATAAATCGAGCATAATGCCGCTACCCCAAAAAGCAGCACTCAGGCCCGAATTCTCGCCTCAAAGCATCCTGCGTGCGATCTGGAAACACCGCCTGATCGCGATCGTGGTGACATGCCTCATAGCCGCCGCGGGGATTCTGATCGTACATCAACTGCCGGCAGTCTACGAAGCCGGCGCTCTAATACTGGTCGATCCTCAGAAGATTCCAGAGAGATTTGTGTCGTCGACCATCAGCGAAGACTTCGCCGACCGTTTGGCGACGATGAATCAGGAAATCCTGAGCTCTACGCGTCTGAAGAAGATCATCTCTGAGTTCGACCTGTACCGCCATGAGCGGACGAACCATGTAATGGATGAAATCATCGAAATGATGCGCAAGGATATTGAAGTCACTGTTGAAAAAAGCGCATCCGCGACCAGACCGGGAGCCTTTCGCGTGACCTACCGCGCCTCTGATCCCGTCCTCGCGGCCAGGGTCGTTGATCGAATCACGAGCCTTTATATTGAAGAAAATCTAAAAACCCGGGAACTGCAATCTGAGGGAACATCGGAGTTTCTTAACTCGCAGCTCGCCGAGGCGAAGCGCGCTCTCGATCAGCAGGAGAGCGCCGTGTCTCGCTACAAAGTAGAGCACAACGGCGAATTGCCGGGCCAGGAAACGATGCTCCAGACGGCTTTGACGGGATTGCAAACGGAACTGCAGGGCAACGACGATGCTCTCAATCGAGCGCAACAGACCAAAATCACGCTGGAGAACGCACTGACAAGCAGCCGCGCGATCGAGAATGCGCTACGTGACCGGGACCGAACAACTGTGCGCACAGCCGCGCGCCCCGGAGCCCTGGGGAAGGGCCCTGAACCCGTCTTCCAGTCGGAAGTGCTTGCCACCCAGCTGGAGGCTGCGCGGGTGAGATACGGTGATCAGCATCCTGACGTGCGGCGCCTTCGCGAGCAAGTCGCGGCGGCAAAGCAGCGTGAACGCGATGAGGCGAGCAAACGGCCTGTTCAATCGGTAGAGGCCAACACAACCGAGCCCGCGCCCGTGGTCCTTTCTTCGGACCCCGAACTATTGCAGGCGCATGAGCATAGGGTTCAACTCGAAACGGAGCTTAACGGAATACGTCATGAGATCGAGCGGAGGACGAGTGAAAGGGACCGGATTATCCGTGACAGCAACTCATATCAACGGCGGATCGAGACGATACCGCTGCGAGAACAGGAGTATGCTGCATTAACCCGCGACTACGACTTCTCGAAGAGCAACTATCGGACGCTTCTTGACAAGAAGATGGCGGCGGAGATGGCCACAGATCTCGAGAAGCGACAAAAGGCCGAGCGGTTCCGTATTCTCGATCCCGCACGGCCACCGCAAAGGCCGGTTAAACCAAAGCGCAGTATTCTATACGGTGCTTGCGCCATCGGCGGTCTGGTTCTTGCGTTTGTGCTCTGCGTGCTGCTTGAGATGCGCTCCGGCGTTCTGTTGGGCGAATGGGAACTACCTCCCGGCACCCCGGTTCTGGCGCGCATATCGCATATTTCTGGCGATCGATCTGACGGGTTATCGGACACACGAAAGAGAGTGGCATGAACTCCGGCGGAATGAACAGATGAGCAAGATCCACGAAGCGCTACAGCGCGCCAACCTTGCGGCTGACCAATTGACCGCGATCACCGCGGCCGATAATATTGTCGCGCCGAATGAACCAGTGGAGATCGCGTGTGTTGATATTTCGAGACCGCGCTCAAAGCGCCGTGAGGTTCGTAGCGCCTCATTTGACGTCAGACTCGGGTCGCCACTGGTTCCGTTCGAAGGAAAAGACCCGCGTGCTGGCGAGCAGTATCGAATTCTGCGAACGCGCATCATACAACATTCTTTGCAGCCCAGAGTGATAG
>Ga0308175_100000891_pt1 | contig 19776 bp, 21 predicted proteins | sample PhyCR1_3_FD_203893 | JGI IMG/M metagenome (GOLD analysis project Ga0308175, IMG submission 203893) | Soil microbial communities from UC Gill Tract Community Farm, Albany, California, United States - DLSLS.C.R1 | ecosystem: Environmental > Terrestrial > Soil > Agricultural land | place: USA...
CCGCCCCCACCGAGATCACCGCCAGCCGGGCGCCGAGCGAGCCGAGCAGCGCCGGGTCCTGGTACCTGCTGCCGTGGTGCGGCACCTTCAACACGTCCACGTGCAGTGTCGGGTAGTCGCGGTGCAGGATCTGCTGCGCCTCGGGCTCCATGTCCCCGCTCATCAGGATCGAGATCCCGCGAACCCGGACCAGCAGCACCAGGCTGGCGTTGTTGGCGATCGACCCCTCCTCGGCGTTGTCGTCGCCGTACACCTCGCGCGCCGGCCCGAGGACCTGCCAGGTCAGGTCGCCGACCCGGTCCACCTCGCCGTACGACGGGACCCGCACGGGCACCTGCGCGGCGCGTGTCCACCGCCCCACCTCGGCGGCGCCTTCCGGCGGAACCCTCGTCGCGGTCACGTCGACGACCCCGACCGGCCAGCCGGCGAGCACCGCGGGCAGCCCGTCGATGTGGTCGGCGTGGAAGTGGGTGAGCACCACGACCGGGATGCGCCGCACGCCAAGCCCGGCCAGGCAGCGGCTCATCAAGGGCGGGTCCGGGCCGGTGTCGACGACCACGGCGGAACCATGTCCGGCGTTGAGCACCAGCCCGTCGCCCTGTCCGACGTCGCAGGCGACCAGCACCCAGCCGTCGGGCGGCCAGCCGGGGGTCGGCAACGGCCGGGCCACCACGACCGCCAGCAGCACCGCACCGCCGGCGCACCACCAGCGGTGCGCGAGCAGCCGGGGCAGCGCGAGGGCCGTGACCAGGCAGACCCCGGCAAGCACCGCCACCGGCACCCAGCCCGCCGACCAGTCCAGTGCCGCGGTGGGCAGCCGGGCGCTGTGCTCGGCGACGGTGACGATCCACCAGGCGAACCAGCCGGCCACGCTCCCGCAGAGCAGCCCCAGCGGCGGCAGGACGAGCGCCACCAGCCCGCCGACCAGGCCGAGCACCGTCGCGGGGCCCACCGCGGCGGCGACCAGCATGTTCGCCAGCACCGCGACCAGGCTGACCCGGCCGGAGATCGCGGCGATCACCGGTGTGCACACCAGCTGCGCGGCGAACGGCACCGCGATCGCCTCGGCGGCCCAGCGCGGCAGCCAGGTCATCAGGGAGTCCCGCCACGCGGGGGCGAGGAACAGGATCCCGGCGGTAGCCAGCGTGGACAGCACGAACCCGAGCGAGGTGGCCAGCCACGGGTCGAACAGCAGCAGCGCGACCACCGCGACGCCCAGCGCGCGGCCGCCGCGCTGCCGGCCGTTCGAGCCCATCCCGATCAGCGCGACCGAGCCCATGGCGGCGGCGCGCAGCACGCTGGGCTGGCCACGGGCGAGGAGCACGAAGCCGAGCACCCCGAGCGCGCCGACCACCACCAGGCCGCGGGCGCGGACCCCGGCCCAACGGGCCACGATGAGCAGGAAGCCGACCAGCAGGGTCAGGTTGGTGCCGGACACCGCGGCGAGGTGGGTGAGCCCGGAGACCTGGAAGTCCTGCACGAGCTGGTCGGACATCGCGGTGTCCTCCCCGTCGACGAGCGCCGGCAGCAGGGCCCGCTCGTCCGGTCCGAGGGGCGCCGCGGCGGCACGGATCCCGGCGCGCACCGCCGCGGCCGCATCCAGCAGCGGCCCCGGCTCGGCGAGCACCCGGGGGCTCCGCGACGTGGACAGCACCCCGGCGAGGTCGGCGCTGCCGGACGGCTTCAGCCGGCCCTCGAGGCGCACGGTGCTTCCCAGGCGTACGGCGTCCAGCGAGCTGTTCCCGAACACCAGCACCGGGACGCTCGTGCCCCGGACGGCTCCGTGAACCGACACCTGTTCGGCGCGCAGCCGCAGCATGCCGAACGGGCCGTACCTTCCCTGCTTCACCACCGGGTCCGAGGTCACCGTGCCGGTGATGGTGGCGAGCGCCTGGTGCCGGGCCAGCACGGCCACCGGACTCGCCCGCACGGCGTGCACGTGCAAGACGGCGATCCAGGCGGCCGCCGTGGCCACGACCAGCACCCCGACCGTCGTACGTCGTCCCCGGAACCGGCGACCGCCCCGCAGCGAGGCACCCGCGAGCGCACTCGCCAGCAGCGCCCCAACCAGCACCAGGCCGACCAGCACGGCACCGACCAGCACGGCACCGACCAGCACCGCCGTGGGCAGCAGAAAGCCGGCGAGCGCCCCCGCCCAGGCGGCCGCGGCCAGCAGCACCGCCCGCAGGTCCGGGACGGTCACAGCGTCACGAACGGCGCGATCTCCGCCAGCGTGGCGTCCCCGATCCCGGACACGTCGAGCAGCTGGTCGACCGCGGTGAACGGGCCGTGCGCGCTGCGCCACTTGAGGATCGCGTCCGCGGTGACCGGCCCGACCCCGGGAAGTGACTCGAGGTCCGGCTCGGTCGCGGTGTTCAGGTTGACCATCCGGGTGGTCGCCGCCGCGCCGGGCGCGGACGCCGCCGGGGCTGCCACCCCGGCCGGCGGCGGCACCCCGACGAGCACCTGTTCCCCGTCCACGAGCCGCCGCGCGAGGTTCAGCGCGCTCAGGTCCAGGTGGCGGCGCACGCCCCCGGCCGCCTGCAGCGCGTCCACCACGCGGGACCCCGCCGGCAGCGTGACGATGCCCGGGTGGCGGACCTTCCCGGCCACGTCGACGACCAGCCGGCTCGGGGAGGGCGTCGGAGCGGCTGCCGGGGTGACCAGGGCGGCCGGTTGCCCGCCCGTTCTAGCCGGGTGGTGCACCGCTGACGAGGTGGGTACGACGGTGCCGGCCGGGCCGGCCCGCAGCACGAACCACGCGCTGGCGCCGAGCGCGGTCGCCACCAGCAACGCCACCACCGTCAGGTGGGACGCGCCGAGCTGCACCCGCCCCTGCAGCGCCGGAGGCAGCCGGTCGTGCAACCACCCGCCGACGCGGTCGGCCGGCCGCGTGACGCGTCGGGCGTGACGGCCGGCGGCGGGGGTCGCTGCCGACGGCGGCGACCCAGCTAGGCCGGGCGCAGCTCCCCCGGTGAGCCCGCCGGGCTCCGACCCTCCCCGCGATGGGCGTGGCGCGGAGGGGGCCTCCGATCCGTCGCGGAGCCCGGCGAGCTCGGCGCTCAGCAGCTCCAGCCGCCGCCGGGTCATGTCGGCGACCTGTTCGCTGGCTGGGGTGCGGGAGCGCATGCGCCGAACCTAGGAGCGGCAGCACGGCGCCGGAAGGACCTCTTTCCCGCCTGTGGACAACCCGCCCGGCACGGCGGGCTGTGCACCGGGCCGGGTCAGCGGGGAGCGACGACGACGGCGACCATCCCCGGGCCGGCGTGCGCGCCGATCACCGGGCCGACCTCGACCGACAGGACCTGCCGGCCGCTCAGGCTCTCGGCGAGCCGGCCGCTCAACAGCTCGGCCAGCCGGGCGGCCTGCTCCGGGTTGGCCAGGTGCGCCACGGCGACGTCCACAGGCCCCCCGTCCGCGGCCTCGACCGCCAGGTCGCCCAGCCGGGTGAGAGCGCGTGCCGAGGTGCGCACCTTCTCGAGCGTGTCGACGCGGCCGTCGCTGACGGTGAGGAGCGGCTTGACGGCCAGTGCCGATCCGAGCAGCGCGGCGGCAGCACCGATGCGCCCGCCCCGGTGCAGGTACTCCAGCGTGTCGACGTAGAACAGCGAGGTGGTCGCCTCCGCCCTGGCGTGGGCGGCCTCCGCCGCCTGGTCCGCGGACCCGCCGCCCTCGAGGACGTCGGCCGCGGCGAGCACCGCGAAGCCGACGCCCATGCCCACCTGCCGGGTGTCCACGACGTGCACCGGCACCGGTGCCTCGCGGGCCGCCGCCTGCGCCGACTCGCAGGTGCCGCTGAGCTCACCGCTGAGGTGGACCGAGACGATCTCCGCGGCCCCCTCGGCGACAACCTTCCGGTACGTCTCGGCGAAGGCGGACGGCGTCGGCCGCGAGGTGCGGACCCGGGTGCGGGCGCGCAGCGCCTCGGCGATCCGCTGCGGCGTCGCCGGACCGTCCGCCCCCTCGTCGTACGACGTGTCGCCGACCACCACCTGGAGCGGCACCACCGTGATGCCCCGCTCCGCCGCCGTCTCGGTGGGCAGCGACGCGACCGAGTCGGTGACGAGAGCGACCGGCCACGGCATGAAGCGAACGTTACCGGGCATCCTTCAACGGCACCGTCGACGAAGGAGGCCGCATGCGCGTGGTGATCGCGGGCGGACACGGCAAGATCGCGCTCCGCCTCGAGCGCCGGCTCACCGACGCGGGTGACCAGGCGGTCGGCGTCGTGCGCAATCCCGGCCACGTGGCCGACGTGGAGTCCGCCGGTGCGCAGGCGGTGGTCCTCGACCTCGAGCAGACGACCGTCGACGCGCTCGCAGAGGTGGTGCGGGGAGCGGACGCGGTGGTGTTCGCCGCCGGCGGCGGGCCGAGCAGCGGCGCGGCGCGCAAGGAGACCGTGGACAAGGGCGCGGCGATGCTGCTCGCGGATGCCGCGGAGTGGGCCGGGGTGCGCCGCTACCTGATGGTCTCCTCGATGGGCACCGACCGCGCCGACCCGAGCAGCGACGACATGTTCCAGGTGTACCTGCGCGCCAAGAAGGCCGCCGACGACGACCTGCGCGCCCGCGACCTGGACTGGACGATCGTGCACCCGGGCCGGCTGACCGACGATCCCGGCACCGGCCGGGTCCGGGTCGGCAGGCTCGAGCGCGGCGAGGTGACCCGCGAGGACGTGGCCGCGGTGCTGGTGGCCGCGCTCCACGACGACCGCACCGTCGGCAAGGACTTCGACCTGCTCGGCGGCGACCAGCTGGTAGCCCAGTCGATCGCACAGGCGCTCGCCGCGCTGTGACCGGCCGCGGTCGGGGAAATTTGGGCCATCCAGGCTCCTCCCCCGCCAGGTTGACGACCGGGACGAGAAGTGCCTAACGTCGCTCGGTCAATATCCAGAACGCTGTTCAAGGTTGTGAACACCGTCGTCCGGAACTCGGTCCGTCCGAAGGAGACACCATGAGCACGCAGGCCAGCGGGGCGTCCACGGCACCACCTGCCACCGGCCCCAACAAGGCTCGACGTGGAAACCTGCGGTGGATGGTGGTGGGGATGTGCTTCCTCGGCACCTCCATCAACTACCTCGACCGCGCCAACATCTCGATCGCGATGCCGGACATCGTCAAGGAGTTCGGCATCTCCCACACCGTCGAGGGCCTGATCCTCGGCGCGTTCTTCTGGACCTACGCCCTCTTCCAGCTGCCCGCCGGGCACTTCATCGACAAGCTGGGCGCCCGCGTGATGTACACGTTCGCGGTTGTCTGGTGGTCGGTCTTCACCGCCCTGACGGCGGTGTCCACCGGGTTCGCCTCGCTGTTCGGCTTCCGCCTCGGCCTCGGCGTCGGGGAGAGCGCGGCCTACCCGGCGAACGCCAAGGTCGTCAGCAAGTGGTTCCCCAAGCGCGAGCGCGCCCTGGCCACCAGCATCTACGACAGCGGCGCCCGGTTCGGCAGCGCCGTGGCCCTGCCGATCGTCGCGTTCATCATCGCCGGCCTGGGCTGGCGCGCGTCGTTCGTCATCACCGGCGCGATCGGCGTCATCTGGGCCGTCGGCTGGGCGGTCTGGTACCGCGACCCGCGCCGCAAGGCCCGGCTGAGGGAAACCGAGCTGCGCTACATCGAGGAGGGCGGCGCCCGCGCGGACAGCGACCCGTCCTCGGAGGACGCCGCCTCCGGCTCGCGGCTGCGCTGGCGGGACCTGTTCCGCTACCGCACGGTGTGGGGCATGATGATCGGCTTCTTCTGCCTCAACTTCGTCATCTACTTCTTCATCACCTGGTTCCCCACCTACCTCACCGACGCGCGGGGGTTCTCGCTGCTCGGCACCGGCATCTACGGGACCATCCCCGCGATCGTGGCGATCTTCGGCGGCTGGTTCGGGGGCTGGGTCTCGGACCGGATCTACGACCGGACCGGTGACCTGAACAAGGCGCGCAAGATCTGCCTGGTCAGCGGCATGCTGTTCTCCTCCGTGATCGCGCTGGCCGTGATCGTGCCCAGTGCGGGCATGGCGCTGTTCCTGCTGTCGGTGTCCTACGCCAGCCTGACGTTCGCCGCCGCCAGCATCTGGTCGCTGCCCGCCGACGTGTCGCCGACGGAGCACCAGGTCGCCTCGCTGGGCGGGATCCAGAACTTCGCGTCGAACCTGGCCGGCGTCGGCAGCCCGTTCTTCATCGGTGCGCTGTACGACGCGACCGGGTCGTTCGTGATCCCGCTCGTCGTGGTCGGCGGCATCGCGCTGGTCGGCGCCGCGGCGTACGCGATCATCATCAAGCGGGTGGAGCCGCTGGCGGCGATCCGCCGGGACCCCGACTCCGTCACGGCGTAGCAGTGCGAGGCGCTCAGCCGGTGACCAGGTTCACCAGCTTGGGCGCGCGCACGATCACCTTGCGCACTGGCCGACCCTCCAGGGCTCGCTGCACCTGAGGGTCGGCCAGTGCCATGGCCTCCAGGTCCGCCTCGGAGATGGACGGGCTGACCTCCAGCTTGGCGCGCAGCTTTCCCTGGACCTGCACGATCGCGGTGACCGTGTCCTCGACCAGCAGCTCCAGGTCCACGACCGGCCAGTGCCCCCGGGCCACGGTCGGCTGGTGACCCAGCCGCGCCCACATCTCCTCCGCGGTGTACGGCGCGACCAGGCTCAGCATCACCGCCACCGCCTGGGTAGCCTCCCGCACGGCGGGGTCCTCCGGACCGCATCCGCTGTCGATCGCCTTGCGGGTGGCGTTGACCAGCTCCATGATCCGGGCCACCACCACGTTGAACCGGTGCGTGTCGACCAGCTGCTCGATCTCGTGCACGGTGCGGTGGGTGGCCTTGCGCAGCGCGACGTCGCCGCCGTCGAACGCGACGCCCGGCTCGGACGTCACGTCACCGCTCAGCCGCCAGGCGCGCTGCAGGAACTTCAGCGACCCGCCTGGGGACATGTCCGCCCAGTCGATGTCGTCCTCCGGCGGGCCGGCGAAGACCATGGTCAGCCGGACGGCGTCCACGCCGTACTGGTCGATCATCTCCCCCAGGTCGACGCCGTTGCCCAGCGACTTGCTCATCGCCTTGCCCTGGTTGATCACCTGGCCCTGGTTCAGCAGCGCCCGGAACGGCTCCTCGAAGTCGACCATGCCCATGTCGAACAGCACCTTGATGAAGAACCGGCTGTACAGCAGGTGCAGGATCGCGTGCTCCACCCCTCCGACGTACTGCTCCGCGGGCATCCAGCGCCGCACCGCCTCGGGGTCGAACGGCCCGTCCTCGTAGTGCGGCGAGCAGTAGCGCAGGAAGTACCACGAGCTGTCCACGAAGGTGTCCATCGTGTCGCTGTCGCGCTTCGCGGCCCCGCCGCACGACGGGCACTGGACGTTCACCCACTCGTCGGCAGCCGCCAGCGGCGAGGTGCCCTTGGGCTTGAGATCGGCGCCCCGCAGGTCGGGCAGCACGACGGGCAGCTGGTCGTCGGGGACCGGGACCTCGCCGCACGACGGGCAGTGCACGATCGGGATCGGGCAGCCCCAGAACCGCTGCCGGGACAGCAGCCAGTCACGCAGCCGGAAGTTCACCGCGGACCGACCGCGGCCCTCGGCCTCCAGCCGCTCCACGATCTTGGCGATGCCGCTGGTCTTGTCGTTCAGTCCGTCCAGATCCCCTGAGTTGACGTACGCGCCGTCACCGGGGGTGGCCACGAACGTCTCCGCGGGGTCCGGCTCACCGGTGTCGACCACCATCCGCACCGGCAGGTCGAACGCCCTGGCGAAGTCCAGGTCGCGCTGGTCGTGCGCGGGCACCGCCATCACCGCGCCGGTGCCGTAGTCGGCCAGCACGTAGTCGGCGGCCCAGACCGGGATCCTCTCCCCGTTGACCGGGTTGGTCGCGTAGCGGCCCAGGAACACGCCGGTCTTCGCGCGCTCGGTGGACAGCCGGTCGATGTCGGTCTCCCGGCGCACCTGCTCCAGGTACGCCTCGAAGGCCTCCCGCTGCTCGGGCGCGCAGATCTGGTCGGCCAGCCGGGCGTCAGCGGCGACCACGAAGAACGTCGCGCCGTACAGCGTGTCCGGGCGGGTGGTGAACACGGTGACGGTTCTGTCGACGCCCCCTGCGGTGCCCTCGATGTCGAAGTCGACGTAGGCGCCCTCGGACCGGCCGATCCAGTTGCGCTGCATGGCCAGCACCCGGTCCGGCCAGCTGTCCTGCAGACCCTCCATGTCGTCCAGCAGCCGCTGGGCGTAGTCGGTGACCTTGAAGTACCACTGGGTCAGCTCGCGCTTGGTCACCTCGGCGCCGCACCGCTCGCACATGCCCTGCACGACCTGCTCGTTGGCCAGCACGGTCTGGTCGTTCGGGCACCAGTTCACCGGCGAGGACTTGCGGTAGGCCAGCCCGCGCTCACGGAAGCGCAGGAACAGCCACTGCGTCCACTTGTAGTACTCCGGGTCGGAGGTGTGCAGCCGCCGGGACCAGTCGAAGCTCAGCCCGTAGCGACGGATCGACTCGGCCTGGGTCTCGATGTTGGCGTAGGTGTACGTCGAGGGGTGCTCGTCGCGCCGGATGGCGGCGTTCTCGGCGGGCAGGCCGAAGCTGTCCCAGCCGATCGGGTTCAGCACGTCGTACCCGCGCAGCCGCCAGTAGCGGGCGATCACGTCGTGCAGCGCGAACACCTCGGCGTGACCCATGTGCAGGTCGCCGCTCGGGTAGGGAAACATCGTGAGCGCGTAGCGGCGCACCTCGTTGGGCTCGGACGGGTCGTCGCGCGCCTGGAACGGGTTCATCTCCTCCCAGACCCTGCGCCACTTCTCCTGCGCCGCGACCACGTCGTACCCGGAGCCTCCGGGGCGCTCGGTGGTCGCCGTGTCCGTCGTACTGCCGCCGCTCTGGCTCATCGCGGTTCCTTCTGTGCTGATTCCTTGGGGCTGATCCCTTGGAGGTTCACTCTCGCGGTCATCGGGGTCTGCTTCTGGTCGTGGCTGGGGCACAAAAAAACCCCTCGGGCAGAGGGGTTGCCGCGTCGACGTCAAGCCTTGGTCAACGCGGCCGGCCAAGAAGCAGAGCCTTGCGCATGCGCACATGGTACCGCAGCGCCGTTCTTACCGATATTGGTATGGCTACCGCGACGTATGGGTCGCGTTTCCGACACGACATCGGTACGACGGAGTCAGGGGACGGTCACGAAGGACAGCCGGCCGATGCCGTACTGCGGGAAGCCGACGGCCAGGTCCAGACGCCGGCCCAGCGCGCGGGCCAGCGCGGCGATGTCCGCCGGCGGGTCGATCTGCGGAGGGTACGACGCGTAGCGGCGCACCCGGTCCCCGAACAAGACACCCAGCCCGTCGAGCAGACCGTCGAGCCGGTCGGCCAGCCGCGAGTCCAGCCTGCGCTGCTTCCAGACCTCCTCCAGCCCACCGGCCGGGAGACGAGCGGCGGTCGCGGCCAGGTAGGCCGAGCAGCGCAGGTCCGCGCTCACCACCGCGCGGGTGCGCATCCGCTCGTCGACGTACACCGCGTGGGTGGCCGGCTCCTGCGAACCGGGCGCGTACGGGACACCGGGCGCCACCTGCGGCGGCCGGCCGAGCAGGTCCTCGAGCAGGTCCCGCACCGCCTTGGGCGTCGGAGGGGCGGTGACCATGCCTCATCGTAAGGGCCGCTCAGGCTATGGTCGGGGACCATGAAGGTTCTCGTCACCGGCGGCGCCGGCTACATCGGGTCGACCACGGCCAAGGCCCTCGAGGAGGCCGGGCACACCCCGGTCATCCTGGACTCCCTGCTCACCGGCCCCCGCGTGTTCGTGGGCGACCGGATCTTCTACGAGGGCGACATCGCCGACCGGGACCTGCTCACCCGGGTCTTCTCCGAGCACCCGGACATCGACTGCACCATCCACATGGCGGCCCGGATCATCGTGCCGGAGTCGGTGGAGCAGCCGTACGAGTACTACCGCGACAACGTCGCGAAGTCGCTGGAGCTGTTCGACCAGCTCGTGAAGCTCGGCAAGCCCCGGGTGCTGTTCAGCTCCTCCGCGTCGCTGTACGCCATGGTCGAGGACTTCGAGGTCACCGAGGACTCCCCGCTGGACCCCGGCTCGCCGTACGCCCGCACCAAGCGGGTGATGGAGATGGCGCTCACCGACATCGCGGCGGCGACCGACCTGCGCGCGATCATCCTGCGCTACTTCAACCCGATCGGCTCCGACCCCGACCTGGAGTCGGGCATCTACGTCAAGGAGCCCACGCACGTGCTCGGCCAGCTCGTCATGGCCGCGCAGGGGCAGAAGGACGCGTTCACCATCACCGGCACCGACCTGCCGACCCGCGACGGCACCGGCATCCGCGACTACATCCACGTCTGGGACCTCGCCCAGGCGCACGTGGTCGCCGTGGAGAACTTCGACAAGGTGCTCGAGACCGTGCAAGCCCCGAGCACGATCATCAACGTGGGCACCGGATCCGGGGTCACCGTCCGAGAGCTGGTCGCCTCCTTCGAGCGGGTCTTCGGCAAGGAGGTGCCGCTGCGCGAGGCGCCACCGCGCCCCGGTGACGCGGTGGGGGCGTTCGCGAACGTGGACAAGGCGCGCGACGTGCTCGGCTGGACCGCGAACCTGAGCATCGACGACGGCATCGCCTCCGCGCTCGCCTGGGGCCGCAAGCGCAAGGAGATCCTCGGCTACGACTGAGCCGACTTGTCGGTAGGTGACCCGGCTATAGCCGGGTGAGCCACTGACAACTCGGTGTCTAGGGTGAGGTCCATGACGACCGTTCTGGACCTGTTCCGTCTCGACGGCAAGGTGGCCGTCGTCACCGGCGCCTCCTCCGGCCTCGGGGTCGCCTTCGCCGGCGCGCTCGCCGAGGCCGGCGCCGACGTGGTGCTCGGCGCCCGCCGGGTCGACCGGCTCGAGGAGACCAAGCGGCTCGTCGAAGCCGCCGGTCGCCGCGCGCTGGCCGTGAAGACCGACGTCGCCTCCCCCGAGGAGTGCCAGGGCCTGGTCGACGCGGCTATGGAGGCCTTCGGTCGCGTCGACGTGCTGGTGAACAACGCAGGCGTCGGTACGGCGGTGCCGGCCACCCGCGAGACTCCCGAGGAGTTCCGGCGGGTCATCGACGTCAACCTCAACGGCTGCTACTGGATGGCGCAGGCCTGCGGCCGGGTGATGCAGCCGGGCAGCAGCATCGTCAACATCAGCAGCGTCCTCGGCATCACCACCGCCGGGCTCCCCCAGGCGGCGTACTCCGCGAGCAAGGCCGGCCTGATCGGGCTGACCCGCGACCTGGCCCAGCAGTGGACCGGCCGCAAGGGCATCCGCGTCAACGCGCTCGCACCCGGCTTCTTCGAGTCGGAGATGACCGCGCAGTACCCGGACGGCTACCTTGCCGCGATGGGGCCGCGCATGCCCGTCGGCCGTGAGGGCGACCCCCGCGAGCTCGCCGCGGCCTTGGTGTTCCTGGCCTCCGCCGCGGGCGGGTACGTCACCGGGCAGACGCTCGCCGTGGACGGCGGCCTGACGATCACGTGACTTTGTCGGCCCGCTGAGGCTCACAATGGGGCATGAGCACACCTTCGAACATCCGTCGGTTCCGTGAGGGACTGAACCTGCAGTTCCCGATGTCGCTCGGCGTCTACGACAGGTACGAGGACGCCCAGCGCGCCGTGGACTACCTCTCCGACAACCACTTCCCGGTCGAGAACTGCATGATCGTGGGCACCGACCTGAAGCAGGTCGAACGGGTGACCGGCCGGCTCACCACCGGCCGGGTCGCGCTCGGCGGCGTGCTGTCCGGGCTCTGGATCGGCCTCTTCGTGGGGCTGATCTTCTCCTTCTTCGGTCGGGGCAACAGCGTGGCGATCATCGTGTCCACGGTGGTCATCGGGGCACTGTTCGGCGTCATCTGGGCCCTGGCGGGGTACGCCGCGACGCGCGGACGCCGCGACTTCACCTCGATCAGCCAGGTGGTGGCCACCCGCTACGAGGTGCTCGTCGAGCACAAGCTGGCCGCCCGCGGCAAGGAGATGCTCGCCCAGATGCCGGGAGGTCCGAGCCCCTTCGGCGGCTGACCCGACGCGGGGCGGCGCATAGCCACGGCACGCCTGGGAACAATCCGCCACAGACAGGAGGGACGATGACCCGCTTCCGCGCCGCCGCCTCGCCGGCGACGATCGGCGAGACGGCCGCCTGGTGGGCCATGCTCGTCGGCGTGTGGCTGCTGACCCTCTCCTCGTCGGTGAACGCGGCAGAGGTCGTGGTGGCCGGCGCGTGCGCGGTGCCGTGCGCCGTCACCGCGCGGATGGCCAGGACCGCTGTGGAAGGTCGCTGGCGGTTCCGGGCGGCGTGGCTGGCCTGGGCCGGTCCGCTGCTGTGGTCGGCAGTGGCCGACGCGGGACGGGTGCTCGCCGTCGCCGTACGCCGGGCCGGCCAGGACCAGGTGGGTCACCTGTACGAGGTCTCCCTGCCCGAGGAAGGCGACGAGGCGCACACTGCCGGCCGTGAGAGCCTGGCCGAGCTGACGATCTCCGCCACACCCGGGACGTTCGTCGTGCACGGCGACCCCGAGACCCTCGTGGTGCACTCCCTGCCGCCCGGGAAGTCCGGGCTGGTCGGGACGGTGAGCCGGTGAACCCGTGGCTGCTGGGCGCGGTGGTGCTGCTTGCCGCCGGGCTCGGGCCGGCGCTGTGGATCGGCTCCCGCAACGGTCCCGTGGAACGCCTGGTCGGACTCGAGCTCGGCGGCGTGGTGACCGCGCTGGTGATGATGAGCATCGCCCAGGGCGTCGCCCAGTCGTCGTACCTCATCGTGCCGCTCGTGCTGGCCGTGGTCTCCGTGGCCGGCATCCTGGTGTACACCCGACTGCTTGCCCCGCGCCGGTGATGACGCGATGACCGGAACCGTGCACATTCTCGCGGTGGCCTGCTACGCGGCCGGCGTGCTGGTCACCGTGGCCGCCGCGCTGGGCATGCTGCTGCTGCGCAGCGCGCTGGACCGGCTGCACCTGGTCACCTTGAGCACCACGCTGGGGGTGCCGCTGGTCGGGCTCGGGCTCTGCCTCCAGAACGGGTGGACGATGACGACCGCGACGGTGGTGCTCATCTGCGCGGTGCTCACCGCCAGCGGACCGGTGCTCACCGCCGCCGCCGGCCGGGTGGCCGCGCAGCGGGCCGGCCTGGTGGAGCAGGAGTCGCCGCAGTGACCGCGCTGCTCGTGCTCAGCCTCACCCTGGTCGGGGTGGCTGGGACCGCGGTGGTGCTCAGCCGAAGGCCGGAGCGGCAGGTGGTGACCTACTCGCTGTTCGGGCTGACGCTCGGCGTGCTGTTCTTGGCCTTGCAGGCACCCGACGTCGCGCTGTCCCAGGTCACGGTCGGAGGCGCGGTGACGCCGATGATGATACTGCTGGCGATCCGCACCATGGACAAGGACCAGAAGCAGCGGCGAGAGCGGGAGGACTCGTGAGCCGGCGGGTGCGGCTGGTCGTCTTCCTGATCGGCGGCGGCGCCGTCGCCGCGCTGCTCGCGATCGCGTTCTTGTCGATGCCGCACTTCGGGAGGTCCGAGCACCTCTACCGTGACCTGGCGGTGCCCGCTGCCGTCAAGCACGTCACCGCGAACGTGGTCTCGTCGGTGAACTTCGACCAGCGGGGCATGGACACCTTCGGCGAGGAGACGATCCTGATCGCGTCGGTGGTCGGCACCGCCGCGCTGCTCCGCCCGGCCAAGGAGGAGACCGAGCGGCGCGTGCCGGACACCGGCCGCACCCTCGGCGCGACACGGCTGGTCGGCTACCTGATGCTGCCGGTCAGCCTGGTGATCGGCCTCGACGTGGTGCTGCACGGTCACGTCACCCCCGGCGGGGGCTTCCAGGGCGGCGTGGTGCTCGCGACCGGACTGCACCTGCTCTACGTGTCCGGCAGCTATCCGGCGCTGGACCGGCTGCGGCCGCTGGAGCTGTTCGACATCGTCGACGGCGTCGGCGCCGCGACGTTCGCGGCGGTGGGTCTGGCCGGGATCGCGTTCGCGGGCTCGTTCCTGGCCAACGTGGTCAGCTTCGGCACCTTCGGCGCGCTGTTCTCCGCCGGCACGGTGCCCATCTTGAACGTGGCGGTGGGCATGGAGGTGTTCGCAGGCATCGTGGCGATCCTCGCCAAGTTCCTCGACCAGGACATCACCGTGGTGAAGGAGGGCGACCAGTGAACGTGTACGCGTACTTCGTGGCCGGCTGGCTGCTGATCGTCGGCGGCTACGGCATCGTCCGCAGCAGGCACATGGTGCACGCCATCGTCTCACTGGCCGTCGCGCAGGCCGGCACCTACGTGCTGCTGCTGGCCGTCGGCTACCAGAACAACGTCACCGCACCGGTGTTCGGCTCCACCGAGAAGCCGACCAAGCAGGTGGTGGACCCGGTCGTGCAGGCGATGACGCTGACCGACATCGTGGTCTCCGCGACCGTGACCGCGTTGCTGCTGGCCCTCGCGGTGCAGGTCAACAAGCGCCAGGGGACGGTCGACCCCGACGAGCTGGCCGCGCTCGAGGGCTGAGCCGAACGCCAGTGACGAGACCGGAACGTACCCGATGACGACGCAAGCGGCAGGCCACCTGCTGCCCGTGCTCGTGGCCGCACCGATCCTGGTCGCCTGCCTGCTGGTCGCGGTCGGCCCGCGGCTGCCCCGGCTGGCCGTCGACGTGCTGGCCACCGGTACGGCGCTCGGGGTGACCGGAGCCGCGGCACTGCTGCTCGTGGTGACCGACCCCGGCCGGACCGTGACCTGGTTCGGCGGCTGGACGCCGGTGCACCGGGTCAGCGTCGGCATCCCGTTCGTCGCGGACTCGGTGAGCGCGGGGATCGCCCTGCTGGTGGGCGGACTGATGAGCTGCGCGCTGCTCTACAGCTGGCGCTACTTCGCGTCGGTGGAGGGGCACTTCCACGCGCTGATGCTGTTCTTCCTCGCCGGCATGGAGGGCTTCGCGCTGTCCGGTGACGTGTTCGACATGTTCGTGTTCTTCGAGGTGATGGGCGCCGCGGCGTACGCCCTCACCGGCTTCAAGGTGGAGGACGAGAGCGCGGTCGAGGGCGGGCTGAACTTCGGCATCGTCAACTCGCTGGGCGCCTACTTCTCGCTGACCGGCATCGGCATCCTCTACGCACGGGTGGGCCAGCTCGGCCTGCCCCAGCTCGGCGACGCGCTCGCCCACAAGCCGCCCGACGCGCTGGTGGTGGCGGCGTTCGTGCTGATCGTGACCGGGTTCCTGGTCAAGTCGGCGATGGTGCCGTTCCACTTCTGGCTGGCCGACGCGCACGCGGTCGCGCCGGCGCCGGTGTGCGTGCTGTTCTCCGGGGTGATGGTCGAGCTCGGGCTCTACGGCACCGCGCGCGTGTTCTGGGTGGCGTTCGGCGAGACCATCCCGCTCGACGACATCCGTCGTACGTTCCTGATCCTGGGCGCCACCACTGCTGTGCTGGGCGCGGTGATGTGCTTCACCCAGCGGCACCTGAAACGGCTGCTGGCCTACTCCACGATCTCCCACGTGGGCCTGTTCATCATCGGGTTCGCGTGCCTCGACCCGGACGGCACCGCCGGCGCTGCGCTCTACGTGCTCGGTCACGCCGGCGTGAAGGGCGCGCTCTTCCTCATCGTCGGGGTGCTGCTGGACAGGTATGGCACCGTCGACGAGCAGGACCTCTACGGCCGAGCCAAGGGCCAGCGGCTGATGCCGTGGCTGTTCTTCGCCAGCGCGCTCGGCCTTGCAGGCCTGCCGCCGTTCGGCACGGCGCTGGGCAAGTCGCTGATCGAGGACGCCACGCTGGTGCACGGCTTCGACTGGGGTCCTGCCCTGTTCGTGCTCGTCTCCGCGGTGACCGCCGGCGCGGTGCTTCGGGCCGGGCTACGGATCTACTTCGGCCTGGGACCGGAACCCCAGCAGGAGGACGCCGACAAGACCAGGGGTGACGAGGAGCCGGACACGCCGCGGCTGACCCGGGTCCCGCTCACCATGATCGTGCCGATCGTGGTGCTGGTGCTCGGCGGGCTGGCGGCCGGCGTCGTGCCGCACGGCGGGCAGGCGGTCGCGCACGCCGCCGAGCGGCTGATCGACGGCAAGGGCTACATCGACCAGGCGCTGACCAACGCGCCGCCGACCCCGCTGCACCCGGAGCCGAAGGCCGACTGGACCACGCTCGGGGTGCTGCTCGGCGTGGTCTCGACGTTGCTGGCGTTCGGGTTCGCGGCCCTGGGGTTGTGGGCGCAGAAGCTGCCCCAGCCGCTGCAGGTCGTCAGCGCCGCGTTCCGGCCGCTGATGCGGGTGCTGCACCACATCCACTCCGGCCACGTCGGCGACTACGTCGCCTGGCTGTTTGTGGGCGTCGCGGTGCTGGCCGGGCTGGTGGGCATCCCGCTGCGCTGACCCGTCGAGCCGGCGCTCGCGCAGCATCAGCGCGCGGAGAACAGCTCCTCGAACGGCGTCGGGTTCTCGAACGGGTCGACGGAGGTGCCGCTCCGGTCGCTGACGACCAATCCGGCCAGCTCCCGGGCCGCGCGCTCCACCCGCTCCGAGAGCACGCCCGCTGCGTTGCTGCCGAAGTCCTCGGTGGCGCCGAACACCGCGGTCGGCACGACCACGGCGCGCAGGTAGCTGAACAGCGGACGCATCGCGAACTCCAGCACCAGCGAGTGCCGGGCGGTCCCGGCCGTGGCCGCGACCAGCACCGGCTTGCCCTCGAGCGCGCCGTCCTCCAGGACGTCGAAGAAGCTCTTGAACAGCCCGCTGTACGACGCGCTGAAGACCGGCGTCACGGCGATGACGCCGTCTGCCTTGGCGACGGTGTCGAGGGCGTCGGCCAGCCGAGGGCTCGGAAACCCGGTCAGCAGGTGGTCGGTGACGTCGTGGGCGAGCTCGCGGAGGTCCACCACGACGAGCTCGGTCCGCTCGTCGTACAACCGAAGGGCGCGGTCGGTCGCCTCCGCCAGCCGGTCGGCGAGCAATCGGGTCGACGACGGCTGGCTGAGTCCCGCCGTGACCACGGCGATCGTGCGAGTGCTCATCGGTTCTCCTCTACGGTCCTTCCGGTGACCTCGTCGGTGGCGTGCGTGGTGCTGGTGGTCGGGCCGCCGGCCGCTGCGACGAGTGAGGCGTGCGTCGGCGCGTCCGGCACGTGCGCGGGCTTGAGCGCGGCGAACTCCCTGCGCAGCACCGGCACGACCTCCTCGCCGAGGATGTCCAGCTGCTCCAGCACGGTCTGCAGCGGCAGGCCGGCGTGGTCCATCAGGAACAGCTGCCGCTGGTAGTCGCCGACGTACTCCCGGAAGCCCAGGGTCCGCTCGATGACCTGCTGCGGGCTGCCCACGGTGAGCGGCGTCTGCGCCGTGAAGTCCTCCAGGGAGGGGCCGTGGCCGTAGACCGGCGCGTTGTCGAAGTACGGCCGGAACTCGGCGACGGCGTCCTGGCTGTTCTTGCGCATGAACACCTGCCCGCCGAGGCCGACAACGGCCTGGTCGGCGCTGCCGTGCCCGTAGTGCTCGAACCGGCGCCGGTAGAGGCTCACCATCCGCTCGGTGTGCTCCTTGGGCCAGAAGATGTGGTTGGCGAAGAACCCGTCGCCGTAGTACGCCGCCTGCTCGGCGATCTCGGGAGACCGGATGGACCCGTGCCAGACGAACGGCGGGACTCCGTCGAGCGGTCGCGGCGTGGAGGTGAACCCCTGCAGCGGAGTGCGGTACTTGCCTTCCCAGTCCACGACGTCCTCGCGCCAGAGCCGGTGCAGCAGGTGGTAGTTCTCGATCGCGAGCGGGATGCCGTCGCGGATGTCCTTGCCGAACCACGGGTAGACCGGGCCGGTGTTGCCGCGGCCGAGCATCAGGTCCACCCGGCCGTCGGAAAGGTGCTGCAGCTTGGCGTAGTTCTCCGCGATCAGCACCGGGTCGGTGGTGGTGATCAGCGTGGTCGCCGTGGACAGGATCAGCCGCTCGGTCTGCGCCGCGATGAACGACAGCGTCGTGGTCGGCGCGGACGCGATGAACGGCGGGTTGTGGTGCTCGCCGGTCGCGAACACGTCCAGGCCGACCTCCTCGGCCTTCTTGGCGATCGCGATGGTGGCCTTGATCCGCTCGTTCTCGGTGGGTGTCCGCCCGGTGGTCGGGTCGGTGGTCACGTCACCGACGGTGAAGATCCCGATCTGCATGTCTGCTCCTCCCGGCGCACCTCGACGCGCCCATCACCCGATCCCAACTTAGATGATCGTTCAACTATTCCGTGATCGAGGCGCCGCCCCCGACCGGTCCACGCCATGTCCGAATCCCGCCAGCCTGCGGCGTGGCCCCGGCCCATGCTGGACCCATGACCACTGCCACGACGTACGACTTCAGGCTCCACGCACTCCCGACCGACGTGCTCGCCGACGTCCGCGCCCACGACGTCGACGCCGCCGGCCTGCCGGTCGAGCACCTCGTCGCCGGAGGCGGGGAGCCGCTGCGCTGCTGCCTGCGCGACGCCCAGGAGGGCGAGCAACTGATCCTCTTCGCCCACACCCTCGACCTGCCGGACGGCCCCTACCGCGAGACCGGTCCGGTGTTCGCGCATGCCGACTCGTGCGCCGGGCCGGCCAGCACGTCGACGTACCCCGACGACTGGCGTGGCCGTCCGCAAGTGCTTCGGGCGTACGACAGACGGGGCCGGATCCACCCGGGGACCACGATGCACGACGGCACCGACCCGGAAGCGGCCATCGACGCGGTGCTGGCCGAGCCCGGTGTCGTGCGGGTGCACAGCCGGAACGTGCTCTACGGCTGCTACATGTTCACGGTGACCCGAGACTGAACCTGGTTCAGTCCACCCCTGGCACGATGCGCATGTCGCGCACCGCTCCCCCATCGAGCACAGCGAGCGCGTCCTGGTAGGCCGGACTGTCGTGCGCAGCACGCGCAGCCTCGACCGACTCGAACTCGAGGACCACCGTCCGGGTCTTCTCACCTGATTCGTAGGTCGCATCGGGCAGCCCGCGGACCACATACGTGCCGCCCGCGTCCCGAAGGGCGGGACCGGCCAGCTCGGCATACGCCGCAACCTTGGCCTGGTCGACGATCTCGTTGTAGATGGTGATCCAGTAGGCGGTCATGAGGTCATCCTGCCCCTACGAGGGCAAGCCCGTCCAAACGGCGCAGGGTCGGCAACCGCCCCGAGTCAGTGGTGCCCGTCGCCTTGACGACATCCTGGTTCACGCGTCCGAGACGGGTTAGCGTGCGGGGCATGAGACGAGAGCCGCACGAGAACGTGGCGACCGTGTTGGTCGACCCCCGGGTTCTCGGCGACCTCGAGCTCGAGCTGATGGCCCTCGACCTACGGGTATGGCCGGTGAGCACCGCCCCGATCTGCGCGGACGGCCCCCGGCACGCGTTCCAGGTCCGGCGCAAGCTGTTGATGAGCCACCGCGGCGCGTGGGACCTGGCCGCGCACTGGGTGCCGGTGTGGATCGGCTTCGGAACCAGCTGGCAGAACGGCAACGAGCCGTTGCCCTGGGCGGCGCACGAGGCGCTGTGGGGCGTGCTGGACTCCCGTGCGGACCACGTCCGTTTCCAGCGCAGGCTGGGCGGTGTTCCCCGCCTGCAGGTGCCCGACGACGTGTACCCCTGAACCACGTTGCGCGGCGGCACCTTTTACAGAAAGTGTCTGTCTATGTGGGATGGCGGGGGCTTTGGACCGGAAACTGTCGGTGTGCCCTGGGAGTGTTGTCGCATGGATGGCAAGCCGGTCGACGACTACGACGCCGAGGAGGTCCTCGACGTGGTGGAGTCGCTGCACCGCACCCGGGTCACCCACGAGTGTC
>Ga0308175_100000892_pt1 | contig 19763 bp, 17 predicted proteins | sample PhyCR1_3_FD_203893 | JGI IMG/M metagenome (GOLD analysis project Ga0308175, IMG submission 203893) | Soil microbial communities from UC Gill Tract Community Farm, Albany, California, United States - DLSLS.C.R1 | ecosystem: Environmental > Terrestrial > Soil > Agricultural land | place: USA...
GCAGCATGAACCACACCCGATCGCGCTCGTCGAGGCAGACCTCGATGAAGTGGTTGCCCGTGCCGAGCGTGCCGAGGTGATTGACATCGTTGCCCTGGCCGAGCTTCTTGTGCTTGTCGACCAGCCGTGCGTACTCGGGGCCGAGCTGTTCCCAGGCCGCGGCCGCCGCCGGCGGGACTTCGTGCCACGCGCCGCGATCCCCGCGCCCGCCGTTGGCGGTCCGGCCGTGCGGCACGGCGTGCTCGATCGCCGTGCGCAGCGGCGCCAGGGTATCGGGCAGCTGGCTGGCCGGCAGCGTGGTCTCCACCGCCATCATGCCGCAGCCGATGTCGACGCCGACCGCGGCCGGGATGATCGCGCGCTCGGTCGGCACGACGCTGCCCACCGTCGCGCCGATCCCGAAGTGGACGTCGGGCATGACCGCGACGTGGTGGAACACGATCGGCAGCCGCGCGACGTTCTCGAGCTGGCGCTTCGCCGCGTCCTCGATCGCGACGCCGCGCGTCCACGCCTTGATCGGCACGCCCTGGGTCTCGAACACGTCGTAGCTCGCCATGCTCAACGGTAGCCCTGCGCCTGCAGGTTGAACAGGGTCGCGTAGCGGCCGCCCTGGGCGACGAGCTCGTCGTGCGAGCCGCGCTCGATCACGACGCCGCGGTCGAGCACGATGATCTGATCGGCCATGCGGACGGTCGAGAACCGGTGCGAGATGACGATCGCGATCTTCTCGTCGGTGAGCTCGCGGAACCGCTCGAAGATCTTGACCTCGGCCTCGGCGTCCATCGACGCGGTCGGCTCGTCGAGCACCAGGACGTCGGCGTCGCGCCGCATGAACGAGCGCGCGAGCGCGACTTTTTGCCACTGGCCGAGCGAGAGCTCGCGGCCGTTCTTGAACCACTTGCCGAGCTGGGTGTCGTAGCGCTCGGGCAGGGTCTCGATGATGGGCTTGGCGAGGCCGCGCTCGGCCGCGTCGTCCCAGCGCTCGCGGTCGTCGTAGGCGTGGTCGTCGCCGGCGCCGATGTTCTCGCCGACCTTGAGCTGGTAGCGCACGAAGTCCTGGAAGATGACGCCGATCCGGCGGTGCAGCGCCGCGGGCGACCACTCGCGCAGGTCGCGCCCGTCGAGCGTGATCCGGCCCTTGGTCGGCTCGTAGAGCCGCGTGAGCAGCTTGATGAGCGTGGTCTTGCCGCTGCCGTTCTCGCCGACGATCGCGAGCTTCGAGCCCGGCGGGATGTGCAGATCGATCGCCGAGAGCGCCGACTCGCGGGTGCCGGGGTACGAGAACCAGACGCCCTCGAACCGCACGCCGTCGCCGGGCTTGGTGCCCGAGGTCGCGGTACCGCCGGGCGCCATGGTCGGCGTGTCGAGGAACTCGTAGAGGTTCGACAGGTAGAGGTTGTCCTCGTACATGCCGCCGATGTCGCCGAGCGCGCTCGCCATCGCCGACTGCGCGGCCTTGAACACGCCCGCGTACATGATGAACTCGCCGGCGGTCAGCGTGCTGTCGATCGTGGCGATCGCGATCCACAGGTACATGCCGTAGAACGCCAGCGTGCCGATCGTGCCGAGGATCAGCGCCCAGATCGCGCGCCGGATCGTGATCTGGCGATCGCCCGCGTAGAGCTTGTGGAAGATCGCCTTGTAGCGGTCGAGGAAGCGCGGCCCCAGGCCGAACAGCTTGACCTCCTTGGCGTGATCCTCGCGGGCGAGCACGGTCTCGACGTAGATCTGCTCGCGGGTCTCCGGAGTCCGCCAGCGCGACAGCCGGAACGCATCACCGGAGAACTTGAGCTCGGCGACGAACGGCGGGATCGCCGCGGCGATCAGCACGGCGAGGGCGATCGGCGAGAACCCGGCGAGCAGCGCGCCGAGCGTGACGAGGGTGATGAGGCTCTGGCCGAGCTCGAAGGTCTGCGAGACCAGCGACAGCGGGCGCGACGACGCCTCGCGGCGCGCCCGGGTCAGGCTGTCGTAGAGCTCGGAGTCCTCGAACTGGGTGAGCTCGAGCGTCAGCGCCTTCTCGAGGATCTCGACGTTGATCTTCTGGCCGAGCTGCTGGCGCAGGAGGCTCCGCATCATGCCGAGCAGCCGGCCGATCACCGCCAGCCCGATCACCAGCGCGAGCTCGGTGCCGAGCCACCCGATCGCGGTGTTGCGATCGCCGACCGCGTGGCTCTTGGCGGCGTCCAGGATCCCGTTGAGCAAGTACTTGCCAACGACGGCGACCCCGCTCGGCAGGATGCCGGCGATCAGGCTCCCCAGCGCGAGCCCGACGGCCAGCGCGCGGTTGGTGGCCCAGACCAGCCGGATGGCGCGCCGGCTGTACTTGAACACGCCGAGGTAGCTCTTCTAGTTGATCTGCTCGGTCGGCGGCTTCTGCTGGCCCGCCTTGTGCGGGTCGATCGCCGCCGTCTTCTCGTTGGCGCCCCCGCCACCACCTCCCCCGCTACCCCCACCACCGCCGCCGCCTCCTCCTCCCCCACCGCCGCCACCTCCGCCGTACGCAGCCGGGGCCTGGATCGCAGTCACTGCCATGGCTCCGACTGTAGTGCGCAACGCCGGGCTCGCATACTCGCCGGACAGCTAGTACTCAGAAACAGGGGATCTGACAGGTTCAAGCGCCCGACAGGTTCAAGCGCCCGTCTGGTTCAAGCGCCCGTCTGGTTCAAGCGCCCGTCTGGTTCAAGCGCCCGGCAGGTTCAAGCGCCCGGCAGGTTCAAGCGCCCGGCAGGTTCAAGCGCCCGACAGGTTCAAGCGCCCGTCTGGTTCAAGCGCCCGGCAGGTTCAAGCGCCCGACAGGTTCAAGCGCCCGTCTGGCGTTGGGGGGAGGGCTCTCGTCACCCGCGGGCGTGGCCGCCGAGGGCCTCGCCGAGCGAGTTCCGCAGCGCACCCACGTCCGAGCGCGTGAAACGCGAACCCCCATCGAGCCCGACGGGTCGGGTTCGGGCAGCGCGAGGACTGTTCGAGCGCGGCGAGGCCCATCGGCGAGCCAGCCCGCGGGAGCGGGCGTTCTCCCCACCGTTCTCTACGGCGAGCTACGGGGAGCTACGGGGAGCTACGGCGAGCTACGGCGAGCTACGGCGAGCTACTCGAGGGTGCCTGCGGCGGCGTGTGGGCAGGCGGCAAGACCTGCTCGCCTGGGCTGGGGGGACCGCGGTACCATCAGGGCGATGGGGCAAGAACGCGAGGAGAGTCAGGGCTTCTTCGAGATGCTGTGGGACTGTGAGTTCTGCGACGCGCGCGGCCTGCTCGGCAAGACCCAGCGCCACTGCGCCAACTGCGGCGCGCCGCAGAACCCGGACAAGCGTTACTTCCCGAAGGAGGGCGCCGAGCAACGCGTCGACGGTCACATCTACGAGGGCGCGGACCGGACGTGCCCGGCGTGCCAGGCGCCGCAGAGCGCCAAGGCGAAGAACTGCACGCACTGCGGCTCGGTGCTCGACGGCGCCGCCGAGGTCCGCGGGGTCGACGCGCCGGCGGCAGGCGCCCCGCCCAGGCCACGCCGCCGGCGGCGGATCTGGCCGTTCGTCGTCGCGGTGATCATGATCTTCGGCTTCGGTATCTGGTGGCGCTGCCTCCGGACCCAGGAGGCGCAGGTCGTGATCACCGGGCACACGTGGCAGCGCGCGGTCGCGATCGACGAGTTCAACGAGCGACAGGAAGAAGCCTGGCGTGGCGAGGTTCCCCCCGGCGCGGGCTTGCCGATCTGCCACGACCGCGAGCACGGCAGCCGCCAGGTCGAGGATGGCGAGGACTGCCACACCGAGCGGCGCGACCGGAAGGACGGCACGTTCGAGCAGATCAAGAAGTGCAAGCCCAGGTATCGCTCCGAGCCCGTGATGGACAGCTGGTGCCGGTTCACTGCGCGGCGCTGGAAGCAGATCGACGCGGTCAAGCTGTCGGGCCGTGACCTCTCGCCGGTATGGCCGGCCAACGCCCCGCCCGCCGAGGTCCCGGCGACGCTCGGGGCGAGACGCCAGGGCCAGCGCACCGAGACCTATACCCTCGAGTTCCGCGATCACGGCAGCTGCGACGTCTCCGAGGCGGTGTGGCGCAAGTACCGCGATGGCCAGAAGCTCCAGGTCGAGGTCCGCGCATCGTCGGGCGACGTCGTCTGCTCGTCGCTGTAGCGGCGATCCCCGAGGGTGACCGAAGCGCCGGCTAGGCGGTCCAGCCGGGCCCCGTCTGGCCCGGCGGCTGGTGCGGACGCGGCCCAAGATGAAGGTGCTGTGCATGTCGGGCTACACGGACGACAGCGTGGTTCGCCACGGCCTGCTCGAGGCCGGGATGGCGTTCTTTCAGAAGCCGTTCACGTCCGACACGCTGACGCGCAAGGTGCGCGAGATCCTCGACGCTTAGGCCGGGCCCGCGAACGGCGGCCGGGACCACACCGCGGCGTGAAGCGCATCGCCGCCGGCTGCCCGGTGGCCCGCGCGGGTGGGGCCAGCTATCCGGGCATCGCCAGCCGCTGTATCATGGCCCGGTGTCCAGAGACGGGAGTCACTCGGTTCCCGAGATCGCGCGAGCCGCGCAGGAGGTGGTGAGCGCGACCGGCACGCCAGGGGTGGTCCCCCAGAAGAGCTCGCCGGGTGTGACCGGTGGGCGCGACAGCTTCAGATCCGTCCTGGATGCGTTCGTCGCCGACCCGCCGGCCCGCTCCATCGAGACCATCCAGCAGCTCCTGACCGAGCTCCAGTACTCCACCGCCGCGATGCGCCTGCTGGCGCGCGCGCGGTGCGGCGAGCCCGTCCCGATCGATCTCGTTCGGGAGGTGATCGCGTGCGCCGACACCCTGCTGTTGCCGCTGGTGCTGTTCCTGCTCGCGGACGGAGACCGCGTCGCGGCGGTCGTCGACATGGTCGAGACGGACGCGTTTCCCCACGACGAGACCGGGATCATGGCCACGGCTACCTTCGTGCTCGCCGCCGCCCTGCTCGACGACACCCGGGAGAGCCACCCGCGGCTCGCGACCGGGATGCGCGTCCTCGCCCTCGCGTGCCTCGAGCAGCCGCCCTCCCCGACGAGGACGTACATCATCACGGCGTTTCAGTTCGTCGCGAGGGAGCTCAAAGACGGCGTCCTGGCGGCGATGCTGCGAGACGAGATCTCCGGTCCGGTCGCGCCGGACCTCCTGTCGTTGCGAGGGCTCCAGAAGCTGTCGCGAGCCCAGCTCCTGGAGCTCCCGGCGCTCTACTCGAGCTCCATCCCCATCGATTGTAAACTCGACACCGACTATGCCCCGGCGCTCGGGCGTAACGCGCCCTGCTGGTGCCAGAGCGGCAAGAAGTTCAAGCGCTGTCACGGGGCCGAACAGCGTCCCCCTCGTTCGCGCGAGACGCGCAGCCACCGCATGATCACCGTCGCGGAGGTCCAGACCTGGCCGCTCGGCGATCTCGCGACCATGCGGTTCCGCCAGCTCGGCGATGAGCAGCTCGGCGCCGCGATCGAGCGCCTCATCAAGTACCGCGCCTGGGATGTCGCCGACCATGCGCTCGACGCGCTGGCCGCCCGCGAGCACCTCCCGCGCGAGACGCGGGACCACGTCCGCAACTGCCTCATCACGCGAGCGATGCAGTGCAGGCGCTGGGACCTCGTCGCGAAGCACGTCGCGAAGTTCTCCTCGCCGCGCTACTCCCTGATGAAGTCGACCGTCACCAGCCTGCTCCCGGTGCTCGCGCGCGCGCCGGACGCGATCGATCGCCTGCTGCAGTTCGCGGCGCGCGCGGTCGACGACCCGACGCGCGCCGACGACGGCGGCGTCGCGTTGCTGTTGCATGCCATGCCGGCGCTCGGCATCCTGCTGGTTCGAGCCGAGATCGCGTCCGGCGCGATCGAGCCCAAGCGGGAAGGCTTCATCGCGATCGACCAGGCGCGCGCGCAGCTGGGGCTCCCGCCGGGAGATCCCGTGGAGCGGGTGTTCGAACAGTGGCGAGCGGCGAAGGCCGACGCCCGTGATCGCGAGGCCGACGCGCGCGCCGTGGCCGAGGCCAGGGCCGAGAACGACGTCCTCCGGGAGCAGATCTCCGAGACCAACCGCCAGAACCGCGAGCTGCTCCGCCGGGTCGACGATCTGGAGCGGCAGTGGCGCGAGCGTCCCGTCGAGCCGGCCCCCGCCGAACCGGAGCCCGATCCCGCCGAGATCCGCGCGCTCCGCGCCAGGATCCTCCAGCTGCAAGACATCGTGAGGGACAAGAACCTCGAGCTGGCGGAGCTGCGCCGGGGCCTGCGCGCCGCCAGCGCTGAACGGACGGGCCCGCAGGAGCCCGCCGATCGAGGTGCCGGCGAGGCTGCCGACGACCGCGACGATCGCTGGGAGGCCGACGATGACCCGGCGTCCGAGCGGCGCATCCTGGTGCCGATCTGGCGCCCCGCGCTCATGGCTGACATCGGCTCCCTCCCGGCCCATGTGGCCCGCGAGGCGCTCTGCACGACCGCCGAGCTCGCCGCCGGCGACGCGGCGACCTGGCGCGCGGTCAAGCGGGCCAAGGGGATAGCCACCCCCATCCTCATGGCCCGGATCGGCATCCACCACCGGCTCCTGTTCTGCGTCAACGACAGCTCGCTCGAGGTCGTGGAGCTGGTCACGCGTGAGAGCCTGCACGTCACGCTGAAGCGCTACGCGTAGCTCGCAAGCCGCGGGAAGCTCATCGCGGGCTGGTGAGCACCCGTCGCTGTAAGCCCTTGGAGCTCGATGATCGAGGCGTGAAGCTACGCCCGGAGCGATGAGCATCAAGTCGGTGGGACGGCCGAAGCTCTATCGCATAGATGAGCATTAGCTGGTTATCAACATCAATGCTCAAGCATGCGTCTGGATCCGCCCATGCTATCGACGCTCATGACAATTAGCATGGACATGGTTCGGGCATCGACGCTCAGCCGGGGACACGCGACTGCGAGCGTGTGATCGCGCACCAAACCTCACGCGCCGGTCAGCGGCGCACCGGGCGTTCAAAGTAGAACACGGTGATCGAGACGCAGTGAAACTCGCTATCGCTCGATTGCGTGACGACGAACTCGGTCACGATCAGCTGCGGGTTCGCCGCCATCCACTCGGTCACGGTCTCGCCGAGCTGCGCACGGGGGGCGAACATCGTCGCCGAGAAGACCTTTACACCATTGAACTGGAGGTCGGGTCGGACGACGAGCCCTGGCATTTGAGCCAGCGTACTCCTAAATGGCATGGCGCGTGGCATCGAGGAGGCGCGCCGCGAATTCTACGCGCGGTTCTACGATGAGCATCAGACGACTTATTATACAAGAGCTCATGAGTATCGGATTGCAATCACGCTCCAAGCTCCTCGGGGGTCTCAGCGCTTGCGGCGCGCGGTGGACTGGACCTTGCGCCGGCGCAGCCGGGTGGCTTCCTTGAGCCGGCGCTCGGTGCGCTCGATCGCCTGCAGCTGGCTGTGCTTGGCGCCCATCCCGCTGCGCTGGACGTAGCTGCCGTCGGGCTGCATGTCCCACGCGCCGCGCTGATCGGTCAGCTGGGTGTCCAGGATGTGGCGCAGCTCGGCCTGGAGCCGGGGATCTTCGATCGGCACCAGGACCTCGACGCGCTTCTCGAGGTTGCGCTGCATCGCGTCCGCCGAGCCGATGTAGTACTCGGGCCGGCCGCCGTTGTGGAAGTAGTAGATCCGCTCGTGCTCGAGGAACCGGCCGATCACGCTGACGACCTTGATCGTGCTCGACACGCCGTCGAGGCCGGGCCGGAGCCGGCAGGTGTCGCGGACGATGAGGTCGATCGTGACGCCGCGCTGCGACGCGCGGTACAGCGCGCGGACGATGTCGATGTCCTCGAGGCCGTTGAGCTTCCACTGGATGTGGCCGCGGCCGCCGCCGCCCAAAAGCGCGATCTCGCGCTCGATCTTCTCGAGCAGCGCCGCCTTGAGCTGCTTGGGCGCGACGAGCAGCTTGCTGTACTTGCGGCGCGGCTTGTAGCCGGTCGTCAGGTAATTGAACAGCTCCGTGAGGTCGCGGCCGATCGCGTCGTCACAGGTGAACAGCGCGAGGTCGGTGTAGAGCCGCGCGGTGCCCGCGTGGTAGTTGCCGGTCGCCAGGTGGGCGTAGCGCCGCAGGCCGTCGTAGTCGTTGCGGACGACCAGGATGATCTTGGTGTGGGTCTTGAGGCCGACGACGCCGTAGGTGACGTGGATGCCGGCGCGCTCCATGCGCGTCGCCCACTTGATGTTGGCCTCCTCGTCGAACCGGGCCTTGAGCTCGAGGACAACGGCGACCTGCTTGCCGTTGCGCGCCGCGCGCACCAGGTGCTTGATGACGTCGGAGTCCTTCGAGGTGCGGTACAGCGTCATCTTGATCGCGCGGACCTTGGGATCGTCGGACGCCTCGCGCAGGAACCGCTCGACGCTCTGCTGGAACGACTCGAACGGGTGGTGCACCATCAGGTGCTTCGCGTCGCGGATCGCGTGGAAGATGCTGCCGTCGGTCAGGAGGTCGATCGGCGGGACCGGCGCGTGCGGCGGATCGCGGAGCTCCGGGATGTCGAGCGTCGCGATCTCCATCAGGTCGCGCTGCCCGAGCATGCCTTCGGCCTCGAACACGTCGGCTTGCTCGTCGAGGCCGAGCTCGGCGGCGAGCCGCCCGCGCAGCGCGGCCTGCATCGCCTTGTCGACCTGGAGCCGGACGACCGGGGCGAACCGGCGCTCGCGCAGCTCGATCTCGATCATCTCGAGCAGGTCCTCGGCCTCCTCCTCGTCGCGCTCGGTGATCGCGTTGCGGGTGACCCGGAACTTGGAGCACGCCTCGAGCTCCATGCCGGGGAACAGGAGGTCGAGGTTGTTCGCGATCACGTCGGCGAGGTCGACGAACGTGCGCGATGTTCCGAGCCGGAGGTAGCGCGGGGTGCCGCCCGACGACGGCACCTTGACGCGCGCGAGCAACGGCTCGCTGTCGTTCTCGTAGCGCAGCGAGACCAGGAGGTTCAAGGACAGGTTCGAGACGAACGGGAACGGGTGCGCCGGATCCATCGCCTGCGGGGTGACCAGCGGGAAGATGTTGTGCAGGTAGTGCTCGCGCACCCACGCCTGTTGCTGCGGATCGAGCTCCTTGAACGGCGCGATCCACACGCCGACCGCGCGAAGATCGCCCAGGAGCTTGTCGATGATCAGCTGCTTGCGCGCCTCGAGCCTCGTGATCAGCTCGAGGCAATCGACGATCTGCTGCTGCGGCGTGCGCCCGTCCGGGGTGACCCGGTGGAGCTGCGCGCCGACCTGTTGCTTGAGCCCGCCGATGCGCTTCTGAAAGAACTCGTCGATGTTCGAGCTGACGATCGAGATGAACTTGACCCGCTCGAGCAAGGGGATCCGCTCGTCCTCGGCTTCATGCAGCACGCGCCAGCAAAAGTTCAGGTAAGTGAGCTCACGGTTAAGGTAAAGCTCGGGCGAGCCGAGGTCCGTGGGGACGATCTCACCGAGCGACGGCGCGGGTGGAGTCCGGCCTGCGACATCGACCGACCGCAGCACCACCCGCTCGCGCGCTTCGGGTTGCTCGGGGACGAGCTCCAGGCGGTGTACACCTGATACCTCGTTCGAGAACACCGGTCGTTCCGCGGACATGAGACTCGAGTATACCGCGCCCAGGCCCGGATGGTCGCCGGGGCCCACCGAACAATCCCTTGTAGTTACAGGGTACTAGATTTATCAGACGGCCCTCGTGCCGGCGGGACCTCGCTCGCCCCGGTCAGCACATCGAAGGCCGTCCGGCCGGTCCCCTGATCGAGCCAGACCCGATCGTGGGTGACGCTGCCCGCCCGCACCGGCACCTCGCCGAGCTCCCGAGCCCACAGCGCTCGCCCTGAGCGGAGGTCGATCGCCACGAGCTGGTGCCAGTCGGGCCCGGACACGACCTCGTAGGACCGGACGTGGTCGGTGAGCGTGATCGGGCTCGCCGGATCGTCGACGATCGGCCCGTGCTCGGGCGCGAGCCGCATGCCCCCCAGCTTCGAGGCGTCGTGCATCGCGAGCGCGAACAGCTCGGCGTGGCCGTCGCGGACGACGCGCACCGACACGGCGGTCGGGCTCCAGGCGATGCCCGGCGTCCCCGGATGGCCGGCGTAGTGCGGGACGAGCGCCTGCCACGCCACGGCGTCGCCGTCGCGCAGCTCGACGAAGGCGCGCTCCCCACCCGCCTCGGCGCGGACGACCAGCGCGCGGCGGGAGTCGATCGCGATCGTATCGATCACGGCCCCGGCGGCCGGCCGGGCGTGCACGATGTACCAGACACCGACCGCGGCCACGGCGGCCCCGACCGCCACGAGAGCGGGGCCGAGCCAGCCGAGGCGCGATCGCACCATGGCGCACACCCTAGCAGACGCGCTCGATCACGGCGCGATGGCGCGCTGCCAGGCCGCTGCGAAGATCTCGTGCAGCGGGCGGAGCGGCAACAGGCGGCCCAGCGGCGCGGCGAGGGCGCCGTTCACCATGCGGGCGTCGTAGAGCGGCAGCTTCTGGTGCTCGACGGCGGGGTGCGGCGGGAACAGCTGCTCCCACGGGCTGTCGAGCACGAACTTGCGGTTGGCCCGCGGGTGCTTCTGCTCGAGCACGAGCCCGGCGGTGACGAGCGCGGCGGCGGCCTTCTTGTGCTTGGTCTGCGTCCAGTCGTTGAGCTCGCGCGTCGGCGCGTCGCCGCAGTCGACCAGCGCCAGGAGCTGGAGGTACAGCGTCGCGGCGTCGCGATCGAGCTTGTGGCGAGCCGCGACCTCGTCGACGAGCGCCGGCGCCGAGTGCCGCGGATCGAGCTCGGAGCGGCCGGCGGGGACCGGCGTCAGGGCCGCGCGGGCGACGAGCGCCGCGACGCCGGGCGACAGCGCGGCCTGCCACACGTGGTAGAGCCCCGACCACGGGAACGTCTGCATCGGATAGTGCAGCTCGGCGGCGTCCCGCGCGCGGGCGAGGTTGTCGGGGTCGGCGGCGGTGATCCGGCCGGGGCGGAAGTAGACGTAGCCGTGCGCGACGATGATCGCGCCGTTGTCGACGCCGTGCTGCGACGGGTTCGACTGGTACCCCGGCGCGACGTAGGGCTTGCCTTCGATCTTCAGCGCGCGCGATCCGCCGAACAGCAAGAGCTCGGGGTTGGCGAGCCGGGCCAGGATCTTGGCATGCAGCCTGGGCACGCCGAGGCGGCGCGGATCGACGGCGGGGAGGTAGGTCCCGAGGAGACACACCGCTTGCATCCCCGCGAGCAAGGCATCGCCGTTGAACGGCGTGCGATCCGAGGTCGTCTTCGGCGGGCCTTCGTGGTTCGAGTACCACCGGGCATCGACGTCATACGTCGAGGGTCGATCGGCCAGCGCGTGGTCGATCTGCTCGATGTTGAACGGCATGATGATTCGCTTGAGCTCTTCGAACACATCCATCGTTCGTACCTCGGCGTACCTCGTTCGTACCCTCGTTCGTCCCGGCGTTCGTCCTCATGCGTCACGTCTCGCTGACGGGCTTGCCACCCGCCGGCGGGTTCGAGTGGTCGAACGGCTTGGGCCGCGAGAGCCCGCCCGCCACCGGGGCCTTCGCCTGCACCAGCACGCGCCGGCCAGAGCCAAAAAACACCGTGATCTTGCCGGGCTCGGCGATCTCGATGACCCCCTGGCCAAAGCTTGGGTGATCGATCCGCTCGCCGACCTCGTAGAGCTCGCTCGCCCGGTACGGCTTGGCCGGACGCGAGAGATCCGCGGCTACCGCCGGCTTCTCGAACCGCTCGACGGGAGCCTTGGGCTCGCGCGGCGGCCGGATGGCGGCCGGCAGCTTCTTTTCTGCGGGGGCATTGTGCGGTGACTTGTAGCGATGGTCCCCGCCGCACTGCTTGCAGTGAACCTTGACGATTTTATCGCCGATCTTCGCGACGACGACGTGCCAGACGTCGCCGCACTTCGAACACAGCGCTTCGACATCGGCGCCAACTCCTGCTGACATGGACTCGCGAGCATACCAGCTTGCGCTGCCAAGGGAGGCAACGTGCTCTAATGTAGAGACATGAGCCTGGCGGCAGCCGATGCTCTCGTCGCGGAAGCGAACGAGCTGTTTCGCGCCGAACAGTTCGTAGATGCCGCCGTGAAGTTCGAGCGCGCGGTGCAGGTGTTTCCCCAGCATCCGGGGGGCTGGAAGGGCCTGGGCCACGCGCTCTTGTGCCTGGGGCGGGTTCATGAAGCCGCCCGCGCCTTCGATCGCGCGATCGGCCTCAAGCCCGACAGCGCGACGGCGCTGTGGGGAGGTGCGGTCGCGCACGCCGAGGTCGGCAACAAGGTCGTTGCTCAGAACTACTTGCGCCGCACCCTGGCGCTGCAACCCACGTGGATCGAGATGGCGCGCTCGGTCGCGCACCTCGCGCCATTCCTCCAGGTGTCGACCCGGGCCGCCGATGCGATGCGCGCCGCGCTCGGCACGTTCTCGACCCGGACGTACCACCGCGCGAGCGACGAATCCCTGGCGATCGAGATCGGCCGGTTCCTGAACCAGCCCAAGCTCGGCTACTGGACCTACGCGACGATCGGGCTCACGAACACAAAGTGGCCGGAGACCGGCCGGCCGCGCATCGAGCTCTTGCTCGGCAGCACGGTCGACGCCGAGGTCTGCGGCCAGATCCTGGCAAACCTCGCGTTTCACCTGGCGGATACCGGGTTCTTTCCCGAGCCGGGCGTCATGGTGCGCGACGTGATCGGCGCGCTCGCGGCCGGGGACCTCTCGGAGCGCCTGCCGCATGTCTACATCATGGTGCCCAGGCCGTGGAAGCTCACCCTGCCGCTCGACGCGGGCCCCCCACCACTCACGGTGGCGCAGGTCGTCCCGGTGAGCGAAGCCGAGTACCTGACGTGGCGGAGCGATGTCGCCGGCTTCGAAGCCGGCCTGGCCAGGCGCGGGATCGATCTCCTGGACCTCACGCGGTCGGGGTAGCAATCCTTCGCACACGCGCCCCGACCCGGAGGCTTCCGGAACACCCTAGAAGGCTTGGAAAACCCAGCACGTTCGAGCCGAAGTGCCTTCACGGCGGGAGCCTTCCGGAGTGCCTGGCAGGCGGCGATGGCCCCGGGACATTGTAGAAACGCGAAGTCGGCTTGTCAGCGTGCCCACCGGCATGACACAAACAAGCCCTATGAAGCGCCTAAGCTCGGTCGCGTTGGTCTCACTCCTGGCACTGGTTGGTTGCGATAACGCGTCTCGGCTCGACAAGGCGACGAAGGAGCCGCCCAGGACCCCGCCGCCCAGCGCGGTGGAGCCCGTCAAGGCGGATCATAGCGGGAGCCTCGAGGAGCGGGTCGCTCGCCTCGAGGACAACTTTGCGAAGTACGGCGAGACCCTCGAGTGGGTCAGCAACATCAAGCGCCAGCAAGATCAGCAGCAGAAGGCGCAGCAGGAGCAGCAACAGCGCAACGAGCCCGACCCCGATGGCGTGTTCGCGGTCGACGTCGCGCCCGACATCAAGGCCGGCCAGGTCGAGGGTTCCCCGCAGGCCCTCGTGACAATTGTCGAGGCCTGGGATTTTGCTTGACCCTTCTGCCAGAGGGTCAGTTCGACCCTCGACGAGCTCATCAAGGAGTACGACGGCAAGGTTCGCGTCGTGTTCAAGAACATGGTGGTGCATCCGCAGGTCGTGACGGACGCACACAACGCGGGGTGTGCCGCCGCCAAGCAAGGCAAGTTCGTCGCGTTCAAGAACGCGTTCTGGGAGAAGGCGTTCCTGCCGTACCAGTCGGCGCGCGATCCGTCCAAGCTCGGCGTCGAGAACATCATGGCGATCGCCAAGGATCTCGGGCTCGACACCGCCAAGCTCAAGGCCGACATGGATGGCCCGGACTGCAAGGCGCAGGTTGCCAACGACATGGCGGAGCTCGCGAAGTTCCACGTCAGCTCGACGCCGTCGTTCTTCATCAACGGCCGGTTCCTGGGCGGCGCGCTGCCCAAGAGCGAGTTCAAGAAGATCATCGACGATCGCCTGAAGGTCGCCGAGGCCTCCGGGGTCCCGGGTGCCGACTATTACGAAAAAGAAGTGATGGGTAAGGGCGAGAAACAGTTCCGCTCGAAGATGGATCCCAAGCCGAACTGACTTGCCGATTGGCCGCGGGGTTGGCAGGCTCCCCGCCCATGAAGCTCATCACTAGCTTGGCGCTCCTCGCAGCTCTCGCCGGCTGCGAGTCGTCGAAATCACGCCTCGACACGGTCGCCGCCAAGGACAAGCCGGCGCACGCGGCGGAACCCGCGCCGTCCCCCACGCCGCCGCCGTCGGCGGCCCTCAAGATCGACCGCAGCGGCTCGGTCGAGGACCAGCTCAAGCGGCTCCAGGATGCGTACGATCGCAACGTTGAGGTGCTCGATCTCCTGAACAAGGAGCTGGCCCAGCAGAAGGCGCAACAGGCCGCGCAGGAGCGCGACGTGCCGGATCCGGACGCGATGTTCGCGGTCAACGTCGCCGGCGACATCAAGGCCGGTCAGGTCGATGGCCCCGCCAGCGCGCCGGTCACGATCGTCAAGGCGTTCGACTTCGCCTGCCCGTTCTGCCAGCGCGTCGTGGGGACGATGAAGGAGCTGGTGAAGGAGTACGACGGCAAGGTTCGCGTCGTCTACGCCAACATGCTGGTGCATCCGCCTGCCAAGCCGGCGCACCTCGCGAGCTGCGCGGCGGCCAAGCAGGGCAAGTACATGGCCTTCAAGGACGCGTTCTGGGACAAGGGCTTTGGTCCGTACTCGGCGTCGGGCGGGCAGGACACGGCCAAGCTCGGCGAGGACAACATCCTGGCGATCGCCAAGGACCTCGGGCTCGACACGACCAAGCTCAAGGCCGACATGCACAGCCCCGAGTGCGAGGCGCGCATCGAGACCGACCTGCAGGAGTTCACGAAGTTCCACGTCAACGCGACCCCGACGTTCTTCATCAACGGCAGGGTCATCGACGGCGCGCAGCCCAAGGAGACGTTCAAGAAGGTGATCGACGAACAGCTGAGGCTCGCCGAGGCCTCCGGGGTGCCGGGCGCGGAGTATTACGACAAGGTCGTCCTCGCCAAGGGCGAGAAGCAGTTCCGCTCGAAGATGGATCCCAAGCCGAACTAGCTTGCCGATCGAGGGAGGGGTTGGCACCCTCCTTCCACCATGAACGTCATCAACCGCCGGGCGATGCTCGCCGCGGCGATCAGCGGCCTCGCCGCCCTCGGCGGATGCCATCCGCCGCCTCCGCACGGCACGCCGGCCAATCACGAGGAGCGGCTCGCGCGGCTCGAGCAGGCCTACGCCAGGAACGCCGAGGCGCTCGAGTTCCTCCGCAAGGTGTACGAGCAGCAGAAGGCGCAGCAGGAGGCGCGGGACACCGACGAGCCGGACCCCGACGCGACGTTCGCCGTGAACATCGCCGAGGACGTCAAGGCCGGCCAGGTCGACGGTTCTCCGCAGGCGCTCGTGACGATCGTCGAGGCCTGGGACTTTGGTTGACCGTTCTGCAGGAGGGTCAGTTCGACCCTCGAAGAGCTGACGAGCGAATACCACGGCAAGGTTCGCGTGGTGTTCAAGAACCTGGTCGTCCACCCGCAGATCGTGATGGTCGCGCACAAGGCGGGCTGCGCCGCCGCCAAGCAAGGCAAGTTCGTCGCGTTCAAGAACGCGTTCTGGGACAAGGCGTTCGACCCGTACGCCGCCGCCCATGATCCGTCCAAGCTCGGCGAGGGCAACATCATGACGATCGCCAAGGACCTCGGGCTCGACCCCGCCAGGCTCACGGCCGACATGAACAGCCCCGGGTGCGCGGCGCGGATCGAGGACGACATGGCCGAGCTGGCGAAGTTCCACGTCAACGCGACGCCGACGTTCTTCATCAACGGCAAGATCATCGACGGTGCGGTGGCCAAGGAGGAGTTCAAGAAGGTGATCGACGAACAGCTGAGGCTCGCCGAGGCCTCCGGGGTGCCGGGCGCGGACTATTACGACAAGGTCGTGTTCGCCAAGGGCGAGCGCCAGTTCCGCTCGAAGAAGACCCCCAAGCAACCCTGATCGGACCGCGGGCGGCGCAGGTTCGCGCGTCGCCGACGCCTCGTTCCATGGTCGTTCAATTCGACGGCGGCCCCAGGCGCTGGCCGGTCCCGGGCTGGTAGTCGACGATCTGCATCCGGAGATCGCCGTAGTCGGTCGTCGCCTTGATCTCGAGCGGGACCCGCCCGTCGTCGTTGCTGATCCACATGGTGAACATGCGCTCCGCCGAGTCGGGCTCGCGCGCGCCCTTGCGATCGAGCTTGTAGGTCTTGCCGTCGATGCGCAGCGCGGGCAGCGTGCCGAGCGCGGTGACGAGCCGCTCCTTGCCGTGGATCGTCACGTCGACGTGCCAGAGGAACCGGCTGCGAAACACCTCGAACGCGCGCGCCGTGCCCGGCGCGCCTTCCCAGCTGCGCAGCGCGAGCATGAACGCGTTGTAGTCCCACACGACCGGCTGGGAGACCGTCTGGGGCTCGGGGACCGGGGGCGCGTCGTTCACGTGGAACGTCACGGGGACGACGTCGCCGTCGCGGGCCCCCAGATCGACGATGGCATGCTCGATGTCGGTCTTGCTTCCGGAGGCGTATTCATCGGTCTGAAACCGCAGCGGCTGGCCGGTCGCGACGTCGATCCACGAGGTGAACCGGTCGTCGATCGTGGCGATGACCGCGGCCAGCCCGGTGGTCTTGGCGTGGCCCTGGACGACGATCGTCTGCTTGCCGGCGAGCGGCGCGAGCTCCCCGATCCCGAGCTCGTAGGTCGCCAGCTCGACGCCCCGCAGCGACAGCTTGTACTGCATGTGCTCGCCCGGCGTCGCGAGCGGCGGGCCACCGCTCAGCTTGCCGTCGGGGGAAGCCTTGGTGGCGGCGGCGGGCGGCGATGTGGGGGTGGCGGGTCCGGGGCCAGGCTGGGGACCGCAGGCGACGAAGATCAAGAGTGACGCGAGCACAACTCTTTGCACGGATCGAAGCGTAACCGGGCTCGGGCGGTTCGTCCGCTGTGAGGAACCAGCATCGGACCGGCAATCGGCCGGCACCGCGGGCACCGGCCGACATCCGGACACAGGCGAAGCATTGGCTAGTCCCTCGCAATTCCTGATGGACTCGGTCTGGTTCGAAAACGCCGGGGAACCGCTGCTTCGGCGCCCTTGGGTTCCGGGGCCATGGCTGGTAAGGTCCGCGCCACCTCGCCGGATTGGCGAGGAGAGGTTTCGATGGACACCAAGCACCTGGACCGGGTTGTCATCCGGTTCGCTGGCGATTCCGGTGATGGCATGCAGCTCACCGGGACCGAGTTTGCCAAGGCCGCTGCGGAAGCCGGCAATGACATCTCGACGTTTCCCGACTTCCCCGCGGAGATCCGCGCACCCGCCGGCAGCTTGTTCGGCGTGTCGGGGTTTCAGCTCCACTTCGCGTCGTCGGAGATCCACACGCCGGGCGACGCGCCCGACGTGCTGGTCGTGATGAACCCGGCGGCGCTCAAGACCAACCTGAAGGAGCTGACCGACCACGGCACCTTGATCGTCAACACCGGGGCGTTCATCGAGGCCAACCTCAAGAAGGCGGGCTACGCGGCGAACCCGCTCGAGGACGGCAGCCTCGGCAAGTACAAGGTCCACGCGGTCGACATCAACCACCTCACGATGGCCGCGCTCGACGGCAGCGAGCTGTCGAACAAGGAGAAGGGCCGGGCCAAGAACTTCTTCGCGCTCGGCCTCGTGTTCTGGATGTACGGCCGCGAGCCCGAGGCGGAGATCCGGCGGATCTACCAGCAGTTCGCCAAGAAGCCGGAGTTCGGCGAGGCCAACGTCAAGGTGTTCAAGGCCGGCTACCACTACGGCGAGACCGCCGAGGTGTTCCAGACCGTCTACAAGGTCCCGCCGGCGGTGTTCAAGCCCGGCATGTACCGCAACATCACGGGCAACGAGGCGATCGCGCTCGGCCTCGTGGTCGGCGCCGAGCTCGCCGGCAAGAAGCTGTTCTACTCGGGCTACCCGATCACGCCCGCGTCGTCGATCCTGCACTCGCTCGCCAAGTACAAGAACTTCGGCACGCTGACGTTCCAGGCCGAGGACGAGATCGCGGCGATGGGCGCGGCGCTCGGCGCGGCCTACGGCGGCTCGATCGCCGTGACGGCGTCGTCGGGGCCCGGCATCGCGCTCAAGGGCGAGGCGATCGGCCTCGGCATCATGACCGAGCTCCCGGTCGTGATCCTGAACATCCAGCGCGGCGGTCCGTCGACCGGCCTGCCGACCAAGACCGAGCAGTCCGACCTGAGCCAGTCGCTGTTCGGCCGCAACGGCGAGTCGCCGATGCCCGTGCTCGCGGCCAAGTCGCCGGGCGATACCTTCTACTGCGCGATCGAGGCGGTGAAGATCGCGACCCGCTACATGGTGCCGGTGATGCTGCTCAGCGACGGCTACATCGCCAACGGCAGCGAGCCGTGGCCGCTGCCGAACCTCGCCTCGCTGCCCCGGTTCGACGTGACGCACCGCACCGATCCGGAGAAGTACTTCGTCTACGAGCGCGATCCCAAGACGCTCGCGCGCGCCTGGGTCATCCCCGGCACGCCGGGCCTCGAGCACCGGATCGGCGGCATCGAGAAGGACGCGCTGACCGGCAACATCTCGTACGCGCCGGACAACCACGAGAAGCAGACCCACGTGCGCGCCGAGAAGATCGCGCGGATCGCCCAGGACATCGGCGAGCTCGACCTCGCCGGCGGTGAGTCCGGCGACGTGCTCGTGATCGGCTGGGGAGGCACGTACGGCGCGCTCCGGCAGGCCCAGCAGCAGCTGGCGGCGCAGGGCAAGAAGGTCAGCCACGCCCACCTGCGCTGGCTGTCGCCGCTCGAGCCGGGCCTCGCGAAGATCATCAAGAACTTCCGGCGCGTGATCGTCGCCGAGCTCAACATGGGCCAGCTGCGCCAGGTGATCCGCGCGACGTTCCTCATCGACGCGATCGGCCTCAACAAGATCCAGGGCCTGCCGTTCAAGGTGCGCGAGGTCGTCGATGCGATCGAGAAGCAGCTCGCCGCCGGACCTACCGAGTCAACCTCCGTCGCCAGCCAGCCGCAGGCGATCGCGTAGCGTAAAGGAAAGTCATGTCCGAAGCAGTCAAGATCAAGCTCTCCAAGAAGGATCTCGAGTCCGATCAGGACGTGCGGTGGTGTCCGGGGTGCGGTGACTACGCGATCCTCGCGACGGTCCAGCGGACGCTGGCGCAGCTCAGCGTCAAGCGCGAGAACACCGTGTTCATCAGCGGGATCGGCTGCTCGAGCCGGTTCCCGTACTACATGAACACCTACGGCTTCCACACGATCCACGGCCGCGCGCCGACGATCGCGTCGGGGCTCAAGATCACGCGGCCCGACCTCGACGTCTGGGTGATCACCGGCGACGGCGACGGCCTGTCGATCGGCGGCAACCACATGATCCACGCGCTCCGGCGCAACATGGATCTCAAGATCATCCTGTTCAATAACCAGATCTACGGCCTCACCAAGGGCCAGTACTCGCCGACCTCGGCGGCCGGCACCCGCGCGCCGTCGACGCCGACCGGGTCGATCGACCACCCGCTGAACCCGATCTCGCTCGCGCTCGGCTCCGGGGCGACGTTCATCGCGCGCGCGGCCGACACCGACGCCAAGCTGATGGGCACGATCCTCATGGAGGCCTACAAGCACAAGGGCGCGGTGTTCATCGAGATGCTGCAGAATTGCCCGGTGTTCAACGACGGCGTGTGGGAAGGCGTCAAGGACGATCCGGCGGGCAAGCAGATCTCGCTCGTCAACAACAAACCA
>Ga0308175_100000893_pt1 | contig 19733 bp, 18 predicted proteins | sample PhyCR1_3_FD_203893 | JGI IMG/M metagenome (GOLD analysis project Ga0308175, IMG submission 203893) | Soil microbial communities from UC Gill Tract Community Farm, Albany, California, United States - DLSLS.C.R1 | ecosystem: Environmental > Terrestrial > Soil > Agricultural land | place: USA...
AGGTCGTGGACCGGGGAGCTCATGAAGACCAGCCACACGCCGACCCAGACGAGCTTGCGCAGCAGCTCCCGGCGGTTGCGGGGCGGTTGTCCCAGACCCGTCGGGTGCTCCGGGCCGCGCGGTCGGCCCTCGGTCGTCATGGCGCTCACGCCTTCAGCGTGTCCTTCCGGTACAGCCAGGCCGCGCCACCCGCGAAGAGGACGAAGTAGACGGCGAGGACGGCGATGTCCGTGGTGTGCGGGGCCTCGCTCTGTTCGATCGCCCGCCCCAGTGCAGCGTACGCGTGCGTCGGGAGCCACTTGGCGATGTCCTGCAGGATCCGCGGGAAGGTGGTGGAGGGCATCCACAGGCCGCCGAGGATCGACAGACCGAAGTAGACGATCATCGTGATCGGGCGGACCGCGTCCCCGGAGGCGACGTAGCCGATGGCGACGCCGAGCGCGGCGAAGACCAGGCTGCCCGCCCAGATGACCCCGGTGAGGGCGAGCCACTGCCAGGTGTCCAGGCGCACGTCCTTGAAGACGGCGGCGACGACGAACACCACGATGATGGACGGCAGGCTCACCACGGCCGCGCTCGCGGTCTTGGCGAGGACGTAGCCGCGCCCGGGCAGCGGGGTCAGCCTGAGCTGCCGCACCCAGCCGTTCTCGCGCTCCTTGGCGATGCGCTCGCTGTTGCCCATGAGGACGGCGGTCAGGGCGCCGAAGGACGCCATGGAGACCATCAGGTAGGTGGCGACGGTCAGGCCGGTCTCGTCGACCTTCTCGCCGGAGCCGGCGCTGCTGGAGAAGATCAGGTAGATGAACGAGGGATAGAGCACCGAGAAGAACAGGAACTTCTTGTTCCGCAGGGAGCGGGTCAGTTCCAGCTTGATCAGTGCCCGCGTAGCGGATGTGTTCAGCATGACTGCTTGGCCTCCTCGGCCTCCGTGATGGCGACGAAGGCCTGCTCCAGGCCGAGCCCGGCGACCTCGAGGTTGCGGGGGTAGACACCGAGGCCGTACAGGGCGTGGACGGTGGCGTCGGCGTCGGAGGACTGGATGCGGACGGTCTGCCCGGAGACGTCGAACGACGTGAGGAAGGGAAGGTCGCGCAGGGCCGCCTCCTCGATGCTCCCCTCCAGGTCGAAGGAGATACGGCGGGCTCCGGCGCGGGCCTTGATCTCGGCCGCGGTGCCGTCGGCGAGGAGCCGGCCCCGGTGCAGCACCAGCACCCGGTCGGCGATGGCGTCGGCCTCTTCGAGGTAGTGGGTGGCGAAGAGGACCGTACGGCCCTGGTCGGCCTGCTCGCGCATGGTGGCCCAGAAGGCCTGGCGGGCGGAGACGTCCATGCCGGTGGTGGGCTCGTCCAGGACGATCAGGTCGCTGTCGCCGGCGGTGGCGAGGGCGAAGCGGACGCGCTGGGCCTGGCCGCCGGAGAGCTTGTTGACCTTGCGGTCGGCTATCTGCGTGATGCCGGCGCGGGCGAGGACGTCCGCGGCCTTGTACGGCTTCGGGTGCAGTGAGCAGGCCAGCTTCACCAGCTCGGCGACGGTGACCTCGTCCATCAGCCCGCCGCTCTGCAGCATGGCCCCGACCCGCCCGGCGACGATGGCCTCGCGCGGGCTGGTGCCGAAGACGCCGACCGTGCCGCTGTCGGGGTGCTTGAGCCCGAGCAGGAGGTCGAGCGTGGTGGACTTGCCCGCGCCGTTCGGGCCGAGAAGGGCGACGGTCTCCCCCGGGTACAGCCGGAGCGAGAGGCCGTCGACGGCCCGCACGCTCCCGTACGTCTTGGTCACCTGGTCGAACCCGACCACCGGGGTGGTGGTGGCCGGTGCCGCTGTCGTTGTCATGTCCCCATGCTGGCCGGGCGGGGCGGGGGCCCGGCAGTGTCGGCGGTCCTCAGTGCCGGATGACAGATGTCATGCGGTTCCGGTGACATGACGAAAGGGGGCGTCCGGCCTGCGGACGCCCCCCATGGCCTGTCCGGCCTCGCTAGCTCGGGTTCGTGTCGATGACCGCGACCCGGTTCGTCCGGCTCGTCAGCGCCTGACGCAGGGCGACGTACACGTCCTGGGGCGTGACCGCCGTCTTCTTGCCGTTGCCCCGGGTGATGAGCACGCCGTCGAAGGTCTGGCCGTAGAGCTGCTTCAGGGCGTCCAGGTCCGGCTTGTCGGTGAGCTTGCCGTCGGGCGTGGCCGCGACCCGGAGGAACTTCCACAACGACTTCTGCGGGCTCATCTGGATCGAGTGCACGGCGTCGGTCCGCACCGTCACGTTGGCCGACATCGCCGGCTCCGCGAACTCCTTCATCTCCCGGTCGACCTCGGCCTTGGACACCGTCGGCTGCTTGGTGGCGGTCGGGACCGCGACGGCGGGGGCGCTGTCGGTCTCCACCAGCGTGCGGTAGGCCTGTTCGACCGCCCGGGTGGAGCCGGCCGCGTCGATGGCCTTGCCCTCCTTGCCGTAGACGGCGACGGCCTTGCCGGCGCGGAACTGGATGCCGCCCTCGACCACGGAGCCGGAACCGCCGCCGGTCTGCTGGAGGGCTGCCTGCAGCTTCTCCTCGTCCACCGGCATGACCGGCTCGACCTCGCGCTTCTGCCCGAAGAGGGAGCCGATCACGGAGACCGGGTTGTAGTCGCTCTTGGCAGCGTCGCTCACCGTGGCCGCGAAGTCGAACTGCAGGCCCGCGTTGTCCGGCTCGACGGAGACGGTCTTGCCGCCCACGGCCAGCTTCAGCGGCTTGTTCACCCGCCCGCCGAAGGCGTCGTCGAGCTTCTTGACGGCCTCGTCGCGGGTGCCGCCGCCGATGTCGACGCCGAGCACGGTGGTGCCCTTGGGCACGTCGGTGTGGGCCATCAGCAGCCCGGCGCCGTAGGCACCGGCCGCGACGACGACCACGCCGACTGTGAGCAGCACCAGCTTGCTGCGGCCCTTCTTCTTCGGCCGGGCCGCCGCCTTGGGCTGCGGGGCCGGGTCGGGCAGCTTGGGTGCCTGGTGCGGCCCCGGGCCGTCGGTGGGGGTGCCGGGACCGAACGGGGAGTTCCCGGCGGACGGGACGACCGGAATGCCGCTGGTGACGGTGTGCCCGGAGACGTTGCCGGCGGCGCGGTATCCGGGCGTGCCCGGTTCGGGGGCCGGCTTCTGCGGAGTGAGGATCGCGGTGTCGTCGCTGAGGCCGCCGCCGGGGCCGGCGAAGGCACCGGGGGCCAGCGGGCCGCCCTGGTGGCCCTGGCCGTTCGCACCCCCGGGCAGCGGGTGACTGCCGGTGTCCCCGGGCAGCCGGTGACTGCCGGTGTCGCCGTAGCCGCCGAAGGACTCGCCCAGATCCCGGTCCAGGTCGCTGAGCGCGCTCCGGGGAGCGGCCGGCGGGATCATCGGCCCGTCGCCGGTGACCGGTCCGCTCGTCGGGCCCGCGGGGCCCTTGGGACCGCGGCCGCCCGGGCCGTTCGGCCCGTTGAAGCCGCTGGGGCCGCCCGGGCCGCCGAGTCCGCTGGTGCCGCCCGCGGGGCCGCCGCCGGGGCCGTCGAACCCGCTCGGTCCGCCCTCCGAGAAGAACGGCAGGTCGTCGCGGCTCGGCTCGTCGCCGCCGGTGCCGCCGGAGCGGGCGCCGCCGCGCGGGCCCGCGGTCAGCGCCTCGGTCACGTCGAAGGAGCCCGTGCCGCCGCCGTGGCCCGGGGCCACCGGGCCGCCGGTGGCGCCTGGCAGGCCGGATCCGTTGGTGCCGCCGGGGCGGGAGCCGCCCGGTGCGCCCATGGCGCCGACCACACCGCCGGGGCGGCCGCCGCCCGGGCGGGCGCCGGTGGCACCCGGCCGCGGGGCCGGTGCGGCGGGTGCGGACGGTGCGGCCGCCGAACCGCCGGGCTGCCCGGCGCCGTTCGTGCCGCCGCCGCCCGGACCGCCCTTGGGCGCGGACGACTTGCGGGGCGCGAACCAGTCGCTGGTCTTCTCCTCGGCCTGCGGCGCGGGCTCGGCGGGCGTCTCGACGGGCGCGGGCGCCGGGGCGGCCGGAGCCGGCCGCGGGTCGGACCCCGCGACGTCCTTGGCGCCCTCGGCGTCGCCGACGGGCTTGCGCACCACGACCGGCGGGATGGGCCGGGACCCGGGGATGTTGATCCGGATCCGGGTCGTCAGCGTGGTCTCGGTCTTGCGTTCCTCCGGCTGCGCGGCCGAACGGCCCGCGTCCGCACCGGCTTCGGAGGCGACGGGGGTTCCGTACGGAGGCGTCCCGGAGGGGTATGCGGCTCCGCCGCGCCCGTTGGGCCCGGAGGACGGAGTGTCAGTTTCACGACTCAAGGCAGGTTCTCCCGGTTGGCTCCACCGCCCGTTACGACCTCAGCGGGCAGTTCGGCGGCGCGCACCACCATACTGGCCACCTCTGGCGCGTATCCCATGACCGCTGAGGAAATGCACACCGGACTCGCACGTGCGCCGTACGGCGAAGTGGTACGTCACTTGCCAAGTCGGGCAGCGTCGCCGCCGGGTTGCCGTCCCGGGCCAAGGGTGGCGCAGATCACAGCCACCGCCATGCCGCCGAACAGGAACAGGTAGGAGCCGAGTCCGGCGCCGAACAGGAAGTCGCCCTCCGGGCGGCTGGCGGTGAGCAGGATGACGGCGATGATCCAGCCGGCCACCGGCGCCACCGCCCCGCCCCGGCCGCGCAGCGCGTAGGCGCCGCCGAGGAACAGCCCGGCCGCGCCCGCGAGGGCGAGCAGCAGGCCCCCGGGGAACCAGGCGCCCTGGACCAGGGCGCCGGCGAGGCCGACGACCGCGCCGAGCACGAACAGCCCGGCGTAGGCGGCGATCCGCCCGGCCGAGGGGCGCTGCAACGGCTGGGCCGGCACGGACCCGCGTCCGGCGGTGCTCATGACGCCTCCTCGGCGTTGCCGGTGACACCGGCGAACAGGTCGGTCTCCCCGGGCCTGGCGGTACCGCGCACCAACTCGTAGTACTCGGTGGTGAACAGCGGCTGCGCCAGCTCGTTGGAGAGCGCGAAGTAGGGTTCGGCCACCTCGATCTGGGTGGCGTGGGCGCGCATCGCGGCGGCCTTGGCCGAGGCGTGGGCGGAGCCGTCGACGGCGGTGGTGATCCGCTCGTCGTCGACCACTCCGGGCACGTCGGCCAGGGAGGCGCCCTTGGCGAACGACGGCGTGGGCAGTTCGTCCTGGAGGCGGGCGAAGGCGGCCTCGGCGACGGAGCGCGGGACGCGGTTCCAGTAGACCTTCTCGATCCGGTGCCCCTGTTCGGCCGCCAGTTCGACGGCGCGCATGGCGACGCGGTGGGCCTGGATGTGGTCCGGGTGGCCGTAGCCGCCGTCGTCGTCGTAGGTGACCAGGACCTGCGGGCGGATCTCCAGGATCACCTCCACGAGCGACCCGGCGGCGGTGTCCGGGTCGGCCTGCCAGAAGCAGCCGGAGTCCTCGTTGTCGGGGGTGCCCATCATTCCGGAGTCGCCGTAGCGGCCCGCGCCGCCGAGCAGCCGGAAGTCCGTCACGCCCAGCTCACGCAGGGCCGCGGCCAGCTCGCCGCGGCGGTGCGCGCCCAGCGCGGCGCCGGTCAGATGCCGCAGCTCGGGCGGGATGACCTCGCCCCGCTCACCGAGGGTGCAGGTGACCAGGGTCACATGGGCGCCCTCGGCCGCGTACCGGGCCATGGTCGCGCCGTTGTTGATCGACTCGTCGTCCGGGTGCGCGTGCACCAGCAGCAGACGCCGGTCGGGCAGTTCCGTCATGGGACCACCCTACGAGGCGCCGCGGGGCGGCGTTCGGAACCGGGCTCCCCTATCGGCGATCTCCTGATTTTCCCGATTCACGTGACTCGGGGCGCCCGCCCGCCCCTACCTTGATGAGCGATCGCGCTGTAGCGCAGGGTCACTGGGAACTACGGAGGGGCGCGGATGTCGGTGGACGGTGAGGCGGTGCGGGTCCGGGCCGGGGCGGCGCAGGCCGACGAGCCGGGGTGGGAGGTGGATCCGGACGACGACTGGGCGCTCGCCGTGGTGGCCACCGTGGGCCGGCAGTTGAGGCTCCGCCGGGAGGCGGCCGGGATGCGGGCCGGCGATTTCGCGGCGGCGGTCGGCTACGGCGAGGACCTCGTCTACAAGATCGAGGCGGGGAAGCGGATCCCCCGGCCCGAGTTCCTGGACACGGCGGACGAGGTGCTGGACGCCGGGGGCCTCATCGCGGCGATGAAGGAGGACGTGAAGAAGGTCCGGTACCCGAAGAAGGTCCGGGATCTGGCGGAGATGGAGGACAAGGCCGTCGAGATCGGCGTGTATGTGTGCAGCAGCATCCCTGGCCTGCTGCAGACGCCGGAGCACGCACGGGCGTTGCTGGAGTGCTGGCTTCCCGCCTACTCGCCGGAGGACCTGGAACGACGGGTGGCCGCCCGCATGGCCAGGCAGTGCATTTTCGAGCGATCGCCCGCGCCGGCCCTCGGGTTCGTGCTGGAGGAGGCGACACTGCGCCGCAAGGTTGGTTGCACAATGGTGCGGCGACAGCAGTTCGAGCGCCTGCTGGAGGTGGGGCGGCTGAACAACGTCACACTTCAGGTGATGCCGTTGGACAGCACACCGCACCCCGGCATGAGCGGCAGGATCGAGCTGCTGAAGTTCGAGGACGGCACGGCGGTGGGACGCGCCGACGGCATGTTCAACGGGCGGCCGGTCTCAAGCCTGAGGGAGCTGCGCATCCTCGAACTGCGGTACGGCACCGTCCGAGCCCAGGCTCTTCCACCCGGGGAGTCACTGGCCCTCATCGAGCAACTGCTGGGAGCGACATGATCCGCAAGTCCACTACCGGCGACGCCGAACTGGCGTGGTTCAAGAGCAGCTACAGCGATGGCCCCGACGGTGACTCCTGCGTCGAGATCGCGATAGCGCCCCGCACCGTGCACGTCCGTGACTCGAAGGACGTCGAGGGGCCGCGTCTCGCCTTCGCCCCCGCCGCGTGGTCCCGCTTCGTGCCGTACGCGGTCGAGGGCTGACCCGGCCACTGCCGCCGCCCGGACTCGGGCGCCGTCAGAACTTGATGCTGCCGATCATGCTGGCGACGTTGGTCGTCAGCTCGCTGATCGTGGGGGCCACGGTGGAGGAGGCGAGGTAGAACCCGAGCAGCATGCAGACGACCGCATGACCGCCCTTCAGTCCCGACTTCTTGATCAGCAAGAAGACGACGATCGCCAGCAGCACCACCGCCGAAATCGAGAGTGCCACGGCGGCTCACCTCCAAAAATCCCAGGGACGCGGGGGTTCGGACTATGGGGGTTGTGACCCGGTCGTATGCCGGGCGTCGATCCGTACGGCAAGTCCATGCGGACGCCAGCGGGTTCATACCCACTCAGCGGTAGTGATCATAACTATCCGTACTCGCGCATCGCTCGGCGCACGGCCGCACAAGGGGGCGCATGGCCAATATGGTCGGGGTATGACGACCGAGGCTCACTCCTTCCCCCGTCGGCACGCCCGCACGCAGCGGTTCACGCTCGGCGCGCCGCGTGCGTTCGCCGTGGCACCCGACGGTTCACGTGTCGCGTTCCTGCGTTCCAACTCCGGTACCGACCGGGCCAACTCGCTCTGGGTCCTGGACCCGGCGGACGGCTCGGAACGCCTGGCGGCCGATCCGGGCGCCCTGCTGCGGGGCGCCTCGGAGGAGCTCCCGCCCGAGGAGCGGGCGCGCCGGGAGCGCAGCCGGGAGGGCGGGGCCGGCATCGTCGGCCACGCCACCGACGCCGCCGTGGAGTTGGCGGCTTTCGCCTTGTCAGGGCGGCTTTTCACGGCCGAGCTACGGGCCGGCACGGCGCGCGAACTCCGGGTGCCGGGACCGGTGATCGACCCGCGCCCGTCGCCGGACGGACGGCACATCGCGTACGTGGCGCGGGGCGCGCTGCGGGTGACGGGCGCCGAGGGCGAGGGCGACCGGGCGCTCGCGGAGCCGGAGGCCGAGCAGGTGACCTACGGGCTCGCGGAGTTCATCGCGGCCGAGGAGATGAGCCGCAACAGGGGTTTCTGGTGGGCACCGGGGTCGGACCGGCTGCTGGTGGCGCGGGTGGACGACACGCCGGTGCGGCGTTGGTGGATCTCCGACCCGGCCCACCCGGAGCGTGACCCGAACCACGTCGCGTACCCGGCGGCGGGGACTCCCAACGCGGACGTACGCCTCTTCGTCCTCGGGCTCGACGGAGGGCGCACGGAGGTCGCGTGGGACCGGGCGCGCTATCCGTATCTGGCGCGAGTGCACTGGTCAGAGGCGGGGGCGCCGCTGATCCTGGTGCAGGCCAGGGACCAGCGCAGCCAGCTCTTCCTGGCGGTGGACCCGGACACCGGAGCGACCCGGATGGTGCATGCCGACGAAGATCCAACATGGCTGGAACTCTTCGCCGGTGTGCCCTGCTGGAGCCCGTCCGGGCAGCTTGTCCGGATCGCGGACGAGGGCGGCGCGCGGGTGCTGACGGTGGGCGAACGGCCGCTGACGGGACCGCAGTTGCATATCCGTTCGGTTCTCGATGTGACGGCCGACGATGTGCTGGTCACAGCGTCGGCGGGCGAGGAGGCCGCGTCGCCGGAGATCGGCGAGATCCATGTCTACCGGGTGAACGAGCTCGGCGTGGAGCGCGTGTCGCAGGAGCCCGGCGTGCACTCGGCGGTGCGGGCCGGGGACGTGACGGTGCTGGTGTCCGCCACGCCGGACAGTCCGGGGACCCGTGTCCAGGTACTCCGTGACGGAAAACGGACGGCGACTGTCACCTCGTACGCCGAAGATCCCGGTTTGTCCCCCCGCGTGACGCTCACCCAGGGGGGCGCACGCCGAATTCCGTGCGCCGTGCTTATGCCTACGGACTACCCCGGTGACACTCCCCTCCCCGTCCTCATGGACCCCTACGGTGGCCCGCACGGCCAGCGGGTGGTCGCCGCGCACAACGCGTACCTGACCTCGCAGTGGTTCGCCGATCAGGGGTTCGCGGTGATCGTGGCCGACGGGCGGGGCACACCGGGCCGCTCACCGGCGTGGGAGAAGGAGATCCGGGACGACCTCGCGGCCGTCGTGCTCCAGGACCAGGTCGACGCGCTGCACGCCCTCGCCCAGGACTTCCCGCTCGACCTCGGCCGGGTGGCCGTCCGGGGCTGGTCCTTCGGCGGCTATCTGGCCGCGCTGGCGGTACTGCGCCGCCCGGACGTCTTCCACGCCGCGGTGGTGGGCGCGCCCGTCACCGATCTGCGGCTGTACGACACCCACTACCAGGAGCGCTACCTCGGCCTGCCGGACGAGCAGCCGGAGGTCTACCGGCGCAACTCGCTGATCGACGACGCCGGCCTGGTCGACGCGGCCGAGCCGCACCGGCCGATGATGGTCATCCACGGCCTGGCGGACGACAACGTGGTCGTCGCCCACTCCCTGCGCCTGTCCTCCGCCCTGCTGGCCGCGGGCCGCCCGCACGAGGTCCTGCCGCTGTCCGGGGTGACCCACATGACCCCGCAGGAGACCGTCGCGGAGAACCTGCTGCGCCTGCAGCTCGACTTCCTCCGCCGTTCGCTGAAGCTCGCGTAGGCACGGCAACGGGCCGGGGGGACATGGCGCCCCCCGGCCCGTTTCACGGCACCCGCACGGCCGTACGCTGTTCAGCGTGCCCCGTCCGTATATCGGTACCGGGTCGGCCGAGTTGCCTGCGTGTTAAGGCAGTTGACGGGAGCTCACGGCGTCGCGGCGCACACCGAAGGCGGTGAGCAGCGCGGCCGCGGCCGTGATCCACTCGGTCGGTCGGGAAGCCTTCTCCTGCCGGGGGCCCTTCTACGTGTGCCGGTGTTCTACCGGCACACGCCAGTGACCATGACTACGGCCGCGTGACCGGGATTTGGCGCACGGCCGCACGAGGGGGCGCACGGCCGATGTGGCCGCGGTACGACGACCGGGCCCGACCGCTGCGCCCCGCTGGTACGGCTTCCGGTGGGCCGCCCGCCGCCGGGCGAGGGGGGCGTGGCCGGTACCCGGGTCAGGTCTGCCCCTCCTCCTCCGGCGGCACCCCCGGCCCCGGCGCCGGGCCTGTCACGGGCCGGGTCTCGGCGAAGTGGCAGGCCGAGTCATGGGCCGCCGGACCCGGTGCCTGACGGAAGACGGCCGGGACCGCCAGCGCCGGGACCTCCAGGGTGCACCGCTCCTGGGCCTTCCAGCAGCGGGTGCGGAAACGGCAGCCGGAGGGGATGTCCGTGGGCGACGGCACGTCACCGGAGAGGATGATCCGCTCGCGGTCCTCCCTGGCCTCCGGGTCGGGCACCGGGACCGCCGAGAGCAGCGCCTGGGTGTACGGGTGGGTCGGGTGGTCGTAGATCTCGGTGTCCGTGCCCGTCTCCACGATGCGGCCCAGGTACATCACCCCGACGCGGTCCGAGATGTGCCGGACGATCGACAGGTCGTGCGCGATGAACAGGTAGGACAGGTCGAACTCCGACTGGAGGCGGTCCATGAGGTTGATCACCTGGGCCTGCACGGAGACGTCCAGGGCGGAGACCGGTTCGTCGGCGACGATCACCTCCGGGCGCAGCGCCAGGCCCCGCGCGATGCCGATGCGCTGGCGCTGCCCGCCGGAGAACTGGTGCGGGTAGCGGTTGATGTGCTCCGGGTTGAGACCGACGACGTCCAGCAGCTCCCGGACCCTGCGCCGGCGGTCGCCCTTGGGGGCCGCCTCCGGGTGGATCTCGTACGGCTCCCCGATGATGTCCCCCACCGTCATACGGGGGTTGAGCGAGGTGTACGGGTCCTGGAAGACCATCTGGATGTTGCGGCGGACGGCCTTAAGGGCCCGGCCCGACAGCCTGGTGATGTCCTCGCCCTTGAACCGGATCGAGCCCGCCGTCGGCCGTTCCAGGTTGCACAGCATCTTCGCGACCGTCGACTTGCCGCAGCCCGACTCCCCGACGATGCCCAGGGTCTCGCCCCTGCACAGTGTGAAGTCGACGCCGTCGACCGCCTTCACCGCGCCGATCTGTTTCCGGAAGACGATGCCCCGGGTCAGCGGGTAGTGCTTGACGAGGCCGCCGACCTCCAGGACGGGCTCAGTGGTCGCGGTCATCCAGGCACTCCCTCCAGAAGTGGCAGGCGCTGCCGCGCTCCTCGGAGACCGGGTGGACCGGGGGCACGTCGGTGCGGCAGACGTCCCGGGCCATCGGGCAGCGGGGGTGGAAGGCGCAGCCGGGCGGGATGTGCGTCAGGCTCGGCGGCAGGCCCTTGATGGCGTACAGCTCCCGGCCCTTCAGGTCCAGGCGCGGGATGGAGTCCAGCAGGCAGCGGGTGTAGGGGTGCGCGGGCGCCTTGTAGATGTCGTACACGGGGGCCGACTCCACGATCCGCCCCGCGTACATCACCGCGATGCGGTCGGCCACGTCCGCGACGACCCCGAGGTCGTGGGTGATCAGGATCAGGCCCATCCGGTACTCGCGCCGCAGCTCGGCCAGCAGCTCCATGACCTGGGCCTGCACGGTGACGTCCAGGGCGGTGGTGGGCTCGTCGGCGATGATGAGCGCGGGTTCCAGGGCCAGCGCCATGGCGATCATGATGCGCTGGCGCATGCCGCCGGAGAACTGGTGCGGGTAGTCCCGCACCCGCTGCGCAGCGGCCGGGATGCGCACCCGGTCCATCAGCTCCACCGCCCTGGCCCGGGCGTCCTTCTTCGACATGCCCCGGTGCACCACGAACATCTCGCCGAGCTGGTCGCCCACGCAGAGCACGGGGTTGAGGGCGGACAGCGCGTCCTGGAAGATCATCGCCATCCCGGTGCCCCGGAGGCCGCGCCGCTCCTCCTCCTTCAGCCGCAGCACGTCCTGGCCCCGGAAGAGGATCTCCCCGCCCGTGATCCGGCCCGGGGGCATGTCGAGGATGCCCATCACGGCCTGCGCGGTCACCGACTTCCCCGAGCCCGACTCGCCGAGCACCGCCAGGGTCTCCCCCGCGTCGACGGCGTACGACACCCCGTTGACGGCCTTGGCGACCCCCTCCCGGGTCCGGAACTCCACGTGCAGGTCGCGCACTTCGAGCAGCATGTCGTCCGTCACCTCAGCTTCGGGTCGAGGGCGTCGCGCACCGCGTCGCCGAGCATGATGAAGGCCAGGACCGTGACGGCGAGGGCGCCCGCGGGCCACAGCAGCGCGTGCGGGGCGTTGCGGACGTAGGGCGAGGCGGCGGAGATGTCGATGCCCCAGGAGACGCTGGGCGGCTTGAGGCCGACGCCGAGGTAGGACAGGGTCGCCTCGAGCGCGATGTACGTGCCGAGCGCGATGGTCGCGACGACGATCACCGGGGCGACGGCGTTCGGGGCGATGTGCCGCAGCAGGATCCGGGAGTGGGAGGCGCCGAGGGCGCGGGCCGCCTGGACGTAGTCGTTCTGCTGGACGGTGATGACCGAGCCGCGCGCGATCCGGGAGATCTGCGGCCAGCCCAGCAACACCATGAACCCGATGACCGGCCAGACCGTGTTGCTGGTGACCACGGAGAGCAGGACGAGACCGCCGAGGACGACCGGGATGGCGAAGAAGATGTCGGTGCCCCGGGAGAGCACCGAGTCCCACACGCCGCCGAAGAACCCGGCCAGGGCGCCCAGCACCGACCCGAGCAGCGCGACCCCGAGAGTGGCGCAGACGCCGACCGTGACGGACGTACGGGCGCCGTACACGGTCCGGGTGTAGACGTTGCAGCCCTGGCCGTCGTACCCGAAGGGGGCGCCGGGGCCGGGGCCGTCCTGGGCCTTGGCCAGGTCGCAGCTCAGGGGGCTGCCGGGGGCGATCGCCGAGGGCCACAGGGAGATGAGGACCAGGAAGAGGATGACGAGGGCGGAGACCAGGAAGACCGGGTTGCGGCGCAGGTCCCGCCAGGCGTCGGACCACAGCGAGCGCGGCCTGCCGGTGTCCGTCGCGCCCCCGGGGCCGCCCGAGGCCCGTTCGAGCGTCGTCGCCTCACTTGCCGCTAGGTCCATGGCGCCGCCCATGCCGGTCGCGGCGATCGCGCCGTCCTGTTCAGGCATAGCGGATCCTCGGGTCGAGTACGGCGTACAGGAGGTCCACGAGCAGGTTGGCGACCAGGAAGACCAGTACGAGCACGGTCACGAAGCCGACGACCGTCTGGGTGTTCTGCCGCAGGATGCCCTGGTAGAGCTGGTAGCCGACGCCGTGGATGTTGAAGATCCGCTCGGTGACGATGGCGCCGCCCATCAGCGCGCCGATGTCGGCGCCGATGAAGGTGACCACGGGGATGAGGGAGTTGCGCAGCAGGTGCCGGGTGATCACCCGGTGCCGGGGCAGCCCCTTGGCCACGGCCGTGCGCACGTAGTCGGCCCGCTTGTTCTCGGCGATGGAGGTGCGGGTCAGCCGGGTGACGTAGGCGAGCGAGACGGAGGCGAGGACCAGGCCGGGGACGATCAGCTCGTCGAAGGTCGCGGCCGGGGAGACGGAGGGTTTGATCCAGCCCCACTCGACGCCCAGCAGCAACTGGAGCAGCAGACCGGTGACGAAGGTGGGCACGGCGATGACCACGAGGGTGACGACGAGCACCGAGGTGTCGACGGGCCGGCCGCGCCGCAGCCCCGTGACCACGCCCAGGACGATGCCGACGACGATCTCGAAGAGGATCGCGACGATCGTCAGCCGGATGGTGACCGGGAACGCCGCCGCCATCAGCTCGGTGACCGGCTGGCCGTTGAACGCCGTCCCGAAGTCCCCGGTGAAGACGTTCCCCATGTAGGTCAGGTACTGCTGCCAGAGGGGCTTGTCGAGGCCGAAGTCCTTCTTGAGCTGGGCCGCCGTCGCCGGGTCGCAACTCCGCTCGCCGCACAGGCCGGCGATGGGGTCGCCCATGACGTTCACCATCAGGAAGATCAGCAGCGTGGCTCCGATGAACACCGGGACCATCTGCAGCAGCCGCCTCAGCACATAGCGCCCCATGACGGCTCAGCCGACCTTGATCTCGTTGTAGACCGGGACGCTGAAGGGGTTGAGCGCCACGTGGGACAGGCGCGCGGAGTAGCCGGCGCTGCCGTTCTGGTACCACAGCGGGATGGCGGCCATGTTGTCCCGCACCACGCCCTCCGCCTGCTGGAAGAGCGCGACCGAGCGGGCGGTGTCGGTCTCGGCGTTGGCCCGGTCGACGAGACGGTCGAACTGCTTGTTCGACCACGTGCCGTCGTTGGAGGAGGCTCCCGTGTAGTACAGCGGCTGCAGGAAGTTCTGGATCAACGGGTAGTCCATCTGCCAGCCGGCCCGGAAGGGACCGGGCATCTTGTGCCGGGAGATCTGGTTGCGGAAGTCGGCGAAGGTGCCGATCGGGTTGCCGACGCAGGCCCGGTCGTCGCCGAGGGCGTTGTTGATGGAGTTGCACACGGCGTCCACCCATTGCTTGTGCGAGCCCGAGTCGGCGTTGTAGGTGATCTTCAGCTGCCCGCCGGGGATCCCGCCGCCCTCCCGGACCAGCTTCTTGGCGCCGCCGGGGTCGTAGTCGCAGGCGTGGCCGCACAGGCCGGACTGGTAGCCGCCCTTCGTGCCGAGGACCGGGGAGGTCCAGTCGGTGGCCGGGGTGCGGGTGCCGCGGAAGAGGGTCCGGGTGATCTGCGCGCGGTTGATCGCCATGGACAGGCCCGTGCGCACCTTCCGCGCCCCGTCGGTGTTCCACTCGCGGTCGTAGAACGGGAAGGCGAGGGTCTGCAGGATGCCGGCCGGGGTGTTGATGTAGCGGCCGTCGAGGTCGGTCCTCACGTTCTTGAGCTGGGTGGCGGGCACGTCGTCGACCAGGTCGAGGTTGCCGGCCAGCACGTCGGTGTACGCGGTGTTGTTGTCCGTGTAGACCAGCAGGCTCACGCCCTCGTTGCGGGCCCGGTCCCGGCCCGGATAGGCGTCCCACTTCTCCAGGGCCATCGCGGAGCCCTTGGTGTACGACCGGATCCGGTACGGCCCGTTGCCGACCGGCTTGCCCACCCAGGCCGCGTGGTCGGTGAAGAACGCCCTCGGGAGCGGGGCGAAGGCGACGTAGCCGAGGGTGTCGGGGAAGCCGGAGAACTTCTGGTTGAGCCTGACGGTGAAGGTCAGGGGTCCGGTGACCCGGAGCCCCGACAGGGTGTCCGCGGTCTGCCTGCCGCTGTCGGGGTGGACCTTGCCGTAGCCCTCGATGTAGCCGAAGAAGTACGCGTTCTTCTGGTTGTTGCGCAGGCTCGCCCCGTAGTTCCAGGCGTCCACGAAGGACCTGGCGGTCACCTTCTCGCCGTTGGAGAAGGTCCAGCCGTCCCTGACCCTGACCGTGAAGTTCCTGGAGTCCGTGGTCTCGATGCTCTCGGCGAGCATGTCCTTCGCCTGGCCGGTCCTCGGGTCGTACCGCTTCAGGCCCCGGAAGATCATGTCGAGCACCTTGCCGCCCTGCACCTCGTTGGTGTTGGCCGGCTCCAGCGGGTTCTGCGGGTCGCCCCAGGAGGAGGTCAGCACCCCGGCGCCGCCCGCGCTGCCGGCGGCGCCCCCGCAGGCCGTCGCGGCGAGGGCCAGCACCACCGCGCCCGCGGCCCGTCGGGCGTGCCCGGCTCCGCGCATCGGCACCTCCTCCTGATACACAATCAGACATATCACACGAAAAGGCATATAAAACTCACGCCTCGCGGCGGATTCCCCGATCCCCTTACTGATCGACGGATCAGCAGGCAGACTCACGGCATGGTCGATCGCGTATTCGCCGACGTGGAACTCGCTTCGCTGTACGACAGGTTGAACGCCTGGGGCCCAGCCGACGACTTCTATCTGGGGCTCGTCATGGAGGCGGAGACGGTCCTGGACGTCGGCTGCGGGACCGGACGGCTGCTGCGCGCCGCCCGGGACGCGGGCCACCGGGGCCGGCTCACCGGCCTGGATCCGGCCGCCGCCATGCTCGTACAGGCACGGCGGGCGGCACCGGAGGGCGAATGGGTGCTCGGGGATTTCACGACGCACCGCTGGGAGCAGGCGTTCGACCTGGTCGTGATGACCGGTCACGCCTTCCAGGAACTGCTCGGCGACGAGGACGTGCGCGGTTGTCTGCGCGGGGTGCGTCGGGCGCTGTCCGACGGCGGCCGGTTCGTCTTCGAGACGCGGAATCCGGCGGCCCGCGCCTGGGAGCGCTGGACGCCGGAGAAGGTGTACGAGATCCCCGACGGGGACGGCGGCCTCGTGAAGGTGTGGCACGACGCCGAGCCGGCCCCCGTCGGGGACCGGCTCGGGTTCACGGAGACCTATGCGGGCGCGCGGTGGGACCGGCCGCAGGTGTGCCGCAGCACCCTGCGGTTCCTCGGCACCGACGCCCTGGACGACTTCCTCGGCGAGGCCGGACTGACCGTCGCCGAGCGCTACGGGGACTGGCGGCGGGGGCCACTGACCCCCGCCGGCCCCGAGATCATCACCGTGGCCCGGGCGGCCACCTGGACCACCCGGGCGGCTTCCTAGACCTCCGGGGTGTCGCTCTCCTCCAGCGCCACCAGCGCCGGGTCCAGGACGATGTCCGCGTCACGGGCCTCGGTCGTCGGGTCCTCCGGGAAGTGGCAGGCCGTCAGGTGGCCGTCACGGTTGCCGGAGAGCTGCACCAGCGGCGGCTCCTCCGTCGCGCACTTGTCCTGCGCCTTCCAGCACCGGGTGCGGAAGCGGCAGCCGGACGGCGGGTGGATCGGCGAGGGGACGTCGCCGGAGAGCCGGATCCGCTCCCGGTCCGCGGTCTCCCCGTCGACGCCGACCTCCGGCACGGCCGACAGCAGGGCGTGCGTGTAGGGGTGACGAGGCCCGTTGTAGATCGACTCACGGTCACCGACCTCGACGATCTTGCCGAGGTACATCACCGCGACGCGCTGCGAGAAGTGCCGCACCACGGCGAGGTCGTGGGCGATGAACAGGAAGGCGATGCCCAGTTCCCGCTGGACCTCCTGGAGCAGGTTCACCACCTGCGCCTGGATGGACACGTCCAGGGCGGAGACCGGCTCGTCCGCCACGATCAGCTTCGGGTTCAGGGCCAGCGCGCGGGCGACGCCGATGCGCTGACGCTGACCGCCGGAGAACTCGTGCGGGAAGCGGTTGTAGTGCTCCGGGTTCAGGCCGACGAGCTCCAGCAGCTCCCGGACCTTCTTCTCCCGGCCGCCCTCCGGCTCGATCCCGTTGACCTCCATCGGCGCCTTGATGATCGAGCCGACGGTCTGCCGCGGGTTCAGCGAGGAGTACGGGTCCTGGAAGATCATCTGGATCTCGGACCGCACGGGCGCGATCTGCCGGCGCGAGGCGTGCGTGATGTCCTGCCCGGCGTAGGTGATCGAGCCGGCGGTCGGCTCCAGCAGCCGGGTGATGAGCCGGCCCGTGGTCGACTTGCCGCAGCCGGACTCGCCGACCAGACCGACGCTCTCGCCGACACCGACCGTCAGGTCGATGCCGTCGACGGCCTGCACCGCGCCGACCTTCCGCTTGATCGGGAAGCCGCCGTAGATCGGGAAGTGCTTCGTGAGGCCCTTGACCTCGAGCAGCGCCTCCGCCGGGGTGCCGGAGGTGCCCTGCGGTGCGGGGAGGGTGAGGTTGTCGCTCATGTCTCAGTTCTCCCTAGCGCAGCCGGGGCTGGATCTTGTCGATGAAGATGGTCTGCTTCTGCTCGGCCGTGAGGTGGCACGCGGCCGCGCGACCCTCGCCCAGCGGTGGCCGCACCTCCGAGCAGAGGTTGCCCTGCACTTCTTCCTTGAACGCGCAGCGCGGGTGGAAGCGGCACCCGGCGGGCGGGTTGAGCAGCGAGGGCGGGCTGCCGGGGATCGGCGTCAGGTGCTGGTCGAGGTCGCTGTCCAGGCGCGGCATCGAGCTGAGCAGGCCCCAGGTGTAGGGGTGCTTCGGCTCGTGCAGCACCTCGCGGACGCTGCCGCGCTCCACGGCCCGGCCCGCGTACATCACCAGCAGGTCGTCGGCCATGTGGGAGATGACGCCGAGGTCGTGGGTGATGAAGATGATCGCGGAGCCGAACTCCTGCTGGAGGTCCTTCAGCAGGTCGAGGATCTGCGCCTGCACCGTCACGTCGAGCGCGGTGGTCGGCTCGTCGGCGATCAGCAGCTCGGGGTCGCACATGAGCGCCATGGCGATCATCGCGCGCTGGCGCATACCGCCGGAGAACTGGTGCGGGTAGTCGTCGAAGCGGATCTTGGGCTGCGGGATGCCGACCTTCTCCAGCATCTGGATGGCCCGGTCCTTGGCCTCCTTCTTGGAGGCGCCGCGGTGCTTCATGAACGGCTCGGACAGCTGGCGACCCACCGTGTAGAACGGCGACAGCGCGGTCAGCGGGTCCTGGAAGATCATCGCCATCTTGTTGCCGCGGAGCCGCTCGAGCTCCCGCTCACTGGCGGTGACGAGTTCCTTGCCGTCGAGGACGATCTCGCCGTCGATGGTGGAGGTTCGCGGGTTGTGCAGGCCCAGGACCGTCAGGTTGGTGACGGACTTGCCGGAGCCGGACTCGCCGACGATGCCCAGGGTCTTGCCGCGCTCGACGTCGAAGGAGAGGCCGTCGACCGCCTTGACGATGCCGTCCTCGGTGGAGAACTGCACCTTCAGATCGCGCACCGAGAGGAAGCTCTCCGGACCGGTCGGGGCCGACGCGTCCTCGGTCTTGGTCAGTGTGGTCACGGTGGTTCGTTCTTCCTAGGAGAGCCGGACGCGCGGATCGATCCAGGCGTACGCGATGTCGGTGAGGATGTTGAAGATCAGGATGAAGAAGGCACCGAACAGCATGACGCCCATGGTCATGGGGAGGTCCTTGTGGATCGCGCCGTCCACGGCCAGGCGACCGATGCCCTGCAGGGAGAAGGTCAGCTCGGTGACGACGGCACCGCCGAGCATGCTGCTCAGGTCGATGCCGAGGACGGTGACGATCGGGATGAGCGCGCCACGCCAGGCGTAGCGGAAGAAGACGTACCTGCGCGACATGCCCTTGGCGCGGGCGGTGCGCACGTGCTCCTCGGCGAGCTGCTCGATCATGGAGGAGCGCGCCATACGGGTGTACTGCGCGGTGAAGATGCTGGCCATCACCAGCGTCGGCAGCAGCATGCCGACGAACCAGCCCCAGGGGTCCTTGGTGATGGGGACGTACGCGGGGTTCTCCATCCAGCCGGTGCTGTAGACGAAGATCCACAGGACGATCGGGCCGAGGAGGTAGATCTGGAACGAGCTGAGCACCATCGAGGCACCGGTGGCGACCTTGTCGACCAGGGAGCCGCGCCGGTACGCGGCGATCATGCCGGCTCCCACACCGATCACGAGGAAGACGACCGCACCGCCGGCGGTGAGGGTCAGCGTGGTCGGGAAGCGGTCGGTGATCGTCAACCAGACCATGTCGCCCGAGTAGAACGACTGACCGAGGCACGGGGCGCTGCAGTGACCGGTCGGGAAGTCACGGCCGACGAAGATGCCGGACATGAAGTCCCAGAACTGCTGGGTGATGGGGAGGTCGAGACCGAGGGCCTGGCGGATGTCCTCCAGTCGCTGAGGAGAGCAGTCCTTGCCACAGGCCAGGGAGGCGTAGTCGGAGGGCGCGGCTACGAACAGGAAGAACGTGACGGCGCCGATGAGGAACAGAGTGACGACGGCACCGACCGTGCGCCGGAGGATGAACTGAAGCATGGCGGGAGGGCTGCTCTCTGCGGAGACGAAAGGGAGGTTTCACGGAGGTGGGGGGGCGCGCTCCGCCAGGTGGGCGGCCCCCCCGTAAGCCGTAGATATTTTAGTCATAATAATGTACAGCAGGTTGATTTT
>Ga0308175_100000894_pt1 | contig 19726 bp, 17 predicted proteins | sample PhyCR1_3_FD_203893 | JGI IMG/M metagenome (GOLD analysis project Ga0308175, IMG submission 203893) | Soil microbial communities from UC Gill Tract Community Farm, Albany, California, United States - DLSLS.C.R1 | ecosystem: Environmental > Terrestrial > Soil > Agricultural land | place: USA...
ATCATCTTTGTCATATAAAGACCTATCCCCGTCCCATGCGGCCGTGTAGTGTAATAGGGGTCAAAAATCTTTTGAAGCAGTGCTGCATCAATGCCACCAGCATTATCAACAAACTCAGCTGTAACAAAATCCTTAGTATCTGCGAGACGAATCAAAACCTTTCGATTAGTGCATTCATTTTGGATAAAGGCATCCCTTGCATTTGTTAATATATTTATCACAACCTGGCTATATTCATTTGGATAACCGAAAGCCATCTGCTGCCCCCTGTATTCAAATTCAATATGAATCCCATAGTATTTTAGACTAGATGAAAAAATAGACAAGGCATCTTCAATAGCATTTCCAATCGAAAAAGGACACTTTCCCTTATTAGGTTTATAGAACCTTCGAAAATCATCAATAGTCCTAGACATGTGCTTTATTTGCATCATACCTTCCTTGGTGAAGCTTTCAATATAGTTGGTGTCAATGTCCCCAAACGCAAATTCTTCCCGAACATCTTGAATAAGCAGTGATAAACTATTTAACGGCTGACGCCATTGATGACCAATGCTCGCAATCATCTCTCCCATGGCGGCAAGTTTAGAATGTTGTATGAATAAATGATCCTTTTGCCGGTTCTTTTCAACCTCAATCTGAATCCGCTCTTCTAAATTTCGATTGATTGCTTCATACTTTTCTGCCAATTCCCGATAGCTTTTTTCACTTTCCTTCAGTTTCTTTACTAACACACGTCCTTTAAACATATAGAGAAAAATCGTCAAGAAGATTAAGAAAATAACTAAGGCTAAGGAAATATACAAAAAAAACATGCACTCCACCTCCAATTAACGTACTTTGTTGTAAATGGTTACACAGTTCCTGCCTTTTTGTTTCGAAGTAGTAAGTGCTTGTTCCGCTTCTATGAGCAATTCCTTTTTAGTTGTACCAGCAGAAAAATTGGTCACTCCAAAGCTGCAGGTAACCTGGCCAACATGAATAAATTCAAATTCAGCAATGATTGAGCGTATCGATTCAGCCAGTTCTATAGTACCCTTACCGTCTGTTTCGGGGACAAGGAGAATAAATTTCTCCCCGCCCCAGCGGGCAAATATATCACACTCTCGTATTCGTTGTTGAACAATGGTTGAAATCGTTATTAGCACTTTATCACCAGTCGAATTTCCATACCTATCATTAATGGATTGAAAAAAATCGACATCCATTACAATAATCGAAAAAGGATGACCAAAACGTTCTGACCGCCTCAGTTCACTCGTCAAAATTTCTTTGAATTTCAAGCGATTAAAACTATTCGTCAAGGGATCCACCATCATGAGGTGTTCATTCTCCCGACTTTCTTTTTCTAAACCGGTTATATCCGTACAAACAAATAAAATCTGTTGAGATTCTGGGATGGCTTCCGCTTTCATGACATAGTTATAATCCTTGCCTTCTGGGCCCTTCCATCTTACTTTGGCAACGTCTTTTCCAACGGCAAAAAATTCTTCTAACCAATTTTCTTTATTTTTGGGGTAAAAATAATCCGGATCCTCGACAAAAAAGTGGGAAAGTAATTGACTTTTGTTCCCCCCAGGATTATTTTTATGAATGCCTGTTATATTTATAAAAGCGTGATTCGACTCTATAATCTTTCCGTTTTCAATAACGAAAATGAGATTATCTTGAAAATCAAGGATAGCCCTGGTTAATTTTTTTTGGTTTGCCAGCTCTTTTTCTAGCTGGATCTGATAGACTGCTTTTTGGATTGCCTGTAAAAATAAATCCAAATCAATCGGTTTTAAGATAAAATGATTGACATTGCTTTCAATGGATTGGACAAAGTATTCCTTATCATCATGGGCTGTTGTCACGATTACTTGCGCTTTCTCATTTATGCCGCGGATTTTTTTAATCATTTCTAGACCACTTGTATAATCCATTTTTATATCTGCAATAATTAAATCGGGATAGTATTTTTGGTAAAGTTGATACCCCTCTATGCCGTCAATGGCAACATGGATGGTAGAAAACCGGCGTTTTAAAATACGTAAAAGCTTTTCACGGGAAAACTTCTCATCCTCTACATATAAAACACTTATATCTGGGTATTGATAATTAAGATATTGTAAGATATTTCCTCTCATGTATGCTCACCTCTTTCTTTCAGACTAAAAGAATATGTAAAAAACCGCACGATTAAAGAATCGACTTGGCCGGTTCATTTTTAAGATTTGCTTAGCTAAATTATATGAGCTACCTGCTCATGACTTCAATGAGTTAACAAATGGTTTGAAAATTCTCCATACTTTTGTAAAAAAATTGACTCTAATTGTTCTTAGTAATGGCAAAATAGGAAAAAACATGAGAAACATGGAAACTATTAAAAAAGCCAATGGTGTTTTTTTGCAAATCCATGGTAAAATAAAAGAACTGGATCTTTTATTGAAGGAGAAATTATTAATGGTTCAATTTATTTTAGTACTGATTCTAGCTTATTTGCTTGGTTCTCTCCCATCTGGTCTCATTATTGGAAAGGTATTCTATAATACGGATATTCGTGAACATGGGAGCGGAAATTTAGGAGGGACCAATACGTTTCGAACACTTGGAGTTAAGGCTGGATTAGCTGTTACACTTGCTGATATATTGAAAGGAACGTTAGCGGCATCGTTGCCTATTCTTTTCAACCTTGATATGAATCCTTTATTGGCTGGAGTTTTTGCAGTAGTTGGCCATACTTACCCCATTTTTGCCGGGTTTCGAGGTGGAAAAGCTGTTGCAACATCAGGTGGGGTCGTGCTGTTCGCTGCACCATTTATGTTTTTAACAGTCTTAGTGATCTTTTTCTTCAGTTTGTACATAACAAAATACGTTTCATTATCATCCATGATTGCAGGAATTACCGCATTCCTATTTGCTTTAATTTCTGGCATCGTCCAAAAATGGGACATCCCTTTATTAATCGTTGTTTTATTTTTCGCCTCTTTCGTTATTTACAGACACCGAGCAAATATTAAAAGAATTCTCAATAAAACGGAACCTAAAATTAAATGGCTATAAAGGAACCTAAGGGTTCTTTTATAGCCATTTTCATTAGATGCGAAGCAATTTGAATTTTTTGTTACCTATTACATCCTCTACAAAATCTAACTTAGTATGATCAAAATACACAAAATCCTTTTCATGAATAATCACGGTTAAATCACCAAATTCGAAGGATAAATCCCCTTGTATTTTCCGCTCTTCCAGAGACAGATTTAATTTGGGACCACCTCAGCCAATACCCATGGTCAGCCGCAAATAAAGCAGTTCCTCTGGGTATTGTTTTTCTTTCATCATAATTTCCTGTAATTTTTTGCAGGCGCATTTTGATAGTTTAAACATGCAGTTTCACTGTCCTATCTTTTTTTAATCATCCAACCAAGAATAAATATAAAATTATACTTAAATATACTATAGTATTATCAAGGACCATAAAAATAATTTGCTTGTACACTTGTTTAATAAGGAGATTTTATGAAAAAAAAGGCCATCATCCCTTCAATTGTCATTATTATTGTATGTATTGCCGTGGCATCCACCCTGCTCGTTCAGCAAAAGTCAACCGCAGAGAAAGACGAACAAATTTATCGCCCAAAGGACCATCAACCACGACCAACCTTGAAAATGAATCGAGAACTGACAGAAAAAATAACGATTGGAGCGATTGGAGATATACTTATCCACAGTCCAGTCTATAAAGATGCCTTTAATGGTGTTGAGTATCACTTCGACCCTATGTTCGCTAATATAAAACCATTATTGGAAAAGCCTGACGTGCTGACTGCAAATCAAGAAAGTATGGTAGGAGGGAATAAGCTAGGAGTGTCTGGATACCCGAGATTTAATAGCCCCTATGAAGTTGCCGATGCCCTTGTCCATTTAGGAGTAGATATTGTCTCCACAGCAAATAACCATGCATTGGATAAAGGGGAAACCGGAATTAAGTCAGAATCGGCTTATTTAGACAGCATCGGTTTACCGCATGTTGGGAGCTTCACGGATGAAAAGGACCGTGAAACGTTAAGGGTTATTCATAAAAATGGATTTAAAATCGCTTTCCTCTCCTACACCTACGGAACAAACGGGATTACTGTCCCCAAAGGGAAAGAATTCCTCGTTAACTTGATTGACCGCAATAGGATGAAGGAGGAGATTCATCGGGCAAAACAAGAAGCTGATGTGGTGGTAATGAGCATACATTGGGGAAATGAATATAAGCGAATCCCTACTAAGGCTCAAAAAGACTTAGCACACTTGCTTGCAAACGAAGGGGTCGACATCATCTTTGGTTCTCATCCTCATGTTTTACAGCCCATGGAGTGGATTAAAACAACCGATGGCAGAACGGCCTTTGTTGCTTACTCATTAGGGAACTTTATCTCTGCTCAAATTGGTGACTATAAGGATATCGGAGGAATGGCAACAGTAGACATTACAAAACATATATCAGAGAATGGCAGAACCATAGAGATTTCTAATCCTGTTTTTACTCCTACCTTTGTGAGTAGTCAAAAAAAACGCCATTTCCTTGTTGTCCCATTAGAGAAGGCAGGCTCATTCGGTCTTAAAAATGCAGCCGCAAAATACAAAGAAATTCAGAATTACATGACCCAATGGCTCCGTTAACCTAAAGCTCTTTATTGATTAGGAAGTGTCACACTTGCGAATGAAATCCGCGCTGGCGATAGGCTCCAATCAATATGGGTACAATTCACCATGTGACCAGTAGTAGAGCCTATTTGATTAAAATGCTGCTCCCACAAGATACAAAACAGGCACACGTGAAAGTTTGTTAGTTTTCACGTGTGCCTGTTCTAGGTTCCCAAATATGATCATATAAGCCTTCTTTCTCTAAGATGGAGATTTGCTTATCGCCTAACAGGTCAAAATGGGAATAACCATCCGTACGATAATCAATCCATTCCTTTTTTAACCCATACTTTTTACCCCATGCTGCTAATTTTTCAAGGTCATGACATCCCACCTTCGTAACTGTTTTACAGTCTGGAAAGCGGTCATCAAGCCAGTAATGGGTTAAAAAGGCGATTTCGCCTTGATCAATTTTCTTTTTCCACGCTACGATTTCTTGTCTTTTTATTCCGAAGGCCACCTGTGTTCACCTCAGTTGCTGTTTATCAAGAAAAGGCGGTAAAAGTACTACCTACTTTTTCTTGATTTCCTCGTATTTTAAATACCATTCCGGGAACGCCTTTTTAAAGGAAGTCGGTCTAAAGTTCTCTTTCTTGACGATGATGTGGGTTGATGTCCCTTCAGCACATACATCATCATTCCCGTTTATGATGGTGTAGCCATAAATCGTTTTGATTCCATCATTCAATTCCACCCATGTCCTGACAAAAGCCTGGTCTCCATAGCGTAATGGTTTTTTGTAAGTAATTTGAATTTCATAGACTGGGGCAAAATAACCAGACTCCTCCATGGCCAGATAACTGTAGCCAATGTCCTCAATAAAACCTGTCCGGCCGAGCTCAAAATATTTTAAATAGTTTGCATGGTAAATTACACCCATCATATCCGTATCTGCATAGTAAAGCAGTATTTCTCTGGTCGAAATAAAATAGTTTTCCAAATATATGTTCCTTTCAGATTATGATAGTTTACTGAAGGCTGCGATTACATCCTCGACTTCGAGGAGCATGGACTTTTCAAATAAGCATTCGTCTTCTTCCCTATCCATTAATCGTAACGCCTGGGCCTGAATTATCTCATCAACTAAGTTAGCAGCAAAACGTCCATTCCCATTAAATGGTTCTGACTCCATTGTTTCGTTCAATAGCCGCTTTGCCTCACCGGTTAACTGATATTGAAACTTTTCTGCATAAGTTGACATGATTTCAAGTAATTCTTTTGTTGTATAATCAGGGAATAGGAAGAACTTTTTAAATCTCGAGCGAAGTCCTGGGTTGCTTTCAAGAAGTCGGTCCATTTCATTTGGGTAACCGGCCAGTACGACAACCAGGTTTTCATTTTGTTTGGTCATTTCATCCACAAGCGTATCAATAACTTCTTTACCAAAATCACCTGCGGTTTGACTGAGCAATGAATAGGCCTCGTCAATAAACAGGACGCCGCCAAGGGCCTCCTTCACCTTTTGCTTTGTTTTACCGGCTGTTTGTCCAACATAACCAGCTACAAAATCGGCCCTGCTTGCCACGATGAGATGACCTCTTTTTAAAATTCCGCATTCTTTTAAAAACTCAGCGTAAATTTTGGCCACCGTCGTTTTCCCGGTACCGGGATTTCCAGTAAAAACAGCATGCAACTGAATGGGTACTGTGGGAAGACCTTTTTTCCTTCGATACTGCTGCATTTTAACAAAGGACATCAGTGACTTCATTTCTCCCTTTATGGATGTAAGGCCAATTAAGCTGTTCAGCTTCTCTTGTGGCGATTCTGTAATGTTCTCTTTCTCTACTTGAAAATCCTCTTTATTAAGCAGCATATAGTCAATAAAGTCTTTTTCGACTGGTTGGTTATCTGCTCCCTTTTTAAAAATAGCATCCAACACAATATTCCTTACGGTTCGGGCATTTCCAAATGTATCATCGACCCGCTCTTGCTCTAGGCGATGCTTAAATTCAATCTTGGATTCCTCTGTGAGAATATAATCATTCTCTGCCGCAACATGTTCGGCAATCTGAGTTAATTCTTCGTTTGAATAATTGGGCAGGTGGATAAAGTTGGATTGAGGGAATCGGCTTCGTAATCCCGGATTTGAATGTAAAAAAGCACGCATTTCATCCGGATATCCAGCTAATATGACGGCGAATTTTCCACCGTATTCCCTACTTGTCATGAGAGAAACAAGGGTATCAATCGCAGCTTGTCCGTAATCATTGCCAGACTGACCCTCACGTTTTAGACTATACGCTTCATCAATAAATAACACCCCGCCAATGGAGCGCTCGACAATGGCTCGGACATTTTCTTCCGTTTGCCCCACAAATGAACCGACTAATTGTGAGCGATCTGCCTCAATGACTTCCTCTCTTGGCAATGCGCCAAGCTCGTGATAAATTTTTGCCAACAATCGGGCCAGCGTCGTTTTTCCGGTACCTGGATTTCCAGTCAAAATCATGTGAAGACTAAGTTCGTCTTTAATTTGAAAACCTAGTTCCTTCCGTTGTTTCTGGTATTTTAAAAACTGATAAAAGTCATTGACCCTTCTTTTCACCAAATCCATGCCAATCATGTTGTTTAACTGATCTAGAGCATTTTCTGCAGATAGAGCAGGCTGTTGATCTACATTAATGTATTGCTGCTGCCAATTCTGTTTAATTTCTTCTACAGCTGACAAATGGAACTTTAGATCCTCATAGAGACTAGAGGTATGGAAAACACCTGTAATCGATTGGTCGTATTCTTCAGCAGCTTTTAGTAGAAGACTCGTTTCCTCAATAGCAGATGAGAGTAAATCGGACAGTTTTTGATACTTTTTAAAAAGATCATTACTAACCATTGAAGAGGCAATATCCAGCATGGCTTGTAGATTATCAAGCTGTTCATCTGCTGCTTCTAAGAAGCTTTGACAAATCTCAATATACTGCTCTGCTGTTTTCTTTTTTGCTGTTTTATTGTCAGCTTCCCGTAATGGCGGAAAAGTAAGCTGCGTTAGCACGTCTTGGAACTTTTTCCAATCGGTTTGAACCATATATTCCTTAGCTTTTTGGTTATTGGGATTCAATTCTTTAGCTTTTTCAAACCAAACAGCGGCTAAAGTATCCTCTTGATTTCGCTTTAGTCTCGAAATCGCACCTATGGCTAAAAGCTTTGACAGGGTAAAAGGGTTGGATTCCCGTCGGATCTCCTTAATTAATGAAGCTTCGTCTACAATCATCCCTGATTCATGCAGTTCATTCTCCCACTGTTGAATTTGTTCATAGTACGAGGATGGATTGTTTTCCATTTGTTTCAAAATCATCACTTCTTTATCTATAATATTCTTGGGTTTTCTTTTGAAAGTTTTATGCTAAAATGTTTTGAAATGATAAGGGATTTGACCCTCTGGTGAAATTCCACACTCTATCTTACCATAACAGCTAAAGAGGATGAAATGGAGAGGTCCTAAAAAAGACCTGTTCGATTATGAACAGGTCCTCCGGGTTATCTTAGCTTTGGCTATTTTGTGCTTCATCTTTTACTTCTGAACGGAAGGATTCAATACTTTCACGTCTGCGTTCATTTTTTGCGTGAATTTGTTCCTTCTGGGTTTCACTATCTGTTAATGCAAGTGATTCTTCAGCAGCTTCCATATTTTCAATTGTATTTTGAATCATTGATTGTAGTTTTTCCACGTTATCACTACGATCATCTGGATTTGGCTTGTTATTATTAGTCATCGTCATAAACCCTCCTAAAGGTGTAATTGGTACAAATATAGTTTGTAACCAATCGCAAATTTTATCACAGGGATTTTTCAAACAAAAAAGACCCACAGGACTTAACCTGTCAGGTCTTATATACAGGTGAATTATTCACCTTTAGTTTGAATTACCTGTGCATGCTTGCCAGATGTATCATTCATTTTTTTTCCCTTATTTCCAGTGAAACCAACTGGTTGTGTACTAATATGACTTGGTCTAAACGGTTTACTGTTACGTTTTGGGTTACCCATATCTTCAATCCCTCCTTACTAACATTTTGCCCATAAGGAGAGGAACCATGATTGGAAACAAATGTGATTACTCGGCTTTTCCGAGGCGCTTTTCTTCTAAGCGCTGTTCAATTTTTTCCATTGCCGCGCTGTCTCTTAATAATTGGGATTTATTTTCTAATACAAGTTCTTCAAATGAACGTCTTCTAGGTTTTCTCATTTCTATCACCTTCCTTATTTCCTATTTTAACAGTTATTATGCCCGGAAACGCTCACAATTATTACAACTTTTTGAAAATTATATCGTATTTAAATTTTTATAAAAAACACATTTGGTTTCACATTTAACCTCGTTTAGTTTTGAAAAAAAAGACATTGGACCTAACCAATGTCTTCTCGCTTATTTTAATTTTTGGGTATATTTTTTCATGATATCTAGTTTCATGGAACCTGTATACTTATTTTGGATAAATCCATTGGTGTCGATAAAATAAGTTGTTGGGATTGAAATTACTTGATACGTTTCATTAACTTTATCCTCCGCATCAAGCAAGATAGGAAAGGTGATTTTATTTTCGTCTACGAACGCTTGAACATCCAATTGAGGATCAATATTCACTGCCAAAATAACCGTATCTTTACCAATTTGTTTGGAAAATTGTTCCATTTCCGGCATTTCAGCCTTACACGGTGGGCACCATGTCGCCCAGAAATTCAACATAATTTTTTTGCCCTTCAAATCAGACAGTTTAACGGTGTCTCCGGTTAATGTTTTTAATTGGAAATCAGGTGCCTTCTCACCAATTGAAAGACCAGAATTATTTGCTGATGCTTCGTTTGTCGTTTCGGGAGCTTCTGTCTTCTTATCCATTGCTTGAACAATTGCCACCGTAAGTAGAGTAATCAACAATACGGCAGCAATTACTTTTTTAATCATTCCCGAATCCTCCTTTTTCTTCTTCTACTGCTATATCCGATTTTACACTATAAACCCATTTGAAACAAAACTTGTATATGCCGAAAATGTGACAAATTGCCGAACCTGTAAAATGAAGAAAGCAAGCCTCGGAGCTTGCTTTCCAAAGAATTTACTATCTTTTCCCAAATACAACTTTATCCTAATTCTAAGGTCTTCTTTTCTTTTAGTAAATGGTTAAACTCATTATCAAGCAAGGAGTATTTTGGATCCTTATGATCTATAATGGAAAGCTCACCAAGTATAGCTGCTATTCTGTTTTCAATAATGATTAGAGCCTCTTTCCTGCTATCCACATTGCTTTTCTTATCACTATTAAAGTACTCCTCTGGATGTGCTTCAACTCGTTTAATTTGCTGTTTTTCAAAGACCAGTAACCGATCACAAAGTTTATTAAGAAAATAATAATCATGGGAAACGGTAATAATCGTACCTGTAAAATCATTTAGCGTTTTTTCTAGCTGTTCCCTGCTTAGTAAATCTAGATGATTGGTTGGCTCGTCTAAAATGAGACAATCGTAATTCTTCATTAATATTTCGACTAACTTTACCCTTGTTCGTTCACCAAGACTTAAAGCCCTGATTGGCTTCATAATATGCTGCTCTTTTAAACCTAAATTCGCCAGTAAAGTCCTTGCTCGTAGAATGTCTTGCCTACTTGCCAATCCAAGTGCTTCAAGAACCGTTTTTTCCGAGGGCAAATTGTCAACTTCTTGACTTAAATAAGCAATTTTTATAGACCCGCTCCTCCACAATTCGCCCTCAAAGTCATGATCCTGGCCTAAAATCATTTTTATTAACGTCGTTTTTCCACAGCCATTTTCACCTAACATGCCTATTCGCTCACCATGGTTAATGTAAAACTGTGAACGTTCAAATAATGTTCGCTTTTCAAATGTTTTTGATAGTTTCTTTGCCTCGATAATCCGTTTGCCTCTTTTTCCATTACTGTCAAATTGGAATCTAACAGCCACTTCGTCCGCAGGCTTTTGGACTTTATGTTTGGCAAGTTCATTTTCCAATCGTTTCATTTTTGATTTCACTTGATTGTCTAGCTTTTTGGCTTTAACGCGGTGATATTCCTTAATGCCATTTTGCCTTTTGGAAGGTCCAGAACCCTTTTTGGTCGAATCCCTATGGGCTTTGTCCGACCATGTTTTTAATTGCTCCATTTGTGTTTCAACTAAGTCAATTTTCCGCTGCTGAACATCGTATTTGTGTTTTTGATTAGTCTTCCTTTGTTGCTTTTCTTTCCAATAATCCTTGTAATTGCCCTGATAAAATTGAATTTCACCATTTTCTAGCTCAAATATTCGATTAACGGTTTGATCCAAAAAATGTCGATCATGTGAGATAATTAAAATTGGGCCATGGAACTTTTCAATTTCTTTAATCAACCACTTAATTCCTTTATAATCCAGATGATTGGTTGGTTCATCCAAGATTAAAAAATCTGGCTTTGACGCCCAAACCATTGAAATCGCCAGTTTTAGTTTTTCCCCACCGCTCAAGTGTGATAATCGTTCTTCCTTCCAATCAAAAACTTGATTAAGACCTAACCCGCTCGCATGATGGAAGAGATTGTTTCCCATACCTAAAGTATTTTCGAAATCACTGAATTCATAATCGACCGACTGTGAAAGATAGCCAATGTTAAAACTACTTGGTTTTTCGATTCGCCCCTTGTCAGGGCTAAGTTTACCGAAAATTAGATTGGCCAGCGTGGTTTTTCCTGTTCCATTATAGCCAACCAAACCAATTCTCTCCCCATTTTTTATATCAAAGTTGATATCTTTCAGTACCTTCTGTATATGAAAACTTTTTTCTACACCTATTACCTTTAAAACAGTCATTTGTTCTATAAACATAAAAAAACTCCCTTCAAATGAACCTGAGAGAGTTTTATGTCAGATAATAACCATTTAACTATCAAAAACCGGGTCAATAAATAACCCCTAAAAGGTCTTTTGAATAGTATCAACGATACGGACGACATAAAAAGGACAGATTAATCCTATTCTTCAGGTTCAACATTTTCGGCTGCGATAACGTAAGCTTTACCGCCAACATAAATGAAACCACGCTTTTTAGCGAGTTTCTTTTTTATTCGAATAATGTGATAAAAAAATAAGATTAAAACTTCATGGGCCCTTTTTTCATTCCTTTTCGTTTGATATTACCATTTTATTGATAAAAAGGCAGGTTTGTCAATTAAAACTTGACATTTATGTACCATATTTTACGGATGGCAGATTTCTACTCGCGAATAATGATCTAAAATGTGCATTTCTCCCAAATCTGCCGGTATTTAATAAAAAACACCATGTCATTAAGAACATGGTGTTTTTTAAACAACTTATGCTTGCAGCTTTTCACGAAGAACCATTTGCAAGATACCGCCATGACGATAGTAATCAATTTCTATTTCAGAATCGAAACGGACAAGCACTTCAAATTCTTTCTTGTTTCCAGCTTCATCAACAGCTGTCACTTTTAGAAGATCACGAGGTTTTACGTTCTCATCTACTTGTACATTGATTGTTTCTTTTCCAGTTAAACCAAGCGTTTCAGCGTTCTCCCCTTCTTTAAATTGAAGTGGAAGTACACCCATTAACACAAGATTTGAACGGTGGATACGCTCAAAGCTTTCAGCAAGAACAGTTTTAATGCCCAAAAGGTTTGTACCTTTTGCAGCCCAGTCACGTGAAGAGCCCATTCCATAATCTTTACCAGCAAGGACAATTAGTCCAGTGCCGTTTTCTTTGTACTTCATGCAAGCATCATAAATGGATGTAACTTCACCAGTTGGCCAGTAAGTAGTTACCCCACCTTCTGTACCTGGTGCGATTTGGTTACGAATACGAATGTTTGCAAACGTTCCACGCATCATGACTTCGTGGTTACCACGACGAGATCCGTAAGAGTTGAAGTCACGAATGTCAACGCCTTTTTCAAGCAAATATTTACCTGCTGGAGTATCTTTACCAATAGCTCCTGCTGGTGAAATATGGTCAGTTGTTACAGAATCACCGAACTTACCAACAACACGAAGCCCTGTTAATGGTTCTACCGTACCTGGCTCAGGTGATAAGCCTTCAAAGAACGGTGGGTTGGCAATGTAAGTTGAATCTTCATCCCAAGTATATAATGGCTCATTGCTTGTTTTGATTTCGTTCCAACGCTCGTTGTCACCAAACACGTTCGCATACTCGCTGCGGAATAGTTCAGGAGTAACCGTACGTTTAACTACATCATTAACTTCAGCAGTGGATGGCCAGATATCCTTAAAGAATACATCGTTTCCATCTTTATCTTTACCAATTGCTTCAGAAGCGAAGTCGATGTTTACTGTACCAGCAAGCGCGTAAGCAACAACTAATGGTGGTGAAGCAAGGTAGTTTGCTTTTACAAGCGGATGAATACGTCCTTCAAAGTTACGGTTACCTGAAAGAACAGATGTAACTAATAGGTCATTTTCAGCGATAGTTTTTTCAATTTCTTCCTTTAATGGACCGGAGTTACCGATACATGTAGTACAGCCGTAACCAACGAGGTTGAAGCCGATTTGCTCTAAGTATGGAAGTAAGCCAGAATCACGAAGGTATCCAGTTACTACCTTAGAACCTGGTGCTAAAGAAGTTTTCACGAATTTTGGAACTTCCATTCCTAATTCAACTGCTTTCTTCGCAACCAGTCCAGCACCTACTAGAACGTAAGGGTTAGATGTGTTTGTACAGCTTGTGATAGAAGCAATCGCAACAGCCCCTGTTTTAATCGTCGTTTTGTCACCATTGTTAAATTTAACGGCAGCTGACTTGTCAAGCTCATCCGCTTGTAAGCCGAAGCCTTGGTTTCCTTGTGGCGCAGAAACAGCTTTTACGAATTCTTCTTTCATTTTTGAAAGTGGAAGTAAATCCTGCGGACGTTTAGGACCAGAAAGATTTGCCTCAATTTCAGTAAGATCAATTTCTACTACATTTGTGTAAACTGGCTCTAAAGCTGGATCGAAGAATAAACCGTTTGCTTTGCAGTATTGTTCAACCACATTAATTTGTTCTTCTTCCCGGCCTGTTAAGCGTAAATATGCTAGTGATTCATTATCAATTGGGAAGAATCCACATGTAGCACCGTATTCAGGAGCCATGTTAGCAATCGTTGCACGGTCAGCAAGTGGAAGTACAGATACACCAGGGCCGAAGAATTCAACGAATTTACCAACTACACCTTTACTGCGAAGTACTTGCGTTACTTTTAATGCTAAATCTGTTGCTGTTGCTCCATTTGGAAGTACGCCCGTTAACTTAACACCTACAACTTCAGGTACAGGGAAGTATGAAGGCTGTCCTAGCATACCAGCTTCCGCTTCGATACCGCCAACGCCCCAGCCAAGAACTCCAAGACCATTAATCATGGTTGTATGTGAATCTGTTCCGACTAATGTATCTGGGTATGCTTCTAATTCACCATCTTTTTCATCCACGTGCACAACGTCAGCCAAGTATTCTAGGTTAACTTGGTGAACAATTCCAGTTGCAGGCGGAACCGCACGATAGTTATTAAATGATTTTTGTGCCCAGCTTAAGAATTGATAACGCTCGGCGTTACGTTCAAATTCATAATCCATGTTGATTCTTAATGAATCAGCCGATCCATATGCATCAACTTGTACGGAGTGGTCAATAACAAGATCCACTGTTTTTTCAGGATTAATTTTATCAGGATCTCCGCCAAGGTCTGCCATTGCTTTTCTTAAGGAAGCAAGGTCGACTACTGCTGGGACACCCGTGAAGTCTTGCAAAATGACACGAGCTGGTTTGAACGGAACATCCACTTCTTTCAGCTCATCTGTTCCCCATTTAGCTAAGTTTTCAACGTGCTCTTTTGTAATGACACGGCCATCATATTGGCGAAGTACAGATTCAAGTAATACCTTAACGGAATATGGCAAATTAGAAACCTTGCCTACACCAGCTTCTTCCAATGCAGCTAAACGGTAGTAACGGTAGCTTTTACCATTTACATCAAAGGAAGCACGAGCGTTAAATACGTCATTTTTCACCATGTAAAAACCCCCTCATTCGTCATAATACTTCAAAAATTAATGAAAAGTCTGAATTTTCCCATCCATCTTCACTTTTCTCACAATTCTAATCTTAATACAACCGATTACATAAGTAAATAACAAGAAAGTTATTGTGATTGATAAGTTTTTCTTATTGTTTTTATGTATTTTGTTCAGAATATTTTGTAAATCTCAACTATACACAAGTGAATTTAGAATTTTGGGAAAACACCCTTTCACTAATATTATCGCAAAAAAATTTTATCTTGTCATTAATTAAGTTATGGGGGAAATATTAACTACAGGAGGTGATTGGCATGGTAAAACGTAAGTCTAATCATGTAATTCCAGGAATGAATGCAGCTAAAGGACAAGGAAAAGGCGCTGGTTTTAACGAGGAATTTGCCAGTGAACCAGAATTAACTGCAAAAGAAAAAATGAACAATAAAAAGCGAAAAAAGAACCAATGAAGACAAAGCGCAAATAGAAAAGCAAAAGCGCATTGTTCAGCCCCGCAAGTCTAGACGAGCCGGCGTGGAGGTTGCTTTTTAACCTCCAGGTCGGATTGGCATATACCCAATGGGCTAGGCGCTTGCGCTCGACAATTTTCAAAGTTGCACCTTAAAAATTCTAAACCTATAAAAAAGCAGGAGGATTCCCCCCTGCTTTTCCTATTCCTGTTGATTTACTTCCGCTACCATGCTTTGCAAATCCTGTTGAAATCGCTCCAGCTGGGATCTTTGATGTTCGGAAGCTACCTCAAGTGCATTTTCTATTTGTTGATACGCTTCATTTACTTCATCCTTTAAATGCTTTAACTGGTGACCATAACTCGCACTATCACTGACGATTGTTTCAAATAGTCCTTGTGCATTTTCATAGCCTTGCTGTGCTGCTTGAAATGCTTCTTGTTTATTTTTATTGTAGGGATTTCTTTGCATGTTTTATTTCACTCCTTCAGTTTAGATACCGTTAAAATGTCACAGAACAGCGCAATTTATTCAATATAAAATGACTGAGTGACTGTATCGCAAACCTATAGGAGTACAGCTTTACGTTTCCGAGCAATTTATTAGTCCTAGAGTTTAAATTTTGGCAAACCCTCGTCTGTTTCGACTTGTTGTAGTTCTTCTTGCTTTACTTTCGATCTTTTCACCTTAAAGAAAACACTAATTCCCACAAATAGGATTACAAGTAATAGCCAAAGGAAAACCATTATCGATTACTCCCTTCCAATAAATTTACCCACATTAGAATATATGAAGGAATGCTTGTCAATTTTAATGTCAATCATTTAAAAATTTTTACAATTAGATGTACATAATAATTCTCTGTAAATATTACCTGATGAAGTAATGATTTAATCACTTAAAGTTGTAGCATATTAATAACACATTTGGCTGACCTTTAAAACTTTAACATTTGTTAAATAACTTTTTTTCCAATGGTCTGCCCTTGGTTGTCAGCTTAAAGTGGCCAGTCTTTCTTTAAAACAATATGATGGCCGAAAAAGGAAATTATTGACTATTGAGACACAAGGAGGGATATAAATTGGTGAACAAAAACGATGGTAAGGATATGCGTAAAAATGCACCAAAACAATCTGGTCAGCCAGAACCGTTAAGCGGATCCAAAAAGGTTAAGAACCGCAACCATTCACGGAATAACCATAACCCAGGACATGATATGTAGATAAAAAGGGAGACGGCACTATAGATATGGATCATTGCACGAAGAGCAACGATCCCAGCAAACGGGCGCCAGATTAGGACACGTTCAATTTACACATTATATGTTAAACAGTGAACCCCTCTTATTAAGAGAGGTTCATTGTAATTAGCGCTTTTAACAATTCTTCTTCTTCTTCCAACGGAACAGTTCTCAAATCAATAATAAATTCATCTTTTTGAATGCGGGCCACAATTGCTGGTTTTGATTCCGTCCGTAATTTTCTGCCAAGCTGTTCAGCTGATAAGATATCATGCTTCAGTGAAATGACGCTGGCCGGCAGCCATACATCTGGCATCGTCCCCCCACCTACTTGGCTTTTACCCTCGAAAATTTTCGCCTGAAAATGGTTTGTTTTTTGTAACAGCTTTGTAACAAATAAATGACTTCTTTCGTCTAATTCATTAATAGAAACCAAAAGGTCCCGAATGGTAGGTATATGACTCATCGCGGTCTCTCCGCGTGCATAATCAATTAATGTCCCCTCTAATGCAGCTAATGTCATCTTATCGACCCGAACCACTCTGGCTAATTGATGCTTTTTTAGTTGATCGATAATTTCTTTTTTACCAGCAATAATTCCTGCCTGTGGACCGCCAAGAAGTTTATCTCCACTAAAAGAAACAACATCTGCCCCCATTTCGATAATCTCTCTTACAACTGGTTCTTCTCCAATTCCATGCTTACGGAAGTCATACAACGCACCACTGCCAAGGTCTTCATAGTAAACAAGATTACCATGTCTTTTCACCATTGCGACAAGTTCGTCCGTCTCAACAGACTTTGTAAATCCAACCACTTTAAAATTGCTGGTATGTACCTTCATGACAATCGCAGTATCTGGAGAAATCACCTGTTCGTAATCAAATAGATGTGTTTTATTGGTGGTGCCTACTTCTTTAAGGATGGCTCCACTCTCTTCCATGATCGATGAGATTCGAAAGGAGCCGCCGATTTCAACAAGCTGTCCGCGTGACACAATCACTTCTTTATTGTTAGCAAGGGCCCTTAATACCAGATAAACGGCAGCTGCATTGTTATTTACAACCATTGCTGCTTCAGCACCCGTAATTTCCCTGATAAGTGCTTCCACATGACTATGGCGTGAGCCACGTTCCCCTGCATCTAATTGATATTCTAGATTTGAATAGTTTCGGGCAGTTTCAACCACATGATGGATGGCATGCTCACTTAACCTCGCCCTACCCAGGTTTGTATGTAGAATAGTACCTGTCGCATTGATGACTTTTTCCAATGTCAAAGAGTACTGCTGTTTAATGTCCATTTCAAGTCGTTGAAATAACTCTCCGATAAACTGATCTGTACCTGGCCATGCACCTGACCAATCACCTTTTAGGATTGATCCCCTGGTTTGATCAAGGACATCTTTTAATTGCTTAGTTAGCTGTGTGTAATCAAGTTGGTTCTCCGTTAGAAGCTGTAAAAACCTTTCATGATGCTGTAGCTCATGGACAGGTGGGATTGATCGGAGCCATTCTTTCATATGTAAACCTCCTTCACAAATCTGCTGCAGGACTTGCGCTCTTATGGGTGGAACCACACTAATCAATAGACTCGCACATTTGGCAGTATACCTTATCCTATTATAACATATGCCCTTCACCTTTTAGACGTCATAGAATAAAATGATACGAGCAAGGGGGAATGAATATACATGAAAAAGAAATATCCACAAAATCAAATTGTTGATTATGCTATAGTGGAAAAGTGGCTCGAAGATTATTTTCTGGACCCGCTTACTTCTTTTTATGATCAAACGCAGTTTCAAATTGATCTTTTTGAGACAGAAAACGAATGGATAGTCGAAGCTATTCTTACTGAATTTGAAGAATCGGAAATAAAAATATATATAGAAGAAAAAACATTAAACATAACCGCTGTAAAACATCCCTCTACAATACATCCACAGAAAAGAATAAGGTCCATTGAATTCCCATTTCAGGTAACAAAACAGGAAATATCAGCAGTTTTTACAAACGGAGTATTAGAAATTTTTATTTCTAAGACAAGAAAAGGATCAGGTAAAAATAGATATATTACCCTACCATAGGTTCAAGTTAAGTCTTTATTTTTTATACAGCAGTTTACATAATACTATTACCGTCAATATAAAACCCTCTTATCACGCTGATAAGAGGGTTTTATATTGAGAGTTACAAAAGGAAAAATTACGCCTTCGAGGATTAGCCAGCACTTGCTCTTTCCTATTTAGACGCGATAATTTCTATCATTTCATCGGTATCGGGGAAGACGCCTGTTTCAAGCTTGGAAAAAATTTTCTCTCCATTTAAAGTCACTTCAAACGCACCGCCTGAAGTAGGAATCAACTCCATTTTCTGAATATTGCGATTAAAGTGCGTGAATAGTTCTTCCGCGAAACTCGCGGCTTTAGGTGCGAAATTTCATTGCATGCAAAATTCAACAACCAAGTGATAGTTTTTCATCATATCCCCCCTCAAGACCATAGTTTTCTATACCAAGATAGTGAAATTATTTTATCCTATTCTGTATACCTTCTGCAAATGTTCTGCATGATTCGTGCGCAATCGCAACGAAAGAGGTATACTATAAGGTGAAACTTTACTTAGTGCGGGACTTTTTGTAACCACACTGAGGTAGTTGGACCTATTGGGCTATTACGGAGTTCCTCCCCTCTACCTCGTTAGTTCCCATAAACTATGATATGTGGGAGGCTTACTGCCCGTTAATGCTTGAAGGAAATGGAGGTGGACATATTGAGTGAACAAGAGAAAATTCGCCTAACCTCTTTATCAACAAAAGCTGGTTGAGGCTGCAAAATAGGTCCTGAGGACTTGGCGCAAGTTTTGCGTCTATTACCAAAACAAGAACCTGTTCCCGAACTATTGGTCGGGCTTGATACATCTGATGATGCCGGGGTTTATAAATTAACTGACTCTATTGCTCTCATACAGACTGTAGACTACTTTACTCCTATCGTGGATGACCCTTATATGTTCGGTCAAATAACAGCTGCAAATGCCTTAAGTGATGTCTACGCTATGGGTGGAGAACCAAAAACCGTCTTAAACATCGTTGGTTATCCAATTAAAAAACTAGGAGCAGAAATGCTTTCCGATATCCTGCGTGGTGCCGCTGATAAAGTAAAAGAGGCAGGTGCCATCACAGTGGGCGGTCATTCTATCGATGACCAAGAACCTAAATTTGGCCTTTCGGTTACAGGAATTGTCCATCCTGATAAAGTATGGAAAAATGTTGGTGCCAAACCGGGTGACGTCCTGGTCTTAACAAAACCAATTGGTGTCGGCATATTAACTAC
>Ga0308175_100000895_pt1 | contig 19724 bp, 14 predicted proteins | sample PhyCR1_3_FD_203893 | JGI IMG/M metagenome (GOLD analysis project Ga0308175, IMG submission 203893) | Soil microbial communities from UC Gill Tract Community Farm, Albany, California, United States - DLSLS.C.R1 | ecosystem: Environmental > Terrestrial > Soil > Agricultural land | place: USA...
TGTTCCTGGACGGACTGCCGAATTTCCAGGCGCTGGGCAAGCTGCGCATCGGCGAGGCGCCGCGCGAGGTGCTCGAATGCGACCTGGCGCTGGAACTGGAAGCGCTGCCGACCCTGCGCGCGGCGATCGCGCATTGCGAAGCGGTCGGCGATGCGGTCAGCCGCAAGCTGTTCACCGACATCCTCGACTCCGAGGAAGAACACATCGACTGGCTGGAAACCCAGCTCGCGCTGATGGCGCGCATCGGCGAGCCAAACTACCTGCTGGCGAAGATCGAAAGCTGAGCCGCGTGGCGCGTCGGTGGCGCGGCCACGGGACGTGCGGCCGTGCTCAGGCGGACAGCGAATCCGAAGCGCGTTGCGCGCCGCTGTCCGCCGCCGTCAGCAGCGCCATGCGTGCGCGCGCGAATTCCGTGGCGATCAGCGCGACGGCGACAGCGGGGCGATCGAGCGTCAGCATCCGCGCGCCCAGTTCCACCCGCTTGGCCGCCGCCGACAAGGACATCGCGCCGAGATTGGCGCTGGATGACTTGAGCGAATGCGCCGCCTCGCGCAACTCGTTGAAATCCGGCGCAAGCGCGGCGGCTTCGAGCCGGGCAAGCAGCAGCGGCGTGTCCTCCAGGAACAGCGCGATCAACTTGTCCAGCTCACCGCCCAGCACCGAACGCAGCTCGGCGAGGATGTCGCCATCCAGCACTGCGGCGGCCGGTGCCGTTGGCAATGCCGGCGCATCCTCCTCAACGGCCGCCATCGGCGCGGCAGCGGCGGGAACCGGAGCCACCGGCTGCACCGTGGGCGCGGCGACGGCGTCATCGACGGCAACGGCGGGGCGCACTTCCGATGCGCGTGGACGCCACCAGCGGTGCAGGCAGCGTTCGAGCTCGGCGCGCGTCACCGGCTTGGCGAGGTAGTCATCCATTCCGGCGTCCAGGCACTTCTGGCGATCGCCGGCCATCGCGTTGGCGGTCATGGCGATGATGGGCAGATGGTTGCCGTCACCGGTGAGTTCCTCGGCCTCGCGCCAGCGGCGCGTGGCGGTGTAACCGTCGACCACCGGCATCTGGCAGTCCATCAGCACCAGGTCATAGCGCGAGCCGGACATGCGGAGCAGCGCGACCTCGCCGTTGTGGGCGGTGTCGCAATCGACGCCGAGCACGCTGAGCAGGCGCTGGCCGACCATGAGGTTCACCGGGTTGTCCTCGACCAGCAGCACGCGCGCGCTGCGCACCGAACTGGCGGTCTCGGCAGGCTCGCCCGTGGCCGCCGTCGTTGCCGCCGCTGATGTCGATGTCGACGCAGGTTCGGCGACCGGCGGCTTGCTGGTCAGTGCCGCGCGCAGGTCGGCATCGGGCGCCTGGCGGCTGAGCACCGCGACGTTGCGGCTGAGCTCTTCGGGCACGGCTTCGTCGCCGGACAGGCAGACCAGGCGCACGTCGCCGTAGATCGCCTGGCGTTCGAGGTTGCGATGCAGCGCAAGCGCGGTGTTGCGCATGCCGGCCAGGTCGGCCAGCACCAGCGCGTATGCCCACGGCGGTCCCTGCGTCGCCGCGGCGCGCAGCCGGTCGAGCGCCTCCTGCGTGTTCTCCACCGTGGTCACGCGCAGTCCCCAGTTGGGCAGCAGCATGCTCAGGCGCAGCCGCAGGCGCTGGTCGGCGCTGAGCAGCAGCAAGCGCCCGCCGTCGAACTCCAGTTCGCGCGAGGGCATGTCGCCCTGCACCTTGAGCAGCGCGATATCGAAGGCGAAGGTCGAGCCGCGCCCGGGTTCGGATTGCACGGTGATGCGGCCGCCCATCAGGTCGACGATCCGCTTGCAGATCGCCAAACCCAGGCCGGTGCCGCCGTAGAGGCGCGTGGTCGAGGCGTCTGCCTGGGTGAAGGCATGGAACAGGCGTTTCTGCGCTTCGTCGGCGATGCCGATGCCGGTATCGCGCACTTCGAAATGCAACTGGTGCTGCGCGGCGGTTTCGCCAACGCGGCGCACGCTGACCGCGACCGTGCCGCGATCGGTGAACTTGACCGCGTTGCTGAGCAGGTTGCCCAGCACCTGGCGCAGGCGCACCGGATCGCCGCGTACCGGTAGCCGCACCGCGGGATCGATCTGCAGGCTCAGGCGCAGGCCCTTGGAATCGGCCGCGCGCTCCATCAGCTGGATGACCGTCTCCAGCAGCTCGCGCAGGTTGAACGCCGTGGTCTCCAGTTCAAGCCGGTCGGCTTCGAGCTTGGAGTAGTCGAGGATGTCGTCGACGATCCGCAGCAGCTGGTGCGAGGACGCCAGCGCGGTACGGACCAGCTCGTGGTGGTCGGGCGCCAGGCGCGCGTGCTGCAGCAGGTCGAGCATCGGCACGATGCCGTTGAGCGGCGTGCGGATCTCGTGGCTCATGGTGGCCAGGAATTCGCCCTTGGCCAGCACCGCCGATTCGGCGGCCTGCTTGGCCTGTATCAACTGCTGCTCGAGCTGCGTATGGCGATCGATCTCGCGCTGCAGCGCGTCGACGGTCTCCTCGCCGCGGCGGGCGCGCTCGTCGATCTGCAGCCAGGCCTTGTCGCGGCGCCTGGCCGAGAACAGGAACGCGGTGGTGGCGAACACCGCCAGCAACGCCAGCACCAGCGCGATGCCCTGCCAGGGGCCGTTGAAGCCCAGGGTTGCCATGCCCGCAGCCAGGGCGGCGCCGCCCGCAGCGCCCAGCGCCAGCCAGCGCACGGCCTGCGACGGTGCGCGGGGCACGGATTCAGTCATTCAGAGCACTGCGTGCTGGAAGTCGAAATCGAGCGCTTCATTGGCCTGCTGTACCAGATTCCCCTGAATCAGGTCGATGCCGCTCATCCAGAGCGTCGCCGCGCTTTGCGCGCTTTCCACCTGCGGTCCGATGACCTGGAGCCCGAGTCGGTGGGCCCGGTCGATGATGCCACGCAGTTCGTCGCGCAATGCTGAATCGGCATGCGCTTCGGAGTAGCGGGGCGAGAGCCGCAGGTAGCCCAGGGGCAGCTGCTCCAGCAGCGCGTCGGCTTCGGGCCCGTGCGCATACTGGCTCAGGCAGAACTGGACGCCGACCGGCATCAGCTGTTCGCAGAACTGGCGCAACGTGATCGAGTGCAGCAGGGCGTCCTCCAGGCGCAGGTCGAGCACCAGCGAAGTGCCCTCGAGGCCGTGGCTGGCCAGCATTTCCTGCAGCCACTGCGCATGCAGGTCGCGCGCCAGCGTGCGCGGCGACTGCGACACCAGCAGGCGCACCGCGCGGCCTTCGTCGCGGCGGCGTTGCATGAGCGCGATCGCCTGCTCCAGCACCCAGCGGTCGACGTCGGGCATCAGCCCGGCGGTTTCCGCGGCGGGGACCAGCGCGCCGGCGCGGTGCAGGTTGCCCTGGGCGTCGCGCATGCGCAGCAATACCTGGAACTGCGCATCCTGGCCGCCGGCAACGGCCACCACCGGCTGGAAGGTCAGTTCCAGCCCGCCGTCGCGCAGGGCGACGCGGATGTCGGCGGCCAGGCCGTCATCGCCATCGGTGTCGACCGGCCGCGGAACGTGTGCGCTGATCCCGACGGGATGCACGCGCGCGGCGCGCGCGGCCTGCTCGAGCGCGTCGAGCAGATCACCCGGCTCGGCGAAGTGCGCTAGCGATCCCGTGCCGATCGCCGCCGAGAGGCGCTGTGGCATGCCGTCCAGGTCGAACGTTGCCTGGCGGATGCCGTCGCGCAGCGCACGCGCCAAGGTATCCATCGCGCCGCCGTCGCTTCCGGTCGCATCGACGAGAAATGCGTTGTCGTTCAGTCGCGCGCAGGGCGCAGGCCCGGCCAGCTGGGCCAGGCGGCGCGCGACGTCGCCCATCAGTTGTTCGAATCCGGCATAGCCGTAGCGTTCGCGCAGCAACGCCGCATTCTGGATCTCGACGAACAGCGCGCCGCCCGGGGTACGTGCCTTGATCGCGGCGCCGAGCGCGCGCAGCAGGTGCGGGCGATGGAACAGGCCGGTGACCGGATGGCGCACGGCGTCCTCGCCACGCTGGCGCGCCAGCATGCGCGCGCGCTTGATGCGGCTGTGCACCGCCGCCATCAGGTGGCGCGGGCGGATCGGTTTGCTGAGGAAATCGTCGGCGCCGATCTCCAGCGCCTCGAACTGGCGTTCCGGATCCTGGTCGCCGGTGAGGAACACGATCGGCGTATGCGCGAAGTCCGCGTGTGCGCGGATCACGCCGGTGAGTTCGGTGCCGCTCATGCCCGGCATGTGCAGGTCCATCAGCACCAGGTCCGGACGGAAGGATTCCATCGCCGGCATCACGTCGCTGGAATTGCGCACGCTCAGCGTGTGGATGCCGGCACCGCGCAACACGCCTTCCGCGAACAGTGCCTGGCTGGCGTCGTCCTCCACCACCAGCACGCGGTAGGCCTCGTCTTCGTTGTCTTGATCCCCATCGGCCGCGACTGGCGCCGATGCGGCGGGCGCGGGGACGGATTCAGGGGCCTCGCCTTCGCCCGCGTCGGTCGCCCAGCGGCGCCAGTACCGCGGCGGCGGATATTCGGCGCGCGCGGAGGTTTCGGTGGCGGCGTCGCTTGCGGAAAACGAGTCTGAAGGCGGGGAAGCGGTCATGGTCACCCAAGGATAGAGGGGCGAGCACGCGTGCGCCCGGGACTTACGTCATGCACGGATTAAGCGGATGAATGCGGCCAGCACGTGCTGTGCGTACATGCAGGCGTCGACGGCATGCGACGCGCCGATGCCTGCTCAACGCGTGCGTGGCCGACGCCGGAACAGCATGCGCCAGAGCCACCACGCGGTCGCCGCCAATGCCGCGCTCAACGCGATCGCGATCGTTAGCGCGACGAACGGATGCACGAGGCCCAGCGCCAGTGCGCCCACCACGACGCCGTCCTCGGTCGCCGACGCGGTCCAGTTGCTGACCGGTTCCGGCGAGAGATTCAGCAGGACGCGCGACGAAGACTTCAGCGCGTGGCTCGCCAGCGCCACGCCGGCGCCGGTCGCGAGCATTCCTGCGCCCAGATGGCCATCCGGCGACAGCGCCGCCGCGGCAAGGAAGGCGCCGGCCGGCACCCGCAGCAGCGTGTGCAGCAGGTCCCAGCCCGAATCGACGCCCGGAATCTTGTCGGCGAGGAATTCGACCAGCGCCAGCCCGCCGGACACGCCGAGCACCCAGGGCGACTGCGCCACCTGCAGCGCCGGCGGCAGCTCCAGCCAGCCCAGGGCGCCGGCCAGGCCGACTCCGAACACCGTGAGGTACACGCGGATGCCGGCCAGCCATGCCAGCAGCACACCCGTGGCAAACAGTTGCGCCTGCGACATGCCATGCCCTCGCTGCGGTGCCCGCCCGCGGCAGTCTACCCGCGGCTTGCTTGACGCCGGTCGAAGCGGCTGGCTATACCGCTTGCGATGACCGAGCCTTCTCCCGCACCGGAGGCACCCGCGGCGCCCGCCGAGCACGTGCACGGACACGGCGTCGCCTATGCCCTGATCGCGGTGTTCGTGGCCGCGCTGGCCTTTGGTGGCTGGGGCCTGTGGCGCGTGTTCGCGCCGGTGCAGGGCGATCCGCGCGCGCTGCTGCGCACGCAGCAGGCGCGCATCGCCGAACTTGAACAACGCGTGGCGACGCTGGCGCGTTCGGACCAGATCAGCCGCGACGCCAACCGCGACCTGCAGGGCACGCTGGCCGAACGCGACGAGGAAATCGCCGGCCTGCGTTCGGATGTCGCCTTCTACGAACGCTTCGTCGGCAGCACCGCACAGCGGCGCGGGCTCAACGTGCACGAGCTGCACCTGCAGCGCCAGAACGGCCAGGCCTGGCATTTCACCGCGACCCTGACCCAGAACCTCAATCGCGGCGCCGTCAATCGCGGTGGCCTGACCCTGTCGCTGGAAGGCAGCCGCAACGGCCGCATGCTCAAGCTCGACTGGGCGCAGCTGCGCCAGCAGCCCGCGCCACCGCCGCTGGATTACTCGTTCAAGTATTTCCAGCAGGTCGAGGGCGACGTGCTGCTGCCGCCGGGCCTGCAACCGGTCCGCGTGGTGGCGCGGCTGCAGCCGCAGGGCGGCGCGGTGGTGGAGCAGTCGTTCACCTGGGCCGAGGTCACGGCCAAGCCGGGCGTGGCCAGCGATGGCTGACATCCGACACGGCGGTTGAATCGCACCGCCGCGCGCCCCATCCTGATGCGATGAACCACGCCAGCGACGCCCTCGACAACCAGGCCTTCGACAGCAACGCACCCGGTTACCAGTCGCTGCAGCGCCCGCTGGAGTTCAGCGGCGCCGCTGCCGCCAAGGTGCGCGAGCTGATCGCCGAGGAAGGCAATCCTGCACTCAAGCTGCGCGTCTACATCCAGGGTGGCGGCTGTTCGGGCTTCCAGTACGGGTTCGAGTTCGACGAGCAGCAGGGCGAGGACGACCTCGCCATCGTCACCGACGCAGTCACGCTGCTGGTCGATCCATTGAGCCTGCAGTACCTGATGGGCGCGGAAGTCGACTACACCGAAAGCCTGCAGGGCGCGCAGTTCGTGATCCGCAATCCGAACGCGAAGACCACCTGCGGTTGCGGTTCGTCCTTCACCGTCTGATCTGCGGATGACCGCGATGGAACGGATTCCGACCGGCGCGCACGCCGGCGCGTTCGCCTTCCTCGAAGCCGCGCTGGATCGCGCCGACCACCTGCGCGATGCGCCCGACGCGCTCGCGGCGCTGTGGCCGAAGGCCAGGGTGCTGCTGCTCGATGACGACGGTCGCGCGCTGGCCGACGACGCGCAGCGCATGACCGTCGTCGCCGGCGACATGCTCGGTGGAGTGCCCGCGAACGCCGTGTTCCTCGGCCTGCGCGACGGACAGGGCTGGTTCGCGGCGCGCGCGGCGACGGTCGACATCGACGCGCCGCAGCGCATCGACCTGCGCGCGGCGGCCGCAAGCTGGCCGGCTTTCGACGCCAGCGCCTTCGCGCAGGCGCGCGCCGTGCTGCACTGGCATGCGCGCCATCGCCACTGCGGCGCCTGCGGCGGCGATGTGCAGTTCGTGCGCGCAGGCTGGCTCGGCCGCTGTGCGCAGTGCGGCAGCGAGCATTACCCGCGCACCGACCAGGCGATCATCGCCGCCGTCACCGACGGCCGGCGCCTGCTGCTCGGACGGCAGAAGGGCTGGCCGCCGAAGCGCTATTCGGTGCTCGCCGGATTCGTCGAACCGGGCGAATCGCTCGAACAGACCGTCGCGCGCGAAGTGCACGAGGAATCCGGCGTGCGCGTGCTTGCCTGCCGCTATCTTGCCTCGCAGCCGTGGCCCTTCCCGGGGTCGCTGATGCTCGGCTTCCTCGCGCAGGCGCACCCGGACGAACCGGTCGCCGGCGACGAACTGGAGGACGTGCGCTGGTTCGACGTCGACGCCGTCCGCGCCGGTCTCGCCCGCGACTGGGCCACGCCGATGGCCGATGACGAACCCGGCATCGCCCTGTCGCCGCCGATCTCGATCGCCCGGTGGCTGGTCGAGCGCTGGCTCGAGGAATACGGCGACGCCGCCTGAATTTCGCGTTCCGCGCGCGAATTCCCGCGATGTCGCCGCTGCACTTGCGTGCAACCGGCTTTGCGTACAATCCGGCGCATGTCGCTGACCCTGATCGCCGTCGTGATCGCACTTGCGCTGGGCCACGTCGCGCCCTCGCTGGCGGCCGCGGCGCGCGATTTCGGCTGGTACCGGCAATGGCTGCGCTGGCTGGACCAGCGCTTCCCCGGCGACGGCTTCTGGCGCGGGCGCTTCGGCATCGTGCTGGCGCTGGCGCCGCCGTTGCTGGTGGTCGTCATCTTCCAGACGGCGCTGGACAAGCCGCTACTCGGATTGGCCGGACTGCTGTTTGCGATCGCGGCGCTGTTCTATTGCTGGGGCCCGCGCGACCTCGATCTCGATGTCGAGGCGATCGTATCGGCCACCGATCCCGTCGCGCGCCGCGAGGCCGCCGCGAAGCTCGCCCACGTCGGCGTGCCGCCGACGCTGGACGCGTCGTCGCTGGTCGAAGCCGTCTTCCGCAACGCGCAGCGGCGCTGGTTCGGCGTGCTGTTCTGGTTCCTGCTGCTCGGCCCGCTGGGTGCGGTGCTGTACCGGCTGACGGCGCTGGCCGGCGAGGAAGATGCCGCCGACCTGCCCTCATCCACCCGCACCGGCGCGCGCAGCCTGATGGCGGTGCTCGACTGGCCGGTGGCGCAGCTGATGACGCTCGCGCTCGCGCTGGTGGGCGACTTCGACACCGTGGTCGGCGCGTGGAAGGACAACGGCGGCGCGTCGCTGCAATTCGACGCGCCGTTCCTCGCCGTCGCCGGCCGCGCCAGCGTGCGCATCGAGCTGGCCGACGAGGCGATGGATTACGCCGACGATGGCATCGTCGTGCCGAACACGCTGGTCGCCGCGCTCGGCGAACTGCCCGAGCTGCGCGACGCGATGAGCCTAGTCTGGCGCATCCTGCTGCTGTGGCTGGCGGTGCTGGCGCTGTTCGTCATTGCCGGTTGGGTGGGCTGAGCCCGGGCCCTAGCGAAGCAAGCCGTCTCAGGCCGCATCCCCGCGCAACGCGCGCACGCGTGCTTCGAGCATCGTCGCATCGGCGGCGTGGCCATCGACCGGCGCGCCGGCGACGACTTCGACATGGGCACGGAAGCGTCGCGGTGCGCGCATGCGGCCTAGGCGCGAGTCGCGGCGGCTCCACATGCTCGACCACATGCCGCGCAACGCCATCGGCACCACCGGCACCGGGCGCGTCGACAGGATCTTCTCGACGCCGGACTTGAAGGCGGCGATCGTGCCGTCCTGGGTGAGCGCGCCCTCCGGGAAGATGCAGACCAGTTCCCCGGCCGCAAGCGCCGCATCGATGTCGACGAAAGCCAGGCGCATCAGCTCCGGCTTCTCGCGCGCACCGGCGATCGGAATCGCATGCGCGGTGCGGAAGATCCACTTCATCACCGGGATCTCGAAGATCCGGTAATACATCACGAAGCGCACCGGCCGCGGGATCGCGCCGCCCAGGATCAGCGCATCCATGTAGCTGACGTGGTTGCAGACGATCAGCGCCGGTCCTTCGTCGGGGATCGCCTCGATGCCGGTCACGCGCAACCGGTACAGCGACTTCACCAGCAGCCAGCTGAGGAAGCGCATCAGGAATTCGGGCACGAGCGTGAAGATGTAGACCGCGACCAGCGTGTTGGCGATCGCCAGCGCCAGCAGGAACTTCGGGATGCTCCAGTGCAGCAGTTGCTGGGCCGCGATCCCGCACACGGCCGCGGCGACGATGAACAGCGCATTGAGGATGTTGTTGCCCGCGATCACGCGCGAGAGTTCCGACTTCGGCGTGCGGCTCTGCACCAGTGCAAACAGGGGCACCAGGAAGAAGCCGCCGAACACGCCGACCATCACCAGGTCGAACAGGATGCGCAGGCTGCCGGATTGGTGCAGGAACGCCGCAACTTCCAGTCCCGTCACCGGCGCCGCGCCCGGCCGCGCGAAATAAAGATCCAGCACGAACACGCTGATACCGAGCGCGCCCAGCGGCACCAGTCCGATTTCGACCGTGCGCCCGGACAGCTTCTCGCACAGCAGCGAACCGATGCCGGTGCCGATCGAGAACACGCCCAGCGCCAGCAGGAACAAGCTGCTGTCGCCGCCGAGGTTCACCTGCGCGTACACCGGCAGCTGCGCGGTGAGCGCGGTGCCGAAGAACCAGAACCACGAGATCCCGAGCACCGAGTTCCACACCGCGCGCTGGCGCGTGCACAGCTTCAGGATGCGCCAGGTTTCGAAGGCGACGTTCCAGTTGACGCGCAACCCCGGCGCGGTCGCCGGCGCCGACGGAATCGCGCGGCTGGCGAGGTAACCGGCGATGGCGATCGACAGGACCGCGATCGACGCATACGCCGGACCGTGTTCGGGCGACAGCATCAGGCTGCCGCCGAGGATCATCCCGAACAGGATCGCCAGCGCCGTCCCGGTCTCGACCAATCCATTGCCGCCGACCAGTTCCTGCGGATGCAGCGCCTGCGGCAGGATCGAATACTTGATCGGCCCGAACATCGTCGAGTGCAGGCCCATCAGGAACAGCACCACCAGCAGCAGGCTCGCGTGGTGCGCGTAGAAGCCCCACGCCGCGACCGCCATCGCTACGATCTCGAACAGCTTGATCCAGCGGATCAACCGCGCCTTCTCGTACTTCTCCGCGAACTGCCCGGCCAGCGCCGAGAACAGGAAGAACGGCAGGATGAACAACGCCGGCGCGAGGTTCGTATACAGCGACGCCTGTCTCGTGCTCAGCCCCAACTGCGACACGATCAACACGATCGTCGCGTTGCGGAACACGTTGTCGTTGAATGCCCCCAGCAACTGCGTCGCGAAGAACGGCGCGAAGCGCCGCTGCCGCAGCAATGCGAACTGCGAATGTCCCGAACCCATGCGTCTCCCCCGAGGTTTGGCGGAGCCTAGCAGAGCCCTGTTGCCGGTATCTGCTGTTCGTAGGAGCGGCTTTAGCCGCGAGCTCTTCGGGCAAAGCCGGTGCTTGTGGGAGCGGCTTCAGCAGGTAGGGCAGCCCGGGCCCGCGCTGTCGCGATCGCGTGCGCAGAAGGCGGACTGACGTCCGCCCTACGGGTTCCCGGCGCGCATCTTGGCCAGTAGCTGGTCGCGCACATTGCGGCCGTTGTCGCTTTTCTGCGCCATTAGGTAGAGGCCTTTGCCGTTGCTGCAGCTGGCCCACAGGTCGCCGACGAGGCGCTTCTCCTTTTCCTCGTCGCTGCTGAAGCGGTCGCCACCCTTGTACTCGATGATGAACAGACGGCCATCCTTCAGCTTCGCCAAGAAGTCCGGGTAGGTGCGCTGGCGCGATGTCGGCATCCAGAACTGCGTCGGATGGACGAGGTTGCGCACCCAGAACTCGACCTCTTCAAGCAGGTCGATGGCGCGTGCGCACTCGAACTCCTCGCCGACGTTCTTCAGGTCGCCGGGCACCGGGTAGTAGTGCTTCTTGAACCGGTACGTGCCCTGGTAATACGCGTGCGCCGGATAGCGCGTCATGTCGGCGGGATAGGCGAAGGCATGGTCAGGGCCATCGCTGGCGACGACCTCAAGTCCGCCCTGGAACAGCGCCTGCTGGAATGCATCGCGATGAGCCTGCTCTTTTTTCAGCAGCAGTTGCTCGGCCAGTTTGCGCCGCAGGATGAATTGCCCCTTGAGCAGTTGTGCGAGGGAGAACCCGCGGTCGTCGAGCAACCCGCGCACGGCACGGCGCAGCCATTCCCGCAGGACCGGCTGCTTGATCGACGGCTCGTGGATTTCATGGTCCAGCCAACCGATCAGGTCGGTCTCGCTGCGATCCTGCGCGAAGCCGGGCAGGTAGGTCGCGACGTCATCCTTGACCTGATGGTAGGTCACCTCGCGACCTTCGATGTCCACCTCGAAGGTCATGGTTTCATCGTTGAAGCGGAAGCCGGACAGGTCGGGCGGACTGGCGAGCAGGTCCCAGGCGAAGGTGGCAGAGACCACGCCACGATCCAGCAACTCCAGTTCCCCCTGCTCGACCATGCACAGGCGCGGCACCGCGAAGGCGGCGCCACGCTCGCTCGGCGCCTTGGCCGCGGCGGTCGCCAGTTGATGGCGCTCGACCTGCGCGGCAAGTTCGCCGCGCTGGCTCGGCGGCGCCGTCAGGACGATTGCTTCGACCGTCTCGGGATTGATCTCGTCGGTGATTTCCAGCACGCCGCCGCTGCCGGTTGCATTGGCGATGAACACCACGCGTCCGGCATCGCGCGCAGGGACGTTGTCCAGGTCCGGTGGCTTGCGCACTTCGATGCGCGTCGTCGGCGGGGCGACCGGCGCCAGCGCGCCGCCTTGCAGCGGCAACCTCGGCGCGGCGGCCTCATCGCGGATCGCCGCCGCCGCTTCCATCGGATTGAAGCCGATGTTCACCAGCGACTGCGTCAGCTCGCCCGCGGCGCGGCCGAAGTCGTCGGTGACGACATGGGCATAGGCCTTGTTCATCGCCTCCTGCCGGCGGCGGATGGCGTACGGCATGCGCAGCACGCGGCCGAGCAGCTGCTGGATGTCCTTGTCGCTGCGGACCTGCGCCACCGAGCAGAAGACGTAGGCGAAGGAGCAGTCCCAGCCTTCCTTCAGCGCCTGCTTGGTGATGATGACCTCGATCGGGCAGTCCTTCGCGAACAGGTCGACACGGTCGATTTCGCGCTGGTCGCCGGTGGCGATGGCGATGGTCTTTTCATCGACGCCATCGGTGTCGACCAGATGGCGCTTGACCTCTTCGACGGTGGCCACGCCACGCGCGTTCTCGGCCTGTATCAGCAGGATCGGGCGGATATGGTCGGGCTCGTCCAGCGCGATTTTCGCGAGCGACTTGCGCCGTGCCACCGCGCTGCTCACCGCCACCTGCCACTCGCCGGTGTGCTCCTTCAGCACCACCGGGAACTTGATCATGTCCTCGGCCTTCAGCTCGAAGGCCGAGACGCTCACGAGCACGTTGGAACTGGCGGTATCCGGCGTGGCGGTCAGTTCGACGACAGCGCGCGGGCCGAGACGCTCGTACACGGTGTAGGACAGCGGCGTGGTGGCGTTGTGCGCCTCGTCCATGATCACCAGCGGACCGTGCAGCTTGAGCAGGTTGGCGAACGACGCCAGTGCCTTGCCGTCCGCGCCCTTGTCCAGGTACTCGACGTCGGGCGTGCTGCCGGCGAAATGCGCTTCCAGGTCCTCGTGGTGTTCGTAGACCTTGCGGCCTTCCTTGTCGTTGACACGCAGCGCGGCGACGGTGGAAATCACCACGCAGACTTTCGTGCCGACGTCGGCCGGGCGGATCTGCGTGAAGTCGGCGACGTCGAACACGGCGACCTTCCCGCCGAACGCGTCGTCGAGTTCCTGCCGGTACGGATGGCGTGGGTCGCGGAACGCGTCCAGCGTCTGCGTCTTGATCTGGGTGGTGGGCACCATCCACATGACCAGCGGGAATTCGCGCTCCAGCAGTGCGCGGCCCGCGCTCTGGATGATGTGCGCGCCCATCACCGTCTTGCCCCCGCCGGTCGGGATGCGCAGGCACGCGTACGGAACTTCGGTCAGGCCGGGCATGGGCTTGTAGCGCTCGTCGAGACCCTCGTCGACGCATGCGGCGAAGGCGTCAGCGGCACTACCCATGCGCGCGCCTTCGAAGAACCGTTCCAGGCTCTCGAGCGCGCGTTGCTGGTAACGCTTGAGTGCAAGCGCCATGGTCAGCGCGCCTTGATGTCGTAAGGAGTCTGGCGGAACGCGATGTCGAGCTCGCGCAGCTGTTCGGCCGACAGGTCGCAGGCCTCGCCGTAGATCACCTTCGGGCCGTCGAACTTCGGCAGCGAACGCAGCACCCGGCGCGTGAGCACATTGCCACCGGTCTTGCGTTCATCGCCGAGGATGCCGTTGAACAGCAGGTAGTAGCCAGTGCCCTTGAACTCACCGAGGAATGCGTCCTTCTTCGCCCGCGTCGAGCGCGCGGTGCCGGTTTCGGCGAACCAGACATGCGCGGCGAGGTGCTCGAATCTGATGCGCTCGTCGATGTGGCCGTTGTCGTCGCACAGGCGCACGCCGAGCTTGTAGAAGCGGAACCCGCCGCCGCCTTTCCAGCCCACGGCTTCGGAAATACCGCCCTGCTCGCCGTCGACGACTTTCGCCAGTCGCGGTTGGCAATGTGTGTGGGCGTGTTCGCCCATTTCGATGCCGATCCAACGGCGGCCCATCTTGTGGGCAACGGCGGCTGTTGTGCCGGAGCCGAGGAAGCTGTCCAGAACGATGTCCCCGGGTGCCGTGGCGATCTCAAGGATTCGCCTAAGCAGCCTTTCAGGTTTTGGTGTTCCAAAGAATCCTTCTTGGCCGAACAGCGTTTTCGACTCGAGCATCGCTTCCTGCGTATGTCCGACGTCGTCGTAATGCCAGAGGCTGCGGGGAATTACGGGTTTGGCTTCAATGGCAAAGCGCTTGATGCGGGGGCTGCGCGATGAACCGTCCTTTCCCCAGTAGATGAGCCCGTCTGCTGCCATCCGCGCGTAGGTGCCAGGACTGGCTCGCCACGTAAGGCCATCCGGTGGCCAAACTTCCTGTCCTCGGGGACCAGTGATCTTGAAAAACAGGTTTGGACGTTCTTCCTTCGTTTTGTTTCCGGTCAGCGTTACCGAGTTCCATGATCCGCGCGGGTCGCCGTCCGGGTTCTTGAAGACGGAATTGTTCCTTTCACTACGCTCCAGTCGGCTGATCGACAGCTTGTCGAAAGATTTTGCGTAGACGAACAAATGGTCGTTGTCATTGCTGAAGTACTTGGCGTCGTTCGCAGGAGACAGCTTCCGATGCCAGGCTATATCGAGCAGAAAGTTCCTGCGGCCGAAAATTCCGTCGCAGATGACCTTGAAGTAATGCGCTTCGTTGTCATCCAGCGTGACCCAGATCGAGCCGTCTTCCGACAGTAGTTCGCGCAGCAGCTCCAGCCGCGGATACATCATCGACAACCACTGCGAGTGCTCGAGGTTGTCGTCGTAGTGCTCGAACGCGCTGCGCGTGTTGTAGGGAGGATCGATGAAGATGCACTTCACCTGTCCCGCGTAATAGGGCAGCAAGGCCTTGAGCGCATCGAGGTTGTCGCCCTCGATCAGCATGTTGGGAGCGTCGGGCTCGCCATAGGCCAGGCTGGCGACCGGCTCAAGAAGGCGATACGGCGTCCGTGCCGCACGCGTGAGGTCGGCATCGCGGTTGTGCCAGGACAGCAGCGGCATCTAGCGCAGCCCCGTCCGTTCCACCGCTCGGCGCGGCTCGCGAACATCTGCGGGCCGTTCCAGGATCCGCTCCGCCTGCCGCCCATCGGCAACGATCTTCGGCAGTTGTTCCAGGAGGGACTTGGGCATGGACCCGGCGGACGCGGACAGCGAAGCCACATGAAAGCAAAACTTTCAGCAAAGTGAAAGTAAAACTTCCATTGCCCGTGCGGCGCGCACCTAACGTCCGGGTCCATGAAGGACGAGAAAGCGGAATTTTCAGCGCGCCTGCGCGCCGCACTGAAGGACGCCCACATCGAGGCCAGCGCGTCCGTCCTCGAAAAACGATTCAACGCCCGCTACGACGGCCCGTCCGTGACCGCACAGGCGATCTCCGGTTGGCTCAATGGCAAGGCCATTCCCAAGCAGGACAAGGTCCGCGTGCTGGCGGCGATCGTCGGCATGGAGCCGCACGAACTGCAGTTCGGTGGCAAGGCGCGGGTGGGCGAGGGCAGGGCGCAATGGCACGAGAGCCTGGGTCCGCAGGAGCAGGCGATGCTCGATGCTTTCCTGTCACTGCCCGCGGCACAACGCAAGCTGGTGCGCGACCTGATCCTTGCGCTGTCGCGCGGCGGTCCGAAGGACGCCTAGCGTCCTACAGCAGCCACAACTGGCCGCTCGCCGGCTGCGATGGCCGGCTCCAGTAATCGAACCCGAGCTGGCGGGCCGTCGAACGTGGTCGTGGTGGGAGCTTGAAACGCCGCCATGGCCGCAGCACGCCATCGGCCGTGGTGACATCGTCCGGCAGTCCTTGCGGCAGCGGCCATTGCGCACCGGCCCGACGCCGTGCGCGACGGCGGCGCGTGTGGCACCAGGACACGGAAATCAGCAGGTAGGCCGCGAGGTCCGACATGCGCCGGTCGAAGCGGAGTGCAAGCCAGTGCCAGGCGGCGATTTCCGAATGGTGCGGGCCGGGGAGCTCCGCTTCGACGACATGGTCCTCGATCGCTTCCAGCAGCGAGAGCGGGTGTGCGCCATCGTCGATCGGGAGCAGGTCCGCGTAGGTCGGCCCATCGGGACCGCCGAGTGGCTGATCAAACGAACGGGCTCCGCGCGAACCGCGTCGCATGCGGTTGAAATGCCGGCGCACGCGCTGCAGCAGCAGCGCATCGGCGGTGCCTTCGGGATCCAGTGCACGACCGAGCTCGACGCCGAGTTCGAAGGCCTGGATCCAGGCTTCGTTCCGCACCTCATCGGGCATCAGTTCCCCGCGCGACCGGTGCGCAATGTCGTCCAGGTCGCGGGCGCGGCGCTGGAGGAATGAAGCGAACGATCCATCGTCGATTTGCATGGCGGCGGAGGATACGGCCAGCCAGGTCATTCCTGTTCGCTTGGAACCATGCGAACAGCGGATGCCTTCGAAACCCTTCATTCCCGAAAGCGCGTCGGCGAGGCCGCTCGGTATCGGGCCGCGCCAGGGACGGCTACGCCACGGCTGCTTTCGCAAGGATTTCGGCATGGCGATGGCAACATCGCTCGGGTGACAACGCAGGTGTTCCGACTTCACCAACGAACGGAGGACCCATGAACAGCATCTTGAAAGTAGCCGCTGCCTTCGCCGCGGGCGCGGTGATCATGTATTACCTCGACCCGGAGACCGGCCGCAGGCGGCGGGCGATGGTGCGCGAGCAGGGCATCGGCGCGGGCCACGACATCGAGGACTTCGCGCGCACGCGCTCCAAGCGTGCGGCGGACCGGGTGCGCGGCGCGGTGGCGCGCACGCGCGCACGGGTGGTGCACGAACCGGCGGACGACGATCGGCTGCGCGAACGGATCCGCTCGAACCTCGGCCGCCTGGTCGACCATCCCGGCGCGGTGAACGTACAGGTGCACGATGGACACGTGGTGCTTGGCGGCAACGTCGCGAAAAGCGAGATCGAGCGGCTGCTCGATGCGGTGGAAGCGATTCCCGGCGTGGAGGCCGTGGACAACCGCCTCGTGGTCGGCGCCGGCAACGCGACGTCGGGGACGTCGGGCGAGGCGCGGCACTGAGCACCGGACAAAGTGAAGGCCCAGTCACGAGGATGAAACCTCGGCGGGCCGGGCCTTCGTGCGGAGAGTTTCGCTTCGGACCTCAGCCCGTTGCTTGTTCTCCGACGATTGGATGTTACTGCGGTGCGGGTTATTGGCGGGTCAAGGCGGCAGTGCCACTGCTCTTGTAGGAGCGGCTTTAGCCGCGAGCGCTTCCGCATGCGCTAAAAATCAAAAGCTCGCGGCTAAAGCCGCTCCTACGAAGAGCCGTCATGCGCGGCCCTGCTCGCGCGCGATCGCCCGCCAGCCGATGTCGTGGCGATGGAACTCGCCATGCCACGAAATGCCCGCGACCTCCGCATAAACCTTGCGCTGCGCATCGGCGACGCTGTCGCCAAGCGCGCACACGCACAGCACGCGGCCGCCGGATGTGACGACGCTGCCGTCGGAAAGCCGCGTACCGGCATGGAAAACCTTGGTGCCTTCGACATCGGGCACGTCCCAGCCGCTGATCGCATCGCCGAGCCGCGGTGTGCCCGGGTAGTGTTGGGCCGCCATCACCACGCCCAGCGACGGACGCGGATCCCATCGCGCCTGGACGCCATCGAGGCGGCCGTCGATCGCGGCATCGACGAGGTCGAGCAGGTCCGATTGCAGGCGCAGCATCACCGGCTGCGTTTCCGGATCGCCGAAGCGCACGTTGAATTCGATCACCTTCGGCGCGCCCGTCGCGTCGATCATCAATCCCGCATAGAGGAAGCCGGTGAACGGAACGCCGTCGCTTGCCATTCCGCGCACGGTGGGCTCGACGATCTCGCGCATCACCCGCGCATGCACGTCGGGCGTCACGACCGCCGCGGGCGAATAGGCGCCCATGCCGCCGGTATTGGGGCCGGTGTCGCCATCGCCGACGCGCTTGTGGTCCTGCGATGTCGCCATCGGCAGCGCGGTCATGCCGTCGACCATCGAGATGAAACTCGCTTCCTCGCCATCGAGGAACTCCTCGATCACGACGCGCGCGCCGGCGTCGCCGAACGCATTGCCGTCGAGCATGTCGGTGATCGCGGCTTCGGCTTCGGCCAGCGTCATCGCCACGATCACGCCCTTGCCGGCGGCCAGGCCATCGGCCTTGATCACGATCGGCGCGCCCTTGCCGCGCACGTAGGCGAGCGCGGCCTCGACATCGGTGTGCACCGCGTAATGCGCAGTGGGAATACCGTGGCGGGCGAGGAAATCCTTGGCGAAGGCCTTGCTGCCTTCCAGCTGCGCGGCGGCAGCGGTGGGCCCGAAGATGCGCAGGCCCGCGGCGCGGAAGCGATCGACGACGCCCGCGACCAGCGGGCCTTCGGGACCGACGATGGTGGTGGCGACGTCTTCGCGCTGCGCCAGCGCGAGCAGACCGTCGATATCGCTCGCGGCAACGTCGATGTTGCGGCACTTGGCCTCATGCGCCGTACCGGCATTGCCGGGTGCGACCAGCACTTCATCGACGCGCGGCGACTGCGCGAGCTTCCATGCCAGCGCATGCTCGCGTCCGCCGGATCCGATGACGAGGAGTTTCATGCGTTGCTCCTGCTTTGAGCCCCTCTCCCATCGGGAGAGGGGTTGGGGTGAGGGGCGGTGGGCGACAGAAGTGATGTTATGGGTCGTAATAAACAGATTCAGCTACGGGCACTGCGCCGCTTCGCCGCCCCTCATCCGCCCTTCGGGCACCTTCTCCCGAAGGGAGAAGGGAACAGCAACATCAATGCCTGAAGTGGCGGATTCCGGTGAACACCATCGCGATGTCGTGCTCGTCCGCCGCGGCGATCACTTCGCTGTCGCGCATCGAGCCACCGGGCTGGATCACCGCGCGGATGCCGGCCGCGGCCGCGGCGTCGATGCCGTCGCGGAACGGAAAGAACGCATCCGAAGCCATGACCGAGCCCGGCACGGTGAGGCCGGCTTCCTCGGCCTTGAGCGCGGCGATCTTCGCCGACACCACGCGGCTCATCTGCCCGGCGCCGATGCCGATGCTGCGGTGGTCGCGCGCATAGACGATCGCATTGGACTTGACGTACTTGGCGATGCGCCAGGCGAACAGCAGGTCGTCGAATTCCGATGGCGTCGGCGCGCGTTTCGTCACGAGCTTCAGTTCGTCGCGGCCGACTTCGCGGATGTCGCTGGTCTGCATCAGCAGGCCCGAGCCGACGCGCTTGACGTCGAAATTGTTGCGGCCCTCGCCGTGCGGGATCTTCAGCACGCGCACGTTGGCTTTCTTCTTCGCATACGCGAGCGCGTCCTCGTCGTAGTCCGGCGCGATCAGCACTTCGACGAACTGGCGGTCGAGGATGGTCTTCGCCGTCGCCGCATCCAGCGTGCGGTTGAAGGCGATGATGCCGCCGAACGCCGAGGTCGGATCGGTCGCGTACGCGGCTTCGTAGCTGTCCATGCAGCCCGTTCCCTCGGCGACGCCGCAGGGATTGGCGTGCTTGACGATCACGCAGGCCGGCGCCTCGAACTGGCGCACGCATTCCCACGCCGCATCGGCGTCGGCGAGGTTGTTGTAGCTCAGCTCCTTGCCCTGCAGCTGGGTGAAGGTGGCGAGCGTGCCCGGCACGGGATACAGGTCGCGATAGAACGCGCCGTGCTGGTGCGGATTCTCGCCGTAGCGCAGGTCCATGACCTTGACGAAATTGCTGTTCTGCTGCGCCGGGAACAGTACGCGCCTGCCGTCGGCATCGATCGACGACAGGTAGTCGCTGATGCACGCGTCGTATTGCGCGACACGATTGAACGCGGCGACCGACAGTGCGAAACGCGTTGCCGCCGCAAGCGTGCCGGCGTTGGCGTCGAGTTCGGCGATGATGCTGGCGTACTGCGCCGGATCGGTCGCGACTGCGACGCGCGCGTAGTTCTTCGCGGCCGAGCGCAGCATCGCCGGGCCTCCGATGTCGATGTTCTCGATGATCTCGTCGAGCGTGC
>Ga0308175_100000896_pt1 | contig 19718 bp, 16 predicted proteins | sample PhyCR1_3_FD_203893 | JGI IMG/M metagenome (GOLD analysis project Ga0308175, IMG submission 203893) | Soil microbial communities from UC Gill Tract Community Farm, Albany, California, United States - DLSLS.C.R1 | ecosystem: Environmental > Terrestrial > Soil > Agricultural land | place: USA...
GCCAACAATGCTGTTGATGAATTGATGAAAACATATTGGAGTGCAAAGACTGCTAATCCGCGAGAGTACATTCAATCGGATTTAGGTAACGTCTCAACGGTGAATGCAATTCAAATCAATTATGCCGATCAGGATGTGGAAAGCGATCGGCTTGGCAAGTACAACAATCAATATCATCAATACAAATTGTATTCATCGCTGGACGGCAAAAAATGGAACTTGCTGGTTGATAAAAGCAAGAACACAAAGGACGTTCCGCACGATTATGTAGAATTACAAAGTTCTGTTCAGGCACGCTACATCAAGCTTGAAAACGTTCACATGCCTACCGGTAAATTTGCAATCAGCGGATTTAGAATATTTGGCAATGACAACGGCGCAAAACCTGATACGGTGCAAAACTTTATCGTGTTACGAACAGAGAAGGACAAGCGCAGCGCCTTTATCAAATGGCGGCCGGTGGACAATGCTTTTGCTTACAACATTTATTACGGCATTGCGCCGGATAAATTGTACAACTGCATCATGGTGCATTCGAACAACGAATATTGGATGAAAAGCATGGACAGCCAAAAGCCTTATTACTACTGCATCGAAGCCATTAACGAAAGCGGCGTTTCGCCGCGAACAAAAACCACAAAAGTCGAATAATGAAAAAAGCGCTGACAAAATTTTTCTTCTTTGTTTGCCTGTTGCAAAGCATCGTCGCGAACGCACAAGGCGGTTCACCGTATTTCAACGAGATACAAGCTTTTAAAAAAGAAGACAGCGTTCACGTGCCGCCGCAAAAGGCTATTCTATTTGTTGGCAGTTCCACTTTTCGTTTGTGGCCCGACGTTCAAAGCTATTTTCCAACGCACACCATCATCAATCGTGGCTTCGGCGGTTCAACCTTGCCGGATGTAATTCGCTACGAAAGAGACGTCATCTTTCCTTACAATCCAAAGCAAGTTGTCATCTATTGCGGCGACAATGATCTTGCTTCTTCCGATACCGTTAGCAGTACAACCGTTGTGCAGCGGTTTGAAAAATTGTTTACCGACATCCGCACGGTTTTACCGAACGTGCCGGTGGCTTTTGTTTCCATCAAGCCAAGTCCGTCGCGCTGGCATTTAAAGGAGAAAATGATTGACGCAAACAGGCGCATAAAAACATTTTTGGCGGGCAAGAAGAAAACAAGCTTTATTGACATTTGGAACGCCATGCTTGGACCCGACGGCAAGCCAAGAGAGGAATTGTTCAAAGAAGACAGGCTGCACATGAAGCCGGAAGGTTACGCCATTTGGCAAAAAATCGTTGAACCGAAACTGGTAAAATAAAATTGTTGAATAGTGAACAAGGCGCACAAGAGTGCGACGCAAGTAAAGCTGAATAGAATTCCAAGAGCTGGTTACATAAAAATCAAAGTCACAATGAAAAAACTGTTTACGATTGCAGCAACAATCTTCTCGCTAGTTGCCCTTGCGCAAAACAACGAGGCGAAAATGAATGCCTTTGTATCGAGCCTGATGGGCAAGATGACGCTGGATGAAAAAATAGGGCAGCTAAATCTTGTAACGCCGGGCGGCGGCGTGGCTACCGGCGCAGTGGTGAGCAGCGATGTGGAAGGCAAGATAAAGGCTGGCAAAGTGGGCGGTTTGTTTGGCGTGATTGGCGTGGATAAAATCAGGCAGGCGCAAGAACTTGCCGTAACCGGAAGCCGCTTAAAGATTCCACTCATCTTTGGTTCGGATGTGATTCACGGCTACAAAACAACCTTTCCCATTCCGCTCGGCCTGTCTTGCAGTTGGGACATTCCGATGATTGAACGCACCGCAAGAGTTGCCGCAACCGAAGCAAGTGCTGACGGTTTGTGTTGGGTCTTCTCGCCAATGGTTGACATTGCCCGCGATCCGCGGTGGGGCCGCGTTGCGGAAGGCGCCGGTGAAGATCCATATCTCGGTTCACAAATTTCTGCGGCCATGATTCGTGGCTACCAGGGAAATAATCTCGCGGCCGACAACACCGTGATGGCTTGCGTTAAACATTTTGCCTTGTACGGCGCGGCGGAAGGCGGCCGCGATTACAACACCGTTGACATGAGCCGCATAAAAATGTACGAGTATTACCTGCCGCCATACAAAGCGGCTGTTGATGCCGGCGTTGGCAGCGTGATGAGTTCCTTTAATGAAATTGACGGCATACCGGCAACGGGCAACAAATGGCTGCTGACGGATTTGCTTCGCAGGCAGTGGGGCTTTAAAGGCTTTGTGGTTTCGGATTATACGTCAGTGTCGGAAATGATTGATCACGGCATGGGCGATTTGCAAACCGTTTCAGCACTTGCATTAAACGCAGGGTTGGACATGGACATGGTGGCCGAAGGTCTTTTGAACACGACAAAAAAATCGTTGCAGGAAAAGAAGGTTACGCAGGCGCAGATTGACGCTGCCTGTAGAAGAATTCTGGAGGCCAAATACAAATTAGGTTTGTTTGATGATCCTTATCGTTACTGCAATCCGCAGCGTGCCGCCAAAGAAGTTTTGAGTGCCGATAAACGTGCCGCTGCAAGAGAGTTTGGCGTTCATTCAACTGTGTTACTAAAAAACAACAACCAGACATTACCGTTGAAAAAAACGGGAACGATTGCGTTGATTGGACCGCTTGCAAACAACAAGAGCAACATGTTGGGCACATGGGCTGTAAGCGGCGATGCGCAGTTATCGGTTCCGGTTTTGGGCGGCATGAAAGCCATTGGCGGCAGCGGTGTGAATATTCTTTACGCAAAAGGCGCAAACATCACGGATGATAGTTCACTTGCGAAAAGAGCAAACGTTTTTGGTGAAAGAGTGGATGTTGGTCCGGGCACGCCTGATCAATTGTTAACCGAAGCCGTTGCCACCGCAAACAAAGCTGACGTAATTGTTGCCGTTGTTGGCGAGGCATCAGAGTTTACCGGCGAAGCATCAAGCCGCACAGATCTTTCCTTGCCACAAAGCCAGCGGCGCTTGTTGGAAGAACTTTCAAAAACAGGAAAGCCTCTTGTTGTTGTTTTAATGAGCGGAAGGCCGTTAACAATCGAACACGAATCGTCGCTTGCAACGTCATTGCTGCAAGTTTGGTTTCAAGGACACGAAGCCGGCAACGCCATTGCCGATGTACTCTTTGGGGCTTACAATCCTTCGGGAAAATTAAGCATGTCGTGGCCACGCAACGTTGGACAAATACCGGTTTATTATAACCACAAAAACACCGGCCGTCCGCAGGATGATACAAAACCCGGACAAAAATTCCGCTCTAATTATTTAGACGTAGCGAACACGCCGTTTTATCCGTTTGGTTATGGCTTGAGTTACACAACGTTCAGTTACGGGCCAATTCAATTAAGCAAGAACAGCATGAATGCGAACGATAAAATCACCGCAACGGTAACGGTAACCAATACCGGCAATTACGATGGCGAAGAAGTGGTACAGCTTTACATCCGCGACATGGTTGGTTCGGTAACAAGACCGGTGAAAGAATTAAAAGGCTTTCAAAAAGTCATGCTCCGAAAAGGCGAAAGCCGTCAAGTAAGTTTTACAATTGACGAAGACAAGCTGAGGTTTTGGAACAGTGACCTGAAGTACGTTTCCGAAGCCGGTGCGTTTAAAGTTTTCATCGGCGGCAGTTCAGCCGATGTGCAGGAAGCAAATTTCAATTTAGTAAAGTAAGACGGCGGAAAAGTTTCGGGTGAAACGTGAGACCGCAGTAAACTATAACTGTAATCACGCTTCGGTTTCACGTTTGTCCTCTTACGTCTCACTCCGAAACAACCTCAATAAGGATAGTCGCCCGACATGTTTCCGGCCGGGTTGTAATTGGCTACAATGATGATGTTGCCGTTTGAGGAAGTTGCCATTCCGGCGCCCATCTCGGTTGTCTTTTTCCAAATCATCTGCGTATAGTGCAAGGCCTTGTCCCAATCGTTGCCCTCGCCAATTTTGGCGTAGGTAAATTTTTTCTTCTCACTATACCAGGCTTGTGAAGCCTGAACCGGATTAAACTTATCATTAGGACTCGACATAAAAATATTCTCACCATACTCGTTGTTTGGCCGGTGTTCAAATAGGCAATCGTCGGTAGAAGCCAAAGAGTCGGCCCATTCCTGCGCATAAGCGGCCAGCGTTGAACTCCACGTTAAAGGAGGAATGTGCAACTCAGCTCTTGCCTTGTTGTGGTGGTCCAGAATTTTTTTCGCGTTTTCGGCGGAAAGGCTGCTGCCGGTTGAATCGCTTGTTGCCTGACCAAAGGAAAGAGCGGGAACCAGCAGCAAGGCAAGCAGGAGTTGATTAAGCATTTAACCAAGTTAGCATTTTTCCAATGGCTGAGATGTCAAGCAAGCCAAACACGGCTAGCTTTTTTATGACCTCAGCCATTCTTCAATCAACGATTGGTTGTAACTTTTTGCGCCATTCACAGGCATTATTTTTTTGTAACCCTTTCTCTATCACACAAACCTTGCGTATGAACCAAACCCGTGACAGCATCAAAGACATTTGGGGCGACCGCACCCCATACAAAGGCGAGAATTATCCCGTGAGAATAGACGAACGAACAATTGAAGAACCCGACCGCTGGGTGCAATCGGCTTGCGTGCTTTGCTCCACCGGCTGCGGATTGGACATCGGCGTAAAAGACGGAAAAATTGTCGGCGTTCGCGGCCGCGGCGTGGACATTTCCAATTATGGTCGTCTTGGTCCAAAAGGAATGTACGGTTGGATTGCCAACAACAGCCCCGATAGATTGACGAAGCCGCTGGTTCGCAAAAACGGAAAATTGGTGGAAGCATCATGGAACGAAGCGATGAACCTCATTGTCGAACAATCAAAAAAAACCATTGACAAACAAACAGGTCTCGGCATTGGTTTTTACACGTCGGGGCAATTGTTCATTGAAGATTATTACACGCTTGCCGTAATTGGCAAAGCCGGCATTGGTACGCCGCACATGGACGGTAACACTCGTCTTTGCACTGCTACGGCTGCCGCCGCTTTGAAAGCATCTTTCGGCACCGATGGACAACCCGGCGCTTACAAAGACATAGACGACACCGATTGCATCTTTTTGGTTGGACACAACATTGCTTCGCAACAAACCGTGTTGTGGATGCGCATTCTCGACCGGCTTGCAGGTCCCAATCCGCCGAAGCTGATTGTGATGGACCCGCGCAAAACCGCAACGGCCGAAAAAGCCGACGTGCATCTCGACCCTTTGCCCGGTACCAATATTCCCGTGTTAAACGGCCTGTTGAATTTGATGATTCAGGCCGGTGATATTGATGCAGCATACATCAATGCACATACGGTAGGCTTTGAAGAGTTAAAGAAAACCGTTGCTGAATGGACGCCGGAGAAAGTGGAAGAAATATCGGGCGTGTCATCGGAAAAGCTGCGCATGGCCGCACATGTCTTGGGCAAAACACCAACGCTTCTCTCCACGGCTTTGCAAGGCGTTTATCAATCCATGCAAGCTACGGCCGCAGCGGTGCAGATAAACAATCTTCATCTCGTTCGTGGAATGATTGGAAAACCGGGCAGCGGCATCTTTCAAATGAACGGGCAGCCAACTTCGCAAAACACTCGTGAGTGTGGCGCTGATGGCGATTTGCCGGGCTTTCGCAATTGGGGCAACAAAGAACATATTAATCAACTGGCAAAGCTTTGGAACGTTGATCCCGATATTATTCCGCATTGGGCGCCACCAACGCATGCAATGGAAATCTGGCGTTACGCCGAACAAGGCTCCATCAAAATGTTGTGGATTAGCGGAACCAATCCTGCTGTGTCTTTACCCGAGTTAAGCCGCATCAGAAAAATTTTAGGGAAAGAAGATTTGTTTGTGATCGTACAGGATGCATTCATGACTGAGACAGCGGTTTATGCAGATGTGGTTTTGCCTGCGGCATTATGGGGTGAGAAGACCGGTACATTTACCAACATCACACGGACGGTACACATTTCGCACAAAGCCGTAGAGCCACCTGGCGAAGCAAAGCCTGATTTTGACATCTTTCTTGACTACGCAAAGCGCATGGGCTTTTGCGACAAAGACGGCAACCCACTCATTAAATGGAACACACCCGAAGAAGCCTTTGAAGCCTGGAAAGAATGCAGTCGCGGAAGACCTTGCGATTACACTGGAATGAGCTACGCAAAACTCACGGGTGGCTCGGGCATTCAATGGCCTTGCAACGAAAAATATCCCGACGGTGCAAGACACATTTATACCGACGGCGTGTTCAATACTGCGATTGAAGAAAGCGAAAGCTACGGGCACGATTTAATTACCGGCGCTGCACACACAGAAAAAGATTACAAGGCAATTGACCCAAGAGGCAAGGCATTTATCAAGCCTGCGGAATACATTCCGCCGCACGAGACACCAGACGAAGATTATCCATTGTGGCTAACAACAGGACGACTGGTTTATCATTTTCACACCCGTACTAAAACAGGTCGGGCGAAAGAACTTTATGATGCGGCACCGGATTCGTACGTGCAGGTTTCGGAAGAAGACGCAGCGGCTCTTGGCATTGCTGAAGGCGACATGATTGAAGTTGCATCACGACGCGGCAACGTAACACAGCCAGCAAGAATTGGCGGCATAAAAAAAGGCGTTGTGTTCATCCCTTTTCATTACGGTTATTGGGACAATCCCGAACGCAGTCGCGCAGCCAATGAATTAACCATTACCGAATGGGACGCCGTGAGCAAGCAACCGCATTTTAAATACGCTGCCGTGAAGCTGAACAAAGCAAAGGAAGGTATGCTGCACAAAATCGGCGAGGCCTTAAACATCGTGAACGATCAACCGCAAAAAATGGAGGTGTAAAATGCACATCGGAACCTACATTGAACTCGTGCACAAAGGCCAGCAGGATTTGGCCGAAGCGTTTTTGCTTGTTTCTACAAAACACGCAGTGGAGCCGGACATTCACGAATTGTGCAAGTTGCTGGCAACTTGGTCGCAACTATTGGTGGAGAAAATAAAACCCTTTGCGGAAAAATATTCAGAAGAAAAAGACGACGAGCCCGACCGCTTGTTGAAAGATTTTTTTGAACAGAACAGAAAGGGTGCGCTGGCGCTTCTTCGCGACTTGCACGACCTCTGGCTGATGGCGAATGAAGCCAACGTGTCGGCGATTATTTTGCGGCAGGCGGCGCAAGGCCTGCACGACAAAGAACTAATGGCGCTTTGCGACGAGCTTGAAAAAAAATCGGAACGGCAAATTTCCTGGTTGCTTACGCGAATGAAATCCGCCGCGCCACAAGTGTTGATTGCAGCCGCATGATTTTTTGAACCACAAAGACGCAAAGGTTCACAAAGGCTTCGTGCAACTTGGTGCCTTGGTGTCGTTGTGTCTTTGTGTCTTTGTGTTTTCTACGACAACAATGTCGCTTGAATTGTGCCGCAAAAATTCATCAAACCAAAACAGGGTTTAAAAGAAAGGAGCACTTTTGCCATAATGATTTCCGTTAACGACGCCATCGCACAAATTCGGTTACACACCAAACAGCTTCCGCCGGTTACCGTGCCGCTGCAAAACGCTATAGGACTTGTTTTGGCCGAAGATGTTTCTGCGCTTGTCAGCGTTCCGGCCTTTCTGCAATCGGCGATGGATGGCTATGCTTTTCGTTACGCTGATTATTTGCAAACGAAAGAATTTACCGTTACCGGCGAGGTAGCGGCTGGTGATGCGGCAAACCTGTCCGTTGCACTGCATTGCGCCGTCCGCATTTTCACCGGGGCGCCTGTCCCGGCCGATTTGGACACAGTGGTAATGCAGGAAAAAACAGAAACAGTCAACAATGAATTAATCGTCAAAGACGAAGCACTGCAAAAAGGCAGCAACGTGCGCACAGAAGGCGCTGAAATAAAGAGAGGCGAAACTGCTTTGACAAAAGGCGCAATCCTTTCACCGGCAGCCATTGGCTTTTTAGCAGGTGTTGGGGTTACTGAAGTAAGCGTTCATCCGAAGCCATCGGTGCACATCATTGTTACCGGCAATGAGCTGCAAGAACCCGGTAAACCACTCCAACACGGACAAGTGTACGAATCAAACTCGGTGATGCTGCAAGCTGCCCTGCAGCAACTCGGCATCAACAAAATCACAATGACGCACGCAAATGATAATTTAGAAACTTTAAAGAACGTTATCAACGTAGTGTTGGAAAAAGCCGACCTTCTTTTACTGACCGGCGGCGTAAGCGTAGGCAAATATGATTTTGTTTTGCAGGCTGCCGAAGCTTGCGGTGTAAAACAATTGTTTCATAAAGTAGCGCAACGTCCCGGTAAACCTTTGTATGCAGGAATAAAGAATGAGAAAATCATTTTTGGTTTGCCCGGCAATCCGGCTTCGGTGTTAAGTTGCTTTTACAATTATGTTTTTGTAGCCATTGAAGAACTCACCGGACGAAAAAACTTATTGGAACGAAAACAGGTTCGTCTGCTGCAAGACGTCAACAAAAAAATTTCGCTGACGCAATTTTTAAAAGCAATTTATACGGTTGAAGGTGCAATGCCTTTGCAGGCGCAGGAATCGTTTCGCTTGAGTTCATTTTCAATCGCTAATTGTCTCGTCGTTTTGCCCGAAGAAGCAAGAGAGTACAAAGAAGGCGAAACCGTTGAAATCCTTTGCCTGCCTTATCTTTAAGCCGCATGGACGCAAATTTTCTTTTTTTTATTTTGCTTTTCACCGTTGCGTTTTTATACGCTTCGGTTGGACACGGCGGTGCCAGTGGTTACCTTGCGTTGATGGCCTTGTTTAGCATTACGCCGGACGTGATGAAGCCAACGGCTTTGCTCCTTAATCTTTTCGTTTCACTCACATCCTTTATTCAATTCTATCGGGGCGGCCATTTTCGCTGGAAAGTTTTTTGGCCTTTTGCATTGGCGTCAATTCCGCTGGCGTATTTGGGTGGATTGGTGGTTGTGGACGGCCATATCTATAAAAAGATTTTGGGCGTCTTGCTGCTTGTTCCTATCGTTCGCTTTTTCTTTTTTGGCAACACAAAAGTGGACGAACAGAAAGAAAATAACTTTGCGTTGTCGCTTTTGATTGGAGGTCTGATTGGCTTTTTATCGGGATTGATTGGCATTGGTGGCGGCATTCTTTTATCACCCGTTTTGCTCCTGTTGAAATGGACTGATCAAAAACAAACGGCGGCCATTAGCGCCTTGTTCATTTTTGTCAATTCGCTTTCCGGACTGGCGGGCCAACTGACCAAAGGCATTCATTTCACCAACGACATGTTTCTCTTTGTTGTCATCGCTTTCGTCGGCGGTTTGTGCGGCGCATATTTCGGTGCGTTGAAATTCCGGCAAACAATTTTGAAAAACGTATTGGCCACAGTGCTTTTACTGGCCGTTTATAAGCTCTTGTTTACATCTGCATAAGCATGAAAGAAATTACCGTGTTGACCTTTGGTATAATCACCGAGATTATTGGCAAAAGCAATTTTGTTGTGAACGACATTGCTTCGACTGAAGAATTAAAAAAAGATCTCGAAGCTAAATTTCCGCGATTAAGAAACCTTGACTACGCCGTTGCGGTAAACAAACAAACGATAACAACGGTAACAACGTTAGAAGCCGGTTCAACGGTTGCGCTTCTTCCACCTTTCAGCGGCGGTTAATTATGAACGAGCATTATTCATACGAACGTTACCAACGGCAAATCATTCTTGAAGGCTTTGGCGAAGAAGGACAGGAAAAACTTTTGCGTGCAAAGGTTTTGGTTGTCGGCGCTGGTGGCTTGGGTTGTCCGGCTTTGCAATACCTCGTTGCCGCCGGTGTAGGAACGGTTGGCGTTGTGGATGACGATGTCGTGACCTTGCACAATCTTCACCGGCAAATTCTTTTTACAACAACTGATGTTGGCTTGTCAAAAGCAGAAGTAGCGGCAAAGCGTTTGCTAGAAATGAATCCCTCAGTGCAAATCAACGCGTATACTTTTCGTTTAACAACCCGGAATGCGCTGGAACTTTTCAGTAACTACGATATTGTTTTAGACGGCACAGATAATTTCGCCACCCGCTATCTTATCAACGATGCCTGTGTGTTGTTGGGCAAGCCGCTTGTTTACGGCGCTATCGCACAATTTGAAGGACAAGTCGCAATATTTAATGCGGGCGGCAACGCTGTTAACTACCGCGATCTTTTTCCACAGCCGCCTGTGCCCGGCAGTGTTTTAAATTGTGCCGAGGCTGGCGTGCTTGGCGTATTACCAGGCCTTGTTGGAACGATGCAAGCAACGGAAACAATCAAGTTAATAACCGGAATGGGCAAGCCGCTCATTAACCAGTTTCTTACGTACAACGCACTTACACACAACAGCTTTGTTTTTGGATTGAACGCGAGAGAAGAAACCGAATCACTGCTGCCAAAAGACGCGAACGATTTTGAGCAAAGAGATTACGAATGGTTGTGCGGCACAACCAGCGATGCTGAAGAAATTGACAGCGATGCTTTCGAAAGATTTCTTTTGAACGAGGAAGCAATGATTGTTGATGTTCGGGAAGAAAACGAACAACCTGAAGTGAATGAATTTGTGCACAGAAAGATACCTTTATCGCTGCTGAAAAAAAAAGCGTTTGCGTTTCGGAACGACACACTCGTTTTGTTTTGTCAATCGGGCAAGCGAAGCCTTGAAGCGGCAAAGATTTTATCGGCTACTTTTGGATTAACAAAAAAAATTTACAGCCTTAAAGGCGGTATTCTTCACTGGAAAAAAGAGCATGGAACGAAAGCCTAAAAATATTTTTGTGCAGGGTGCAATCAGCGCTTCGTTTATTGCCGACAGCGTTCAGAAACACAGCAACAAAACCGGCATTGGCGCACACAGCATTTTTCTCGGGCAAGTACGCAGCGACGTAATTGATGATAAAACTGTAGCCGCTATTGATTATACCACTTACGAAGAGATGGCGCTCCAAAAAATGCACGAAATCCGTGAAGCGATCTTTGAAAAATATTCGCTTACATGCATGCACGTTTACCACAGTTTGGGCAGCGTGAAAGCTGGCGAGATTTCGCTCTTCGTTTTTACGTCATCTGTTCACCGCAAAGCGGCGATTGAAGCCTGTGAGGAAACAGTCGAACGAATAAAAAAAGAACTGCCGGTTTGGGGCAAGGAAGTATTTGAAGACGCGTCTTATCAATGGAAAGAATCCCAATGAAGTCAAAACTAAAAATTCAAAAGTCAAATATTTTCAAGTTTGGAAGCCTCAATTTTTTAATTTTTAGTTTTGGATTTTGACTTAGCCACATGAACAACATAACTCACAAACCAACTTCGTTACGCAAAGCAATGGCAACGGCCGTTGTAAAAGTCTCAAAGCAGGAAACGATTGATGCAATTCTCAACAAACAAGTTCCCAAAGGAGATGTGTTTGAATTCTCCCGCGCCGCCGGTTTACTCGCCGTTAAAAAAACGAGTGACGTTATACCCGATTGCCATCCGCTCCCGATTGAATACGCGGCCATCAAACACACAATAGACGGACTGAACATCGTCATCGAAGTAGAGGTGCATACCATCTACCGCACCGGCGTGGAAGTAGAAGCTATGCACGGCGCTTCCGTCACCGCGCTAACGATGTATGACATGCTGAAACCAATTGACAAAAGCGTGGAAATTTCCGCCCTCAAACTGTTGCAGAAAAAAGGCGGCAAGAGCGATTTCAAAGACAAGCTTTCCTTTGAGCTGCGCTGCGCCGTTGTTGTGTGCAGCGACAGCGTGGCAGCGGGCTCCAAACAAGACAGCGCTGGCAAAGCCATCGTTCAAAAATTGCAGCAACACGGCTTGAACGCATCCGCGTACGTTATCATTCCCGATGAAACGGAAGCCATTCAAACAAAAGCAAAACAGTTTGCCGAAGAGAACTACAACCTGCTTCTGTTCACCGGCGGCACAGGCCTTTCGCCGAGAGATATAACACCCGAAGCCACTACACCGCTGCTTACTCGCGAAGTTCCCGGCATCATGGAAGCCGCAAGGGTTTACGGGCAGGAGCGCATGCCTTACGCCATGCTTTCCCGCGGCGTAGCGGGCTTTATTAACAATACATTGGTCATCACCTTGCCCGGTTCTACCCGCGGGGCGGAAGAAACAATGGATGCTTTGTTTCCTTATGTACTACACATTTTCCGCGTGGCAGAAGGCATGCGGCATTCGGCTGATTAAAGCAAACTGTTTATAGATCGGAAGCTTGTCTATGCTTCGCACTGTGCGAAAAATTATTCTTTCGTACCTCCAAAAAAAACATCACTTTTAATTATTCCTCTTACCAAAACTACATTTGCTTCATGCTTGTAAAAACCTTTGGCAGTGCGGTGTACGGCGTTGAGGCCATCACCATCACGGTAGAAGTGAACTGGATGGGTTCAGGCCTTGGTACCGTCATTGTAGGCCTTGCCGACAACGCCGTCAAAGAAAGCATGCAACGCATTGAAAGCACGTTTAAAGTCATTGGCAAAGAAATGGCCCGCACCCGTGTAGTCATTAACCTCGCACCGGCCGACCTTAAAAAAAGCGGAACCGCCTTTGACCTTCCCATTGCCGTCGGCATTTTGGCCGCTATCAAGCAATTAAAAAACGGTGAAGCCATTGACAAGTACATCATCATGGGCGAGTTGAGTTTGGACGGCGAAGTGCGTCCCATTAAAGGCGCCTTGCCCATTGCCATTCAGGCCCGCAAGGAAGGTTTTAAAGGATTGATTGTACCGAAAGTAAACGCACGGGAGGCCGGCATGGTGAACAACTTAAATGTGTATGGTGTTTCGCACATCAACGATGTCATCCAATTTTTTGAAAGCGAAGAAAAAAGTTTAGAGCCGGTAACCATCAACACACGAGAGGAGTTCTTTCACTCGCAATACGATTTTGAAATTGACTTTGCCGATGTGAAAGGACAAGAGAACATTAAACGGGCATTGGAGATTGCGGCGGCTGGCGGACACAACGCAATCCTGATTGGTCCGCCCGGCGCAGGAAAAACAATGCTGGCAAAACGATTGCCCACCATACTTCCACCTTTGAGTTTGCACGAAGCCCTGGAGACAACAAAGATTCATTCCGTTGCGGGCAAGTTGCCGGAGAATACAACGCTGGTTTCAAGGCGTCCGTTCAGAAGTCCCCATCATACGATTTCAGATGTCGCATTAGTTGGCGGCGGCGGCATTCCGCAACCCGGTGAAATTTCACTTGCACACAACGGCGTTTTGTTTTTAGACGAATTGCCGGAGTTCAAGCGGCAGGTTTTGGAAGTAATGCGGCAGCCGATGGAAGAACGAAGAGTAACGATTTCCCGTGCGAAAGTTGCGGTTGATTTTCCCGCTTCGTTTATGTTAATAGCAAGTATGAACCCCTGCCCTTGCGGTTATTACAATCATCCCGAAAAAGAATGCACTTGTCCACCCGGCGCGGTGCAAAAGTATTTAAACAAAATCTCCGGCCCTTTGCTTGACCGCATTGACCTTCACGTAGAAGTTACGCCGGTTCCGTTCAGCGAACTGTCAACGTTGAAACCACAAGAGGCCTCGGAAACAATCCGCGACAAAGTGATCAAGGCAAGAGAGATTCAGGCCGAACGTTACAAAGCCCACAACGGCATTTATTGCAACGCACAAATGAGCAGCAAGATGCTGAAGGAAATCTGTATTATCTCTACTGCCGGACAAGCTTTGCTGAAAAAAGCAATGGAGCGTTTGAATCTTTCGGCCAGAGCTTATGACAGAATTTTAAAAGTTTCCAGAACCGTTGCCGATTTAAGCGGGAGTGAAGACATAAAAATTGAACATCTTGCGGAAGCCATTCAATACCGGAGTTTAGACAGGGAAGGTTGGGCAGGATAAGAGAGTAGTGAATCATACTCAGGCAGAAGGCAACAGCATGAAATTGTAAAGAACAAATGAAGAAACTGAACTTTATCGAAAAGTGGTTGTTGCGGCAACGCGATTACGACAAGTACAAAAACTACAAATACGAACTGCGCTTAAGCAGAACCACGCTTTTTACACCAACCGATTTTCCCACAAAATCCGATTATCATTTTAAGCACAGCGGCAATGCCGGCGATCTTATTTATTCCTTGCCCACGGCTTATGCCATTGCCGGAGATGCACGCATTCATTTTCACCTAAGCTTGGAAGGGAAAGGCGTTTACGGCAAATCGCCTCACCCGCTTGGCGATAAAATGCTTACCGAAAGAATGGTGGCCATGCTGTCGCCTTTGCTTACTGCACAACCAAAAATTGCTTCGTGCAGCGTGTATCAGCCCAACGATGTTATTGACGTTGATTTGGACCTGATGCGCAGCCATCCCGTTTCGATGAACGCGGGCCACATTGCCCGCTGGTATTTTTATGTGTTTGCCGTTAATGCCGACCTGGGCAAGCCCTGGCTTTTTGTACAGCCCGATACAAGTGTAAAAGATTGCATTGTTATAGCCCGCAGCCAGCGTTATCACCAGCCCGGGATTGATTATTCTTTCCTGAAAAAATATCCGAAGCTTTTGTTTATGGGTGTTGAACAAGAGTGGAAAGAAATGAAAGAAATGCTTCCTTCAATTGAACACCGTCCCGTAAATGATTTTTTGGAATTGGCTCAAATCATTGCTGGCAGCAAGTTGTTCATCGGCAATCAGTCTTTTCCGTTTGCCATTGCCGAAGGCCTGAAAACAAAACGTCTGCTGGAAGTTTACTGGCGTGCGCCCAACGTGATACCCGAAGGGCCAGAGGGTTACGATTTTTACTTTCAACCACAGTTTGAAAAATTGGTGGAGCGATTGGTAGAAGAGTGATTTGAACGAAACTGCTACTGTTAGGTCAATGTTTTACTTCTTTTACAAAAGCATTATTTGTTGCGCCGTTTTTGAAAGGCCTTGTACTTCCATTTTTCAAGTTTGTAACGGAGATAACTGTATCGCAGCTTTTTGATTTCAGGTACTTGTGGGATTACATCCTTCAATGCTTCATTCACCACTTGACTGCTATACTCACGGCAAGCCCGCAGGTATTTGTATCGAATGATGTTTTGCAATTCTTCTTTTGATAAATATTCCCGAACGGCCGCAAAACGTTTGTCTGCCAAATAGGTGTGAAACAACAAAATATCATCGCCCCAAAGCGAACGCAGGCTGCGCTTGAGTGAAGCGTCTTTTTGTATTGCACTTGTGTTGGTACTCGTTTGCGAGCTGCCGTGTATGCGAAAATGCGCAAGCGTTTCCGGCGTAAATGCTATGCCGTCGAGAAGTGCGGCTCGCACGGCAAATTCAAAGTCTACCGATTGATAAAACCGGGCATCAAAACCGCCTGCCCGTTGCAATTCGTTTTTGTGAAAGAGCAGGCAAGTCGGTTCACCAATAATGTTTTCGGTGCCGTACTTTGCTACTTGTTTGGCAAGCGTTGACGGTGTTATTAATCCTTTTGAAAAAACTTTTTCGGCTTTGTTGGCAATCTTGATATACTCAAGCGTTGCTGCCGGTGCGTTGTCTTCGACAATAAAATCTCTCCGGCAAAATGCAATACCGGCACCGGTTTCGCCGCACAAGTCCATCAATTTTTGCACACAGTCGGGTTCAAGTATGTCGTCTTGAAAAAGAAATTTTATCCAGGGATGTTTTGCTTCCTCCACACATTTGGTCCAGTTGGCTACCATGCCGCCGGAAGCTGAATTTTTGATAACACGAACGTTGGTGCGCATCTGTGCAAATTCATTGGCAAGGCGCAACGTATTGTCGGTTGAGCCGTCATCAACCACCAAAATTTCGATGGCCGGATAAGTTTGGTCTACGGCTGATTGGAGCGCCGCTTGCAAGTATTGTTCACCGTTGTAAGCCGGAATGCAAATGGATACCGCTTGTTCATTCATCACGCCAATTCGTTTTACGCGAAAGTATTGTAAACGTCTATGTACTCTTCTGCTGCGCGGCGCCAGCTGAATTTTTTTGATTGCTGCACAACAAAGTCTTTCTTTTTGTTTTCGTTATAATCGTGCATCCCGTTGACGAATTTTTCTCGCATGGCCTCCGCATCAAAACTTGCAAAATAATAAGCCGCGTCGCCGCCTATTTCGGGCAAGCATGTTTCAGTGGAAAGAAAAACCGGCTTACCGTAATGCATGGCTTCCACCACAGGCAAGCCAAAACCTTCGGCAAAGGAAGGAAACAAAAAAGCCTCGCAATGCAGGTAGTACCAATGCTTTTCGGCCTCACTCACCGGCCCTACAAGGTGAACGCGATCTTTCACACCAAACTTTTTTGCGGCTTCCAAAACCTTTTCTCCGTAGGCTGTTTGGTGCAAGCCCGCAATGATTAATTCATAGTTGTTATCCACAAGCAGCGGCGGCAGCACGTGAAAATTTTTTCGCGGATAAAGCTGGCCGATTGAAAAAAGAAAAGGACGCTGTGGGATATTTTTCGGTGGTTGAATTTCCGCCTCCGGTAAGGCCGAAGCGCCGTTGTAAATCACCCGTTGCGGTTTGTCTTTTATAGGCAGGAACTCGTTGGCCACATTCAAAGCATATTGCGAAATGCCCACGATGTAATCGGCCCGCTGCGCCCTTTTTCTTATTTCGTTAAGCACACGTTTGTTTCGCCGTGGGTTGTCTTTTTCCTCGATCAAAAAGTTAAGGTCGTGAACGGTATAAACCACTTTTACTTTTTTTGAAAAAGGCTTGTACCAGGAAAGAGTGGTGGTAACGTGCCACACATCAAACTTGCCGGTGCCAAAGCGAAAAAACTTATCTATCGAGCGGTGCTTTTCGTACTGAACCCCGGGGCCGAAAATGCCCGCGTCTTTTTCCGGCACGTAAAAATGAAGCCGCATATCGCTGGGCTGCGCATCGGCAAGGCATTGCCCCAGTTCTTTCGAAAAAATGTACAAACCGTTGTAAGGATTGTGCTTCAGGCGGTGCATGTCAATGAGAATATTTTTCATTGCTGAAACGATTTATACTTGCCCGACAAAGCCTCTTTTTTTGTAGCAATGCGGAAGCGTCCTTTGTGCGTTTTGGGCTTCTTTTAATGAAACCGCCGGCTGTTAAAATTTGCCGGCACCGGCAAATATCCGCGTTAAATTCAGACAGTCAAAGCCCTTAGCTTTACGGAATGAAAATTTTATTTCAGTACCTCAAGCCCTATAAATGGTTGGTGTTTCTTGTGCTGTTTTTGGCGGCGCTTAACATCGGCTTCTCGCTCATTGATCCCATCATCTTTGGCAAGCTCATTGACCTTGCGGCTTATCATCAAAAGGAAACGTTCTTTCACAGCTTTCACGATTATTTGTTCATCCATGAAAAGCTTCCCACGCGGGCCACGCCGCAAAAGCCAGCCGGCCTGATTATGATTTACGGCGTCATGTGGTTGTTACTGGCTTCCATTACTGTGGCCATGGTCAGCCGCATTGCCAAAAGCTTCCAGGATTATTTTTTGAACGTCATCGTGCAAAAATTTGGCGCTAAAGTTTTCACCGACGGCCTGCAACACGCCATGAAACTGCCTTACCAGGAATTTGAAGACCAGCGCAGCGGCGAAACCCTGAGCATTCTTACCAAAGTGCGCACCGATACGGAACGGTTCATGAACAACTTCGTGAACATTCTGTTTACAGTGGTGGTGGGCATTGTGTTCGTGGCCATTTTTGCGGCACGCATCCACTGGTCGCTGCCCCTGATCTATTTCGGCGGCATTTTTTTGCTCATCGTCATCTCCAACCTGTTGAGCAAAAAAGTAAAGGCTATACAAAAAATTATTGTTGCCCAAACAACTTCGCTTGCCGGAACAACGACCGAATCTTTGCGCAACATTGAGCTGGTTAAAAGCCTGGGCCTCACGCAGCAGGAAGTAGAGCGTCTGAACAAAAACACGTATAAAATTTTAGGCCTTGAACTCACGAAGGTCAAACGTGTCCGCAGCATAGGCTTCGTGCAAGGCACTTTTGTGAACACCTTGCGCCAAGTAATTTTGTTTATGCTGATGTGGGTGGTGTTTGGCGGTTCGCTCAGTGCTGGCGAACTGGCCACGATGCAAATTTTTTCCTTCTTTGTTTTTGGGCCTTTGCAGGAAATCGGCAACATCATTTTAAGCTACCGCGAAGCCGAGGCCTCGCTGAACAATTTTAGAAGCCTGATGGAGAAGAAACCCGAAACCGAGCCGGCACAAGCAAAGCATCCCGGGCCTGTGCGAACACTGGAGTTTCGGCAGGTTTCGTTTAAACACAAAACCGCACAACACAAGGCCATTGACAACATTAGCTTTGAAACCAAAAAAGGTGAAACGATTGCCTTTGTGGGCCCTTCGGGTTCGGGCAAAACAACGCTGATGAAATTGCTGGTGGGTTTGTACCGGCCACAGGAAGGCAATATTTTTTACAACGGTCTTGACGAGAACAGCATTCATTTTGATGACCTGCGCAAACAAATTGGTTTTGTAACCCAAGACACGCAACTCTTCAGCGGAACGATCAAGGAAAACTTGTTGTTTGTGAATCCTTCGGCAAGCGAAGCAGACTTGCTGGATGCCTTAACCAAAGCCTCTTGCCAGAATCTTTTGCAACGTGCGGAAAAAGGCATTGAAACAATGATTGGCGAAGGCGGTTTAAAATTATCGGGTGGAGAAAAGCAACGCTTGTCCATTGCACGGGCTTTGCTTCGTCATCCTAATCTTTTAATTTTTGACGAAGCCACGTCGGCGCTCGATTCGCTCACCGAAGAAGAAATCAACAAAACCATTCGCAACGTTTCTTCGCTGCAAAATCAAATTACCATTTTGATTGCGCACCGTTTAAGCACCATCATGCACGCCGATAGAATTTATGTGCTTGAAAGAGGCGTTGTGATTGAAACCGGCACACACGAGTCATTACTGGATGAAAAAGGATTGTATTACGCCATGTGGCGCCAGCAAATTGGCGAACGCAAGAACACAGTAAAAACAGAAAAAATATTGCAGTAAAGTTTATGAGGTTGCTTGTCCCAAGTCTTTTTTGTTGTGTGAATAATAGACAAACATCATTAGCAAAATCAAGCCGTAAGCAGCAATGTTAAACGTATCATGATGGCTCAACGTTGAAAAGTTGGGCCATTTATTTTTTATGGCAACAAGAAGCAAGGCCACACGCAAACAGTTAATGAACCAAATGCAAAACAAACCGCCCAGGCACCAATAAATTTTTTTTCGCCAGGGCGTTGTATCGGCAAAAGCAAAAGCGGCCCAAAAACTCATAAGTTCTAATCCAACACAAGCCCATGCCATAAAAAGCTTTCCGCCGGTTGCGATTTGCAGCGTGGAATTATCAAAGAAATGCGATTTTACGCCGAACAGTTGGGCGACAAAACTGGCTGTTTGCAGAATTGACATCTTCAGCCAGGAAACATAGTTAAGATAATGTTCTACAAATGGGCTGTGATAACCACCGGGTACAATTAAACCAATAACCAACCAATTCATTAGCCGGAAGAAAAGATAGAAGGCCAGCAGGCGCAGAAGAAATTTGACGACGTAGGACGTATCGAAAATTTTTGAAAGGGTAAGGTTTGGTTTGTTTATCATGGCAATGCGTTCATGTGATTGAGAAAATCAGCAGTGCGCCAAGTCTCTACGAGGCCGGCGCACTGCTGAATAAGGATGGTTTGTTAAGACCCTGCAGGCCTTTGGTTGTTTTATTTTTCTGTTTGTTTTTGTTGGTTTTGTTGTTTT
>Ga0308175_100000898_pt1 | contig 19703 bp, 12 predicted proteins | sample PhyCR1_3_FD_203893 | JGI IMG/M metagenome (GOLD analysis project Ga0308175, IMG submission 203893) | Soil microbial communities from UC Gill Tract Community Farm, Albany, California, United States - DLSLS.C.R1 | ecosystem: Environmental > Terrestrial > Soil > Agricultural land | place: USA...
CAATGGCGTTTACGGCCGGATGAACCTGAGATCCGAAGCGGCGGCCCTTCCCAAACGGAATATCGAAGATGGTGCTAGCGACAACACGGTGGCGCTGATCGTACGAGGCAAGCCCCTTATCGCACGCGCGGCAGGAAGCAACTTGGGTACTGGTTGCAACATTAGGTCCTTCGAAGGCATCTATCAGCACTTTGGACCATGTGTACTCCAAACGGAAATTCAGGCCGAATCCCGCCCGGTGATTGAATTTGGCGTACATCGCCTCGTATGACGAGTTCCCGTTAAACTCAGCGGTCAAGAGCCCAGCATATCTCGCGTACGGCTTCGCCGCCGGGCTGCAGAACGAGCTTGCATTCGGAATGCATTGGTTTAAATCATAACGATTCTGGAGCCGATGGGACGAAGAGCCGAGGTAATCCAGCTCGATCGAATTGTCAGCTCCGAGGGCACGCTCGAGCGAGAAGTTCCACTGAGTGACATAGGGAACAGGCGCATTGGGATTCAGAAGGAAAGCCGTCGTGCCTGTCGGAAGAGCGGCTGCCGTGGACGAGGACAGAGCAGGAAAAGACGACGCCGGAAAGATGTTCTGACCAAGCACGTAGGTCGGATTGGGTTGGGTGTTGAACAACTGAAGCGGGGTGTTGAACGGTGGTGCAACCATTGCAAATTGTGCTTCGGAAAGTGCGGAATTAAAGTAATACAGACCGACTCCGCCCCGGATGACCGTGTTGTACATGTTTGATGGGGTCCATGCAAAGCCAATGCGAGGCGTCCAGTTGTTCTTATCGAGATTCGTCACCTGCGGTGAGACTTGACCGAGTGCCGCATAGGTCAACAAACCCGTTTGCGGGTTGAACCCGTGCACAAATTGGCGTGCCGAGCCTTGCGGATCGGGAACGGTGCTGAGATACCAGGAGAGGCCCAGATTCAAAGTCAAATTCGACCGGACTCGCCAGGTGTCCTGGATGTACGGCTGATATTCAGTGAAGCGATATTGGAACATCGGCAGCCCGGCAAGTGACGCATTGAACGGTGTTCCCAGGAGGAAGTCGGCGAACGAGTCACCCGTCCCGGATAGAGCAGAGAAAGTGCCGGAAGCAGATCTCGTCAATTGTGCCGTGAAAAAAGGCTGAAAGGCGACTGTGCCGAGTGCGTTCGCGTTGGCATTTTGCTGCCAGGTCCGGTGATAGCGAATGCCCGCACCAAACTGAAGCGTATGGCTGCCGCGCACCCAGTTCGCTCCCTCGTCGAGCTGATAGTTGTTGTCGATATTGCCCAAATTCCCGTTAGCGCGACCAAAGGAAGAGTACCCGGTCAGATTGACACCCGACACGCCCTGGTCATCGAGTGTGTTCAGGACCCCGAGGCCTCCCAAGATGTGACCTGCTGTTGTCCCCTGATTCGTAAAGCGTGCTTCGGCGCGTGTGAACCCGGCACGCACCGTGTTCACAAACGTGGGCGTCACGGTCCAGGTGTGTTGCAGCATGGCCAACGTACTTGTGTTCGGATACGCAGCTCCGGAGAGCGGGAAAGTACCTGGGTTCACGGCCAGTCCGGTTTCATGCACCACTTGTCCGAATAAACTTTGGCGCGTGCTGAGCAGAGTGTCGATACGAAGACCGCCCTGGTCGTCATCGAGCGAATTGCGCGGGTTCGCGAAAAGGTTATTGGGTACAAGCGAGAGGCTGGCCCCGGGCAGATAGTAGTTGAGCAGGTTCCGGGAAACCGCGTTGATACGATTCTGCGGGATGACGTTGCCGGCGAACGGAGAGCGGGTGCCGGTCACCGGGTTGTATGTTGCCGGATCGTAGATTACGTTCCGCAGCGCTCCGAAATTTCCATTGAACATGCTCTGAGTCGGCGTGAAAGCGTTCGAGTTGAAAGCCGAGATCTGCCGCAGGCCTTCGTAAAAGCCGTAGAACCACAGCTTGTCCTTTCGGATCGGACCGCCGATGGCACCTCCGAATTGATTGCGCTTCAGCGCTTCAGGCTTCTGAGCGAAGAAACTGCGCGCGTCGAACGCCTCGTTGCGAAGAAATTCGAACGCCTGCCCGTGGAAGCTGTTTGTTCCCCCTCGTGTGGTGATGTTGATCAACCCCGGGTCCGGGCCCTGGTCCGGCAGAAAAAAGCTCTGCTGCACTTTGAACTGATCAATTGCCGCAATGGAGAGATTCACCGCACTCTCGCCAAGGCGCTGTCCTCGCGTCGCGATTCCGTTGATCGTGTAACCGGTCGTAGTGGGTGGGTTCCCGTTGATGACGACAGCGCGATTCGGATGACCGATCTGAGACGAATAAACGTCTGAACCACCCGTGACCTGGCTCGAGCCCGATGCAGTTAAGGCAAGCTGCAGGAAGTCGCGCCCGTTCAAGGGCAGATCCTGTACCTGGTGCGCGTTCACCACCGTACCGATCACATTCGACTCCGTCTCGATCAGTGTTGCTTGTTCTCCCGAAACCGAGATCACCGTCGAAAGTGTGCCCGGCTGCAGCACGACGTCCACGGTTGCCACTTGACCGACCTGCAATTGCAGCCCTGTGACCCGCTTAGAATCGAACCCGGCTTTTTGAGCTTCCAGGCGGTACTGGCCCGTGGGCAGGTTGGGCAGAGCATACGAGCCCGAATCATTCGTTTCCGTTTGGCGTGTGTCGCCTCGTTCCGTATTCGTCACGAGGATCTTGGCCTTCGGCACAGCCAACCCGCTTGCGTCCCGCACCGTCCCGGAAAGCGTCGCCGTTCCCAAACTGGCCTGCGCCCATATGTTGAATGGCACGCAGCATCCCAAGGCAAAAACAAAGATTAAAAGAGAACGCACTGCGGCGTACGCAGTTACTTTTCGAATGCCCATACTCTGCCCAAAGATTAGCGTGAAAGGTCAGCTTACTTCTTATCCGGATGCAGGGACAACTTCTGCACTCGCCAATTCAAGAGCTCAGCAACGTATAGCTCGTTCTCCGAGGGGCATGCCATTTCGTGAATCCAGCCGAACTGCTTGGGCTGATGGCCTGTCTTACCCAACATCCCGACCAGCTTGCCATCCAGAGTCATTTTGTAGATGCGGCCCGGGAACGCATCCGAGCTGTAGAGGTACTGCGTTGGACCCGGCGTGATACAGAGCGCCCAGGGGGATCCCGGCTGCATAGTGCCGCCCGAATCGGGACCAGGCCGGGGACCCATCCAGGGCTGCGCATCTGCGGGAGCAGGCACGTCAATCTTCATTTCACGAACAAAGGTGCCATCGTGGTCGAAAACCTGGATCCGGCGGTTACCACGGTCAGCGACATAGATATTACCCGCTGCATCGGAAACAATGCTATGGGGTGTGTTGAACTCAGCCTGTCCAGTCCCGGGCTGGCCCCACTGCTTTACCCAGTCGCCGTTCTTGTCGTACTTGGCAACTCTTGAGTTGACGTAGCCATCGCTGATGAAGATGTTGCCCTCGCGATCCCACGTGACGTCGGTGGGCTGGCGGAACTGGCCGTTTACTGCGGGACGAGGCGGTTTCACGTGTGTCCAGGGGCCGTCGTTATCGTCTGAAGCTTCCTTTTTGCGTCCGAACACCATGACCACGCGTCCTTGCGGATCGAATTTGATGATCATGTCTGAGCCTTTGTCGATCGCCCAGATGTTATCGTCTCTGTCGACGCGAACAGCATGCGCGTATGACCACGCGTAAAGATGCTTTCCAATCTCGCGAAGGAATTTACCATCCGGTGCAAATTCCAGCAGCTGTGCAGCGGCGGCGCCATAAGCCGGCCCTGTCGTGCCACCCCGCGAGAAGACGAAAACGTGGTGTTTTGAATTGACGGCGACTCCGGCAACCTCGCCCAAGTAGAGATCGGGTGGGAGCTTAAGCGCGTCCGGAACCGATTGGTACGGAATCTCCGGCACTGATTGCTGGGCGTGTAGCGTTCCCGCAACAACCAAGACCGCAAGGAACAAGCAGCTTTTCACAGAAGAACCTCGAAGGGAAAATCGACAGCTTCCGTGTAGCGTATAACAGCATCCGAACAGCCGATTCAACCTCGGCCGATGAAGGGCATCGTCGTGGCCATCAACGTCATGAATTGAACGTTGGCAGTGAGCGGCAGGTTGGCCATATACAACACCGCCTCGGCGACGTGCTCGACATTCATCCGGGGCTCCGGCATCTTTGTCCCGTTTGCCTGGGGGACTCCCTCCGCCATCCGTTCGGTCATCTCGGTAGCAGCATTGCCGATGTCGATCTGGCTGCAGGCGATGTTGTATCTCCGGCCATCGAGCGAGATGGCTTTGGTCAACCCCGAGATGGCGTGCTTCGTGGCGGTGTAAGGTGCCGAGTTCGGCCGTGGCGCATGGGCCGATATGGATCCGTTGTTGATGATGCGCCCGCCGCCCGGGACCTGGGTCTTCATGATCCGAAAGGCAGCGTGCGCACAGAGAAACGCGCCTGTTAGATTGACGTCGACCACGGCGGTCCACTGCTCGTAGGAAAGATCTTCAAAAGGCACCGGAGGAGCGCTGATTCCCGCGTTGTTGAATAGAACATCCAACCGGCCGTATTCGTGGCGCGCTGCGGAAAAAAGTGCGTTCACGGCATCCGGCTTGCTCACATCGGCGGGTCGAACGGTCGGGGCTGCTCCGATGCTTTTTGCCGCGTCCGCCGTACGTTCAAGTTCAGCCCTCCTCCTTCCCGTCAACACGACCGCATAGCCTGCCTTTGCCAGCGCAAGGCTGACGGCACGTCCGATGCCGCTGCCCGCCCCCGTCACGAGTGCCACCCGCTGATTGCTCACGCTTTTCATCTCCTCCCGGCTGCAAAAGTCTCGAATTAGCATCACACATGCAGGTCGCTGGTAAAAGGAAACGCGCCCTGCATGGTTCGGATCCTATCGGGGAGAACGGACTCTAACATAAAGCTCATGCGAACTCGTCAGGTTGCCGCGATCATCATCGCCGTGTGCGTGTTACTCATGGCTTGGGTGCTGTGGAGAGGTAAGGCCTCGTCCGGAACTTCCCCCGCCACAGCTCCGGAAACTTCTCAGGGGGGCAAGGCGGCTCGACCCGGAGGCGGCACGACAAGCGCAGCCCTGAGCCCGACGAATGTCTACGCGCACAATCTGATGCTGCGCAAAGGACCGAATTTCCGCATCTATGTCCGTTGGCTGCGGGGTCAGATGGCGCGCGCTCGCAAGAACGTGAACCCCACGTTCGACGATCCCGATTCATTTTCCCTTTACATCAAAACCGGAGTGATCCGCGCCAATATCGGCGATATCGCCAATTACCTGAATTCAGGCGCGCTGGGCGATGCGCCGATAAAAAACATACAGCTTTCGGGCGACGGAGATGAAGTCAAGATGAGGGGAACAGTACACAAGGTGGTTCCTCTACCGGTTGAGTTGATCGGAACGCTTTCGGTCATTGGCGAGAACGGAATCCAGATTCACGTCAAAAAGCTGAACGTGCTGAAGATCCCGTTTAAGGGACTACTGGGCGCTTTCCATGTGACTGTCTCTGATCTTTTCAAGGTAAGAAACATACCCGGCCTCGAAGTCACGGAAAACGATATACGTTTCGATACGCATACTCTACTCCCGCCTCCTCACATCAGCGGCCACCTGACGCGCGTTCGTGTCGTGAATCCCGACCTCGAGGAGATCTACGGCGACGCACAAGAAGACCTTGAGCGCACGGAGGAATGGCGGAATTTTCTCCGGCTGAGCGGCGGAACTATCGACTTCGGCAAATTGACGATGCACAACGTGGATCTGATCATGATCGACATCTCGAAGGACCCCTGGTTCGACCTGGATCTCGCAAATTATCAGGAGCAGCTTGTAAACGGGTATACGCGAATGACTCCGCAGGCGGGCCTTCAGATATTCATGCCCGACTTACGGGACATCAAAAATCCGAAGAAAGTTCAGGACATAAGCATCGAATGGTTCAAGAATCGGAACCTGCCGCCTCCGCCCGACGTGGTCAAGCGATGACCGTCAGCTGGCACGGCTCTTCGCTGCCGTTGACCGCCGCGGTGATTTACCCGGTGCTCGAGGGGTACACGGAACGTTCCGAATCCACTGATTCGGATTGACTGGTTCCCCATGCACGTAGAGAGTCCAATGAAGGTGCGGAGCGGTGGAGCGTCCGGTTGAGCCGACCAGCCCCAGCACGTCTGCCGTAGTAACGTGGTCACCCGCTTTCGCTACAACTCTGGACATGTGCAGGTAGATTGACGTCAATCCCTGACCGTGATCGACTGCCACAGTGCCGCCGCGTAATTCGTATTGCGCGGCAAGCCTCACAATGCCATCGGCTACAGGGTGAATCGGTGTACCCGCCGCTCCCCGCTGATCGATCCCGGCATGGTAATCGCCCGTTGGCTTTCCGTTGATGTACCGGCCCACTCCGAACAGCGAAGTCACGCAGCCGGGAATCGGGCGACGGAGCGGTTCCTTCCAGAAACGCTCCGGAGTCTCCTCTGCACGGAATTCATTCACGCCTTCACGTTCTTCGGGGGACGACTTAAGGTTGGCAACGGCCTTTGGGAGAACAACGTTCTGCCTCGGGTAATGGGCATTAGCGATGAGGACGCTTCCTGTTTCGATTACGGAGCCATGACTGTCGAGAAACTCGAGTGTATATTCGCCGAGTTTCGCATTGATCCCGATCGGCATGAGACCTGATTTAACATTTCCGTCGGGGTAAAGAGGAACTTTGCGCTTTCCGAGCTGTGCTGATTCAGCGCTGGAAGGCGCGATGAGGTGAAGCGTTCCACCTTGGCGGACGATCTTCGGCGTTACGGAATAATTCTGCGCGCTTAACGATGGAAGGAGAATGGATAACAGCAGCCAGCGCATTTCCGAAGTATAAAAGGGCAGGGCAGTGCAGTCTGCACTGCCCTTTTCACTGCGCTTAGAACAGCAGCTTAAGAGCCAACTGCCCGATTCGAGGATCCTGCGCCTGATTCAACGAACCGAAGTTCGAACCGTTGAAAGAGGGCACTGTCGAGTTGCCGGACGGCAGGTTATAGTTCACGCGATTGAACACATTGAAGAACTCTGCGCGGAACTGAAGCCGGACCGCTTCCGACTTGATTGGGAATTCCTTGAACAGACCGGAATCGACGTTCAGGTAGTTGGGGCCGCGAAGACTGCCTTTGCCGACATTCCCGAATTGGCCTGTCGGCGCGACCGTGAACGCCGCCGGATTCAGGAAATTGACGCATGGGGCCGTATTGCCGCAGGCGTTGCCACCGTAAGGATCGACATTTCCGACAAAGCTGGCCCGGTCCGTACTCAGCCCTGTAAGGGAGCGGTCCGTTCCCGCGCGTACAGTGAACGGTGCGCCACTCTGGGCTGTGAAGATACCCGTCCATTCCCAACCGCCTACGGTGTAACGAAGCCAGGCAGAGTGCCCCGTGAACTTCGGCAAATCCCAAACGTAGGAAAGGATGAAGCGATGCGTATGGTCAAACTCCGATGGTCCGTAATCGTTTTGATGACGGCCCGGGAAGGCCCAGGGAATAGCGGAGTAGTTGCTCTGGTCGATGGTACTGACCGCCATGCCTGCCGGGAGGTCATCAAGTGACTTCGACCAGGTGTAGTTAGCCAGCATCGAAATGCCGTGCGAGAGCCGCTTCTGAAGAGTGACTTGAGCAGAGTGGTAAACGGAATTGATGTCTTGGCTTCCCTGTGAAATGCTGCCATAACCACGGAAGGCTCTCCTGTTGTCTGTCGAAGCAGTGCTTCCCGGCGTGTAAACTGCGGGGTTTAGCTCGACGGCTTCCTGGAGATGCGTTGAACGCGAACCGACGTACGCCAAGCGAAGTAACCAGGTGGAACTCAACTGGCGCTCGAGCGAAACGTTCCAGTTGTAAACCGTGGGGGTGAGTTGCTTGCCGTCCCTGGCCGGATCGTACGTCACCACCAGCACGGGGGCTGGGAACAAAGAGTTTTTCGGAGGTGGGAACGACGCAGGGAAGGGGTTTGTGATGCCAATGTAGGGATTGCTGAACGTTCCCGCCGGCTGGGTCAATGAAAGCTGGGGGCTGAAGGGCGTGAGGTCAACAGTCCGATTGTTCACGATACCGCTCACGATCGAGTCATAGAAAGAACCCGCTCCGCCTCGGATACTGGTCTTTCCGTCTCCGGTCATGTCATAAGCAAAACCAACCCGAGGGGAGAAGTTATTCAAACTCGGGTTCGCGCCCCACCGTGGGACCCCGGGATCCCCGGGAAATAACAGACCGGCTGGCGCGTTGACGTAGACCTGAGATCGAACATTCTTGTAGTAATTTTCGGGGGTGAACTGCTCGATCCGGTTTTTTTGCTCCATCCATGGATAGAACGGGTCATAGCGAAGTCCCAGGTTTACCGTCAACCTGCGTGACACGTGGAAATCGTCCTGCAAGTAGAGGTTGTACGTATTGACCAGGTTGTCTTTGAATTCACCGAAGCCCTGCGTAAAGGTTCGGACGTAGCCCTGCATGAAGCTGGCCAGCCCATCTCCGGTTGTATCTGCCGTGAACGTGTAACTACCTGAAGTGCGGAACTGATTGCGCAGCAGCACTTGCGCGCGGATCGCCGATCCGCCGAAGGAAATGGTGTGCCGCCCGCGCACCAGGTTGAAGTCGTCACTCAGGTTGTATTGGTTCCGAATGAACGATGCGGGATCAGTTTGCCCGGGGCTGAAGTAACCATTGACGTTGATACCCTCGAGAGTCTTGCCTGTTGACGGCTGGTAGATATTGACACCCAAATCAGTTAGGCTGATGCTGCCTGCTGCCGGCCCGCGGACAGACGTCTCGCGCGAAAAACTGGCACGAAATTCGTTTACCGCGCCCGCTCCGAAGATATGGGTTTCTGCAAGCAACGCGTTTTGGGAAATGATGGTTGTGAAGTTCTGATAGCTCAGAACGTTCTTGGGGTCAATAAAGCCCTGATTGTCGAACTGATCGTAGAAGTATCGAAGCGACAACCGGTCGTGCTCCGAAAATGAATGATCGCCTCGCGTTAGAAACTCTTTGAAATTTTGCGCGAAGGGCTGCGAGAAGAAGGTAGTGCCATTGACGGAAGTCGGGACCGGGATGTGGCTGAAGAAATTGATGGCAGCCGGATCGAAGAGGCGCGAAGGAATGATGTTTCCGGGCAACAGCGCGCCGCTGCGATCTCGTATTTGGATTGCTCGCCGGAAGGGATTGGCCGGATTGTTCGCATTGAGCAGCGCCGAAAGATCGCCGGTCCGTTCTGCCGCAGTCGGCAAGGTGGCGCTCTGGACATTGCCGATGTTCCTGATGCGAGTGCCCTGATAACCGAAGAAGAAAAACGTTTTGTCTTTTCCGTTGTAAAGCTTCGGAATGTAGACGGGACCGCCGATCGTACCTCCAAACTGATTGCGCTTTAGCTGATCGCGCGCCGGCGCATAGAAGTTACGTGCGTTAAACACGGCGTTGCGAACAAACTCGAACGCATCCCCATGAAGGCTGTTTGTGCCTGACTTCGTGACGACGTTGACAACGCCGCCGGCATTGCCGCCGTACCGAGCCCCATAGTTGCTCGTCTGGACGCTGAATTCCTGAAGAGCATCGGGGAAGGGAAACGGCTGATTCGTGTTTGTGTAGAGATCGTTGTTGTTTGCGCCATCCAGCCGATAGCTGACCTGATTCTGGCGTGAGCCGTTGGTGGAGACCGTAACAGCGCCAGGGAATGTTTTTGTGTTGCCTTGGTCTACGTCACTCCCCGGCGCCTGGTTCACGCCCGCCACGACAAGAAGCAAGGTAGCCGCGTTTCTTCCGTTCAGCGGCAAATCAACCACCCTGCGCTGCTCTACCACTTCGCTCATCGTCGCAGTGGTCGTGTTGACCTGCGGCGGTTCACCGGTGACAAGAACGCTTTCGGAGGTCTTGCCCAAAGACAGCGACGCATTCACCGTCGCGCTTTGATCCGCTTGGAGCACCACGCCCTTCTGCGTATACACGCCAAAGCCGGAAGCTGAAATGGAGACGTCATAAGGAGCTGGTTTCAAAGACGGAACGACATAGTAGCCTTGATCATTCGTGATCTCAACGCGACTTTGTCCGGTTGCGGGGTCTGTCACTGTCACTTTGGCCCCTGCCACAACGGCCCCTGACTGGTCCGTCACGGTGCCCACAATCGTCCCGAAACCCTGGCCGAAGGCCGAGAAAGAAAAAGAAACAAAAAGAAGGAGCGTGAAGAATGCTCCCCTTCCGAAACGCGCGAATGCTGACGCGTAGGAATTCACCATGGAATTGCCCTCCCGAAGCTGCTAGTCGCAGCGTACTACATTCGAGACATGACTATATGTAAGTAAACGGGTACCGCGCGTGATGGTACGGATGCGAGGCTACTCGACGGTGAATGCCATCACCAGGTCGCCGAGTTTGCTTCCGTCGACCTTTCCGTGACCGCCAGCCGAGAGCACGATATAACGCTTTCCGTGCCACTCGTAAGTCCCTGGTGTGGAGTTCGCGGTAAACGGCAAATCTGTCTCAAACAACTGTTTGCCAGTATCGGCCGCATAAGCACGAAACTTGCTCTCGAACAGCGTGCCGCCGAAGAAGACCAGGCCGTTCACAGACAACGGCCCGCCCAGGCTGACCGTTATCGGGTTCTCCCAGCGGAGTTTCCCGCTCTCTACGTCAATAGCATCAAGGGCGCCCCAAGGCTCCTGGTTGCAAGGTCGTCCATCCGGTCCGGTGAAGGTGCGCCTCGACATGGCGAACGGCGCGCCGGCTTGGGAACCATATTCGAGACCGAGGCGCTCGCCCGTATCCCCATGCCCGGATCGATCGAACGCTTCACGAGGAATCAGCCGGACCTCCGTGGCCAATCGATTTGCTGCCGTGAAGATCAGCCCGCGCTGCGCATCGTAACTTCCCCCGCCCCAGTTTGCGCCACCTACATTGCCGGGAAAAACGAGAGTGCCCCGCACGCTGGGCGGCGTGAATATTCCTTCGTAACGGAGTTTCGCGGCTCGCTCTTCGCACCAGCCGGGACGCGGCACAAACTTCTGCTCGGTAAATCGGCCGCTTACCGGAAACGGTTGCGTCGCCGAAGCGAGTTCCCCAGGAACGTCCGAGTGCGGAACGGGCCGCTCCTCTACGGGCAATAACGGCTTCCCGTTTTCGCGATCGAGAACGAAATAGTGCCCCATCTTCGTGAGAACCGCAACTGCCGGTTTGCCCTTGAAATTCACGAGCACTGGCGCTGAGGCTGCGTCGTAATCCCAAAGGTCGTGGTGAACAACCTGAAACGACCACAGCAGTCGACCGGTTGAAGCACGCAACGCAGCGACGGAGTTTGCGTAGTGGTTGTCGCCCGGTCGAAGGCCGCCAAAGAAATCCGGCGAAGCACTTCCGGTTGGAACAAAAACTACGTCTCGGTCTCGGTCGGCTGTGAGAAGAGACCACGCATTCGCGGCGCCGGTCTTCCCCTCCGGCGTTGGATCCCAACTCCATTTTCGATTTCCGGTTCGAAGGTCAAACGCTCTGACAACACCGCGCTCCATCTCGGCACGCCCGTTATCGCCGATCGCCGAACCAACAATGACTGTCTGCCCGACTACGACAGGCGGAGACGTGATCTGGAAGTTCCCGTCCGCGACACCCGGCGCGATTGGTACATCCCAAACGCGTTTGCCATCGCCGGTGCGAAGCGCGACGAGCCGGGCGTCGAGGGTTCCGAAGAGAACTGTGTCTTCCGAGACGGCAACGCCGCGTGCCGAAGCTTCCGAATAGTCCCGGTCCTTAGCGATCTCAGGATCAAAGCGCCAGCGCTCTTCCCCCGTACCTGGATCGAGAGCAAGCACCTGGTCAAAGGGCGTGATGACGTACAGAAGCCCACGGGCGACAACCGGTGTTGCTTCAAAGGCCGCAACATGCGCAGCGCGATTGTTGGGCGGGGCTGCATTCGTGTGATGAGTCCACGCCGGGACAACCTTCAAGCTGCTTTGTGCAGATATACTTCCGGCCGCGGCGACAAAGAGCAAGGCGAAAATGCGATTCATCTCTTTGCCGCCAAGGCTTTCAACGCGTGCTCGTCCAGGCGTGCGATCCGCCCGTTCGAACCGACAACCCACGGCAGGCTTAAGGCATTCCAGTTTCCGTGGTCGAAGGGCCGCCACGTCTTGCCGTCGTCGAACGATACATCGCTTCCATTTGGTCCGACTGCAATCCAGCATTGAAACGCCGGTTCCCACTCAACGGCCGAACGAAAGCCGGAAGGAGGTTCTGTTGAGGCCGTCCAATGAGAGCCGCCGTCGGACGTCAAAGCCGCGGTTCTGTCTGTTTTCGTCGGCTGCTTGTAATCGCCTCCGACCACGATTCCCATGAGAGGCGTTCGGAAAGCGATGGAGAAGGCGCCAGACGATTCGCTCCCACCGGCCAAGCTGGTAGGGGTCGAGATCCAGCTATGTGTCTCAAACTGACTCGTGCCCGAGATCAAAAGAAAGCGATTGAGTCCGAAGAAACGAGATCCGCCGGGCCCTCCAGTCACAAATTCAAAGCTTCCGCCTCGCTGTCGAGCGGTGGCGGACGAATTACTCGCCGCGAAGACGCCTTCTCCCTTTGGATCGGCCGCAAGCTCGTTGTTCGTCTCGCGTTTCCAATGTTGCCCGAGGTCTTTCGTGAGAAAGACGGTAAAGTGCCCGTGCACCGGATCTCCCACCAGAATCCCGTCTTTGCCGCTGAACGTAATGCCGTCCCAAAATCCGCCAGGGTCGGGGTTTGCGAGAAGAAGCCGCCAGCTGGCTCCGCCATCAAGGGTTTCGTAGAGCCGCGAGGCGTCCCCTGGACCGCTCGACATCGCAATGGCGTGATTCGCATCCCACGCCCAAACTCCGCGAAAATCGAGATCCCGCGCTTCTGCCGGAAGCGCACATCGTTGCCACACGAATCCGTCGTCTTCGCTGCGAAGCACCGTGCCGCCTGTCCCACTCGCCCAAATGACGCCTCTTCCGGCGTTGTGAACTCCCCTCAGTCCGGCCTGCGTCACACTCGATTCCGCAGGCGTCCATTGCCCGGCGGCCAACGGAAACAGCGTACTAATACAGATTGCCAACCGGTATTTCAGTCGGTAGCCTGAGGCGATCGAGTGCATCGATTATTAGAGTTTATGCGTTTATTTGGCATCGTTTAGCTCAGCGTGGTTAAAATATGACGCGTAGACGCCGGGTATTCCATAAGGACAAGAACCTTTCCTGCTAGGAAAGAAAAAACGTATGGTTATAATCGACTTTGGTTTTGCATCCAACGTCTTCTTTCGAGTGACCAGATAAGGCTATGCCCCAACTCTTCAGACCAAGTTCAAACACGATCGCAAAAGTGGGGATCGTGTCGGTCATTACGCTCGTTGCGTCGACGATCGCCGTGGCCTACATCGCAGACCGGGGCCCCTGGACGACTTCCGTCGCTATGCCGCCTGTCCAGCCGATCGAGTTCAGCCACAAACACCACGTGAAAGACGATGGCATTGATTGCCGATACTGCCATACATCCGTTGAGACGTCCGGATTTGCGGGCCTTCCGGCGACCGAAATCTGTATGACCTGCCACTCGCAGATCTGGACAACGGCCTCGGTAACGAAGCCTATTCGCGACAGCTGGCAGAGCGGCAAGTCGATCGAATGGGTGCGCGTACACGATCTTCCTGATTTCGTGTACTTCAACCACAGCATTCACGTGAATAAGGGCATTGGGTGTTCGTCTTGCCACGGTCAAGTCAACGAGATGCCGATGATGTGGAAGGTCAACACCCTGAACATGAACTGGTGTTTAAGTTGCCATCGCGACCCCGCCAAGTTCGTCCGGCCGAAATCGGAAGTCTTCAATATCAACTATAAATACCCCGCCAATCAGGCGGAGTTGGGACCAAAGCTAGTGAAGGAATACCACGTCCAGTCGCTGACTGATTGCGTTACTTGCCACAGATGAGACGTTCACAGCACGAACCCCACGATCACGCACATCCCCACGATCACGGTCATGATCACCAACACCCGCATGTGCACGGTAAGTCCTCGGGACTGGTGACGCTCGGCGCCATCGAGGAAGAGACGGTTAAGCGTAAGAAGGCGATTGATCTTGAGGCGCTGCGCGAGAAGCTCGCAGCTGGCCGGGGCCCCGCATTCTGGCGCACCCTCGACGAGGCTGCTGAGAGCGATGAACTGCGCGAGTACATCGAGCAGGAGTTTCCAGGGCTTTCGGGAGAAATTCCTAAGGGGGTCGATCGCCGGGCGCTTCTGAAGGTAATGGCTGCTTCGCTGGCGATGGCAGGCGCCGCGGCCTGCACCAAGCAGCCGAAAGAGTTAATCGTTCCCTACGTCCGGCAGCCGGAAAACGTCATCCCTGGCATCCCGCTGTTCTACGCCACCGCCATGCCCGCCCACGGGTATGCGCGCGGCCTCTTGGTGGAAAGCCACCTGAACCGGCCGACGAAGGTCGAGGGCAATCCGGACCACCCCGCCAGCTTGGGTTCGACCACGATCTTTGAGCAGGCTTCAGTCCTGAACCTGTATGACCCCGATCGGTCGGAAACTGTGCTGAAGCAGGGCCGGATTAGCACGTGGAGCGAATTCGCCGGCGCCTTCAGTACCGAAGCACAGAGCCTTGGTATTCGCAAAGGTGAAGGTCTTGCCATTCTGAGCGGGATTACCACCTCGCCAACCCTGATTTCGCAGATCAATTCGATCGCCGGTCAATGGCCGAGCGCTAAGTGGTACGTTCATGAGCCTTGCGTTAATCCGGCTAAGGCGAGTGCGGCGAAAAAGATTGCGGGGCGAAATGCCTTCGTTGCTTACGATCTGTCGAAAGCCGATGTGATCGTCAGCCTGGAAAGCGACTTCATGGTCGACGGCCCGGCGGCCCTGCCGTATGCTCGACAGTTCTCGGCTCGCCGTCGAGCCATCGATTCCGGAAAGGATCCTTGCCGGTTCTATGCCGTGGAGTCAGTCCCTACGCCGAGCGGATCCATAGCGGATCACCGGTTTGCTCTCGAGAGCAGTAAGATCCCAGCCGTTGCATACCAGCTGGCGAAGGCGTGTGGAGTCGCTTCCGCAGATGCGCCTGGGAATGCCCCGGAGTGGGTGAACGTGATTGCCCAGGATCTGCAGAGTGCGAAAGGGCGCAGCGTGGTGATCCCGGGCGAGTTCCAGCCCGAGAGTGTTCACCTGGCTGCTTACGCAATGAACGCCGCTTTGGGCAACGTCGGAACCACCGTTCGCCTCCTGGAGGGTGTCGAGCCGGAGAACACGCACTCGATCGAGGAACTCGCGACTGACCTGAACAGTGGACGTGTCGAAGTTCTCCTTATCCTCGGCAGCAATCCCGTGTATACCGCGCCAGCCTCGCTCAACTTCCAACAGGCGATGCGCAAGGCTCGTATGGTGGTTCGCCTGGGAAGTCACTTTGATGAGACGTCCAAATGGAGCCATTGGCATATCCCTGAAGCTCACTACCTCGAGACCTGGTCTGACTCCCGGGCCTTCGACGGAACGGCGACAATTCAGCAGCCCTTGGTCGAACCGCTTTACGGCGGTAAGTCGGCGCACGAGATCCTTTCCATTCTGCAAGCCAAACCGGATTTAAATTCGCACGAAATCGTGAAAGGCTACTGGCAGACGCGACTCAAGGGCGAGTTCGACTCGGCTTGGCAGATATCGCTCCACAACGGCGTCGTAGCGGATACGGCAATCAACACGCTGAATGCCGCCGGTAGTCCTACGCTGCCGGCTTTAGGGAATCTCGCCGCCTCCGAGTTGGAAGTGGTGATCCGGCCGGATTCGACGATCGCCGATGGTACGTATTCGAACAACGGTTGGCTTCAGGAACTGCCGAAAAGCCAGTCGAAGATGACTTGGGAGAACCCGGTGACGGTCAGTCCGGGGCGCGCGGCAAAAATGAGCATCTCGACAGGTGACATCCTGCGAGTTACGGTCAATGGCAAGAGCGTAGAAGGTCCGGCGTGGATTCTCCCCGGGCAAGCCGAAAATACAGTTGGCGTGGCGCTTGGCTACGGTCGAGAGGGATCTGGCCGCGTCGGCAACAACATCGGATACAACGCTTACCTTCTACAAGACGCGAATAGCCGGTACGTCGCCGGTGGAAGTCTTGCGAAAACCGGCAAGCATGTTGATGTGGCGGACGTGCAGGAAACTCAGACCATGGCGGGGCGTGAACCGGTTCGCGCCACCAGGCTTTCCGAGTTCAAGCAGCATCCGGACTTCCCAAAGCTTCAAGAGAAGCCGCTCGATCCCGAAGACAACATTTACCATCCGGAAAAGTGGCCTTATGAAGGCTACAAGTGGGGGATGGTCATCGACCTGAATGTCTGCATCGGCTGTCATACCTGCACGATCGCTTGTCAGGCTGAAAATAACATTGCGGTAGTCGGTAAAGAGCAAGTTGCGAAACGCCGGTTCATGCACTGGATCAGGGTGGACCGTTATTACTCAGGCGATCTCGACCAACCTGAGATTTACAACCAACCGGTGCCCTGCATGCATTGCGAACAGGCGCCGTGCGAAGTGGTCTGTCCCGTAGCGGCAACTGTTCACAGTAATGAGGGCCTTAACGAGATGGTGTACAACCGTTGCGTCGGCACTCGATATTGTTCCAACAACTGTCCCTACAAGGTACGTCGGTTCAATTTCCTCCTATACTCCGACTGGCAGACCGAGAGTTTACAGGGCGTTCGTAACCCGGACGTCACGGTCAGAAGCCGCGGCGTGATGGAAAAGTGCAGCTACTGCGTCCAGCGGATCCAGGAAGCCAAGATACAGACCGAAAAAGAAGGCCGTCTGATCCGGGACGGTGAAGTGATTACGGCCTGCCAGCAAGCTTGCCCCACACAGGCAATTGTCTTTGGCAATTTGAACGACAAGAACAGCCAAGTCAGTAAATTCCAGAGTCTTCCGCGAAACTACTCGTTGCTGGACGAACTGAATACCCGTCCGCGTACGACTTATCTGGGTTTTGTCCGGAACGTGAATGAGGCACTAGGAGGTCAGCGTGGCAGTAAAGAATCTTAACGAACCAGCGCTCAATACAGATGTCGTCATTCCCGACCCCGGGCCAGATAAGATTCTGGGCCCGGGTCACGATTACACGACCGTCACCGACCGGATTGCAGGCATTGTTTACCTGCCGTGGAAGCAAACCCCCAAGAAATGGCTGGTTGGGGCTTTCATCTCTTTTGTTTTCGTCAACATTCTTTCAATAGCTGTTTGCTACCTGTTTCTCAAGGGCGTTGGCATCTGGGGCATCAACATCCCTGTTGCCTGGGGTTTTGCCATCATCAATTTCGTCTGGTGGATCGGTATCGGCCACGCCGGAACGCTGATCTCGGCCATCTTGTTCCTGCTAAAGCAGGACTGGCGAACATCGGTGAACAGGTTCTCGGAAGCAATGACGTTGTTTGCGGTCGCTTGCGCCGGCATGTTTCCGATTCTCCACTTGGGCCGCCCATGGCTGGCTTACTGGTTGTTCCCGTATCCCAACTCAATGTGGCTCTGGCCGCAGCCGCGCAGTCCGCTCGAGTGGGACGTCTTTGCGGTCTCGACCTACGGTTTGACGTCTCTCATCTTCTGGTACATCGGGCTCATTCCTGATTTGGCGTCAATGCGAGATACTGCGCCGAAGCTGTGGCAGCAAAAGACCTACGCAACGCTCGCGCTCGGCTGGCGCGGTTCGGCCAAACATTGGCATCGTTACCAGAAGGCTTACCTCTTGCTCGCAGGCCTTGCAACGCCTCTCGTGCTTTCGGTCCACACCATCGTCAGCTTCGACTTCGCTGTGAGCCAACTTCCGGGTTGGCACACGACGATCTTCCCGCCCTACTTCGTTGCAGGCGCCGTGTACTCGGGCTTCGCCATGGTGTTGACGCTGATGATTCCGCTTCGGGCCTGGTACAACATGCGCGACCTGGTCACGATGCGGCACATCGAAGCCGCGAGCAAGTTGATGCTCGGTGTCGGCTTGATTGTGGCTTATGGGTACAGCACGGAAGCCTTCTTCGCCTGGTACAGCGGAGACAAGTACGAGAGCTTCATGTATTGGAACCGCATGACGGGGCCCTACGGGTGGAGCTACGCCATGCTGATTTCCTGCAATATTCTGATTCCGCAATTACTCTGGAGTCACAAGATCCGAACCAACATCATGGCTGTGTGGATCATCTCGATCATTATCAACATCGGAATGTGGCTCGAGCGATTCGTGATCGTCGTTACCAGCTTGCATCGCGACTTCCTGCCGTCGTCTTGGGGCATGTATGTCGGAACGAGGTGGGACTGGGCGACCTATCTCGGTACTCTCGGATTCTTCATGTTCCTGATCTTCCTCTTTGTCCGGGCGCTTCCGTCCATCTCAATCTTTGAGGTGCGTGAGGCTGTACACCACGGTAAGGCGCACGGTGAACACGAACTGGAGTCTGCCACTGTATGAGTCAACATGTGCAACTGAGTGAGCTAGCGGCCATTCACGGTGCCATGGCCGAATTCGAAACTCCAGAAGAACTGATCGCTGCCTGCGAAGAGGCTTATGCCCATGGATACCGGCGCATGGATGCGTATTCACCCATGCCGGTGGAAGGACTGGCGGAGGCTATTGGCTTCACCAAGAACAAAGTCTCGCTAGCCGTATTGATCGGCGGCTCCTGTGGGGCGATTGGCGGCTTCACACTTCTCGAGTGGATTGCTATGGTGGCATATCCACACAATGTAGGCGGCCGCCCGCTAAATAGTTGGCCGTCCTGGATCCCGATTACCTTCGAGTGCATGATTTTGCTCTCGGCCATAACTTCGCTTGTCTGCGTCATCGCAATGAACGGATTGCCTCAGCCGTACCACCCTGTGTTTAATGTCCCCGAATTTACCCGTGCATCGATTGACCGTTTCTTTCTTTGTATTGAGTCCTCCGACCCAAAGTTCCGCACGGAGGAGACATTGCAATTCCTGCGTGATTTGGGAGGCAGCGAGGTGACCGTTGTTCCGGCGTAAGGCAGTCCTCGGCGCAGTCACTTTTGCTGCATTGTTGTCCGCGACCGGTTGCCGCCAGGATATGCACAATCAGCCGAAGTACAAACCGCTCGCTGCCACGGACTTTTTCGGCGACCGCCGGTCCGCGCGCCCGGCGATTGCTGATACCGTCGCACGCGGTCAACTACGAATCGACCAGGCTCGCTACACGGGAAAATTGAATGGTAAAGACGTAACGGCCATTCCGATTCAAATCACCCGTGACGATCTGGAGCGCGGCCATGACCGTTTCGAAATCTACTGCTCGCCCTGCCACGGGCGGCTCGGCGACGGGCAGGGCATGATCGTCAAACGCGGCCTTAGACAGCCGCCCAGCTACCACGACGAGAGGCTCGTGACGGCGCCGATCGGCCACTTTTTCGACGTGATGACGAATGGCTACGGAGCCATGTACTCGTATGCATCACGAGTGGCGGTGGATGACCGCTGGAGAATAGCTGCCTACATCCGTGCTTTGCAGTTGAGCCAGAACGCCCCTCCAGAGCTGCAGGGGACCAGTAATACCGGCGCGACGAGCGCATCCAGGGGAAATCAGTGAGCCATCACCAAAGATCTGAAGTCCCGATCGTTCGGCTGGGATCCCGTGCGGCCAGCGTCGAGCGCGTCTCGGGTGTCATCGGCGGCCTCGGGTTGCTTTTATGCGTTGCCGGGTTTTTTGCCAACAGAGC